>Ga0070681_10005613_pt1 | contig 12124 bp, 8 predicted proteins | sample KBSC83BmetaG_FD_65650 | JGI IMG/M metagenome (GOLD analysis project Ga0070681, IMG submission 65650) | Corn rhizosphere microbial communities from Kellogg Biological Station, Michigan, USA - KBS C8-3B metaG | ecosystem: Host-associated > Plants > Roots > Rhizosphere | place: USA: Michigan...
TCTTTTTGTTGCGTGTCTTGCATAACGCAATCGACGTACGTCCGCGATCATCGTCCGAATATTATGCCGCGCGATACAGCTTGGACATCGAGGCGGGTGGCGCAGAAACCGAGTCGCCGCTCGTGTGCACTGGCAATTCGTTTTTAATTGAAATTTTGCTTCACGCCGTCTAGCGGTCTTAGATTGAACCGTGGTTGGGTCTGCGCTTAAAAAATTGCAGCTGATTAAATAAAAATTTGTGTCCATAATGCTTCACGATAAAGTCCGACCATCTCACATAAGCCATTTGAAAAAATACTGATCGTTTTCTGGCTGAGCCCTTTCGCTGCTTGGAATGCCGAACTCGGTTCTAGTAAGCGTCAAAAAGCATCGCCGAATCCGCGCCGCTTGCAATTGCATCGCGTCTTTCATAAAGCGGTGGGAGCAGGATGAAGCTTTCAGAACCCATAAGCGCCGTTTTGGCCGCGAGAATTTGCCCGCGTTGTCTTGGCTCTCATCTCTACTTGTCCCGACGCAGGTCCGATCTCGAAAAGGCATTGGGCGCTTTTTGGATCCGACCACTTCGCTGTCGAGACTGTAACCATCGCTTCTGGAGGGTGGTGCGGTCGCGGAAGCAAGCATCCGCTCGCGCGTCCACCCCTTCATTCAACCCAGTGATCGCTGTTTTCGGTGCGGCGATGGTTGGATTCGCACTGCTGATGTCTGCATTTCATACGCTGGCCATGTGCGGACTTGCTGGTTCTGCTGTTGGCATCATTAATGAACTTTACGCGGGCAGGTGGCACCAGGGTTAGCCATTCCGTCCTATTCGAAGTGATTCTTTTCGCCTACCGATCCGTGTTGCTGCCAGTCTGGATGCATACCGGGACATAGCCGTTTAAGAGGATTGAAGGTGAAATCAGAACCTTTACTGGCACAGTCCTGAATCAAGGATTACCCAGACGATCTTTCTTAAGATGGCGTACAAGCGAGAAGATTATATGGGGTTTCTGGCGTGGGCGGACCTGGCATTTTGTTGCCAGTTGGACACTTTGCTGCAGAGATACGTCGGTTGGTCAATCAAAGACGTCGGCGACCTGGATCTCAGTTTCTCTCCAAGACACACCCACACAGCGCAGCCCAAAATGGTTTCTAGCAGCCTACCGAGAGGCTAACGAAATTGAAAATGACGGTCGAGCCAGATTATCGACTCTGAGGTGCCACTTTCGGTGCATCTACTTCGCTGTTTTTCCAAGCGACATATTCCTCGGCACGTTCTCTCGCCTTTGGCCCAGAAAAGAGTGCAATATATTCTTCACCATGACTTTTATTGTCCACCGCGAAAGCGAGAAAGTCGCCTCTCTTCTCTTCCGACTCACGAACTTCGTACATCATAAGGTCAGTGTAATCTTCTGAATCGATTTTGTTAGAGGGGTCGTAAAAATTTTCATCGACCGCTCCCGGGAGTGCAGTCGAGAGCGCCGCGCCCGCTTCTGGACGGTGACACCGCGACGGTCGTAGCCCAAGAAGTTAATCGAATCGTGGCTGGTAATTCTCGGCGCGCTTTCGTGGACTGTGCTTGTGTAGTACCGCTTCTTCCCTGATTCGATCCGTGTCAGCCTGCAGACCTCCGCCGCGCCCGTGCTCCCACGGATTCGAGATAACAACTCGAGCCGCGGCGCGGGCCGAAATACACAAATATCAGCTTGCCCAGAGCACAGGTAAGTTCTACGACGATGATTGGTAAAACTCTATTGAATGGATATTCGACAGTATGCTGTTCTTGTTAGCAGTAAAATCCCTCTTAACAATACTCAGGCAGCGGTGGGAGCGTATCTTTGGAGTGCGCCCCGAATGGCCGACATCCCGATCGGCTTCTGCAAAATCTCTTCGGCGCCGGCCTCAAGCGCTGCTGTGGTCTGAGAGCCCTGGGAAAGAGCGGTGCAAATCACGATGGGAATATTCTTAGTCGGCGGTTTGGCTTTCAGGAGTGCTGTTGCCTCATCCCCGCTCATTCGGGGCATCAAAAGATCCATGAATATCAAATCCGGATGGCGCTCAGATGCTTGGTTTACAGCCTCGACACCATCCACTGCTTGGAGCGCCGAATAACCAAGTTTCTCGGCGATCATGACGAGCAACTCACGACAGCCAGTATCATCATCCACGATAAGCACTTTCTTTTGGCTACCCATTGGTGCTGACAGACTGCAGTACCGATGCCATCGATAATCCCTGACACCATGCACCCAGCGCGGTACTCTCTTGTAATTTCCAGGCTTATCTTGGCAATCCTCCGAGTCTCGGGGGTATACATGGATTCAAAGAACCCGTTCGCTTTTGGCCTATCGTTTCATTAGACGCGTTTCCCTGTCCAATGTCGTCAGGTAATGCTAAACGAGCCAACCGAGGCGATCGGCCCATTGTCAACGCATGTTCGCTATCTTCGAGTTGCTCCGGGAACACCAACCCGTGGTTCACGTCGTGTCTGTGGTTAATCGAACCCCCGAGTTAGCTCGATGGGTTGTAAACGGTTTTCAATGGACACCCACAGAAACTAACTTTTAAGTTCGTTTCTATTCTGTGCCTCATATTGCGGCGAACTCACGAATCGCGATTTGCGCCGGCAATCCATTAGGAGAATTCGCCATTCGGAGGTTTCATTCGAAAAGATCGAAAAACATCTATCCGTGAAACCGCCTTGCCAAATAGTCCGAAGATGAAGCCTGAAATGACGCAAAACCTGATTTTCGATGATTCCTGGTGAAAGCGCGCGGCACAAGTAAGAGCGCTGCACTGATCCGAAACCAAACAGCGGCAATTAAAAAAGCGCCCTGTTGTTGACTCCGTGACAGTCTCAATTTACCTTCAGGCATTCCCCAGATAGTTCGGAGGCGGAGAGTTGTTGTCACAGGTCTGGAAAAGCCGGGTTGCGCCAGTCATCGAACTATTGAGGCGAAAACCGCGGCAAGCCTTCTCTGTTCGTATTCACCTGGTCATCCTTGTTCTCGCCGCGGTGCTGCCGTTACTGGTGCTAACGGCGCTACTGTTCTGGCGCGATGTGCAGTTGCGCCACGAGGCAGTAGAGCGCGGCATGCGCAACACCACTCGCGCCTTGTCGCTTGCCGTAGATCGCGAGGTCGGAAGCGTTCTGGCCGTGGCTCAAACGCTCGCCGCTTGTCCCGACATCGATAGCCGAGACTTCAAGCCCTTTTATGACCTGAGTGCCATGGCAGCGGAGACAATCAAAGACGGATGGGTGGTGTTATTTGACCCTACCGGTCAAATGATCATAAACACGCGTGAGCCCTTCGGCGTACCATTGCCAAATCCGTTCCAAGACAGCAATGAGGGCGCCGCAAACAAGCAGAATAATCTCCCGATGGGCAACCAAGCAATCAAAACCGTACTCCAAACGGGCCGGCCCCTTTTCTCAGATTTATTCATTGGAGTTGTCTCTAAGCTCCCATTGCTGTCAGTCACGGTTCCCGTTGTTAGGAACGGGAAAGTCATTTATGCGCTCAGTTTGGCGATGACTGCCAATCATCTGAACGACTTGCTGCATCAACAGGGACTTCCAGCCGGTTGGATGGCGGTGCTTGTTGACCGGAAGGGAATTATCGTAGCGCGCACCGAGGCTCCTGAGAAGTTCGTCGGGCTCCCGACCTCACCGCGCTTGAATGCGCGCCTTTCGCGCGGAGACACTGGATGGGGCTCTGGTTGGACCCAAGACGGAATCGAAGTCTACTCGTCATTTGCTCGCTCGCACCTGACCGGTTGGGCAATTGTTCTCGGAGCGCCGCGCGCCGCCATCGATGCGCCCATGAATGATTCAGTTGCCATCCTGATCGGCGGCGCGGCACTCCTGTCATTTCTCGCACTCGGCGCCGCGTTGGTATTTGGCAGCCGAATATCCGGGCCGATAGCGCGGCTGGCACAATCTGCCGATGCCATACAGCGAGGGGGAAAAATAAAGCTTCAACAATCCGTGGTAGCAGAAGTCGAACAATTACATGGAGCTCTATTGGAAGCCAGCGCTGCAGCACGAATGGCCGAAGCCGAGCGCGAACGAAGGCTGGTGGCGGACGCGAAACGAGCCGAGGCGGAGAAGGCGCAAGAGGCGCTGCGCGAAAGTGAAGAACGATTTCGCCTCATGGCGAATTCCGCTCCGGTGATGATTTGGGTCAGCGGCACGGATAAGCGTTGCACCTGGTTCAACAATAAATGGCTCGATTTCGTGGGCAGATGCATGGAACAGGAAATCGGCGACGGTTGGCTCGATAACGTTCATCCCGATGATAGGAACCGAATGACTCAAATGTACGCCAATTCATTTGATGCCCGCGAGCCGTTCTCGATGGAGTACCGTTTACGCCGCGCAGACGGCGAATATCGCTGGATCTTGGACCACGGTGTTCCGCGCCATCAAGCGAATAGCGAATTTCTCGGTTACATCGGTTCGGTGTTCGATCTTACGGAACGAAAGAAAGCCGAGGAGGATCTCAAGCATTTCGCCGAAGAACTGGAGAGTCGAGTCGCCGAGCGCACCGAGGAATTACAGGGAGCCAATGCGGCTTTGCTGCGTGACATAGAGGAGCGGAAAAAGCTCGAAGCACAGCTGGTGCAGTCGCAGAAAATGGAGAGTATCGGCACTCTTGCCGGCGGGATCGCCCATGATTTTAATAATATTTTGAACATCATAAGCGGTTATATGTTTCTCCTTACCGAGTCCCGCGGCCAAGCCGAGCAGATGGAAGAGAGCGTCGGAGTCATCAATGAAACCGTGCAGCGCGGCTCCGCGCTGGTTCAACAGCTCCTTACCCTTGGCCAGAAAAGCCGCGGCACTCGCTACGTGCTGCTCAATATCAATACGGTGGCCGAAGGTTTGTTGAAAATTGTCAAAGAGACCTTTCAAAAAACCATCGAACTGACTTTTTCCCTGGATCCAAATCTTCCGGCGATTTTGGGCGATAAGACCCAAATCGAACAAGTACTATTGAATATTTTCGTCAATGCCCGAGACGCAATGCCCACCGGAGGTACGCTGGTTTTAAAGACCTGCTCAGTGGACGGAGCCAGTCTGCAGTTTGGCTTGGCCACGGCGGGACCCTACGTCTGTTTGGAAGTGATCGACAGCGGAATCGGTATGGATGAAAGTACACGGATCCGAATCTTCGAGCCGTTCTTCAGCACCAAGGAGACGGCCCAAAGAGCCGGTTTAGGCCTGTCCGTTGTTTATGGCATCATCAAGAACCACCAGGGTTATATCGACGTAGAGAGTCAGCCAGGCTGCGGCACTGTTTTTCGTATATACATTCCGGCCGCTTCCGCCAGCGATTTTATTATTGAGGACAGAGCGCAAGAGGTCTGGTCCTGCGTCGATGGATTTTCGGAACAGGCCACAATTCTCGTGATCGAGGATGAATCGGCGGCTTTGAGCGTTTTAACCAAGGTGCTCTCCAGTCGCGGATTCAAGATTTTGACCGCATCGGACGGTGAAAGCGCAGTCGAGATTTTTGGCCAATACACAGAAGTGGTCGACATCGTCTTGCTCGACATGGGCCTGCCAAAAATGTCCGGCAAAGATGTGCTCATCAGAATCAAGGCCATCAAGCCGAGCGTTAAAATCGTCATTGCGAGCGGTTATTTTGAATCCGATCTCCAGGCCGATATCGCTCAAGACAACGTTGCAGCTTACATACAGAAGCCGTACATGCTCGACAATCTCATCGAAGTCCTTCGGCGAGTGATCCCACACCCATCCTAATCAGCAGCGGTCCGTGCACACAGAGCGCTATAGAAAACGAATAGGCGCTTGAGACAAGGGCCGGCTACGTTTCGACTCACTGGCGATCTTTTTCGTACAGGGGTGCGAAACCACCCATGCAAAATACGAGAGGCAGGTCTCCACCCGCACGTCACTCATTCCGAGCATGCTCCGTCGATGACTGCTGAAACTCACGCAACACCGCCGTCAAATCAACTGTCCGAAGCGCGTCTACAGCGACTTCCCACCGGCCCTCGGCGCATAACCCCTGTATACCGGCATCCTCGTACGCTTGAATGATGGCTTCAAGGCATGCCTCCCGGACACGTTTGGCCAGATCTTCAAGATTCATAAGCTCTCCAAATAAGTGCAATGGTCGATTCCGACAATGAGAAATTTTATCCATCGTAAAATTCACTGAGTCTCCGGTCGACCGCTCCACCGTCAAAAATCGTCTGACACAACCAACTCCGCTGCCGGCTCGCTTCGCTCGACGGAACGGATCCTGCCCGTCGACCGGTAACTTTTAGTCAAACATATCAGGCATAGAAAATGGAAGTGCGACCTTACGAACCGATTTATTCGACGGCGCCTTGTAAAAACCATTTGCGCCTGATGCGGTCGTAATAGAGCCATAGGAGATCGCCGTTGCGGGTTTCGGCGTAATAGTATTCGCGCTGGATTTCGCGATTCCACCAGCCGCCGGAAAAAATATAGGGGCCAGCGAGTTTGTCAACGGCGCCGTATTTCGTACCCAAGAGCCAGCCGTCTTCATGCGACCGTAGCGGCGTGCCCTCGACAGGCTCGGGTTTTGTGCAAATGCGCCGGATCAAAGTTTTGACGGTACTCGCGTTGGGCTTGGGGAATTGGATACGATGGAGAGGCTCCCAGATAAATCGCGCTTCAGGAAGGTGGCCGTCATTGAGTTTAGCACAGACTACGCTTTGATCCCCGAATTCGGCGCGCAAGCGGGCCAACGCGCGGTTTGCCGCTTCGAGATTGCGGCGCACCCCTTCGATTTGACCCAAAACGGAGCGTTCGAATAAAGAAAGCTGTTCGCGCGTAGCCACGCATGATTCGACCGTGAGCTCGATTTCGACGACACCCGCGTCGAGCTGAAGCGATTCCAGACGTAGGCGAATAAGATCCGTGAGCTGCACGGCATCCAGCGTTGACGCCGCGGGCCGCAGCGATTCTCTGATTCGATTGCTATGATCGATCACGAGCGAAATCGATAGCGTGACCAGTGCTTGATGGCGCTTCGCCAGTGCCGCGAGCAGCGGATTAAGTAATTGTTTGATGACAAACAAAAGCCGCGTGGCATCATCTTCGGGATCATCGAGAATATATTTTTGTATGAGTTGTTCTTCCGATGATTCCGGTTCCAGCGGCATCCAGAGATCGCCGGCGGCCATACGATAAAGCCGATGGGCTTCCTTACCGAACCGCTCCCGAAGTCCGGCGGGTGGCAGTAAAAGTAGATCACCGACGGTTTTTATTCCGAGCTTAAAAAGCGCGTCATGCAACTCCGGTTCGATATTCAATCGCTGCAACGGAGCTTTGCGCGCAGTGTTCCGTTCCGTCTCCGGATCGTGAAAAACAGTAGCGCCTCCTTTGGCTTTGGCGGTGGCATAAGTGCCAAACCGCGTGAAGCCGACCGCGAGATTCACCGCAAATCCTCGCCGACGCAAATTCTGGTAAATGGCATGAGCCCATTGCTGCGGAGAACAATAGAGGCGTTGCAAGCCGGCGCCATTGAGCCAAAAAACTCCCGGCTCTTCACGCGCGGGTTCGACTTCCGGAGTAAAACACATGAGCGCCTTGACTAATTCACCGACAGCGTTATCGATCTCCGCGGGCAAGACCTGACCGACGCGAAGCGTAGAAGCAAAAGAAAACGCTGCCGCATAGCGCAACCCGGGGAGCACTCCCTGCCGGCGTGCTTTTTCATTGACCCAAAGCAGCAATCCTTGCGGTTTATCTTCGTCGACAATGGCTGCCGGATCGGTGCGCCATTCCGGATGGCGGCGAAGCAGCAACTGAAGCGGAAAAGCTGGCAAATTAACACAACCCAGCCGGACCATTGTAGAGAACTTCATGGTTCCACGTTGGGCCGCGCCGTTTATCTTTTAAAACGCGCAAAACGCACGCGAAGCGATTCTGCGCCATGCGTTTTTTTTGGGCGTGAGCGCGGAGTGAAACCAATGAGCCCAAAGAAAACGCTGCGCGATTTTTTTTCGTGAGACAAACCAGCGCAGTGTGATGACGATGCGCAAGACCGGTCAAGCGCGTCTGCAAAGGCATCACAATATCAGCGGCGCCGAGATCGAGTACAATTAGGCCGAAACCGCCGGAGCGCAAAAGTTTTTCGCCAGCTCGCGCAATGCAGGTTGGCTCGGTCAAACGAATCACCACCAACGCGGCTAAATCAATCCCATTTCGCGCGGCGTCAGGCGGATAGAAAAAATCTTGCGTCGAGGTCACCCAGCCCACCAGCTCACCGCGTTGTTGCGCCTCGTCAATCAAACTGAACGTCAATGTCAGCGCTGCCGATGCCCCAGTGCTCGAAATTTCGATAAACCGACCGGCGACTTGATCGAGCCGCCATGGACTCTCCGACGGGGAGAGAAACTGCAGATCTGGAGAGGGCAAAAGGACCATCGATCATACCTGTTATTCAAATCATCGAAACGGTTTAAAATCTTCCGGAAGACGTTTAACTGAAGGTCGAGACCTCATGTGGCTTTCGATTATCGCCGCCATTTTATATCCTCAAGTAAATCATTGATCCGAATGGATAACCATTTGAAATTATTTATTACGATGATTTCTAATCTTATCCCGATCTTATGTCCTAGAAGGTACGCTGCAATTTATACTGAAAATATATTCAGTATTCAAGCGCGCTAGAAATAGATAAACACAGTAGTGCGTGAAATCAGCTTACCTTTGTAAAATTTGAACGATTGAAGGACTTGAACAAGCAATCACGCTAAAGCGTGGCTAGACTTTTTTTCTTTGGTGCGCGAGGTAATCGACGAGAAGATATTCTCCAAGTCGATCGGGCCGGGTATAAAAGGCTCGGCCTTTGTTGATGCGGGTGAGGTCGTCGACGAACCCGCGCAAAACCGGGCTATCGTCGAGCATGAATGTGTTGATCGTAATACCCTTGCGCGTGATGCGCTCGACTTCTCTCAAAGTTTCTTCCGCAGCACGCTGGCTTATACCCCCGAAGCTCAACGGCCACTCACAGTAAAGCCTTCCTTGTCGGCAATAGGCGGTGGGCTGACCATCGGTGATCACGATCATTTGCTGATTGGCACTCGGTTTTTTCCCGAGCATCTCAGTGGCAAGATGCAAGCCGTCTTGCAAATTAGTAAACGGATCCCCCATATTCCAAGTTGCCTGCGGCAAATCCTTGGCTTTAAGCTCTACAGCGCGGGTAAAAAATCCGACGATGCCAAAATAATCGCGTGGGTGAAGCGAGCGAACCAAACTCTCCATCGCCAACGCGACTTTCTTGGCCGCAGCGAAACGCCCCTCCCAGCTCATTGACCAGCTCATATCCAAGAGAAGCACGGTCGCCGCACGCGTGTTGTACTCCGATTCGTAAACCGCAAAATCGCCCGGATTGATCCGCACTGGCACGCCGCCGCCGTGAAGCAGCGCGTTCTTCAGCGTCTGAATCATGTTGATGTGCATGGTATCGCCCTGCACATAGGGACGGCTGGTTTCGAGAATCAGCTCATGGGTACCGCGGTTGCGCGTCGCATGTCGCCCCATGCCATCGCGCCGCAGCTGGCGGTAAATATCACGGAGTGCGAGATGGCCGACCCGGCGCACGCCTTTGGGCGTCAATTCGAAACGATCGCCTTGTTCGAGCACATAACCGCCCTCTTCGAGGAGCGATTGCATGCGCATCACTCCTTCGAAGTCCTGCTTCGGATCACCGCCCAGCAATCGTTCTAACAACTCCTTATCGACATCTTTAAGCTGCATACTCGAAAGCTGCGACTCGAGCTTGCGAAGATCTTCCATCCGCTCCATCAGCTCTTTCGACTGCTGGAACTGCATCGGCGTTTGGCCGCGAAAAAGACTCCCTTCTCGCCGCAGCCAATTCTCGAGCTTGCGGATCTGATCGAGCTTCATGACCAGCTGCTGAAATTCTTTTTCCGCCTGTGAATTTTCGAACCGATAGGAGGTAAGCTTCTCGATGGCTTCGCTGGTTTTGCCCGGGAGGTCGTTCAAGAACTGTTTTTTGTCCTGAACATCGTTTCCCGACTGATCCATTTCCTGAAGCGTCTCTTGTTCCTGCTCAACCACCGATTCGAGCTGCTTCTGTACTTCGTCAATCGCAGACTGTAGCCGGTACTCGTCGTAGAGCTTGCGCATCTCGCGCGCCACTTGCGAGAGCAGATCCTCAAGGCCTTTGTTCTGCTTTTCCCCCTGCTTCATGCCTTTCTGCATCAGCCGGCGCATGGCCTGTTGCAGATCCCCCGTGTCGTTCATGTAGTCGTTCAGCTGATCGAACACGGAGTCCGAATCCAGGGAGTCGCTCGAGCGAGCGTTCCAGCGGCTATAACGAACATGGACCATGAAAAAAACGAGGCCGAGTAGCGGATCGATTATTTGCCGTAAGTGACCCGACCGCCCTCCATCTCTTTGTTGAGCTTTTGATGCAAGTGAAGTCCTTCGAGGACGAATTCCGTCGCCGAAGCCATCAACGTGGGCGACTCTGAAATCCCCAGTGTCTTGATCGCCTCCTTCAAGCCGGGAATTTCCTTAATCCCTTCCAGATAATCTTGCGACGGCATCTGATCGGAAACTTCGACACCCCAGCCGGAATTGAAGTATTCAACGACCTTCTGTAGCGAGTTCAAGCTGAAATATTGATCGAAGACTTTGATGATCGAGCGGTTCACCAATTTTTCGACGAGCTCGTCTTCCTTTTTGTCTTCGCCGACGTATTCCATCTCGATTTTCCCAGCGGTGGACGCCATCAGGCAGTGCAAATCGCTGACTCGCGGTACGATATCGTTTTCCTTGCAGCGCAGGGCGCGCTTCTCGGCATTGCTGATCAAACTTTCGTAATTGTTGATCGTGACCCGCACGCTGACGCCGGAGGACTGGTTGATCTCGTTGGACTTGCGCGCTTCGAACGTGAGGTGACCGAGAATCTCTTTCATGAATCGAGGCACTTCAACCTTACGGCTGCGCCGGTTATTGGGCGCCGCTTCCTGCTCCATAATTTCGAGCTCGTCCTCGAGTTTCTTTGGATAATGGGTACGAATCTGCACGTCGAATCGGTCTTTGAGTGGTGTGATGATTCGTCCGCGACTGGTGTAATCCTCGGGATTCGCGCTCGCGACAATCACGACGTCGAGGGGCAGGCGAATTTTGTAGCCCTTGATCTGAACGTCTTTTTCTTCCATGAGGTTGAACAAACCGACTTGGACCTTCTCCGTCAAATCGGGAAGCTCGTTGATCGCGAAAATACCCCGGTTGGTACGCGGCACCAAGCCGTAGTGAATGGTTTCCTCGTCGGCCAGATAGCGTCCTTCGGCCACCTTGATCGGGTCGATCTCCCCCACGAGATCCGCGATCGATACGTCCGGCGTGGCGAGCTTTTCCCCGTAGCGATGATCACGATCGATCCACTGCAGCGGTAGAGCGTCACCCAACTCCGCAGCCTTGTTGCGGCAGGCACGGCAAATCGGACTGAACGGATTGTCGTTGATTTCACAGCCGTGAACGATCGGAATACGCTCGTCGAGGAGACTCAGCAGACCGCGAATGACGCGCGACTTTCCTTGTCCTCGTTCGCCGAGGAACACCATGTGATGGCCCGCAAGAATGGCGTTTTCTATTTCGGGAATGACGGTCTCATCGTAACCGATGATCCCTGGAAGTATGCGCTGGCCGTTTTCCAAATGGCGCACCAGATTTTTCCGCATTTCCTCACGCACCGGCAGAACTGACACGCCGCTTTTTTTGAGTTCGCCTACTGTTTTTGCCTCGCTCACTGAGTGTGGCCTCCCCTTCAAATTTTTCTGGTTGAATATCGCTCCGCGGTCTTTCAACGATTTCACATTTTTAAATCACAGTAGCATGTTGCAGGCTGCGGATTAACCTCCTAAGACCTGAAACATCGGCTTTAACCGATCGTAGCCATCGAGCAAGTGCTGCGGCATCACGCGAGTCTCCGCCACTACTGGCATGAAATTGCTATCCCCTTCCCAGCGCGGCACGACGTGCCAGTGCAAGTGGTCGGCGATCCCCGCGCCGGCACATTTGCCGAGATTCATGCCGAGGTTCATTCCATCAGGATTGAGAGCCTGACGAATGATCTCTATGGATCGCCGGAGCAGCTCGTTGAGG
>Ga0070681_10005614_pt1 | contig 12123 bp, 12 predicted proteins | sample KBSC83BmetaG_FD_65650 | JGI IMG/M metagenome (GOLD analysis project Ga0070681, IMG submission 65650) | Corn rhizosphere microbial communities from Kellogg Biological Station, Michigan, USA - KBS C8-3B metaG | ecosystem: Host-associated > Plants > Roots > Rhizosphere | place: USA: Michigan...
GGCGCGGGGCTGGCGTCCGGGAGAGCGGCCAATCGACTGGATCGGCTCGTCTAAGAAGGATTACTTGGCTTTTCCGGAGAGGGTGAAGGACGAGGTTGGAAATGCCCTCGGCATTGCCCAGCTCGGCGGCAAGCATCCCGGCGCCAAGCCCTGGAAAGGCGAGGGTCCTGGGGTTTTTGAGGTTGCGGAAGCCTATTACGGGAATGCGTATCGCGCGGTTTATACGGTGTGATTCGCTGAAGTCGTTTATGTCCTCCATGCGTTCCAGAAAAAGTCGCCGAAGGGCGTGAAGACGGCAGCCGTCGATATCGAGCTCGTGGCTCGCCGCCTGAAGCTCGCGCAGTTGGATTACGAGGAGCGCTATGGCGAGACGAAAGAGTGAAACGCAGATTGCCCGGGGCACGGGCAATGTCTTCGCCGACCTCGGCTATGCGGATGCCGAGGAACGCCAGACCAAGCTGCGCCTGGCCTTTGCCTTGGGCCAAATTCTCGATAAGCGGCATGTGACGCAGGCCGCCTCTGCCAAGCTGCTCGGCATAACGCAACCCAAGGTCTCGGCTCTGCGGAATTACAAGCTCGAAGGCTTTTCGGTGGAGCGGCTTATGGCCTTCCTGACGGCGCTCGATCAGGACATCGATATCGTGATCAAGAAGAAGCCCCGGTCGCGCGCAACGGCCCGGATCAATGTGGTCGCCGCCTGAGCGGCTGCCTTCACGGTCGTCATGCCCAAAAAATGTCCCTGGGCGGTACCTTGACGGCGGGCGATATTGGCCCCTGCCATGCGCCCTGCCCTGCTCGCTCTCTGCCTCGGCCTTTGCCTGCCGCTTGCCGTTTCCGCCGCCCCGGTGACCGCCACCTCCGACGAGGTGCAGCTCCTGGCGCTGCTCAACAAGGAGCGGGCGCGGCTGGGGGCGCCGCCCTTCCGGCTCGACGCGCATCTGATCCAGGCGGCGCGTGCCCACAGCAAGCGCATGGCGCAGCAGGGCACGATCTCGCATCAATTCTCCGGTGAGGCCGATCCCTCCAAGCGCATGGGCCAGACCGGCGCGCGCTTCACCGCTTCGGGCGAGAATGTCGCCGTCGCGGGCTCGGTCGACCAGGCGCATGACGGGCTCATGCATTCGCCGCCGCATTACGAGAATATCAAGAACGCGGCCTATGACCGCATCGGCATCGGCATCGTGCGCAGCGGCAAGCGCGTCTTTGTCACCGAGGATTTCACCCACGGTGTCGTCGAATATAACGACGAGCAATTCCGCGGCGCCGTCGCCGGCGCGATCAACCAGCGCCGCCGGTCCGGCGGCGGCGGCGACATGCTGGTGACGCCAGAGCCCTGGCTGCACCAGGCCGCCTGCGCCAAATCCAAGGATTTCGACAAGCTGCACCAGGCCTTGCCCGAAGCCGCCGAGCTGCTCGTCTTCACCGCCTCGGAGCCCGACAAGCTGCCGGCCAATCTCGACAAGGCGGCGCTCAAACGCGATCTCCACCGCATGAGCCTCGGCGTCTGCTACCGGCCCGATCCGCACTACGGCTATGGCAGCTTCTGGGTGATCGCCGCGCTCTATCGCTGAGCGTGTCGACCGACTGCAGCTAGCCGACCCAGGGGTTGACGACGGTAACCCCGCCCGCCTCGAATGGCGCCGTATCGCGGGTTGCGACTGCAAGACGATGGGCGGCAGCGACAGCGGCAATCTGGCCATCGGCAAAACCCATGGGGCGTCCGGCGGCACGAGCTTTGGTCACCACACGCGAATAGGCTTCCGCGGCATCAGCATCGAAGGGCAATAGCCGAGGCCCAAACAAGCCGGCGAGTTGCAGCGCAAGCGACTGCCCAAGCTCCATCTTGCGCCTGCCCTGTGGAAGTACCGCGATCCCGAGAAGCAGCTCGGCAAGACTCACGCTCGACAGGAACAAGGTCTCCGCACTTTGCTCATCGAGCCACGCCACAACGCGCGGCTCCGGGGCGTGCCGCATCATCTCCGAAACCACGCTTGTATCGACCAGAATCATTCGAAGTCGATCGGCTTCCGAGGCGTTCGGTCCCGTTCGATCTCCAAATCAATGCCTCCTAGCGGCCGGAAGAGCTCCACCATTGCGGAGCCTAGCTTCAGCCGTTTCTCCGGCCGCACCGCTTCCTCGAGAATGGCCCTGACTTCCGCTTCGGTGCTGCGACCATGCTCTGCCGCTCGGACGCGTAACGCCCGATGCGTCTCTTCCGGAAGATTGCGAATAGTGATGGCCGTCATGATATCTCGCCCGCAGCTTTGATAGCAATGATATCATAAGATGTTCTACGATATCAAGTCGTCGGCGGGGCTACCTGCGGATGATTGCCTTGAGCTGGGCCGCGGCCGCGCGGGGATCTTCGGCTGCAATGATGGCTGACACAACCGCAATCCCGTCGACATCGGTCGCGATGACCGAGGCCGCATTCTCGGCATTGATGCCGGCGATGCCCACCATCGGCAGCGCCGTCGCACGGCGCAGTCGCGCCAGGCCTTTGACGCCGAGCAGGCCGGCGATGTTGCTCTTGGTTCCGGTCGGGAAGACGGCGCCGGCGCCGACATAGTCGACCACATCCGGATCGAGCGCATCGCAATGCGCCGCCTCATGCACCGAGGCGCCGATGATCTTGTCGGGGCCGAGCAGCCGGCGCGCGATCGCGGGCGGCATATCCTCGCGCCCGACATGCACCCCGTCGGCATCGATGGCGAGCGCCACATCGACGCGGTCGTTGATGATCAGGGGAACGCCGGCCGGCCGCGCCACCGCGAGCAGGGCTTGCGCCGCCTCGATCAGGGCGCGCGTGCCGAGCGCCTTGTCGCGATACTGCACCATGGTGACGCCGCCGGCGATCGCGGCGCGCACGATCTCGACCAGCGGCCGGCCGCGCGCGAGTCCCGCATCGGTGACGAGGTAGAGCGAGGGATCGAAGCCCTCTCTCACGGCTGCGCCGTCTCGCCGAGGCTCTCCACCAGCCGCCTCGTGAAGCGAACGGGCTCGCGCGCCGACATCAGCGGCCGCATGACGGCGACGGCCGCTGCGCCGGCGGAGAGACAGGACCAGCCATTCTCGGCCGTGACGCCGCCGAGCGCCACGACCGGAATGCCCGCCGCGCGGGCCTGCGCCAGCGGGCCGATGCCGAGCGCCGGCCCGTAGCCGGGTTTGGACTCCGTGACGAAGATCGGGCTCAGCGTCGCGTAATCGGCGCCCGCCGCGGCCGCCGCGTGAATCTGCGCCAGCCCGTGGCAGGAGATGCCGATCAGGCTTTCGGGCGGCAGCGTGTCGCGCACCAGCGCGATGTCCGCGACATCCTGCAGATGCACGCCGTCGGCGCCCGTCTCGAGCGCCGCGACCACATCGCCATGCACGGTGACGAGGGCGCCGGCCGGCCGCGCAATCGCCAGAATCTCGCTCAACAAAGCGCGGCGCTCGCGAAAGGTGAGATCCTTCTCGCGCAGGCTGATCCAGCGGCAGCCGCCTTCGAGCAGATGGGCGACAAGGAAAGGCAGCGGCCGCACCGAGCGGCGGCGATCGGTGATCGCGAGCAGCGCCGGCTTCGGCAGGCTGCGGCGTGGTGCGGTGGTCACGAGCCGATCAGGCCGAGCTCGGGACTCGAAGGCTCGGCATGGTTGCGCTTGGGAATGCGGCCGGCACGATAGGCGGCGCGGCCGGCGGCGACCGCGTCGCGCATGGCGCCGGCCATCAGCACGGGATCGTGCGATTTGGCCACGGCGGTGTTGAGCAGCACGCCCGAGCAACCGAGCTCGAGGGCGAGCGCCGCATCGGAGGCGGTACCGATGCCGGCATCGAGGATCACCGGCACGCCGGCGCGGCGGCAGATGGTCTCGATCGCATGGGGATTGGCGATGCCGAGTCCGGAGCCGATCGGCGAGCCGAGCGGCATGACGGCGGCGCAGCCGAGATTCTCGAGCTTCATGCAGACGACCGGATCGTCGGTGCAGTAGGGGAGCACCGTGAAACCCTTGCCGACCAGCTGCTCGGCCGCGACCAGGAGCTGCTCGACATCGGGATAGAGCGTCTCACGGTCGCCGATGAGCTCGAGCTTGACCCAGCTGGTGCCGAGCGCCTCGCGGGCGAGCTCTGCCGTCAAGACCGCATCGCGCACGGTGGTGCAGCCCGCCGTGTTGGGCAGGAACTGGAAGCGCTCGCCCAGCAGGTCGAGCAGGCTCTCGGCATAACCCTCGATCGAGATGCGGCGGATCGAGGCCGTGACGAGCTCGGCGCCGCTCGTCTCGAGCGCCTGCAGCATCACCGATTGGTTGGGATATCCCGCCGTGCCCAGCAAGAGGCGCGAGCGAAAGCTGCGCCCGGCGATGACCAGCAGATCCTCCAAGACGCTCCTATCCTCCGGCAAAGGCTTTGACGATCTCGATGCGGTCGCCGGCGGCGACCTTGGTTGCCTCCCAGCGCGCGCTGGGCAGGATCGCTTCGTTGAGTGCCACCGCGATGCCGCGCGCGCGCGGGTCGAGCCCCTGCGCCTGCAGGATGTCGATGATGCTGGCGGCTTCGGCGACGCGCGCATCGGCGCCGTTGATGCGGACATCGATGCTCATGCCGGCACCGTCGCGGCGCTGCGCCTGGCGGCGAAGCGGCCGGGCAGGAAGGGGGCGATGGCAGGATCGATCTCGGATGTCAGGATGAAGCGGCTGATCGCATCGGCGGTGATCGGGGTGAGGAGAATGCCGTTGCGGTGATGGCCGGTCGCGATCACCAGCCCCTCCACCTCGCTCGGGCCGAGCAGCGGCGCGTCGTCGCGACTGCCCGGCCGGAATCCGACCCACATCTCGTCGATCGGCAGGTCTTCGATGCCGGGCAGCGCGCGCCAGGCGCTTTCGAGCAGCGCGAAGACGGCACCCGCCGTCATGCTCGTGTCGAAGCCGCGCTCCTCGACCGAGGCCCCGATCAGCAGCCTTCCGTCGGCGCGCGGCACGAGATAGGAGCGCGGCGTCCACAGCACATGGCGCAGCAGCGGCTCCGCGGCATTCATGCGCAAAGCCAGCATCTGTCCCTTGACCGGCCGCACCGGCGGCACGGCGCTCGCCGGCAGGCCGGCGATCTGGCGCGACCAGGCGCCGGCGGCGAGCAGCACGCAATCGGCCGCATGCACGGCGCCGTCGATGCGCAAGCCGCGCGCCCGGCCGCCCTCGATCACGATCGCCTCGACCGGCGCCGATTCGTGCAACCGGCCGCCGGCGGCGGTGAAGGCGCGGATCAATGCCGCGACCAGCAGCCGGTTGTCGATCTGATGATCCTGGCGGCTGAACAAGGCGCCGGTGGCGTGCGGGCTCAGATAGGGCTCGCGGCGGCGCGCCTCGGCCCCCGACAGCCAGTCGAGCGCGATGCCGAGCGGCTGCTGGAAAGCGAGGATGCTCTTCAGCACCTCGGCATCGTCGCGATTGAGCGCCACGCGCAGCGTGCCTTCGCTGCGATAGCCGACCGGCTGGCCCGACGCCGCCTCGATCTCGGCGGCGAAGCCGGGCCACAGCGCCTGGCTCGCCAGGTTCAGCCCCAGCAGAAGCTGCTCGCCAGGCTCGGTCTCGACGCCGGCGGCCAGCATGCCGGCCGCGGCCCAGCTCGCGCCGTGCCCGGCCCGGTCGCGCTCATAGAGATCGACCGCGCAACCGGCGCGCGCCAGGCGCCAGCCGACACTGAGCCCGATCACGCCGCCGCCGACAATGGCGACGGACGGCTTGGCGCCGGCGAAGGAATGGGTGTGATCGGGCATCGTGAACTCGGGTCTCCCTTCGCCGGTGCGAACCGGATCAGGTTCCATGGGTGTTTTCTCAGCCGCGGCGGACAAGCCCGCGCGGCACCCCAGCCAGGAGCCAGAATGGGAGACGAGGCCGGGCGGCGCAAGGCCTTTGTCGCCCCGTTCTGCTCAGACGTTCAGCAGCAGGAACTCCCTCTCCCAGCTCGAGATCACGCGCTGATAGGCGTCGTATTCGTGCTCCTTGACGGCGGTCAGGGCCTTGACGAAGCGCTCGCCCAGCACCTTGCGCAAGGGGCGCGAGCGCGTCAGCCGATGCAGGGCGTCGGAGAGATGCTTGGGCAGCGTATGGGCGCGGTCGTAGGCACTGCCTTCGACCGGCTCGGTCGGCTCGAGCTGCTCGATGGCGCCGAGATAGCCTGCCGCGAGCGAGGCCGCAATGGCGAGATAGGGGTTGGCGTCGGCACCGGCGATGCGGTTCTCGACGCGCCGCGCCTGCGGATCCGAGACCGGCACCCGCAGGCCCGTGGTGCGGTTGTCGCGGCCCCATTGCACATTGATCGGCGCGTCGGAATGGCGCAGCAGCCGGCGGTAGGAATTGACATTGGGGGCGAGCAGCGGCATCGCCGCCGGCAAATATTTCTGCAGCCCAGCGATGTAGGCATGGAAGAGCGGCGTGTCCTCGCCCTTCTCGGTCGCGAACAGATTGATGCCGCTCGTCACGTCGCTAAGGCTCTGATGCACATGCATCGAGCTGCCCGGCTGGTTCTGCATCGGCTTCGCCATGAAGGTGGCGTAGACATTGTGCCGCAGCGCCGTCTGCCGCACGGTGCGCTTGAACAAAAGGACCTGGTCGGCGAGATCGAGCGGCGCGCCATGGTTGAAGTTGATCTCCATCTGCGCCGCGCCCGCCTCGTGGCTCAGCGTGTCGATGTCGATGTTCTGCTTCTCGCAATAATCGTAGACGTCCTCGAAGATGGGATCGAACTCGTTCACGGCGTCGATGCCGTAAGCCTGGCGTGCCGTTTCCGGCCGGCCCGAGCGGCCGATCGGCGGCTCGAGCGGATAGTCGGGATCGGTATTGACCTTCACCAGATAGAATTCGAGCTCCGGCGCCACCGTGGCGCGCCAGCCCTTGCCCTCATAGAGCCGCAGCACGCGACGCAGCACCTCGCGCGGGCTGATCGACACGGGGCTGCCGTCGGCATAGAAGCAATCGGCGATCACCTGCGCCGTCGGCTCCGCGTACCAGGGCACGAGGCGCAGCGTCGCAGGATCGGGCTTCAGGAACACGTCGCCATTGGCGGCGTTGGTGACCTCCTCCTCCTCGGGATAGTCGCCGCTGATGGTCTGCACGAAGATCGCCTCCGGAATGCGCAGGCCGCGCTCGGCGATCGCCTGCAGGAACTTGCCGGCCGGCAGGATTTTTCCGCGCGGAATCCCAGAGAGATCGGGCACGAGGCATTCCACCTCGGTGATGGAACGTTGCTCGAACCAGTCCTTGAACCTGTCCATGAAACCTCTTGCGCGTCGCGGGCGGCGACGGGCCCCCGGAATCGAATATGGTGTCGGGCTGGGCCGGCCAGGAGGACCAGGCTACTTAAGCTTAGCTACGTAGATCGCCGCCGATCGTTTCCCTCGCATGGCCTCATCCCCGCCCGCCGGAGCTCTGCTGCCCGATCCGCCGACCCTCTACCGGGCGGCAGCGCGGCCGCGGCCGCGGCCGCGCTTCGAAGGAACCCGACATGCCGAGGTCGCGATCGTCGGCGGCGGGCTGACGGGGCTCGGCGCCGCCCTGGCCCTGGCCGAGGCTGGGGTGAAGCCGGTGCTGCTCGAGGCCCAGCGCATCGGCTGGGGGGCGAGCGGCCGCAATGGCGGCCAGCTCCTGCCGGGACTGGGGGGCGACCTCGCGGCCGCCCGGAGCCGCCATGGGCCGGATCTCGCCAAGGCGCTGTTCGACCTGTCGACCGCGGCCGTCGCCGATGTGAAGCAGCGGATCGCGCGCCACGGGATCGCTTGCGGGCTCCTGCCGGGCCATGTCACGGCGGCCGTGAAGCGCCGCCACATGCGCGCGCTCGCCGCCGAACGCGCGCTGTGGGAGGAGAGCTTCGGCTACCCCGGTCTCGAGCTGTGGTCGCAGGAGGCGCTGCGTGCCGTCGTGCACAGCCCGCGCTTCATCGGCGGGCTGTACGATCCCAACGCGGCGCATCTCGATCCCCTCGCCTACACGCTGGCGCTGGCGGATCTCGCCGAGGCGGCCGGCGCCAGCCTGCATGAGGCCTCGCCCGTGCTGCACATCACGCGCGGTGCGGAGATGCGCCTCGCCACGCCACGCGGCGAGCTGCGCGCCGAGACGCTGCTGCTCTGCGGCAATGCCTATCTCGGAGAGCTCGTGCCCGAGCTCGCCGCGGAAATCATGCCGGTGGCGAGCTGCATCGTCGCGACCGAGCCGCTCGGGCGCGAGCGCATGGCGCGCCTCTTCGCGCGACCGATCGCCGTCGCCGATGCCCATCTGGTGCTCGATTATTTCCGCCCGACAGCGGATGACCGCCTGATCTTCGGGGGGCGTGCCAACTATGCCGGGCGCCAGCCCGGCGACATAGCCGGGGTGCTGCGGCCGCGCCTCGAACGGGTCTTCCCGACGCTTGCAGGGGTATGCATCACCCATGAATGGGCCGGCCGCATCGCCATCACCCGCGACCGGCTACCGCGCCTCGGCCGCCTCGCACCGAACGCGTTTTTCGCGCATGGCTATTCCGGCCATGGGCTGGCCATGGCCGGACTGGCCGGCCAAATTCTCGCCGAGGCCTGCCGCGGCAGGGCAGAAAAGCTGAAGATATTCGAGGGCTTGCCGCACCAGCGCTTCCCCGGCGGGGCGCTGCGCACCCCCCTTCTCGTCTTGGCAATGCTCTACTTTCGGTTGCGAGACCTTCGCTAGGGAAAGGGTCGCCTAAAGCAGTTAACTCGGGTATTCTTGATGTAAGAACGACCTTTAGTTTGAGGGTTATGGACAGGCTTCCCGAACCGGCGGCTCGGTCGAGCGAATCCGATGCCCTGCGGCGGCTCATCGATCTCGGCATCGCGCTTTCGGCCGAACGCAACCATGACCGGCTGCTCGAGCAGATCCTGCTCGGGGCGAAAGAACTCACCAACGCCGACGGCGGAACCCTCTATCTCAGGACCGACGACGACCGGCTCGCCTTCGAGATTCTCCGCAACGACACGCTCGGTGTCGCCATGGGCGGCACGACGGGCAAGCCCATCACCTTCCCGCCGCTCAAACTTTATCGCGACGACGGCCAGCCGAACCACAACAATGTCGCGACCTATGTCGCGCTGTCGGCGCAGACCATCAACATAGTCGATGCCTATGACACGGCGAATTTCGACTTCTCGGGAACCAAGGCCTTCGACGAGAAAACCGGCTACCGGTCGAAAAGCTTCCTGACGCTGCCGCTGAAGAACCACGAGAACGAGGTCGTCGGCGTCATTCAGCTGATCAATGCGCGGGTGCCCGGCGAAGCGACGGTCATCCCCTTCTCCGAGAGCATCGTGCCGCTGGTCGAGGCCCTGGCCAGCCAGGCGGCGATGGCGTTGGAGAATCAGCGGCTCATCCAGGACCAGCGCAACCTGTTCGACGCCTTCATCAAGATGATGGCCAGCGCGGTCGACGCCAAATCGCCCTATACCGGCGGCCACTGCCAGCGCGTGCCGGTGCTGACCGAGATGCTGGCCGAGGCGGCCTGCCAGGAGACGACCGGGCCTTTCGCCGATTTCAAGCTCACCGAGGACGAGTGGTACGAGCTGCAGGTCGCGGGCGGGCTGCACGACGTCGGCAAGGTGACGACGCCCGTCCACATCATGGACAAGTCGACCAAGCTCGAGAAGATCTGCGATCGCATCGATCAGATCCGCACGCGCTTCGAGGTTCTGAAGCGCGACGTCGAGCTCGCCTATTGGCAGGCGGTCGCCGGCGGCGCCGACGCCGAGGCCGAGCAGGAGAAGCGCGACAAGGAGCTGGCGGCGCTCGACGAGGATTTCACCTTCCTCGCCACCAGCAATGTCGGCGGCGAGTTCATGGCCGATGCGCATATCGAGCGCGTGAGCCGGATCGCCAAGCGCCGCTTCTCCGAGAGCGGCGAGGAGCAGACGGTCCTCAGCGAGGACGAGGTGATGAATCTCTGCATCCGGCGCGGCACGCTCAACGACGCAGACCGCAAGATCATCAACGACCATATCATCGTCACCATCCAGATGCTGGAATCGCTGCCCTTCCCCAAGATGCTGAAGCGGGTGCCGCAGATCGCCGGCGGTCATCACGAGAAGATGGACGGCACCGGCTATCCCAAGGGGCTGAAGCGCGAGGACATGTCGGTCACGGCGCGCATGATGGGCATCGCCGACATTTTCGAGGCGCTGACCGCGGCCGACCGGCCCTACAAGGCGCCGAAGACCCTGTCCGACTCGATCAAGATCATGGGCTTCATGAAGAAGGATCAGCATATCGACGCCGAACTCTTCGAGCTCTTCCTGCGCTCCGGCGTCTATCGCCAATATGCCGAGCGTTTCCTGCTGCCCGAGCAGATCGACGAAATCGATGTCGAGAAGGTGCTCGGCGCGCCCGCCAAGACGGCGGCCGAGTAGTCACACCACCGTCACCACCTGGACGTCGCCGCGCCGCTTCAGGATGCTGAGCGCCACATCGGCGCCCTGGCCGCGGATCGACACATCGACCTGGGCGCCGAGCAGCTCGAGATTGCGCAGCGTAATGCGGCTGAGGAAGCTCGGCAGCTGCGGCTTGCGGAAGCGGATGGTGCGCGTCGCGAGCTCGAACTCGAGGCCGAGGCAGGACTGCACCAGGCTGAACAGCGTACCGGCGGCCCAGGCCTGCGGCGAGCAGGCGACCGGATAGAGGGTGGGCCCGCGCTCGCGCTGCCTGGGAAAGCCGCAGAACAGCTCGGGCAGGCGCTTCAGCTCGAAATAGGAGGCGGCGCCGAACAGCGCGCCCAGGAGCCGCGCGCTTTCGCGGCGCAGCCCGTAGCGCTGGAACCCCTGGGCGATGACCGCATTGTCGTGCGGCCACACCGAGCCATTGTGATAGGACATCGGATTGTAGCGCCGCTCCGAGATCGCGACGGTGCGGATGCCCCAGCCCGAGAACATCTCGTTGCCGTTGAGCCCCTCGGCAAGCCGCGCGACGCGCTCGTCCGGCACGATGCCGCCGAACAGCGCATGGCCGGCGTTCGAGGTGCGCACCCGGCAGGGCTTCTTTTCGCCGTCGAGGGCGAGCGCATAGAAGCCGAGCTCCTCGCACCAGAAGTCGCGGTTGAAGCGGCGGTAGAGATCCGCCGCCGCCTCCTCGAGCGCCACGGCGCGCGACTCCTGCCCGAGCATGCGGGCCAGCATCGCGGCGCCGCATTTCGCCGCATGGACATAGGCCTGCACCTCGCACAGCGCAATCGGCGGGGCCGCCAGACGACCGTCGGCATGGAAGATCGGGTCGTAGGAATCCTTCCAGCCCTGGTTGACCAGGCCCTTGTCGTTGCGTCTGGCATATTCGACATAGCCGTCGCCGTCGCAGTCGCCATAGGAATCGATCCAATGCAGCGCCCGCTCGATATGGGGCCACAGGCGCTCGATCGTCGGCCGGTCGCCGGTGCGGCTGTAATAGCGCGCCGCCAGCAGCACGAACAAAGGCGTCGAATCGATGCTGCCGTAATAGCGCGCGAAAGGCACCTCGCCGAGGTTGGCCATCTCGCCGAGCCGCCGCTCATGCAGGATCTTGCCGGGCTCGGCTTCCGCCGCATCGTCGACCTCGCTCGCCTGCGTCGCGGCGAGATAGCTCAAGACACCGCGCGCGAGGCGCGGCTCGAGCCACAGCATCTCCAGCGCGGCGATGATCCCGTCGCGGCCGAACGGCGCGCTGAACCAGGGCACGCCGGCATAGGGATAGGCTCCCTCCGGCGTCTCGGTCACCAGCATGGCGAGATCGGCGCGGGCGCGGCTCAGCGCCTCGTCGAAGCTGGTGTTCGAGCTCTCGATCTGGGTGGAGTCGTCGAGCTGCGCCCGCCGGGCGCGACGGGCCGCGCGCATGCCGGCAAAGAAGGTCGGCGGCCGTGCCAGCTCCTCGTCGAAGCTCGCCATGACACTGATAGTTGTTCGACCGAACGGTTCGAAGGCCAGTTGGAAGACGGCGCTATGGCGCTCCAGCCGATCCGGTGCCCGGTCGAAGGTGAGCCGCGTCTGCCGCTTGATCCGGTCCAGCCCCTGCATGGCGAGCACCACCGTGTCGGGCGCCTCGACCCGCGCCGAATGCTCGCCATGCCGCCTGCGCGCCGCGCCACGGATCTCGAAGAGATCGAGGAAATCGGCCGCGAAGAGAAAGCTGGCGG
>Ga0070681_10005619_pt1 | contig 12117 bp, 11 predicted proteins | sample KBSC83BmetaG_FD_65650 | JGI IMG/M metagenome (GOLD analysis project Ga0070681, IMG submission 65650) | Corn rhizosphere microbial communities from Kellogg Biological Station, Michigan, USA - KBS C8-3B metaG | ecosystem: Host-associated > Plants > Roots > Rhizosphere | place: USA: Michigan...
AACCGCAGCCGGCGGCACGCCCCCGGCATCCCACGGCGTCACGCCGCCGCGGTAGCGCTCGTTCCAGAAATCGGCCGTGTCGCTCTTGCTCAGAAGACGCGCGTGGCGAAGAGGACCACGGACGCCGCCAGGATGACGACGATCGCCACGAGGAGATCGTTGCGCCGCCTGTTTTCGGCGGCGAGGCGCTCGACCGCGTCGCGCAGCGCGCCGAGGCGGTCCTCGGCGAGCGCGCGATGCACGAGGCGCGGCAGCTGCGGCAGCGTGCTCGCCCAGTACGGCGCTTCCTGGCGCAGGCTGCGCAGCACGCCGCGCCAGCCGACCTGCTCGCTCATCCAGCGCTCGAGGAATGGCTTGGCGGTGGTCCAGAGGTCGAGGTCCGGATCGAGCTCGCGGCCGAGGCCTTCGATGTTGAGCAGCGTCTTCTGCAGCATGACGAGCTGCGGCTGCACCTCGACGCCGAAGCGGCGCGAGGTCTGGAAGAGCCGCAGCAGCAGCCGGCCGAAATAGATTTCCTTCAGCGGCCGGGCGAACACCGGCTCGCACACCGCGCGGATCGCGGCCTCGAACTGGTCGAGGCGCGTGCCGGCCGGCACCCAGCCGGCGTCGAGATGGGCCTGCGCCACGCGCCGGTAGTCGCGGTTCAGGAAGCCGAGGAAGTTCTGCGCGAGGTAGTTCTTGTCGACGTCGGTGAGCGTGCCCATGATGCCGAAGTCGAGCGCCACGTACCGCCCATCGTCGCCCACCAGGATGTTCCCCGGATGCATGTCGGCGTGGAAGAAGCCATCGCGGAACACCTGCGTGAAGCAGATCTCGACGCCGGCGCGGCCGAGCGCCTTCAGGTCATGGCCCTTGGCGCGCAGCTCGGCGATCTGCGATACCGGCACGCCGTGCATGCGCTCCATCACCATCACGCGCTCGGAGCAGAGATCCCAGTACACCTCCGGCACGGCGAGGAGCGGCGAGCTGGCGAAGTTGCGGCGCAGCTGGCTCGCGTTTGCCGCCTCGCGCATGAGGTCGAGCTCCTCGTCGAGGTGACGCGCGAATTCGGCCACCACTTCCCGCGGCCGCAGCCGCCGGCCCTCGGCCGACAGGCGCTCGACGAGCGACGCGGCGCTGTGCAGCACCGCCAGGTCGCGCGCCACTTGATCCTCGACGCCGGGGCGCAGGACTTTCACCGCTACCTCGCGCCCATCCTTCAGCACGCCGAGATGCACCTGAGCAATCGACGCGCTGGCGAGCGGCGTGCGCTCGATGATGGCGAAGGCCTCGGCGAGCGGCCGGCCGATCGACTTTTCGATGATCGCGAGCGCGAGGTCCGGGTCGAACGGCGGCACGCGGTCCTGCAGCTTCGCCAGCTCGTCGGCGATGTCGAGCGGCAGCAGGTCGCGCCGCGTCGAGAGGATCTGGCCGAACTTGACGAAGATCGGGCCGAGGCGCTCGAGCGCCTCGCGCAGGCGCCGGCCGCGCGGCTGGTCCCGGCGGCCGGCGGCGAGGAGACGCAGCACCACGTCGCCGGGCAGGCGCGGCATGAACTCGTGCAGGCCGTGCGACGCCGCAATGGCGAAGATCTGCACGAGGCGCAGCAGCCGGATCACAGCCGCTCCTCGAGCCGAGCGATCGCCCGGTTCAGCTCCTCGATACGCGCCGCGAGATCGGCGAGCTCGGGCCTGCGCACCAGCGCGCGCTGCTCGTTCACCGCATAGTCGGCGGCCGCCTCCGTGATCCGCGCCAGCGCATCGAGCTGCCACTCGATGAAGCCGCGTGCCGCGCCGACCAGGCGCTGCGCAGCGATGTCGCCGACCAAGCGCGACAGCTCTTCCTCGACATCCGGCCGCAGGTTCCGGCGCAGGTAGCGAAGCTCGTCGGCGAGCGCGCTGTCGCCCGTGACGCCGCCCGTCGTGACGATCGCGGCGGCCGGCGCATCACCCGGTTCAATACGGCCGCCCGTGCCGACGACGAGCGAAAAGGGTGCGGCGAACGGCAGGCGCAGCTCGAAGCCCTGGCCGGCGAACGGCTCGAGCCGCTCGCGCGCCCAAGTCTCCCGCGAAAGGATGGCGTTGGCGAGAAAACAAAAGGCCACCGCGGGGGTGGCCTTGGAGGCGGGGATCGACTCGCTCAATGCATCTGCTGGATGCCGGCGAGCAGCCAGCCGCTCGAGCCGTCGGCGGGCTTGACGAGGTTCCACACCTCCTCGAAGCCGGTCGGCTCGGCGCTCGGCGTCTCGCGCACGAGGCCGGAGAAGCGCACGCTCGCCCAGTAGTTGTTCTTCTCGTTGGCGAGCTCGAGGAGGTCCGCGTTGAGCGAGACCACGTCGGTGTGGCTGCCGGCCTGGATGTCGGTGCGCAGCTCGTCGAAGAGCTCCGGCGTGGTGAATTCGCGGATCTCGTCCAGGCGCCCCGAGTCGTTCGCCATCTGCAGCTTGATGAAGTTCATCTTGGCCGCGCGCAGGAAGCCCGCGGTGTCGAAGCCGGCCGGCACGCGGCCGCCGCTCGACATCGGCACCGACGCCGGCGCGCTCGCCTGGACGGGCGCCTGCACGGTCTCGCCGCCCATGCCGGCAAGTTGCACCGGCCGCTCCTCGCTGCGGCGGCGCGCCAGGGCGCGCAGCACGAAGACGACCGCGACGGCGAGCAACGCGAGCATGAGCAGCCCGGCGAGGCCATTGCCGCCGAAGAGATAGCCGAGCACCCCGCCGAGCGCGAGCCCGCCCAGGATGCCGCCGAGCATGCCCCACCGGCTCGGTTGTGCCTGCGGTTGCTGCGACTGCGGATTCTGCTTCGGCGCAGCCTGCTGCGGCGCCGGCTTCGCCGGCGCGGGGGTCACGCTACGTTGCGCGCCGACCGATCGCCCGCCGCCGAGCCGGCGCGCATCGGCGTCGGTCGCGACCATCACGCCCGCGACCAGCGCGATGCAGATTCCAAGTAACCATTTGCCCATCGTGTGCACCCTCCTGGAGCCATGCTATCAAAACCGCACGCCGCGATGGACTGCGACCACCCCGGCGGCGAGATTGAAGACTTGGACCGCCGAAAAGCCGGCCTGTTCCAGCATGTGCGCGAGCGTCGCCTGGTCGGGATGCATGCGGATCGATTCGGCGAGATAGCGATAGGGCTCGGCCGCGCCGGCGACGCGCTCGCCGAGCCAGGGTAGTACGCGGAATGAATACAGGTCGTACGCCGGTTGCAGCGGCGCCCACACTTTCGAGAACTCGAGCACTACAAGGCGGCCGCCCGGCTTGAGCACGCGTGCCATCTCGGCGAGCGCGCGATCCTTGTGCGTCATGTTGCGCAAGCCGAAGGCGACCGTCACGCAGTCGAAATAGCGATCGGGAAAAGGCAGCCGCTCGGCGTCGCACTGCACGGCGGGCGCCGCGACGCCGGCATCGAGCAGCCGGTCGCGGCCCCGCGCCAGCATGCGGTGGTTGATGTCGGTCGCCCACACTTCGCCGCCCGGCCCGACGCGGCGCGCCAGGGCGGCCGCGAGATCCCCGCTGCCGCTGGCGACGTCGAGCACGCGCTCGCCGCGGCGCGGCCGCGCGATGCCGATGGCGAAGGTCTTCCAGTACCGGTGCAGGCCGAGCGACATGAGGTCGTTCATCACGTCGTAGCGCTCGGCCACGCGATCGAACACTTCGCCGACGCGATCGGCCTTCTCTTCCTCCGCCACCTTGCGGAAGCCGAAGTCGACTTCTTTCGTCATTCGCGCGACGCTCCTGCCTTCTTCAGCTTTTCCAGGTACTGGGCCCAAAGCTCGTCCTGCGTCTCGCCCAGCTCGTAAAGGTAATCCCAGGAGTAGATGCCGGTGCTATGGCCGTCCGAGAAGGCCGGCTGGATGGCGTAGGAACCGACCGGCTCGATGGAGCGTATCTCGACATCGCGCTTCCCGGTCTGCAGTACCTCCTGCCCGGGGCCGTGGCCGCGCACCTCCGCCGACGGGGAATGGACGCGCAGGAACTCGTACGGCAAGCGAAACGTGCGTCCATCGGAAAACGAGATTTCCAGGACACGGGACTTCTGGTGCAGCGTGATCCCGGTCGGGATCCTGTCGTCGCTCACGGCACGCGTTCGTACGCCACGCGCTCGAAATCCGTGCCGCGCTCGATGACTTTCATGAGCATCGCCTTGGACGAGCGCTCCATGTGGATTTCGATGACGCGCTTCGGCTTGTACCAGCCGGAAGGCAGGATGACGGACTCCGGCTCGTCGAGCGCCGGCACGGCGCCGAGATGGAGCGCCGGCACCCAGCTGTCCTCGGTGATGTTGAGCCCCGTGGGCCGCACCGCGATCGCGTTCGGCAGGCCCGGCAGCAGCTTCACGCCGGCGTGCAGGTCGCCTTTCTCGGCCTGGGTGAGCCAGCGCACCTGGCCGATCATGAATTGATCGCCGGTCGTCGGCCGCACGCCGACCAGCTGCCCGTGCGCGAAGCGCTTTCCCTTCTCCGCCGCCTTGCGCACGATGCGCATGCCCTGCGCGCTCTCGTCCTGCAGGACCCACTGCTCGACGAGGAATCCGTGCTGCGCGCTGTAGTCGTCCGCCTCGCGCGTCACCACGTGGCCGAAGGTGGCGATCTCGTCGCGCTGCTTCTGGGTGAGCTCGCCCTGCTGCGTCGGCGCCCGGAACGCCCGCCCGGAGATGTAGTAATGGATGCTGCCGAGCTCGGTACAGACCTCGGCGGCGAAATTCATGCTCTTTCTTTCGAGCGCGCGGCTCGGCTTGCCGACGCACCATTGGCGATAGAGATAGACGAGGAGCTGCTCGCAGGCCGGCTGGACGCAATCCTCGCCGAGCGCGAGCTTGGCGGGCGACTCGCCCTTCCTCAGCAGCGCGACCCGATTGCGCAGGCTCTTCGAGAGCTTGCGCGTGTCGAGGTAGCGTGCGTCCTTCGGCTGCGCGCCTTCGCGGCGGGTCGGACACTCGTCGCTTTCCAGGTCGGCGACGAGCGGCGCTACGCCCTCGCCCTCGTCGACCGGCTTTGACGAGATGTCGAGCTTGGACGCCCAGCGCTCGAGCAGGAAGGCGATGAAGGTGATCTGGCGCTGGCCGAGCTCGTTCGGATTGCACACGCCCATCAGCACCGCGCGCGCATAGGCGACGCCGGGCGAGGTATCGTGGATGTCGCGGTTCATGAAGTCCTTCACCGCGTCGTCCTCGACGTCCAGCTTTTCCGCCGCCGCGTAGACCGCGTGCAGCGCCTGCCAGTTGCCGGACGGGACCTGCCGGTAGGCGCGGTAATGGTGGTACATCTTGAGCCCGATGTAGGCGGCGAGGCGCTGGCAGATGAGCGCCGCCTGCGCCTTCATGCCCGAATCGCGGTTCAACGCCGCGGCGAGGCAGCGCTGGTAGCCGATCGCCATCTGGTCCCACAGCTTGATGGTGGCGTCGAAGGCCGCGTTCTCGGTGTCGGTCATCGGCAAGGCGCGGTTCGAGAACCGCTTGGCCTGCTCGATCTGCACGAAATGCACCGCCTCGCGCAGGGTCTCGAGCACCGCGAGCCGCTGCGTGGCCGCGACCGGGAAGCGGTTGAACTCCTCCAGCTGCCCGACGAGCTCCCCCTGCGCCGCCGCGACGTTGGCGAGCGGGACATGCTCGAGCCACTCCTTGCACGTCTTCGCGTCGGAGAACTCGGGAGATGCGCTTTCCGAAAGCTCGGGTAGCTTCATGGCGCCGGATCATACCCAAACACGTCGCGGTAGCTCGCGTAGTAGCTCGCAAACACCGGAGGAAGGACAAAGATCAGGAAGAGGGGCGCCACCTGCCAGGGGTTCGGCGGGGAGCCCATCATCTTCATCGCGAGCATCACGAACAGTCCGGGCACCACCACCGAAACGACCGTCGCGATGGCGTACGCGGCGAAAGCCCGCCAGTTCAGGCAGCAGGCCACCAGGCTGAAAAACAGCGCTTTGGAAACCGGCGCGCCGTGCCAGGAAACGAGCGGCGGCGCGTACCAGAAGAGGAGCGCGATCGGAAGATAAAGCGCGGCGAGGACAGCCGAGAGGAGCAGGGCCTCCTCCCCGCGCGTGCCGTCCCCTTGTCCGCGCAGGGTGGCGAGCAGCACCCCGGCGTCGTCCATCCACATCACCAGCCCGAACACGATCGTCCAGGCCGCCGCATAAGCGCACCCGAGCAGAAGCTGGCGTCGCCCTTCGTTGCGCAGTCCATCGAACAGCAGCCCCACGTTGATCCGCGAGCCATGAGACGAAGCCCGCGCGCATGCCATGAGGCCAAGCGTCATGGCTGGAATAAGGATTGCCGAGACCACAGGCCCGATCAGGGGTATAGCCGTGAGCAGTTGCGTGATGAGGAGGAACACGAGCGAGACGACGAACCATGCCACCGGCGCCTGGCGGAACAACCGCCATCCGTCCAGCAACCACTGGGCGCCGCGCGCCGCAGCTACGATGCGCGCCTGCATTCCAGGATCTTGCGGAAGTGCTCCGGGTCGTGCGCGTGCACGAGCATCCCGGGCCGCGGCAGGTGGAAGTCATAGAGGCGCGAGAGCCAGAAGCGCAGCGCCGCCGCGCGCAGCATCACCGGCCACGCGTCACGCTCGAGCGCGCTCAGCGGGCGCGCCGCCTCGTAGGCGTCGACGAGCGCCTGGGTCCGCGCGGCCTCCAGGCCAAGGCTCGAGTCCAGGCACCAGTCGTTCGCGCACACCGCTACGTCGAAGAGCAGGCAATCCACGCCGGCGAAGTAGAAGTCGATCACGCCGGAGATGCGCCCTTTCTCGAACAGCGCGTTGTCGCGGAAGAGATCGGCGTGCACCGGCCCGCGCGGCAGGTCCGGGAAGCGGTGCTGCGCCTGGAACGCCATCTCGTCGTCCAGCAGGCCCGCTTGGGGCGCAGAAAGAAAACGGCGCACCTCGCCGGCCGCAAACCGCCACCACTTCGGGCCGCGCGGGTTCTCGAGGTACGCGGGATACGAGCGCCCGGCGAGATGCATGCGCGCGAGAAGCGCGCCGAGCTCGGCGCATTCCTTTTCGCCCGGCTGCTCGAGCGATCGCCCGGCGAGCCGGGTCACCAGCGCGGCGGGCTTGCCATTCAGCTGCTGGAGGTACTGGTCCGAGAGGTCGGCGATCGGCGCCGGCGACGGGATGCCGTGCCGGGCGAGGTGCGCCATCAAATCCAGGTAGAACGGCAGCTCGGCAGCCGGCAGCCGCTCGAAGAGCGTAAGGACGTAGCGACCCTGCGTGGTGGTGAGGAAGAAGTTCGAGTTCTCGATGCCGGCCTTGATCGGCTCGAGCGCGACCAGCGTGCCGATCGAGTAGTTGCGCAGCCACTCGGCGGCCTGCGCATCGGAAACGGGCGTGTAGACCGACAAGCTAGTCGAAGAGGTAGAGCGGCCACATCGGAAAGCGCACGCCGTCGTCGAGCGGCTCGGGCCTGACGCCCGGATCGACGAGGTAGTACGGCCTGCCGCCCGGCGGCGTGACCTTCAGCATGACGACGCGGCCGCCGACGCGCACCTCTTCGACCTTGTCGCCGTTCTGCACCGGTATGCGCACGGCCGGCTCGTCGGACTCCGCCCCTACAGGTTCAATGAGCGGCGGCGGCGGTGGCTCAGCCTCCTGCGCGAGCGCTCCGCCGGCGGCGCACAGGAAGACCACGACCGCCATGGGGCGCATGATGAAGCGATTTTACTAAAGGTTGAGGAGCACCTCGCGCTCCTGCGGAGACGGCCCGAAGCCGCGCTTCTCGTAGAACGCGAAGATGGTGTCGACCACTTCCTTGGGCTCGTTGACCACCTGGATCAGCTTGCAGTCGGTGTCGTCGATCATGCCGTCGGCGACCAGTCGCTCGTTCATCCAGGTGATGAGTCCGCGCCAGAACGGCTCGTGCACCAGGATCACCGGCATCTGCGGGCCCTTGCCCGTCTGTACCAGCGTCAACGCCTCGAACAGCTCGTCGAGCGTGCCGTAGCCGCCGGGGAGGACGATGTACGCGCTCGCGAATTTGGCGAACATCACCTTGCGCGCGAAGAAATGCTTGAAGCGAAGGCTGATGTGCTGGTAACGCGACGACGGCTGCTCGAGCGGCAGGTCGATGTTGAGGCCGACCGCCATGCCGCCGCCTTCGAACGCGCCCTTGTTGGTCGCTTCCATCAGGCCCGGGCCGCCGCCCGAGAAAACCGCGAAGCCCGCTTCGGAAAGGAGCCGCGCGGTTTCTTCGCCGAGCTTGTAGTACTCGGTGCCCGGCTTCACTCGCGCGCTGCCGAAAACCGAAACCGCGGGCCGCACGTTGGCCAGCCGCTCGGTCGCCTCGAAGAACTCTGCCATAATGCCGAAGAGCTTCCACGCCTCGCGGGAAGAGATCTCGGGGCCCAGTCCGGCGGCCTTCTTCAGTAGTTTCTCTTTAGTCATCGTGTCGGGAACGGATCCAGAAAAAACGCTGTTGCTGGTTGACGGCTCATCCTACTTGTACCGCGCGTATCACGCGCTGCCCGAGCTGAGGAGCCCGAAGACCGGCGAGCCGACCGGTGCCATCTACGGCGTGCTGAACATGCTACGGAAGCTCGCCACCGACTACAAGGCGCAGGCGTGGGCGGCCGTGTTCGACGCCAAGGGCAAGACGTTCCGCGAGGATGTCTATCCCGAGTACAAGGCCACGCGCAGCGCGATGCCCGATGACCTGCGCAGCCAGGTCGAGCCGCTATACGAGGCGGTCCGTGCGCTCGGCTGGCCCTTTCTTTCCGTCGCCGGCGTAGAGGCAGACGACGTCATCGGCACGCTGGTCGAGGAGGCGCGCAAGCGCGGCTGGCGCACGGTGATCTCGACCGGCGACAAGGACCTCACGCAGCTCGTCGACGAGCGCACGCTGTGGATCAACACCATGTCGAACGAGAAGCTCGACGTGGCCGGCGTTACAGCCAAGTTCGGTGTGCCACCGGAGCGCATCGTCGACTACCTGACGCTGATCGGCGACCAGATCGACAACATCCCGGGCGTGGAAGGCGTCGGCCCCGGCTTCGCGTCGAAGTGGCTGCAACAGTACGGCTCGCTCGACAACCTGCTTTCGCGCGTCGACGAGATCAAGGGCACCCGTGGCGAGAACCTGCGCAAGCTGACGGAATGGCTGCCTAAGGCGCGCGAGCTCCTCACCGTGAAGCGAGACGTGCCGCTGCCCATCCCGTTCGAGAAGCTCAGCGAGTTCAAGCCCGATCCGCAGACCCAGCGCGCGCAGTACGAGCGCTACGGGTTCAAGACGTGGCTGAAGGAGGTCGAAGACGCGCCCGCCGCCGCGGTGCCGGTGCCGGCGAAGGTGGAGCAGCGCAAGTACCGCGCCGTGCTGACCGAGGACGAGCTGAAGGACGTGCTGCTGCGGATGGAGGCGACGGACCTCGTCGGCTTCAACGCGGTAGGCAGCGGCGAAGACCCGATGACCGCTCGCCTGGTGGGGGTGGCGATCGCGCTCGGCGACGAGGGTGTGTATGTGCCGCTCGCGCACGACTACGCCGGCGCGCCAGCTCAACTCACGACCGACAAGGCGCTCGCGCTGCTGAAGCCCTGGCTCGAGCGCGCCGAGCGCCGCAAGGTGGCCGAGAACGTGAAGCTCGACTCGCATATCCTCGCCAACCACGGCGTGAAACTTTCGGGCGCCACGCACGACACCATCATCGAGTCCTACGTCCTCGAGGTGCACGAGAAGCACGAGCTCGGCAGCCTCGCGCAACGCCACTGCGGCTGGACGCTGCTCTCGCAGGAGGAAGTGACGGGAAAAGGCGCCTCGCGCATCGCGTTTTCCTCCGTCGAAGTCACGCGCGCCGCGCGGTACGCCGGGCAGAACGCCGACTGCACGCTCGCTCTGCACGACCTGCTCTATCCGCGCATCGCGGCCGACGACAACCTGCGCCGCGTGTACGAGACGATCGAGATGCCGCTCGTGCCGGTGCTCTTCCGCATGGAGCGCAACGGCGTGCTCCTCGACCGGCAGAAGCTCGACGCGCAAAGCCACGAGCTCGGCGGCGAGATCCTCGAGCTGGAGAGGAAGGCGTACGAGGCGGCGGGGCAGCCCTTCAACCTCGGCTCGCCCAAGCAGATCCAGGAAATCCTGTTCGAGCGGCAAAAGCTTCCGGTGAAGAAAAAAACTCCATCTGGGCAGCCCTCGACCGATGAGGATTCATTGGCGGAGCTCGCGCTCGACCACCCCCTGCCGAAGCTGATCCTCGAGCACCGCGCGCTGTCGAAGCTGAAATCGACCTACACGGACAAGCTGCCGCGCAGCATCAACCCGAACACCGGCCGCGTTCATACGACGTATTCCCAGACCACCGCGGTCACCGGGCGGCTGTCGTCGAACGAGCCGAACCTGCAGAACATCCCGATCCGCACCAGCGCCGGGCGCCGCATCCGCTCGTGCTTCATCGCGCCGCCCGGCTCGAAGATCGTGTCGGCGGACTACTCGCAGATCGAGCTGCGCATCATGGCGCACCTGTCCGGAGACGAGAACCTGCGCCAGGCATTCGCCGCAGGCGAGGACATCCACCGGGCAACGGCGTCCGAGGTGTTCGGCGTTCCACTCGCCGCGGTCGAGCCTGAGCACCGGCGCGTGGCAAAGGTGATCAACTTCGGCCTGATCTACGGCATGTCGTCCTTCGGCGTGGCGCAGAACCTCGGCATCGACCGCGGCACGGCGCAGACCTACGTCGAGCGCTACTTCCAGCGCTTTCCCGGCTCGAAGCGCTACATGGACGAAACGCGCAAGCGCGCGAAGGAGCTCGGCTACGTCGAGACGGTGTTCGGCCGGCGCCTGTGGCTTCCCGAGCTTCGGAGCGGCGCGCCCGTCCGGCGCCAGGCCGCGGAGCGCGCCGCCATCAACGCGCCCATGCAAGGCACGGCCGCCGACCTGATCAAGCTGGCGATGATCGCCGTGCAGAGATGGCTCGACGAATCGAACGCAAAAGCGAAGTTGATCATGCAGGTGCACGACGAGCTGGTGCTGGAAGTGCCTGAGGCGGAGCTCGAGGCGACGAAGGCGAAGGTGCGCGAGCTCATGCAGGGTGTGCACCAGCTCGAGGTGCCGCTGGTGGTCGACGTGGGCGTCGGCGAAAACTGGGACCAGGCGCACTAGCTGCGTCGCACCGCCCACCAGTTGAATGCGAGGTAAGCGCAGTAGCTCAGCAGCCAGAAGACGCCGACCATCTCCAGCGTCAACCGCCCGCCGGCGGCGAGCACCAGCACCGCGAATAGCGGCAGCGACAGGAATTCGCCGACGGTGAGCGCGGTCGTGCGCCGCTGCGCGTAAAGGCCGAACAGCGCCACCCACGACGCGATACGCACCCAGCCGCCGATGAAAATCAGCGCGGCCGTCAGGTCGGTGGCGCGGAATTCGTCCGAGTAGAGGATGCCAAGCAGCGGGGTCTGCAGGAGGCAGAAGGCGCCGAACACCACGGCCGCCGGAATGAGCGTGGTCTTCGCCGCCCTGCGCAGCACTGCGCGGAAGCGCTCGCCCTGCCCGGCCGCCGCGAGCTGCGGCAGGAAATAGAAGGACAGGATCCCGGCGGCGAAGCTCGACACCCAGTCCGAGAGCCGCCAGAGCGCCTGCATCACGCCGGCGTCGTGCCACGAGAGCGCCTCGCCCACCGCCGCCCGCGCAACCAGCGCCGACCCGGGACTGAGCAATCCGATCGCGATGCTCGGCAGCACGTACCGCTTCAGCGGGTGCGAGCGCGAGCGAAAACGCCCCGCCGTGTCCGATGGCCTAGCGATGAACACGATGACGAGCGCCGGCAGCGCCTGCGCGATGACCAATCCGATCACCACGGCGGGCGCCGGCGTCAGCGCGGCCGCCGCCAGCGGGATCGCCGCCGAGATAGAGGCGAAGGCCAAAAGGAGGTCGCGCCGCTGCTGACCTTGCCAGAGGCTCGCCACCAGGCCGGGCAGCACGCCGATCCAGCCGACGGCGGCCGCGAGGGCGACGGTGCCGGCGCGCAGCTTGCCGCCGGTAAGCCCCTCGTTCCACCAGTAGCCTGCCGCCATCGCCGCGGCGGCGAAGGGCAACGCAATGGCGAGTCCCATCCTGAATGCCTCGCGGAGGAGCTCGCGCTGGCGCTCGATGCGGCTCGTGCGCGCCACGTAGACCGCGAGCCCGGTGCCGAGGCCGGCGAGCGCCACGCCGGCGAC
>Ga0070681_10005620_pt1 | contig 12116 bp, 6 predicted proteins | sample KBSC83BmetaG_FD_65650 | JGI IMG/M metagenome (GOLD analysis project Ga0070681, IMG submission 65650) | Corn rhizosphere microbial communities from Kellogg Biological Station, Michigan, USA - KBS C8-3B metaG | ecosystem: Host-associated > Plants > Roots > Rhizosphere | place: USA: Michigan...
GCAGTGCAATCTCTTTTTGCCGAGCGGCGGCGCGTACTAAGAGCAGGTTCGCAACGTTCGCACATGCAATCAGCAGCACAAATCCGACTGCGCCGAAGAGAACGAAGAGAGTCGTTCGAGTTCGACCGACAAGCTGTTCGCGCAACGAAAGCAATCGAAGATTCCAGCCGGTGTTGCTGTCGGGAAACTGTTGTTCGAGTTGTGCAGCGATCTGATCGGTGTCAGCTTGCGCCTGCAGCAAAGTCACACCGGGTTTCAATCTCCCGATGGGCCGCAGGAAGTGCGCCTTGCGCTGCTTCATTTCGGGATTCACGTCGAAGGTCATCGGCACCCATAACTCCGCGGCCTGCGGCAGGCTCAAACCGGCCGGCATCACGCCGATGACCTGATATGGTTTGCTGTCGAGAATGATCGTCTTGTTGATGATCTGTGGATCGCCGCCGAAGTGCGTTTGCCAGAATGCGTGACTGAGTACGGTGACCTGGTCTTCGCCGGTCTTTTCGTTTTCGAGTGTGAAGCCGCGGCCGAGCGCCGGCGTCACTTTGAATGCGTCAAAATAATTTCCGGTGACATTGGATGCCGTCAGACGTTCCGGATCACCGCTGCCCGTGAGGTTCATTGGAAGCGGAACCGTGCCCGACGCCGCAAACTGCTCGAACGTTTTGTTCTGACTTCGATAATCAAGAAAATCGAGCGGCGACACGCTGGCGCGATTGCCACCGTTGCGGATATTTCCGTAAACCCAAACCAGTCGATCGGGCTCCGGGAACGGCAGCGGCCGGAGCACGACCGCGTTGACGAGGCTGAAGATCGCGGTGTTTGCGCCGATACCGAGAGCGAGCGCAACGAGCGCGATGGCCGTGAATCCCGGGCGCTTCAGCAACCCGCGCAACCCGTAGCGAATGTCTTTGAGTAGTGAGTCCATATAGGTCCTGTAAGTCTTTGTTGGTCCTATTCATAACGCAGCGCGTTCAACGGGTTCACGCGCGACGCGCGACGCGCCGGCAGATAACCCGCGAGCAGCGCTACACCGATCAAAACAATTGCCGCTACCGTGAGGGTCAACGGATCGGTCGGGCTCATGTCGAACAGTTGCGCCGCGATCAGACGCGCGCCGAATAGCGCTGCCGGCACACCGATTACCAATCCTGCCAACACGAGATACAGCGTCTCGCGCAAGATCATCCACGCGATGTTGCTGCCGCGCGCACCGAGGGCCATGCGGATGCCGATCTCATTCGTGCGGCGCGCGACGCCGTGGGCCATCACGCCATACAAACCGATGCACGCGAGAATCAACGCGAGCGCGCCAAAGAAACTGACGAGTTGCGCGATCAAGCGATCCTGGTTCAATGTGTCGTGCATTTGTTCGTCAAACGTCGTGACGCCGAAGACGGGCAGCTTGTCGTCGATCTGATTGATCATCTGCCGCACCTGGTTCGTAAGCGGCGACGGATCCGACAACGTGCGAACATGAATGGTGCACAACTGAGCAGCCCCATCCTGAATCTGGAGTATCGGCCGATAGATCATGGACTCTGGCTTGTCGCGTGGATCGTCTGATTTGATGTCGCCGACTACGCCGACTATCTCGATTGACTTGCCGTTGTCAGTCTCATCGTCAAATGTAAACGTGCGACCGATCGGATTCTGATTCTTGAAGTAGTGTTCCGCGAAAGTTGAGTTGACTACTGCAACGAGCGGAGACGACGCGTTATCGCGCTGTTCGATATCGCGCCCGCGCAGCAACGGAACACCAAGAGTCTCCATGTATTTCGGTCCGGCGAGGATGTCCTGCACGCTCAGATCTTCGTCGGGTTGTGCAGTGTAGCCGGTGACTTTGATACTGCTGGTCCGCCGCGTGCCACTCAATGGCGCATAAGTCGCCATCGAAACGTTGCGGACTTGAGGCAACGAACCCACACGATCGATCACTTGCTGGTAAAGCGCCGCAAGTTCGGTTGGCTTGTAGCCTGCGAGACGCGGATCGATTCCGAGTAGCAGCAGGTTACTGCGATCGAAGCCGAGGTCCTGACCCTGGAGTTTCACAAGGCTGCGCGCGAATAGTCCGGCGCCGGTGAGGAGGACCATCGAGAGTCCCACCTGCATCACGACCATCAGCGATGAAAGATTGAAGCGCAGGAAGCTGCCTCGCATGCGGTTCTTCTCTTTCATCGCCGACGAGAGATTTGTTCGACTGGCTTGCACGGCGGGGACCAGACCAAACAACACTCCGGCAACGATCGAGACACCGAGTGTGAACAGCAACACGCCGACATCAGGGCGCGTGTCGAGCGGCGAACCTTTCGCGACCAGGTTGACGAGCACGGTCACGCCCCACTGCGCCAGCAGCACACCGCATACACCACCGATCGCCGCGAGCAACATGCTCTCCGTGAGTAGTTGGCGAACGATCCGCCAGCGCGTTGCGCCCAGTGCAAGGCGCAGCGAGATCTCTGCCTTGCGCGAGGCCGCGCGTGACAACAGGAGGCTGCCAACATTCGCGCAAGCGATCAGCAGGACCATGCCAACGATTGCCATCAACATCTGTAGCGGTCTCGAATATGCGCGCCGCAGTCCGGAAAGGCCGCCGCTGCCGTCGACGAGCTTGATGTAAGTGTTCTGAATTCCCTTCTGTCGTTCTTCCGTGAGTTTGCTGCCCGCCTGTTCAGTCAAAAACTGCTGCAACGCGAGCGTGATGTTCGCTTGCGCCTGGCGCATGCTCACGCCTGGTTTGAGGCGCGCGATGGGCGTGAGAAAGTAAGCCTGCGTGTTGGTGAGAAACGCACCGCGCAGTTCGATCTGCTCTTGAAACGACAGCGGCAACCAGAAATCCGGCGGACGTCGTACGCGGATGCCGAAGAACTCAGGCGGCGCGACACCGGCAATGGTAAAGTTAATATTATTGATGATGAATCTCTTGCCGACCACATTCGGATCGCTGTTGAGTTTTGTCTCCCAGTAACGATGACTGATGACTGCTGCGGGTTGAGCGTTCGGTTTGTCGTCTTTGGGCGTGAGCACTCGGCCTCGCAACGCACGCACACCCAGTAATGAGAAATAGTTGCCGGTGACCAGGTGTCCTTGCGCTCGCACTGCCGCACTAGCTTGCGAATCAGTTTGTCGCACGCTCAAAGGACTCTCACCGCTGCGCACCGCTACGACGTCCTGAAAGGATTGATTGTGGTCGCGCAAGTATAGGTAAGACGCATACGAGAATCGTTGCCACGCGCCGGTGCGTGGCTCGTCTTCGATTGCCGTTCCCTCGCCGGTGGTGTCGCTGAAGAGCACCAGTTCTTCCGGTTTGTACACCGGCAGCGACTTCAGCATGACCGCGTTAACAAGCGTGAAGATCGCCGTATTGGCGCCGATGCCGAGCGCGAGCGTCAGCACGGCGATGAGCGCAAAACCCTTGCGCTTCAACAACCCTCGAAACCCATAGCGAATGTCTTTGAATAATTGCTCCATGATCTTTAATAAGTCCTGTGGACCAATTGGTCCTATTCGTATCTGAGCGCGACGAGTGGATCGACTTTCGTCGCGCGGCGCGCCGGCAGATAGCACGCGACAAACGCAGCTACCAGCAAGCACCCCGAAACCACACCGAACGTCAGCAGGTCAGTCGCCTGAACGCCGACGAGCAACTTCTCCATGAAACGCGTCAGCGCCCATGAACCAGCCAGTCCGAGCACCATGCCGAATAGCGCGAGCTTCATGCCGTGCTTCACGACGAGCTTCAACACGTCCGCACTCCGCGCGCCAAGCGCAATGCGAATCCCAATCTCCTGAGTGCGCTGTGCGACTGCAAACGACATCACGCCGTAAATTCCGATCGACGCGAGTAACAGCGCAACGAACGCGAAGATCCCGAGCATCACCGACGAGAACGAGTAGACGGCCACCGACGTCGATCGCACTTCCTGCATCGTCTTCACGTCGTAAACCGGCTGGTCCTTGTCGATGGACCACACTTGCTGGCGCAACGCACCGGCAAGCGACTCCGGCTCGACACTCGTCTTCGCTACCAACACCATCCCAGGCCACGAATCCTGCGCGTAAGGCAGGTAGTATTCCGGCGTGACGGGAAGATTCAGCTCATGCTTCACGTCAGCGATGACGCCGACAACTTCCATCCATGGCGCGCGCTCGAGTGGTCCATAGAAACGAATGCGTTTGCCAATCGGGTCCTGGCCGGGCCAGTGCTTACGCACAAAAGCTTCGTTGACCATCACCACCGGCGGCGCCCCCGCTTTGTCCTGCTCCGAGAAGCCGCGCCCGCGCACGATCGAGATGTGCATCGTGCGAAAGTAGTCAGGTGAGGCGACACGATAACGGCCGTCGTTCTCCTGTCCCGGTGCGGGCTCCGGTTCACCTTCCACGAGGTAGGCGTCGGAAGAGTTGGACCCGCCGAGTGGCAGGAAGTTCACGACCGCTGCCGACTCGATGCCTGGGTAAGCTTTCACACGTTGGACCAGCTCGTTGTAGAACGCCGCGCGCGCCGGCTCGTCTTTGTACTTTGCGGCGGGCAACGTGAGATTCATCGTGAGGATGTTGTCAGGATTGAAGCCCGCATCCGTTTTCAGTAATGAAAGAAAACTGCGTGTCAGCAGACCGGCTCCGATGAGCAACACGAGCGAGAGTGCAAACTCAAAAACCACGAGCGAGCTCCGCAGTCGATGCGAGCTGCCGCTCGTTTGTCGATTTCCTTCTTTCAACGATTCGTTGAGGTTAGTCTTCGATGCTTGCAGCGCGGGGGCGAGACCAAAGACGATGCCGCTCACGAGCGAGAGTCCGAGCGTGAACAGCAGCACCGGCGCGTTAATGCCGAGTTGATACCAGCCGGGCGCAAACTTCGACGCTTCACCGGGATCAGACGCGCGCAACGCGTCAATGCCCCAGAAACCAATCAACACCCCGACAGCACCGCCAACCAGTGCGACGATCACGCTCTCCGTTAACAACTGCCGCACGATGCGCCAGCGACTCGCACCCAGCGCCGTTCGCAAAGCGATTTCTCGCCGGCGCCCACTGGCTCGCGCGAGCATCAGGTTCGCAACGTTCGCACACGCAATCAGCAGCACGAATCCGACTGCGCCCATCATGATCCACAGCGCGGTGTCGTACGTGCGCACGGTATCCGCGACGATGGGAAAGATCGTCGCGCCCCAACCCTTGTTCGTTTCGGGAAACTGCTGCTCGAGTCGCGCGGTCACGTTGTCGAGCTCGGCCTGCGCGCCCGCCATCGTGGCGCCGGGTTTGAGCCGGCCGATAACGTAGAAACTGTGACTCTGCCGGCTCTTCATCAACTGCGGCGTCATTGCGAGAGGCGCATAAACCTCTGCGGCTTTCGGAAAGTTGAAACGCTCGGGCATCACGCCGATCACGGTGCGCGTTACGCTGTTAATGGTGATCGTCTTATTGAGAATGTTTGGATCGCCACCGAAACGTCTTTGCCAGAGACTGTACGTGATGATCGCGACGGCATCCTTGCCGGGTTGATTCTCCTCCGCGAGGAAGTTGCGACCCATGATCGGCTTCATGCCGGTGGCGTCGAGGAAGTTTGCCGTAACCAAGAAGCCTTGAATTCGCTCGGGGGGATCGATGCCGGTGAGATTCGCACTCCACCAGCGATAGAGCGCCAGTTGTTCAAACGACTGTGTCTGGGATTGCCAGTCAAGATAGTTTGCGACGGCGACTTCGTTGTGCAGGACGCCGCGGCTTGGCAGTTTGTCCCAGATCGCAACGACGCGATCGAGTTCGGGGAATTGGAGTGGCTTGAGCAGGAGTGCGTTGATGGCGCTGAAGATGGCAGTGTTCGCGCCGATGCCGAGAGCGAGAGTGATGACGGCGACGATGGTGAAGCCGGGCCGTCTCAAGAGATTTCTTACTGCGTACCTTACGTCGCTTAAAAGACTCTCCATGCTCGGCTCCTCTTGCTAGCCACAAAAAGCACATAAATCACAAAAAAGAAATTACTTGAGCTTTCTTGTAATTTCCTGCCTTACGTGCCTTTGTGGCTAAACACACTGGTGACGTCAACGTGAATCCACGTTCGTTCACTTACCCTTTTGTTGAGCAACTACAGGGAAATTTGAGCCGTTCGCTCCTGCTCCGGACTCGAGATCCAGCCATCATCGAGCCGGATGATCCGGTTGCCGTACGCCGCATTCGTTTCCGAGTGCGTCACCTGCACGATTGTCGTACCTTCATCGTTGAGCCGTTTGAACATATCCATGATCTCTTTGCCCTGGGCCGAATGAAGATTGCCGGTCGGTTCGTCTGCGAGGATGATGCGTGGATTCGCAACCACCGCTCGCGCGATTCCGACAAGCTGCTGCTGGCCGCCGGAGAGCTGAGTCGGGAAGAGATCTTTTTTGCCAACCATCTGAAAGCGGTCGAGCGTGTCGCATACGATCGACTGTCGATCTTTTTTACTTACGTCGCGATACGAGAGTGGCAACTCGAGATTCTCGAACACGGTTTGATCATCGAGCAGGTGGTAACTCTGAAAAACAAACCCAACGTTCTGATTGCGCAGCGCCGCACGCTTCTTCGCGTCGAGCTTGTGAACCGCGACGTCGTCGAAGTAATACTCACCCGTCCACGATTGATCGTGCATGCCGAGAATGTGTAACAACGTCGACTTCCCTGCTCCCGACGGCCCCATGATCGAGACAAACTCACCGGGCTTGATGTCAAGATTGATCCGTCTTAAGACGTATGTCTTCGTTGGACCATGGGAGAACGCCTTCTCTACGCCACGCAGATTGATCATTGAATCGCTCCAAAACCACTCTCGGCCAACTCTCGTTTCGCTTCCCGGATCTCGCGACGCTCGGAACCGGCTTCTTCTTCGACGATCAGGCCGTCAAACAAGTGAACAATGCGATCGGCGTGCTGGGCGTAACGCGGGTCGTGCGTGACCATGCAGATGGTGGCGCCACCGCGATGCAGCTCGCGCATCAGTTCCATCACTGCTTCACCGTTCGTCGAGTCGAGGTTTCCGGTAGGCTCGTCCGCGAGCAGGATGCTCGGTTGACCACCGACTGCGCGTGCGACTGCGACGCGTTGCTGTTGACCGCCGGATAACTGGCTGGGCAGGTGCTTCGCGCGATGAGCCATGCCAACGCGCTCGAGCGCTTCCGTCACGCGCTTCTTGCGTTCAGCGGAGCTCATGCCGCGATAAGTCAACGGCAGCTCGACGTTCTCGTAAACGGTCAGGTCGCCGATGAGATTGAAGCTCTGGAAGATAAACCCGACCTCGCGATTCCTGATCCGAGCGCGCTCGGACAGCGAGAGATTCTCGACGGGATGGTTATTCAGGATGTACTTGCCGTCAGTCGGTGTGTCGAGCAGGCCGAGAATTGAAAGCAATGTTGACTTGCCGCAGCCCGAAGGTCCGGCGATGGAAACGTATTCACCTTGCTTTATATCGAGGTGAATACCTGAGAGTGCGTGTGTTTCGACCTCGTCTGTATAAAAGACTTTCTTTACGTCAGAGAGGTGAATTAGGGGCTCGGAAGAACTCATCATGCGCTCCTTAACAATTTTGTGTACGCGATCTATCTAATTGAACACCGCGAACCGGCGTTGTATGGCAAATCAGCCTGTTTTCACGCAAAGACACAAAGGAAAATCAAAGGCGCAAACGGAAAGCAGCAAATTTGCGGTCTCTTTTTCATCTTCGCGCCTTCGCGTGAAATCCTGTTACCGGATCCGGATCCGCGGGTAACTATCCAGTGACGACGTATCGGAAATGATGACCTGGTCGCCTTCGCGCAGCCCGTCGAGTATCTCGATCGTACTGACCGAGTTGCGTCCAAGCTTGACTGTGCGACGCTCGGCCTCAGTGCCGTCAGGCGATAACACAAACATTCCGATAGTCTGTTGCGCCTGGCCAAACGCCGGTCGGCCAACTTTCAATACGTCTTTGAGTCGCTCGAGCTCGATCGTTCCGTCCACACTCAAATCGGGACGAGCGCTCGGCGGCAACGGGCCTTCCAAATGTACGTCGATCTCGAACGTGCCTTCGCGAGCTGCTGGGTCGATGCGCGAGACCTCTCCCTGGATCAAACCGTTGCGCGTGTCGACAGTCACGGGATTTCCGACACGCATGTCTTTGATCTGCGTTTCGGGAACTCTCAACACTGCTTTCAACGACGCTGGATCGGCGACGCGCGCTATGTTGAGGCCCTGTGTTACTTGCTGACCAACCTGCACCGAAACTATTTGCAGCACACCCGCCGTTCCCGCTCGCACTTTCAATGAGTCCGCCTGATCGCGTTTCAACTTTGCCATCGCACGCAACTGTTGCAAACGAGAAGACGCGGCGTTCAATTGCGCTTTGACCGACCTCGAACTGACCGCCAGTCGCTCTTGTTCGACCTTGAGGCGATTCGCGAGATCCTGAACGTTAACGCGGGAGATTTTCAACTGAAGTTCGGCGATGAGTTGCTGTTTTCCAAGCACTTCGTCGGCATCGAGTTGCAACTTGGCCTGGCTGTACTGCGCGTTAATGGTCGCGATAGCGGCCTTCTGCGTCATCTCGTCGCTCTCGAGTTTGACCTTTAGATTCTCCTCGTCGGCCTCCGCGGCTTTGACCTGGAAATCAGCGTCCGTCGCCTGTTGCTCCACCTGCGGGTTCGACAATTCGACGAGCACTGTCGAAGGCTCAACAGTCACGCCCGCCTGAAGATTAATCTTCTCGACCCGGCCTTCAGCAGGCGCCGGCACCCAGCGCGTTATCTCGGGGACCAAGGTTCCGTTGCCGCGCACGTCGCGAATCATCTCGCCGCGTTTGACGGTTTCAATGACGGCGGTCGAACGATCGAGCGTCGGGGCCGCAGGCTTCAGCTTCGTGAGGCCGTACGTGATTCCGCCGATACCGGCCAGACCAATCACGATCATGACGGCGGTACGAATCTTCTTCTTGATCTTCGATTTAGGGGCTCGCTTGATATCCATAGCTTTTACTTCAAAAATTTTTGGAGAGCTGTACTAGCCTTGTTGAGAGAGCGGCGATGCGCGCGCGAAGTGGTTCGGAACGAGCTAGATAAAACTTCACGCACAACTATACAGTTCTCCGCGATGGTGTATGTCAAAGCCCGTGCCAACGGCGGGCGGAGCGACTGTTTGAGTGGAGATTAGCGAAAATAAGGGATTTTCGCCAGTTTTGCGGGTTCGAGTGGACGGAGATTCGTATGATGGTTCAAAAACTCAAAAGGCATGGTTTCGGTCGCGGGACTGGCCCGTCCCAATTTCGAGATGAGAATTACTCTGCGCGGACTCTGCGGCCCTCTAATTCTCTGCGTTAAAAAAAGCCTTCGCTACACAAAGAACGCAGAGGGCCGCAGAGCTTCATTTGAGAATTAATTGAGATCGATTTAATTTATCCACCGCCAATGAAACCTGGTTTCCTCCAGTCGTATCTTGACGCCTTTCCTTCGATACAAGGCTTCTTCACGTTTGACGCGGCGCTCATGTTCATGGCCTACAATCAACTCGTCGGCGTCAGCGGTGATGTGTTGGAAATCGGTGTGCATCACGGACTCTCCGCGATCGCCATCGCATCCCTGGCCGAACAGGGCCGAAGATTCGTTGCGGTGGATTTGTTTGAGATGCAGGATTCGAATCGCTCGCGATCAGGCGCAGGTAATCGAGAAGTCTTCGTCAGAAATATGCAGAGCTTCTTCGACAATCTGGATTTTCTTCAGATTGTTGCGGGTTCGTCATCAGAGTTGAGGCCGGAGACACTCGGCTCTCACTTTTCTTTTTGCCACGTCGATGGCGGGCATTCACCGGAAGAGACTTACCAGGACCTCGATCTCTGCTCAAACATTCTGCTGCCCGGAGGTTTGTTAGCACTCGACGATTACTTCAATCCATCGTTCCCGGGCGTGTCCGAAGGTGCAGTGAAATTCAAGCTCGATCGTGCTGAAACGCTCAAACCGATCGCAATTGGTTTTAATAAAGTGCTGTTTCAGAAACTTCCGGCGCCCGTTGACCTGAATGCGGCTTTCGCGTCGACGTTCCTACGAATACCGTCGCAGACGTCAATCCTTTGGGATACTCCGGTAAACTATTTCACCTCGAGCTTCACCCCATTCTTCGATCTTCAAAACTCGCTTGAACACTCTCTCGTACTCAAGGATCAACCAGACGTTGCTGCTTCCTTCGAACCTCAAACAAAGAGGATCGAGTGTGAGCCCGGCCAAGCCGTGACACTCCCGGTCACAGTACAAAACAGATCCGACGCTTCCTTCCCGCACGGCAAAGCCACTTTCGGTCTTTCATACCACTTGCTGTCGAGCACAGGCAAAATCCTGAAGTTCGACAATCCGAGAAGTTACTTCGAAGCGCCGCTGCAACCGGACTCGAGCCTAACCGTTGAATTGACCATCAACGCGCCCGTTGCACCCGGCTCTTACCTGATCGAGATTGATCTCGTGTGGGAAGGAATGTTGTGGTTTAAGGAAAGCGGCAACCCAACCTGCATAGTCAAGTTGATCGTTCCCTGATTACGGCGTGGTTGTCTTTTGACTGGTTGGCGTGTGCAGACTCAGCCGTGTACGCATGCGCTGCTGCCATGCGCTCTGCGTCTCTTCACCGCCTTCGATTTGAACGAGCTCCGTCGTTAACTGCTCGCCGCCGAGCTGGCGCATCTTGATGTACAACAACGCCGGCACGATCGATAGGAGCGGCACCACGAAAATGTTTACGAGGCTCAACACCTGTTGATAAATCTGATGAGAGAGAGAATGGGGTTTGAGGTCCATCCCGATCCTGATTCGCCCCACCAAAAGACTGATGGTCATCGGAATAACGACCTGCAAGATTGCCGCAAGGATCATCATGCGCCATGAACGCGAAGCCAGTTGGCGAGCGCGCTTCATCGCAGCCTTCTTCTCGAGCCCTTCGATGAGCACAACCGGCGCATAAAGGAAGTAACGAATCCACGCAATTATCCCCGGGATGAACAGCAGACAACTCGCCAGGAATATCCGCAGCGTGACGAGCAGCATCGTCTTCACAAACGGGCGCCACCGCTGTCGAAGCACCGCGAACGCCACTCGCAGTTTTACCGGTCGCAGCGGCGCCGCCGACAACTGGGTAATGATCACGGCCGTGACACCAGATATCACGGCGCCCGCTATCATGTACGCAACCACGTGCGACAGGCCAACAATAACGGCGAGAACTACAAACACAATCTTTTGCGCCAGACTGGACGGGTGCCAATACTTATCGGCGATCATGAGTCCAGTCAGGAGAATGGTCGTCACGATCACCGGCAAGTGAGCAATGAGACTGAGCTTCGCAAACTTCGGAAAGTACTCGCTGTACAAAGAGAACGCGCGCCGGTAAAGCGCACCAATGCCTTCACTTTGCCCGCGGAACGAACTCGCAAACGCAAACGCGGTTTGCGGCCGCTCCACCGGATTCTTCGACAGCGCCGACATCACGACACCTGCAACGCGCTTCGGAATCTTCTCCGCACGTTCACGCAGATCCTGCGGCTTCTGTTCACGATGCGCGCGCATGACCGCCGACGTGTTGCCTCCAAAAGGAGGCTCGCCCGCCATCATCTGATAAGCGATCACGCCGATACTGTAGATATCCGAGCGCGTATCAACATAACCGCCGCCACACTGTTCCGGCGACATGTAAAGCGGCGTGCCCATGATCGCACCAACACGAGTCAGGGCTGACGTCTGTTCGACATTCGTGGTGTGCTGCGTGTGCCGTCCACCTGCACTTGTGCCTTGATCGAATAACAACGTGCCGTCGTCGTCAGCAGTGTGGAGCAGAGGATTCGTAAGCGAGTCCTGAAGCAGAGTCGCGAAACCTTCGCCGTTTGCCTTGGCTTTGAGTGCCTTCGTGTGAGGTTCGTCGCCCGGACCTCGCAGAAGCGTATCAGTTTCGAGATTGGCGCTTGCGAGGGCTGGTTCAGGATCGTCGATGATCGTCGCGGCAGAATCGTCGTCGACCACGGGCGGAACAGCTTCACCGAGTTTAGCGATACCGAAGTCGAGCACTTTAACGCGATAACTTCCGCGCCGATTCGGTTCGAGCCAGATATTGTCGGGCTTTAGATCGCGATGAACGATGCCCTGCTG
>Ga0070681_10005621_pt1 | contig 12113 bp, 4 predicted proteins | sample KBSC83BmetaG_FD_65650 | JGI IMG/M metagenome (GOLD analysis project Ga0070681, IMG submission 65650) | Corn rhizosphere microbial communities from Kellogg Biological Station, Michigan, USA - KBS C8-3B metaG | ecosystem: Host-associated > Plants > Roots > Rhizosphere | place: USA: Michigan...
AGGCGGTAGCTCTTGCCGAAGTAGGCGGTCGGCAGGAAGTCCAGGTTGAATCCGGCCTTGCCGACCAGATCGCCCGGCAGAGGCCGGTCCAGGTTGACCGCCACGCGGAAACCTTGGCCTTCGGCCGTGATCTCCAGGCGGTAGCTCAGAGAGCGATCCGGATAGCCCGAGAAAGCGATCAGCTGATCGGGCTGCGAGCCGCGGCGGCGCTCCTTGAAGGCAGGCACCGGATCCCACTGCTCCGGCGTGGGCTCGAGCCGAACCTCCCCGTCGGTGGCGATGCGCTCACCGTGTTGAATGATCTCGATGCCCCCCAGCTTCTGATCGCGGAAGACCGGGTGAAACGTATTCTGATACGCGAGGACGCTCAGGCCCTGCATCTGGAAGTAATCCAGCGCATTCAGATGCAGCCCGTCGGCGGCGCACGGGAGCGTCCACATCGCCAGCACCACAGTTCCCCATCGAGCTGGCATGGCTAGTCCTGCGGATCGGAGGCGGTGAAGGCGGAGCAACAGGGTTTGCCGATGGCATGCAGCTCCATCAGCTCAGCCCGGGTGCCGTCAGGGTCGAGCAGGTTGAGCTGCCACTTGGCATCCCGGCCGATCTTGGGGGTGTTGCTCTGGCCCGTGAGGCGATCGCCGCTCCAGAGCAGTGTGTAAGCGGCCTCGGTGCTATCGACTCCCAAGGAGAAGTGATCGAGCACGCCCAGGTCCGCGGCGCTCAGGGTTGGCGGAATGCCGTGGCCTGTGGGTGTGCCGATGATCATGTATTCGAGCCAATCGGTGCCGTCGGGCACCTGCTGCGAGATCCAGGTGGGAACTTCCTCCTTCATTCCCCCGAACCAATAGGGCCTGAAACCGAGCACGTCGCGAAAGAATCCATCCTCGCGCATCCGGTCGTGCACGATGAAACCGACGTGAATCATGTGGCGGGAGAGCGAGTTGACCGCGATGTCGGGCGGATGATCGGGCGGTTGTACGAACTCGATCCGGTTACCTTCGGGGTCCAGCACATCGAGCCACTGGCCGCCATCGTCTCCGTGCTGCACGCGTCCGGGCACCGCGACGTGCCTCGATGCCAGGTAGCTGCGCAGACGCTCCGCATCGGCGGTGATGAAGGCAACATGGTCGAGACGGTTGATCGAGGGCGGTCCGGACGGAAGCGGCAGCACCTCGACGAACTGCGTAGGTGCAAAGTAGTAGCGCACGCCGTGCGGATTCTCAGGGTCGCTGCCCCTGACCGCCCCTAAGTCGTGTACGTAGAATCTCTCGCTTCTTGCCCGGTCCGCGGCATAGACAGCGATATGCGAAACGCCGGTGATCAGCGGGCGTCGGGAGTCCGGGGTCGCTGCCGCGTGCACGAGTTGATAGCTGATGAACGCGAGGTGTTTCGCATCGCCCCAGCCATACATGGAAAAGCTGCCGCGGTTGCCCTGAAGGTGAGCGATCGTGCGGATCGAGCCGTCGGCGAGATTGAAGACCTTCAACTCGGCATCCCCGATGCGCTCTCCGCTGTCGAGCGGCTGACTCAGGAAGGCAACGCTCTTGCCATCCGGTGACACGTGCGGAGAGGAGTTGCTATGGGGATCATCGGTGAGCGGCTCGGCGCCCGATCCGTCCGCTTGCATCCGCCAGATCTGCGTCGACCCGGAGCGTGCGGAATCGAAATAGATGAGCTTGCCGTCGGGGGAGTAGTCGGGTCCGTCATTGAGGGTATCGCCGGTGAGCCGCATCTGCCGACCGCCCGCCAGGGGAATGGTGAAGATGTCCGCCTTGCCGGCGCTGCCTCGGGTAAAGGCGACTGTCCGGCTATCCGGCGCCCAGGCATGAAAGAAGCTCTGGGCGGGCCCCAGAGTGAGTTTGCGAGGAGCGCCGCCGACGCCGGCCGGCACGATGTAGACCTGATGGGGACCGCCCTTGATTTCCGCGCAGCTCACCGCGAGCCACTGCCCGTCCGGAGACAAGCCGAAGTTACCCGAGCAGTCCACGAGCGTGCCGACTTCGACGGCCTGCGGTGTGCCACCCGCGTCGGGTGTGAGATAGGGGATTTTCATCAGGCGACCGTCTTCGTGCACGTAGATGCTCTTGCGGTCGGGAGCCCAGTTCGGCGCTTGGATGTAACCGGCGACGGTGCGGATCATCATGGCGCGGCGGAATTGATCGTCGGTCTGGAGGGTCTCGAGAGTGCTGTAGAGCGTGGGCTTTTCCTCCGGCGGCAGAGGGGTCAGCCTCTGCAGCGACAGGTGCGAGAATTCCACCTCGTCGGTCGTCGCGACATCATGCGAGACGGCGCCGATTCCGACGTAGAAAGGTGCCTCGAGGTGCAGCTGGATGGCAGCGCCGACGGGATGGAGAGGCTCGCCCTTCATCGATAGAAGCAGAGTGAAGGTGTTGCCGCGCTTCTCCAGGCGCACCGTTCTCGGCGCCGGAATATTGAGCTCGATGTCCTGCGTGTTCGCGCCGCGCTCCATGCGATACTGCAGCGCCGTGAGATCCGAGCCATGCACACCGATGTCCGCGTACGCGGCGCCCGAGTCGAGCGACTGCCGGAACATCAGGAGTGCTTTGCGATGAGGATTCGGCTCGTGGTTGTACGCGTGTGGCGGGAAAGAGATGTCGGCGGTGAGGGCGAGGTCGCCCGAAGTCTTCTTCCACACGTAATGAAAATCATCGACCCGATACCAGGTGTTGGCTCCCGCGGAGCTCACTGTATAGGTGCCGCTCGCCCCGTCGTAACGAGCCGTTCCGGGGGGGACGACGCTGCCGATGTCGGACTCGCTGTCGAAAATTCCCAGCGGAGAGGGCCGTTGCTGGGCAGCAGACGTGCTCCCCAGCAGACAAGCCGCGGCTGTCGCCAAGATCACCGGATGCGCTTGCATGCGTCCCCCTGAGGTCCCACGCGCGACGGGTGGGAGCCGAGCCTGCGTTGGATGGTAGCGCTACCAATGGGATGGAGTACAGCGCCATGAGAGTCGTCGCGGTGACGTATGGAACGGAGGGGGACACACGGCCGATCGCCGCGCTGTGTCACGCGCTGCGGGAGGCCGGCCACGAGGCTTTGCTTTTAGGCGACCGCTCGGCACTTGGGAGTGCCCATGCGCTGGGCGTCCCCGCGCAAGCGCTCGCCGGCGACATCAAAGGGGCGCTGCACTCCACCGGAGGTCTGTCCAGGCTGGTGCGTCGCGGGAGCCGCTTCACCGACACGGCTCGTGCCCTGGCGGAGCTCGCCAATGCCAACACAGAAACCTGGATGAGGGATATCGCGGCGGCTGGCAAGGGGTGTGACGCGATCATCCTCTCGGGGCTGGCCGCGTTTGCGGGTTTGTCCGTCGCCGAGTACCTGGGAGTGACGGCGATCGGTGCGGGCCTCATTCCCATCACGCCGACATGCGAGTTCTCCTCGCCTTTCCTGCGTCCCGGTCTGCTGCCGCGCTGGCTCAACCACTGGAGCCACAATTTCGTGAACGCAACGCTGTGGCGCGCCTTTCGCACGGCCACGAATGCAGCACGCGCGCGGGTTTGCGGACTGCCTCCCCGCAAGGCTGTGTGGACGGATCATTCGATTCTCTACGGAGTCTCACCGAGCCTTTTGCCCAGGCCTGCGGACTGGCCCTCGTTCGCCCACCTGTGTGGTCAGTGGCTCCCACCCGAAGGGGCATGGTCCGCGCCGCCAGCCCTGGAGGACTTTCTGGAGGCGGGTGAGGGCCCGATCTACGTGGGGTTCGGGAGCATGGCGGGGTTCGATCACCAAGGCCTGCTCGCGGAAGTCGTTTCAGCCGTCGCGGGTCGCCGCGCTTTGTTTTACCCCGGGTGGAGCGGTGTGGAGGCGTCCGCGCTGCCGTCGAACTTCTTCGTGGTGGGGGATACGCCGCACAGCTGGCTGTTCCCGCGCGTGTCGGTCGTGATGCATCACGGAGGTTCAGGTACGACGCATTCCGCTGCGAGCGCGGGAGTCCCTTCGGTCGTCGTTCCTTTTGCTGCGGATCAATTCTTCTGGGCCGACCGGCTGCGCCGGCTCGGCGTGGCCTCACGAGCGGTGAGCGCAGGGCGGGTACGTGCCGCGGCTCTGGCACGAGGCATCGCCTTCGCCCAGAGCGCTGAGGCGCGCTTCCGGGCCACTGCACTGGGCGTGCGCATGGCGAGAGAAAACGGCCTCGAGAAGGCCGTGTCGGTCATCGAGGCACTGACGTCGAGATCGCGGGGGCTCGCTTGAAGCGGACTGCGATCCAACGGCAGAGCACATAGAAGACCGGCGTGAACAGCAAGCCGAACAGAGTGACCCCGATCATTCCGAAGAACACGGCAATCCCTAAGGCCTGGCGCATCTCCGCGCCTGCGCCCGAGCCGAACGCGAGCGGCGCGACACCGGCGACGAAGGCGACCGAGGTCATCAGGATCGGCCGCAGGCGGGTTCGAGCGGCATGTGCGGCGGCGGCCGCCGGCGCCATCCCCAGGTGCTCCTCGGCCTGGCGCGCGAACTCGACGATCAAAATGGCGTTCTTGGCGGCGAGGCCGATCAGCACGACCATGCCGATCTGCGTGAGGATGTTGTTGTCGGTGCCCCGCAGGTTCACTCCCAGCATGGCCGCGAGCAAGCACATCGGCACGATCAGGATGACGGCCAGCGGCAAAGTGAGGCTCTCATACAGCGCCGCGAGAAAGATGAACACGAACACGACAGCGAGCGCGAAGCTCTCCCCGGAGGCGTTGCCGGCGAGCTGCTGTTGGAAGGCGAGGTCGGTCCATTCGTACGCAAAGCCGGCCGGCAAGCGTGCCTTGGCGATGCGCTCCATCGCATCCATGGCCTGGCCGGTAGAGGCCCCGGGGGCGGTATCGCCCTGGATGTCGGTGGCGGGGTAGAGGTTGTAGCGCAGTACTTTGTAGGGTCCGGCCGCCGGCTTGAAGTTGACGATGGAGCTCAGGGGCACCATGGAGCCGGAGCTCGAGCGGGTCTTGAGCGTGCCGACCCACGCTTCATCCTGGCGGAACGGAGCATCCGCCATGGCGATGACCTGGAAGGTATGGCCCAGCAGGTTGATGTTGTTGACGTACGTACCGGCGAGATAGGTCTGCAGCGTGCCGTAGACATCCGCCGCGGGGACGCCGAGCATCTCGGCCTTGTCGCGATCGACTTCGGCATCCAGCCTGGGGCTGTGGCTGTTGAAGCTCACGTAGGTGTTGGTGATGGCGGGGTCCTTGGCCGCGGCGTCAGCGACGTCGCGCGCCGCCGCCTCGAGTGCCGCGTAACCGTACCCACCCCGGTCCTCGATCATCATGCGGAAACCGCCGGCCGAGCCGAGTCCGAGCACGGGCGCGGGCTGGGTGATGCGGATGTCGGCGGCCGTGATGGGGGCAAGGCGTTGGCGCAGCTCGGCGGTGATGCGCGCCGCCGTGAGGCCTTTCGCGAGCCTCACGGGGAAGGGGTCGAAGATGGCCCACAGCTGCCCGGAGCTGGACTGGTTGTTGAATCCATTGCCGTCGATGCCGGCGTAGACGGAGGCCGAGGAGACTCCCGGTGTCTTCAGGACGATGTCGATGACCTGCTGGACGACGGCATCGGTGCGTGCCAGCGTCGCGCCCACGGGCAACTGGATGGAAATCGCCACATCCCCCTGATCCTGCTGCGGGATGAAGCCTCGCGGGGTATCGATCAGCCTCCAGGCCGCCAGCGCCAGCAGCGCCACATAGACCGCCAGTGCGGGTCCCCGGACTCCGATGATGCGCAGCGTGCGTTCGCCATAGAAGTGGCTGAAACGATCGAACCCGCGCTGGAAAGCCGCCGCGGCGCGGATCAACGGGCGCAGGACCGGCGGCCCCTGGTTGGCGGGGGCATGCGGCTTGAGGATCAGCGCGGCGAGCGCAGGGGAGAGCGTGAGGGAGACGATGAGGGAGATGAGCGTCGCGGAGGCAATCGTCAGGGCGAATTGCTTGTAGAACTGGCCGGCGATGCCCCCCATGAACGCGGTCGGAACGAACACGGCGATCAGCACCAGCGCGATCCCCAGCAGCGCGCCGCCGACCTCGTCCATCGTCAGATGCGCCGCCTCCCGTGGGCTCATGCCCGCGGTGATGTGGCGTTCGACGTTCTCGACCACGACGATGGCGTCGTCGACGACGATGCCGATGGACAGCACGAGTCCGAACATCGACAGGTTGTTGAGGGAGAAGCCGAAGGCGGACAGCACCGTGCAGGTGCCGATGAGCGCCACCGGAATGGCGAGCAAGGGGATGAACGCGGTTCGCCAGCGGCCCAGGAACAGGATCACCACGAGGACGACGAGCACGGTCGCATCGAGCAGCGTGCGCTGCACTTCGTCAACCGAGGCACGGATGTAGGTGCTCGGGTTATAGATGATCGCGTAGGCGATGCCCGGCGGAAAGCTCGCTTGCAGCTCGCGCATGGTGCTCTGCACGTCCTCGGCGACCTGCAGCGCGTTGCTTCCGGGAGCCTGAGTGACGCTCAGGGCAACCGCCCGGTCGCGGCTCTTATAGGCGTTCACTCCATAGTTCTGGGCGCCGAGCTCCACACGGCCGATGTCCGAGACACGCGTCACACGGCCCTGGCTGTCGCGCTTCACGATGATCTGAGCGAACTGGTCGGCCGTCGAGAGCTTGCTCTGGGTCTGAATGATGAGCTGTTGTGAGGCAGGATTGTCGGTGAACGGCGGCGCTCCTACCGCTCCCGCGGCGACCTGCAGGTTGTTGCTGCGGAGTGCATTCACGATCTCCTGAACCGTCAGATCTCGCGCGGCTGCCTTGTCAGGATCGATCCAGATACGCATTGCGTAGTCGCGCGCTGCATTGACGCCGACGTCGCCCACGCCGGGCACGCGTAACAGGCGGTCGCGGACCTGCAGACTGGCGTAGTTGGCGAGAAATTTGCGGTCCATGCTCGCATCCGACGCATACATGTGCACGATGAGCAGCGTGTCGCCGCTGCCTTTGCGCACCGTCACCCCGAGATCCTGGACTTCCTGGGGTAGCTGCGGCAGCGCCGTCTGTACGCGGTTCTGGACCTTCACCTGTGCGATGTCGACATCAGTCCCCAGCTTGAAGGTGACCGTGATGCTCACCCGGCCCTCGCCGATGGACTGCGAGGACATATAGAGCATGTCGTCGACGCCGTTGATCTGCTGCTCCAGCGGAGCGGCCACGTTATCGGCCATGACCTCCGCGGAGGCCCCTGGGTAGCTGGCCGATACAGTAACCGTCGGGGGCGCGATGCGCGGGTACTGGTCCACGGCGAGGTTGGGGTAGGCGATTGCGCCCAGCAGCGTGATGACCACCGAGACCGCGCAGGCGAACACGGGGCGATCGATGAAGAAGTGGGAGATTTTCACGCTGTGACTTTCGGACCCTGCTAGCGCGCGGCTCCGGAGGGCATCTGCAGGCGACCGTTCTCGCCCAGAGAGACGCCGGTCGGGAAGGCGCTCATGGGAGCGGCTTTCGCGTCGACTTTGCTGCCCGGGCGCGCGCGCTGCACTCCACTGATGATCACGCGGTCATTCGCCGCCAGGCCGCTGCGGATTTCCCGCATGCCATCGATGAGCTGGCCGATTTCCAGCGTGCGCACCCCGACGACGCCGTCGGCGTTCACCACGTACGCGATCTGCCGCGTCTGGTCGTTTACCACCGCCTGGTCGGGAATCAGCATCGCGTCCGTGGGGCGCGAGGCGAAGCGGCGCATGTGTCCGAACATGCCTGGCGTCAGGAACCCTGTGGGATTCTCCACAAGCGCGCGGCCTCGAATGGTGCCGGAGCTCGTGTCGAGAGCATTGTCGAGGAACTCCATCTTTCCGTGCCAGCGGTATTCGGTCTCGTCCTGCAAGCGAATGTCCACTCGGTTTCCGCTGGGCAAGTGGTCCTGCTCACGCTTGTACTTCAGCAGCTCCGGTTCCGGGGCGTCGAACACGAAGCGGATCGGGTCCAGCGTCACGATCGTGGTCAGCACGGTCGTTTCGGCCGTCACGAGGTTGCCCGCGGCGAGCCGGTGGTAGGAGGCCTGCCCGTCCAGGGGCGCGACGACCCGCGTGAACTCCAGGTTGAGGGCATTGGCGTCGACGCTTGCCTGCGCGGCGGCCACATCCGCTTCGGCCTGCTGCGCCGTCGCGGAGAGCGTTTCGAGGTCCTGTTCGCTCAAGGCGTGACTGGGGATCAGGGCCTTGCCGCGCCGCAACTGGGCCTGCGCATTGACTTGCGCCGCGCGGGCGCGCGCCAGCTGCGCTTTCGACTGCTCCAGTTGTGCGGCGAACGGTCTGGGATCGATGACGAACAGCAACTGTCCCTTGCTGACCTTCTGGCCGTCGCGGAAGTGGATCGATTGGAGCAGGCCCGAGACCCTCGGGCGCACCTCAACGGAGTCCACCGCTTCGAAGCGGCCGGTGTAGTCGTCCCATTCCGTGACCTGCTGGTGCAGCGGCGTGGACACCAGCACGGTCGGCGCGGTGTCCGCGACCGGTGCCTGGCGGGAGCACCCGGAGAGCAGGCTCAGGGCGATCAATACAGAAATGCAGGTGGGTTTCGTGGTCATGGTGGCTGCCGAATTCGACCACAATACGTCATCGGGCCACCGATCAACTCTCTTTGGGCACCACACGGCGGTTGAGGTAGCGCGCCCGGGGCGTTGCCGCTTGCGGGCGCGCGTGCGGCGCGGGCCGGCGCGTGCTTGTGGCGCGGGCCGGCGCGTGCTTGTGGCGAGGGCGCGCGTGCTTGCGGACGCGGGCTGGTTCCGTGGCGCCTCACCTCGGTCGCTCGCGTCCGCTTGATCACAGGTGGGGACTGCGGGATCAACCCACGATCGCCAAACGGAGGTGATCGTTTTCAGATCGAGAGAGAGGACATGCATCGAGCCCCGCGGTTTTCGCGACCAGTGTCCGATAGTGAGGGATTCCCACGAAAACGGACGCGAAAACTGAGAAAAAAGTAGTCGCGCACACGTCCTCCGCGAAGCGACAGCGGCGGCGACGAAGGAATCAAAACAACATGCCTGGAAAGCGCATCACCTCTGCAGCACCCGCGCGCCCACGCCCAAGGCTCGCGTTAGGCTGACTGTCGCGGTAGACTCCATGGACAAAGCGATGAAAGGGACGAGTAACCGGCTTCCGTCAACGAGCCGGGCTGATGATCGTCAGCCCGCGAGGTCGCGACCCTGTGATGAGGGCGCGGCGAACCCGGGTGGTACCGCGAACGCCATCGCCCCGGTGCGCACTCCTGGCACGTCAGTACCGGGGGAGAGTGGCACCCCCTTTCACGCGACGGACCACCACGAACCATGTTCACGGAAGTCCCTCCACGCTACGACGGTCCAACGATCGAGGCGGCCATCCTCGAATTTTGGCGTCGCGAGAACATCTTTCAGCGGACGTTGAGTCAAAGTCAGGGAAGGCCGCAGTTCGTGTTCTACGAAGGGCCGCCCACCGCCAACGGACGCCCCGGCATCCATCACGTGCTGGCGCGTACCTTCAAAGATCTGTTTCCTCGCTACAAGACCATGCGCGGCTATCACTGCGAGCGCCGCGCGGGTTGGGACACCCATGGGCTTCCGGTCGAGCACGAAGTGGAGAAGACACTCGGAATCTTCGACAAGCGCCGGATCGAGAGGGAGATCGGCATCGCGCGATTTGTCGCCCTGTGCCGCGATTCGGTCACGCGCTACGTCTCCGACTGGGAGGCGATGACCGAGCGCATGGGCTTCTGGGTGGACCTGAAGAACGCGTATTTGACTCTGCAGGACAGCTACATCGAGTCCGTCTGGCATCTGCTGAAGCAACTCTGGGATCGGCAGCTGATCTATCAGGGATACAAGGTCGTTCCCTACGATCCGCGCATCGGCGCCACGCTCTCATCTCACGAGGTCGCCCAGGGATATAAAGAGGTCGCTGACCCATCGGTATTCGTGCGCTTCCGCGCCCTGGAGGCGCCGAACACCTACTTCCTGGTGTGGACCACGACACCCTGGACGTTGCCGGCGAACCTGCTGCTTGCTGTCCACCCGAACGTTGAGTACGTGTGGGTGCGGCGACAGGCAGAAACCTTGATTCTTGCGCGAGACCTGTTGCACGTTCTCGGCGAGGAGGAGTACGAGGTCATTCGCAGCGCTCGTGGCCGCGATCTCGACGGTGCGCCCTACGAACGCCTGTTCGATTATCTGCCCGTACAGGGTGATATCTGTCGTGTGCGCACGGCTGAATTCGTCACGACCAGCGACGGGACGGGGATCGTGCATATCGCACCGGCTTACGGCGAAGACGATTTGCGCCTCGGTCAACAGCAGGGTCTGCCCGTGCTGCACGCCGTCGGCGACGACGGACACTTCCTTCCGCAAGTCACGCCGGTGGCCGGCAAGTTCTTCAAGGAGGCCGACCCCATCCTCATCGAGTTGCTTCGTCAGCGTGGCCTGCTGTTCCGCAGCGAGACCTACGTGCACAGCTATCCATTCGGCTGGCGCACCGGCGACCCGCTGCTCTACTACGCAAAGAACGCCTGGTACATCCGCACCACGGCGTTGCGGGAGCGCATGATCCAGCTGAACGGGACGATCGGCTGGGTACCCCCGTCCATTCGCGACGGCCGGTTCGGGAACTGGCTCGAGAACAACGTCGACTGGGCACTGTCGCGGGAGCGGTTCTGGGGGACGCCACTGCCCTTGTGGACGGATGGCAAGGGCGGCTACCTGTGCATCGGCTCGCGTGCGGAGCTGGAAGAACGCTCAGGCCGCAAGCTCACGTCGCTGGATCTGCATCGCCCGGCCCTGGATGAAGTGACCTTCGTTCACGACGGACTCGAGTATCGCCGTGTCCCCGAAGTCATCGACTGCTGGTTCGACTCGGGTGCGATGCCGTATGCTCAGTGGCATTACCCGTTCGAGCACGCCAGCGATTTCGCGAGCGCCTTTCCGGCGGACTTCATTTGCGAGGCGATCGATCAGACCCGCGGCTGGTTCTACACCCTGCATGCCATCGCGACCATGGTGGCCGACAGTGTTGCCTATCGCAACGTCATCTGCCTGAGCCACATCGTGGATGCGTCCGGCAGAAAGATGTCGAAGTCACAGGGCAACGTGCTGAACCCCTATGACGTGTTCGACACCGTCGGGGTAGATCCTCTGCGCTGGCATTTCGCGGCGCGGGTCGCTCCGGACATGCAAAAGCGGGTCTCCGTCGAGATCGTCTCTGGCGTTGCCAGCAGCTTTATCAACACCTATTGGAACGTCTACTCGTTCTTCGTGTTATACGCACGACTCGACGGCTTCGACCCCGGCCAGCCACTCGAAATCTCGCGGCGCCGCCCGGACAGCGACCGCTGGATCCTCTCGCTGCTGGAGCACACCATTGCCACGACGACCGAGGCGCTGGATCAGTATGACGCGCTGCGTGCCGGCATGGCCATCGAGAGTTTCGTCGACCAGCTCAGCAACGGGTACGTGCGCGGCAACCGGCGGCGTTTCTGGAAGGCCGCCGGCGGGGATGACAAGCAGTCTGCCTACCTGACGCTGTACGAGTGCCTCGAAACAGTGACCCGGTTGATGGCGCCGTTCATGCCGTTTCTGACGGAATCCATCTACCAGAATCTGGTGCGCGGCGCCGATCCCGATGCCCCGGCGAGCATTCACATGGCGAGCTGGCCAGAGCACCGGCAACAGCGCCTGGATCGCGCGCTGTTGATGGAGATGGAAGTGGTGCAGCGAGTGGTGGCGCTCGGCAGGGCTGCTCGCAACGACGCGAGCCTCAAGGTCCGTCAACCGCTGTCACGCATTCTCGTTCGCGTGCCGGAAGAGCAGGCCGCTCACGCTGTCCAGCGCCACGCACAGCAGATCAGAGAGGAGCTGAACGTCAAGCAGGTGGAGATCCTGCCGCGCGACGCCAAGCTCGTAACCTACCGCATCAAGCCGAATCTGCCGCTCGTCGGCAAGCGATACGGCAAGCTCCTTCCGGCCATCCGGGAGACCCTGTTGCGGTGCGATGGAGCGGACATCGCCGCAAGGGTAGCGCGCGGTGAGGCGATCACGTTGGAGGTCGGTGGACACTCGATTGCACTCGAACCCTCCGAGTTGCTGGTGGAAACGAGCTCCGCGGCAGGCTTCGCCTGCGCGGAAGCGGCCGGGTACCTGGTTGG
>Ga0070681_10005623_pt1 | contig 12108 bp, 4 predicted proteins | sample KBSC83BmetaG_FD_65650 | JGI IMG/M metagenome (GOLD analysis project Ga0070681, IMG submission 65650) | Corn rhizosphere microbial communities from Kellogg Biological Station, Michigan, USA - KBS C8-3B metaG | ecosystem: Host-associated > Plants > Roots > Rhizosphere | place: USA: Michigan...
GCAGAGCATCCTCATAGACGGTATCAGGCTCGACCCAGCTAGAATGCACTTTCGCCTCACGAACGGCTTTGATGACGTAGTCGTTCAGTCGCTGGTGGAAGGCATAGATCTCGTTCTGGTCGAACGGCCAGGCTCCGAGCATCGTCTGATAGATCAGATACTCGACGTTGCCATCCGGAATCGCGATCGCGTCGCGCGTCGCTCGCTTGTCGGTGTTGAGCAGTTGCCAGTGAGCGAGCCGTTCTCCCCATTCGTCGGGCATTTCAGACAGCACCGCGATGCGGGCACGCACGTCCTCGCTTCGCTTCGTGTCGTGCGTGGACGTCGCGATCATCGTGTGCGGCCATCGTTCCGCGCTCATTTCCCCGTGCGCATGCGCCTCGCGAATCGATTCCGGTGGGCGATCGGGATGCCCGCCGACTTCGTTGCGCGATGAGAGCGGGAAAAAGCGGTAAAGCGCGGTGTCTTCATTGCCCTTGGCCATCACAGGTCCACAGAGCTGTTGCCAGCGCATGACCACGTCTAGCCAGTCGTGATGCCGCGACAAGGAGACATATCCCGGGATGTCAAGTGTGAGGACGCGTGCCAGAAAATCGAGCGTGTGACGCAGATCGGGCCGGCGGGATCGCGCCAATCCGATCGCATGCTCGATCCATTGTCGGTCTCGATCGTGTACGGTCAGATCATTGATATAGGTGCGATAGACCGGCAGCGCTGCGGTCGTCTCGATGAGCGCTTGTTGCAACGAGTCGAAGGTGAGGTCACGGCCGTGACGATCGCTGTTCGACACCGCTTCGAGGCCGAACGTCAACGAGCGTACGTACGTGATAAATGTCGATTCCTGAAGCTCCCGTTTCGCCTGGTAGACGATCTCCGCATAGCTTTCCGTAACGCCGCTCATTCTTCGGTAGATTGCTTCGCGCTCGGTCATGCGGGCAGGATCGATGAAGAGATCGCCGATGAGGTTCAGCGCGTCGTAACCGGTCGTCCCGCTCACCGGCCATTCGTTCGGGAGCGGCTCATCGAACGCGAGGATCTTCTCGACGACGAGATACGTAGACCGCTGCGGGCCGGCAGCCACACGGTCGAGACGGGTTCGCAACTTACGCAGATACCGCTCGGGATCACGGAGGCCATCGATGTGATCAATGCGCAGGCCACTAACCATGCCTGTGCGGACGAGATCGAGGATGAGTTGATGCGTCGTGTCGAATACATCGTCGTCTTCGACGCGCAGCGAGACGAGATCGTTGATGTCAAAGAAGCGGCGATAGTTGATCTGTTCACGCGCGATCTGCCAGAAGGCGAGACGGTACGCCTGCATGCGTACGATCCGGTCGAGGCGATCGTAGCTTCGCGCGTCCCCTGGAGTCCCGTTTATTTCGGCAATTCCACGGCCGAATGCTTGCGCCACGGCCGGAATCGCTCGCAGACGCATGAGTTCGTTGCCGATGCGATGGCGCAAGCGCCGCCGTCGCCGGGCGATAGCCGCGTCGAAATGGTCGCTCCGTGGCATCCGCGAAATGGTACCAAGAAGCTGCTGGAAGTCCGGCCAACCAGCGTTTTCGTTTTCGAGAATCGGGCGAATTTCACTGGCGCTGATCCGCAAAATTGGGGGGTACGATTCGATCGAAAGCGGAAGCAAATGCTCGTAATACCGGAGCCCGTACCCATCATCGGTCGCTACGAGCTGGATCTCGCCATTCTCCAGCGTCTCGCCATAGGGGGCGCCGAGGATCGGCAGCAGTACGCGATTGCGCAGGCTTTCGTTCGGATCGGCTGGAACCCACTCGATATCGAAGAAGTGCGCATAGCGCGAACTCGGTCCGTTTTCGAGAACGTCGTACCACCAGGGATTGTCAATGCTGGCCGCCATATGGTTCGGAACGATATCGATGAGCAGGCTCATGTCGTGTCGTTTGGCTTCATGCACCAGCCGCTCGAATTCCTCGTGCCCACCGAGTTCCGGGCTGATGTGGAGCGGATCGATCACATCATACCCGTGCGTGCTGCCCGACCGCGCCGTCAGTATCGGCGAGCAGTAGATGTCGGAAATACCGAGTTGATGTAGGTACGGAACGAGCTCCCGCGCCTTGTCAAATCCGAATTCCGGGGTCAATTGCAGCCGGTAGGTCGCTCTAGGGATGTGCGCCGGCTGCGAAGCCTCATCGTTCATCAGGCGTCAGCCGTTTCGCCAATAACGCGGTCAAGTACCATCGCACCCCACGGCGCGACCTCGATCGAGTCCGTCGCAACCAGCCGATGAGGAGCCGTCGAACGTCGATTGCCGCCCCAACGCTCCTCGGATGAATCGAGGATCAATGACCACTCCGTATTAGCGTCCGGCACGTTGATGTCGGTCATTTCATCCGCGATGTTGAGCAGGATGAGTGCTTCGTGTTCGTTGTTTCGCCGCACAACAATCAGAAGATTCTTGTCGCTTCCGGCAATCTCGACATCCTGTTTGGTGAAGGACGGTTCTGCCATCGCGGGTAGCTCGCGGCGCAGGCGAATGAGCTCGCGATGATATTCCTGCAGTGTGCGACCCTGTGACGACTCGCGATGTTCTGGGTTGAGAGTCGAGTGGTTGAACGTTTCCGTCGCTTGCGGATCGGGAATTTCGCTCGCCCAGCGATAGGCGTTGAATTCCTCGGCTCGTCCTCGTCGAACTGCCTCCGACAATTCTGGGTCACTATGGCTCGTGAAGAATTGAAATGGCGCAGTCTCGCCGTACTCCTCTCCCATGAAAAGGAGTGGGATAAAGGGCGACAACAGCGTGCAGGCGGCCACCAGTTTCAGTTGCGCGAGGCTGAGCGTTTCCGCGAGGCGGTCGCCAATCGCGCGGTTGCCGATTTGGTCGTGATTCTGGTCGCAGACGACGAGTTGTGATGGTCGGACGTTTCCGGTCGGCGCCCCATGCTTTCGCTGGCGGAAGCGCGAATACTGGCCCATGTAGACCAATCCGCGCTCAAAGGCACGCTTCAGGTCGGCCACACCATCGAAATCACGGTAGATGCCGTCACGCTCTGTCGTCAGTGCTGTATGCAGGGCATGATGAAAATCGTCGCTCCATTGTGCGTCGAAGCCGAGGCCGCCAGATTCCGGGCTTTGGACGACACGCGGATCGTTCAAATCGCTTTCGGCGATCACGTAGGCCGGGCGACCGAGCCCACGCGCTGCTCCGTGGATCGACTCGGTGAATTGACGGAGGAATGGGACTGCGCTTTGGTCGAAGATGGCATGAATGGCGTCGACGCGGAAGGCGTCGATGCGCAACTCCCGCAGCCAGTAGAGTCCACTCTCGATAAAGAAGCGGCGTACCTGATCCGAGCCAGGCCCGTCGAAGTTGATCGCATCGCCCCAGAGCGTACGGTAGCGATCGCTGTAATAGTTGCCGAATTCTCCGGCGTACGCGCCTTCCGGTCCAAAGTGGTTGTAGACAACGTCGAGGATGACCGCGAGTTCGCGCTGATGACAGGCATCAACGAAACGTGCCAATCCCTCCGGCCCACCGTATGACGACTTGGCGGCAAAGGGATAGGCGCCGTCGTAGCCCCAGTTGCGCTCACCGGGAAACTCATTCACCGGCATTAGTTCAATGGCCGTGATCCCGAGTTGTCGCAAGCGATCGAGCTCGTCGATCGCGGCATCGAACGTCCCCGCAGCCGTGAACGTGCCGACGTGGAGCTCGTAGATCACGTACTGTTCGAGCGCAGGCGCACGCCAGAGCCGCGACGACCACTGGAACGTCGAGGGGTCGATAGTGGCGGATGGGCCGTGTACGCCGTCGGGCTGCGAACGCGATGCAGGGTCGGGCAACAGGCGTCCACCGTCGAGTTGAAACCAATAGCGACTACCTGAGGAAATATCCGCGACCGTCACTTCGAAGTAATCGTTTGGCATACGCGACATTGGCAGGAGCCTCGACGTCGGCCCGTCTATCTTTAGCGCGACATCGGTGGCACGCGGTGCCCAGACGCGAAAACGCGTCCGACCGTCGGCCAAGACGGTCGCGCCGAGTGACGGGCCAGCCTCCATCATTCTGATGTCCCTGCATAGCGGAAATAGAGCGCTCCGAGTGGCGGCAAGGTGAGTTTGAGCGACCTGGGCTGTCCATGCCAGGGAACTGGAGTCGTTTCGACCTCACCAAAATTGCCGACGCCACTGCCGCCGTAGATCTCGGCGTCACTGTTGAGCGCTTCCAGCCAGGTGCCGAGATAGGGCACCCCGACGCGATAGTTGTAGCGCGGCACCGGCGTGGCGTTGTAGACGGCAAGAACGACATCGCTGGAGTCACGCGCAAGGCGCATGAAGCTGAGCACGCTGTTGTCGCCATCGTTCGCGTCGAGCCACTGGAAGCCGCTCGGATCGAAGTCGATCTGGTAGAGCGCCGGCGCCTGTCGATAGAAGCGGTTGAGATCTTCGAGCCAACGGCGAATCCCGGCGTGCAACGGCTCGTTGAGCAGGTCCCAGTCGATGCTGCCGTCGTGATTCCATTCAGCCCATTGCCCAATTTCGTCGCCCATGAAGAGCAGATTCTTGCCCGGCTCGGCGTACATCAGCCCATAGAGTAAGCGGAGATTGGCGAACTTCTGCCAGTCATCGCCCGCCATCTTGCCGAGGAGCGAACCCTTGCCATGCACCACCTCGTCGTGCGAAAGCGGCAGCACGAAATTCTCATTAAACGCGTAAATCATGCGGAATGTGAGGTTGTTGTGGTGATAGCGGCGATGGATCGGATCCTTGCTGAAATATTCCAGCGTGTCGTGCATCCAGCCCATGTCCCACTTCATGCCAAAGCCGAGCCCGCCGAGATAGACCGGACGTGAGACCATTGGCCAGGCGGTCGATTCCTCGGCATAGGTCTGGACATCGGGGTATTCCAGAAAGACGGTCTGGTTGAGCTGGCGCAGAAACTCTATTGCCGCCAGATTCTCGCGCCCGCCGTAGCGATTGCGAATCCACTCTCCGGCTTTCCGCGAGTAATCGAGATACAGCATCGAGGCGACTGCATCGACGCGCAGGCCATCGGCGTGGTACTGGTCGAGCCAATAAAGTGCACTACTCAGCAAGAAGCTGCGCACCTCGGCCCGATCGAAGTTGAAGATGTAGCTGTTCCAGTCGGGATGATATCCCTGGCGTGGATCGGCATGTTCAAATAGATGCGTTCCGTCGAAATAGGCGAGGCCGTGTTCGTCGGTCGGGAAATGCGACGGTACCCAATCAAGGATCACGCCGATTCCGTGCTGGTGCAGGTAGTCGACGAAGTGCATGAAGTCTTGCGGCGTGCCATAGCGGCTGCTGGGGGCGAAGTAACCGGTCGTTTGATAACCCCATGAGCCGAAAAATGGATGCTCCATGATCGGCATCAGCTCGACGTGCGTGAAACCGAGCGATCTGACGTGCTCGACGAGTTTCGGCGCGATCTCAAGGTAGCTCAGCGAACGATATCCATCTTCCGGTACACGCATCCAGGAGCCGAGGTGCACCTCGTAAATCGAGATTGGTCCATCGAGCGCGTTTCGTTGCCAGCGCGATGCCATCCAGTCTTGATCCGACCATTCGTAATTCAGATCCCAGACGACGGATGCGGTCTTCGGAGGCACCTCGCTGAAAACGGCGAATGGATCGGCCTTATCCACGGTATAGCCGCCGACGTTTGAGTTGATTCGATACTTGTATATCGCGCCGTTCGTTATGCCCGGAACGAAGCTCTCCCAAATTCCCGAGCTGGCGCGCGAAGAGAGCGGGTTGGCGTTCGCATTCCAACCATTGAAATCGCCTACGACCGACACACTATTAGCGTTGGGCGCCCAGACCGCGAATTGCGCGCCCTCGACGCCGTCCTGAGTTGCCAGGTGCGAGCCCAGGTGACGATAAAGTCGTACGTGATTACCCTCGTTGAAGAGGTAAATGTCGTCATTGCTCAGCAGACTGGTGCGTGTGATCACGCGCCCTCCTTCGTCGCTAGGCTCCCGTTTCTGGGCGAGTCAGCTGCCCTCCCCGATGAGTTGGAGAACGCCACGCAGCGGAATCGAGAGCCAGTCTGGACGGTTGTTGAGTTCGTAACCGACTTCATAGATCGCCTTTTCCAGAAGGAAGGCATCGATCAACATCTGAACGTCGGCCGGTTCGCGCGGCAAAATGTTCGTCCCTTCGGCCGCGATCAGATAGCCTTTGAGGTAATAGGCGCTGGCCCAGAGATACCAATAACGCGCCCAGCGATCGAGATTCGCGGCGTCTTCCGGTCGAACGAGCCCGCTCACCAATTCCTGTTGCAACGTTGCGTAGGCAGCGTAGTGGAACGAGCGCAACATGCCGGCAACATCGATAAGCGGCGAGCGCTTCAAGCGTCGTTCGCTCAGCGTGCGGGCCGGCTCCCCTTCAAAGTCGATAAACGAATAGTCGCGGCCCGTGTGCAGCACCTGGCCGAGGTGAAGATCGCCGTGTACGCGCGTACGTACGCCGCCGACCTTCCGGTCGATGAGCATCCTGAACCGGCGCACGATCTCCGGCTCGGCGTGGGCAACCGCGTCCGCGAACGGCCGTACATCCTCGGGCAGGCTTGGAATCTTGCGGCGCAGGGTCGGTAGCACGCGCCCCGACAGCCCACGCATACGCTGGTACACCGATCGTTGATAGAGCAGGTTGAACGGCTCGGGCATAAAAGCCGGCGTCGTTCCACGCGACAGCGCCATGTGCAGTTCTGCTGTCCGTTCGCCAAGCAGTCGCGCGTCTTCGAGGTACGAGTCCATGAGGTCATGGGTCAATTCGCTCGGACCCTCGTCGATGAGTGCGACGAGGCGAGCGCCGTTCATCAGACCGGACACTTCGTCCTCGGGCGACAGTGCCGCAGTTCGCTCGTAATAGCGCTGTAGAGCATCGCTGGTGTACTGCCAGACGTCGCCCTCATTTGGAACATATTTGTGGAGCACGCCGAGCGTGGCTGCATCGCCGTTCGGCGCGCGGTAATCGAGCCAACCGATAATGGGCGGCGTGTGCTCGTAGGCGCTGTTGGTGAGAAACTGACCGATTTCCAGATCGGGATTAACGCCCGTCTCCACATGCCGGTAGAGCTTGAGGATCAACTCTTCATCGAACGTGATCGACGAATTCGATTGTTCGGCGCGGATATTCGATGGTTCCAGAGTGCTGGTCACGGGCGGGATTGCATAACGCAACGCGCGTGTGAGGTTGCCGCGAATCTCACCGCCGGAATTCAACCGGCGTCGCCCGCGGATTGTGTCGAGCAACATACCGGCGAACTGACGATCAGTTGTCGCGTCGATCAAAAAGCCACGCAACAAACCCGAAGGTGACTCGATCGGCGCGATGATGGCATACGGCGTCCATCGTCGCAGCTCTTCCTCGTCTTCGGCCGCCTTCCAGGCGAGTGGCAAAACGTAGTGCTCGGAATCCGCCTCGACGTAATCGACGCGCACAATCGCGATCATGCTTGAACGCTGAGGATCCGGTAGCGCGATCGAATCGACGATGGATGCGCCCTTGATCTTGCGCGCTTTGCTGCGGAACCAGCGTCGTTGCCGGAAATAGCCCGGCAGCCGTGCTTCAAGTTGCACCCGGCTCGATCCGGTCAGGAGGCGTGCCAGGTCTTCGCTACTGGTACGGATCGCCGGTTCGACCGGCAGCCCGCGCGCCGGTTGCTCGATACGCGGTCGTTCCAGCGCGAACCAGTAAAACGAGTGCGGACCGAGCGTAACGAAATACGGGAGTTCGCCGATCGCCGGGAACTCGGTCTGCCCGAAGATCTCAACCGGGATCATCCCGTCGCAGTGCGAGAGGTCTAGCTCAGCCGCCTGGACGAAGCGCGAGAGATTGGCGACAACGAGAATCCGTTCGTCCTCAAATTCTCGGACGAACGCGAGGATCTTGCGGTTTTCGGGCGTCAGAAACGTCAATGTGCCCCGGCCGAACGCCTGGTAGCGCTTGCGCAACGCGATCAGGCGCTTCATCCACCAGAGGAGCGAATACGGATTGTTCTGTTGCGCATCGACGTTCACCGTCTCGTAGTGGTATTCCGACTCCGCCACCACCGGCAGATAGAGTCGCTGGCGGTTGGCCGTGGAAAAGCCGGCGTTGCGATCGGCGCTCCATTGCATCGGCGTACGTACGCTATCGCGGTCGCCGAGGTAAATATTGTCACCCATCCCGATCTCGTCGCCGTAATAGATGACGGGCGTTCCCGGGAGCGAGAAGAGCAACCCGTTCATCAACTCGATGCGACGGCGATTGTTGCCGAGGAGCGGCGCCAGACGACGACGGATACCGAGATTTACGCGCATCTGCGGATCGTGGGCGTAGACGCGGTACATGTAGTCGCGCTCTTCGTCCGTCACCATTTCAAGCGTCAATTCATCGTGGTTGCGCAAGAAAAGCGACCACTGGCAGGTTGGTGGAATTTCCGGAGTTTGCTCCAGAATATCGATGATCGGGTAGCGATCTTCCATGCGAATTGACATAAACATGCGCGGCATGAGTGGAAAGTGAAACGACATGTGGCATTCATCGCCATCCCCGAAGTAGGCGACGGCATCTTCCGGCCACTGATTGGCCTCGGCCAGGAGCATCCGATTCTCGTAGTGTTCGTCGACATGGCGGCGCAACGTTTTCAGGAAGTCGTGCGTCTCGGGTAGGTTTTCACCGTTGGTTCCCTCGCGCTCGTAGAGGTAGGGGATGGCGTCGAGACGCAATCCATCAACCCCCGCCCGGAGCCAGAAATCCATGGCGGAGATGATGGCGCGGCGCACCTGAGGATTGTCGAAGTTGAGGTCAGGCTGGTGACTGTAGAAGCGGTGCCAGTAATATGCCTCGGCCACTGGGTCCCACGTCCAGTTCGATGCCTCGAAGTCTTTAAAGATGATGCGCACGTCTGGATAACGGTCCGGCGTGTCGGACCAAACATAAAAATCACGATGGGCACTGCCCTTTGGGGAATGCCGCGCCCGCTGGAACCACGGGTGCATGTCTGAGGTGTGGTTGCACACGAGCTCGGTGATGACGCGCAAACCTCGCCGGTGCGCTTCGCGGATGAAGCGGCGAACGTCGGCGATCGTTCCGTAGTCCGGGTGAACGCCGGTGTAATCCGCAATGTCATAGCCATCGTCGCGCAACGGCGATGGGTAGAACGGAAGAAGCCAGATTGCATTGACGCCGAGATCGCGAATGTAATCGAGTCGCCGCGTGAGGCCAGGGAAATCACCGATGCCGTCGGCGTTGCTGTCAAAGAACGCTCGTGGATGAAGTTGGTAGATGACGGCGTCTTTGTACCAGAGGCTGTCAGTCTCAAGCGTGGTCGGGTCCGTTTCGACCGGTCGTGTGCTGCTCAATGGTCGCCTTTCCTCGGAGTCGGTCGTTTTCGCCTACATAAAGTAGTCGAAGTCGTGTTCCGTCAGCAGATGACGACGGATCTTGAAGATGTGTGCGGGTATCGCGTCCGGACTGAGCTGGACGAAGTTGTGACGGCCGGACCAGAGATAGCGATCGCCGGTCAGAAGATCGTGGACCTGGAATGGACGCGTCTCGTCGACGCCGAGCACGTCCAGATCAAGGTCAATCCAACCGGAGTGCGAGTGATACGGGTCGAGATTGACGACCGTGAGCATGACGTTTCGGCGCTCCGCATCGGACTTGCTGTACGCGATCATCGTGGGGTTGTCGATCGTGTGGAAATGCAGCGTGCGGTTCTGCTGCAATTCCGCGTTGTCGTGGCGGATCTGGTTCACTTGAGCGATCAGATCACGCAGTGAATTGGGGTGGTCGAGGTTCCACTGCCGGAGCTGATACTTCTCGGAATCGAGATACTCTTCCTTGCCCGGTTCAGACGGCACATGTTCCAGCAACTCGAATGCGGGACCATAGATACCGTAGCTGGCGCCGAGCGTCGCAGCCAGAATCAAGCGTATGATGAACGCTGGACGCCGGCCGCTCTGGAGATATTCATTCAGAATATCAGGCGTATTCGGCCAGAGATTCGGCCGGAGGTAGTCGCTGAGCGGCGGCGTGGTCAATTCGGTGAGGTATTCGCGAATCTCCCAGGCGGTGTTACGCCAGGCGTAGTAGGTGTACGACTGGGTAAAGCCGAGCTTGGCGAGGCGATACATCACCTTCGGTCGTGTGAACGACTCTGAGAGAAAGATCAGGTCGGGATGCTCGGTTTTGAGTGAATTGATGAGCCATTCCCAGAACGCAAACGGCTTGGTGTGCGGATTATCGACGCGAAAAATGCGGACCCCTTGCTCGATCCAGAAACAGAAGACGTCGCGTAGCTCCTGCCAGAGTTCTCGCCAGGCATCGGTTTCGAACTCGAACGGGTAGATGTCCTGGTATTTTTTCGGAGGGTTCTCGGCGTATTGCACCGTGTTGTCAGGCCGCCAGCGAAACCATTCGGGGTGCTCGCGCACATACGGATGATCCGGCGAAGTCTGAAAGGCGATGTCGAGCGCCATCTCCAACCCGTGATCAGCGGCCGCGCCGACGAGGTGCCGAAAGTCTTCCAGCGAGCCGAGTTCGGGGAGAATGCTTTTGTGGCCGCCCTCAGCAGCGCCGATTGCCCAGGGACTTCCAGGATCTCCGGCTTCGGAATCGACGTTATTGTTGGGCCCTTTGCGGAACCCGCGGCCGATTGGATGGACTGGCGGCAGATACAGCACGTCAAAGCCCATTTGGGCGATGTACGGTAAGAGTCGTTCAACGTCGCCGAATGTCCCATGGGCACCATTGCTACCCGTCGAGCGCGGGAAGAGCTCGTACCAACTGCTGAATCGTGCGCGCTCGCGGTCCACGACAATCTCGAGTTCGCGGCCGTACTGTGTTTGAAGCGCTTCGTCGGGATAGGCGAGCGCTGTTGCCAGGCGCACACCGTCGAGCGCACTGGCGGTTGCTGCGTCGAGATCGGTTGCGTCGGCGAGTTCGCCCGCCCAATCTGACAGCGTCTTCGCATCTTCTCCCCGCGCGCGTTTCGCGTGCGCGGCGATATGATCGGCGCCAATCTTAATGTCGATGAGCGAATGCGTACCGGCGGCCAGCCGCCGATCGAAGTCGTGGCGCCAGGTCTTTAGGTGATCGACCCAGGCGACGATGGTGTACTGGTAGCGCCCAAGTTGATCGACGACGAATTCGCTCTGCCAGCGATCGTTGACGAGTGCGACGAACGGCGTGCGCATCCACTCCGCATCATCGGCGAAGCGGTAAAGCAGGTCGGCGCTGATCTGATCGTGTCCGTCGGCGAAAATGTCGGCCTCTACGACCACACGATCGCCGATCACGCGTTTGATCGGAAAGCGCCCGGCGTCGATTTCGGGCGATACCCCTTCGATCACGGCGCGAGCGCGGCCCTCAACCGGATAGCGTCCAGAATCGGCAGTTGTTCTGTCTTCACGGGTTTTCGATGTCATCGTCCACAGCTACCACTTCGTTGCAAACGTCCAAACAGAGTGGATCGCTTTGATCGTATCAATAAGCGCGCATTTGGAGTGTGGCCTTGCGGTGAGGCGCTCGCTAACGGCTTCGCACGAAGCTTGCCGGTGATTGCCGTCAGGAGGCTTCGATGAGCGCGCAAAGCGCGTGGAATTGCGGTTCGAGCGTTGAGAAATCGTGGCCACGGAGCGTGATATGACCGAGTTTGCGACCGGTGCGGGGCGTTTTGCCGTAGAGATGCAGATGCGCGCCTTCGACTGTGAGGATCGCCGGCGTCGGTGGCGTCGTACCGATGAGGTTGAGCATGATCGAGGCGCCTCGTGGCGCGGTCGAGCCGAGCGGCAGTCCAGCGACGGCCCGCGCATGATTTTCGAACTGGCTCGTTTCGGCGCCTTCGATCGTCCAATGTCCCGAATTGTGAACGCGCGGTGCCATTTCATTGGCGAGTAGCCGGCCATTCGCCACGAAGAACTCGATGGCCAACACACCAACATAGTCGAGCGCCTGCAAAACATTGAGCGCGTAGCGCTCGGCTAGAGCCTGGAGTTCACGGCCGATCTCGGGCGCGGGTGCGCGGGAGACGCGTAGGATGCCTTCTCGATGGTGGTTCTCGACCAGCGGATAGAAGGCAGTCGCACCGTCGTGCGCACGAACCGCCAGAATCGAAAGCTC
>Ga0070681_10005626_pt1 | contig 12107 bp, 12 predicted proteins | sample KBSC83BmetaG_FD_65650 | JGI IMG/M metagenome (GOLD analysis project Ga0070681, IMG submission 65650) | Corn rhizosphere microbial communities from Kellogg Biological Station, Michigan, USA - KBS C8-3B metaG | ecosystem: Host-associated > Plants > Roots > Rhizosphere | place: USA: Michigan...
CGTACCTGCAGTTGGACGACACGTCGCTGGCCTACCTCAACGACCCGGCGCAGCGCGCCGAGATCACCAGGCGCGGCGAGGACGCCGACCACCAGCACGAGACCTACATCCGGTCGATCAACCGGGCGCTGCGCGACAAGCCCGACGGGATGACGGTCACCACGCACATGTGCCGCGGCAACTTCCGCTCCTCGTGGGTCGCGTCGGGCGGCTACGACTTCGTCGCCGACGCGCTGTTCAACGAACTGAACGTGGACGGCTTCTTCATGGAGTTCGACGACGAGCGCTCGGGCGGGTTCGCGCCGCTGCGCTTCGTGCCGAAGGGGAAGTACGTCGTCCTTGGCCTGGTGACCAGCAAGAAGGGTGAGCTGGAAGCCAAGGACGACATCAAGCGGCGCATCGAGGAGGCCGCCAAGTTCGTGGACCTCGGCCAGCTGTGCCTGTCGCCGCAGTGCGGCTTTTCCTCCACGCTCGACGGCAACGCGCTGACCAGGGAGCAGCAGATCGCCAAGCTGCGCCTGGTCGTGGAGGTCGCGGACGAGGTGTGGGGCGCCTAGCGCCCTAGCGCGGTCGGTGCGGTTAGCGCGGTCGGCGCGGTCAGCGCGCGGGAAGCAGCCGCGCGAGTACGTCCCGGTGGGTGACAGCGGCCTCGGCCTGGCGCCGCCGTCCCTCCGCCGTCACCACGACGAAGATGCCCCGGCGGTCGTTGTCGCAGGCGCACCGCTCGACGAGGTCGTTCTTGGCGAGCCGGTCGACGAGCCGGGACAGCGCGCTCTGGCTCAGGTGCACCGACTCGGCCAGGTCCTGCGCGCGGCACTTGCCGTCCGGACGCTCGGCGAGCCGGTCAAGGACCTCGAAGTCGCTGACGCCGAGCGCGTGCCGGTCGCCGAGCTCGCGCTCGAGCGCCGCGCAGATCGACGCATGGCAGGCCACCATGTCCCGCCAGGCGGTCACCACATCGCCAGGTACCACGTCCTCGAGGTCTCCCGGTACCGCGCCGCCGGGCGACGCCACGTCAGATGTCACGCTCACGGCCACATAGTAACGCGTTAGTAAAATATTTGCAAGCACATTCATTGCACTTGCAATCATTGCGTGTACATGCATATGGTTCTACGCATGCAGTCAACCGAACGGCCCGTGCCGTCACCAGCAACTGCCATTCACTCTTCGGTTGCCACCAGCCGACCCGCTATAGACAGCCGGCCCGCGACGGAAAGCCAGCGGTGGTCGCCGCGGCTGTGGGGCGTGCTGATCGTGCTCGGCGGCGCGCTGTGCCTCGACGCGCTCGACGTGTCCATGGTCGGTGTCGCGCTGCCGTCCATCCGCACGTCCCTCGGCCTGTCCACGTCATCGCTGCAATGGATCGTCAGCGGGTACGTCCTCGGCTACGGCGGCCTGCTGCTGCTCGGCGGCCGCGCCGCCGACCTGCTCGGCCGACGGCGCGTGTTCCTCGCCGCGGTGGCCGCGTTCGCCGTGCTGTCCCTGCTCGGCGGCCTCACCAGCGTCCCGGCGCTGCTGATCGGCGCGCGGTTCCTTAAGGGCATCGCGGCGGCGTTCACCGCGCCCGCCGGCATGTCACTGCTGACCACCACGTTTCCCGAGGGCCCGATGCGCAACCGGGCGTTCAGCATCTACTCGGCGTTCGGCGGTAGCGGCTTCTCCCTCGGCCTTGTCCTTTCCGGCCTGCTGACGGCCGTGAGCTGGCGCTGGACCCTGCTTGTGCCTGCCCCGGTGGCACTGATCGTGCTGGCCGCGGGCTGGTGGCTGATCCCGCGCGACGCCCGGGAGAAGAGCAAGGCGGCTGTCAAGCGGCGGTCGTTCGACCTGCCTGGCGCTTTCACGGTAACCGTCAGCATGCTGCTGCTCGTGTACACGGTCGTGTCCGCGCAGCAGGCGGGCTGGGCGTCCGCGCGCACCATCGGGTCGTTCGCGCTCGTCGCGGCGGGGTTCGCCGCCTTCGTCTGGATCGAGTCGCACAGCCGCGATCCGCTGATGCCGCTGCAGATCTTCCGGTCTGGCCCGCTGCGCCGCGCCAACATCGGCGCGGTCACCCTGTTCGGCTCCTACGTCTCGTTCCAGTTCCTCGCGACCCAGTACCTGCAGAGCCTCGCCGGGTGGTCGCCCATCACGACCGCGCTCGCGTTCCTGCCGGCCGGCGTCATGGTGGCCGTGCTGTCCGTCGGGGTCGGCCCGCTGCTCGGCCGGTTCGGCCCGGGCAGGCTCGCGGTCGCGGCCTTCGCCTGCCTCGCGGTCGCCTACGCGGTGTTCCTGCGGGCCGGCGTCACCCCGGACTACCCGGCCGTGCTGCTGCCGACGATGCTGCTCGTCGGGCTGGCGTTCGGGCTCGGCTTCTCCGCGCTGAGCGTGGCCGCCACCGACGGCATGCCGAACGAGGAGCAGGGGCTGGCCGCCAGCCTGTTCCAGACGTCGTTCCAGGTCGGCGGCGCGTTGGTGCTCGCCATCGTCACCGCGGTGGTCGACGCGGGCGGCGGCGCCAGCCTCTCCACGCCGACGGCGACGCTCGCCGCCTACCGGCCGGCGCTGTTCCTCATCACCGGCGTCGCGGCGGCCGGCGCGCTCGTCGCCATCTCGGGCCTGCGGCGCGGCGCCGCTCCGGCGCCCGTCCCGCAGGCGGCACTGCGTGACTGATAACCCGCGAAGCTAACCTGCGAAGCCTGCTCGGTATCGCGACGGCCTGCTCAGGCAGCGGCCCAACGGCTCAAGAGCCGAAGGAAGCAGCTGCCTGGGCAGGTCCGTTGTATTCAGGGCCTCGTCGTTGAGCGAGATGACGACGCTGGCCGCCCGGCCGGGGATCCAGCAGGCCATGGACGGGTAGCCCGGTCGTCGGCTCGCGTCCGCGGCGCGCCGGGCAGCCACAGGGACAGCACGACGGCGAGCGCGGAGAAGCCGGTCGCCCACCAGAACGCGAGGTCGAACCCGGTGCCGGGGTCCGCGTGGTGCGCGGTGAGCGTGGCGGTGAGGATGACCGCGAGGACCGCGGTGCCGAACGAGCCGCCGATCTGCTGCACGGTCCTGGTGACCACGCTCGAGTGCGCGATCTGCTGCTTGTCGAGGCCGAGGAACGCCACCGCCATCACCGGGATCGTGACCGCGCCGAGCCCGAAGCCGCGCACGACCAGGCACAGCGCCAGCAGCCACTCGTTGGTGTGCGGTCCCGCGAGGGCGAAGGGGACGGTGGCCGCTGGCCGAACAAGGACGAGCTGACGTTCGCCGCCATCAGGCACTTCCGTGAGACGAACCCGGTAGAGGTGCCGGACACCGGGAGCCTGCGCGGCGACCTGCTCGCGGCACTGCACGGGTTCAGCGACGGCCGGAACGCCTTCACCGTGGTCATGGCCGCCACCTTCGCGGGCCTGCAGTCGAGCAGCGGCATCACCCCGGCGGAAGTGCGCGCCCGAGTCATCGACAGCCACCCGATCGCGTCGCACGAGGTCTACCGTCGCGCGCGCGAGCGCGGCGAACTCGACCTGGACGCCGTGCCCGCCGCCGTGCTGGCGCTGCCGTTCGACCTGATGCGGCACGACCTGCTGATGACGCTCAAGCCCATACCCGCGGAGCGGATCACGGCGATCGTGGACGAGCTGTTCCTCCCGCTGCTTACCGCTTACCGGCGGCAAGACGCGAGTCAGCCCGAACGGTAGAGTGTTCCACCTGGCAGGCCGACTGCACGCTGACGGCGCTTGTCGGCCCACACTCGGTGATGTCTAATTGGATAACAAGATTCTAGAATTTGCCGGTCCCAGCGGCGGCCTGGGCCGATCGCGCGGCGCGGCTGCGGGGAGGAGAGCGAGATGACGGAACCCGGGCCGGGAGGCGAGCGGGAGATCGGCCACTACCAGTCCGCCACCACCGGCGGCCTTGACTACGCGTCGGTGCCGTGGCGGCTGTGGGAGAAATCCAAGAAGCTCTTCTGGGACCCGGCCGACCTCGACTTCTCGCAGGACGCCGCCGACTGGCGGGCCATGTCGGACGAGGAGCGGACGCTCGTCGCCATGTCCGCCCGCGGCTTCATGGTCGGCGAGGAAGCGGTGACGCTCGACATCGTCCCGCTGCTGCGCTGCATGTCCGACCTGGGACGCCTCGAGGACACGATGTACCTGGCCATGTTCGCGATGGAGGAGGCCAAGCACACCGAGATGTTCCGCCGCTGGTTCGACGCGGTCGGCCTCGACCCGGCCTCGCTCGACGACCTGGTCGCCGAGCAGCAAGCCGCCCGCGGTGACCGGCGCGGGATCTTCGACGGGCCGCTCACCGCGGTGATGCGCCGGCTCGACACCGACCGCTCGCCGCAGGCGATCCTGGACGCGTCGATCATCTACAACCAGTTCGTCGAGGGCGTGCTCGCGATCGCCGGGTACCAGCGCTGGGAGCAGACCTTCCGCCGGATCGGCAAGCTTCCCGGCCTGCAGGCCGGGCTGCGGCTCACCCAGCGCGACGAACGGCGGCACATCGCCTACGGGACTTACCTCGCGCGCCGCGTCCTGGCGGAGAACCCCGAGCTGTGGGAGTGGTTCGAAGCGCGCTGGGCGAAGCTCACCGCCGGCCTGAACCTGACCGGCGGATACGGGGCCGCGGAGGACGGCGCGCGGCAGCGCGAGGCCGCCGAGCTGACGGAGCTGTACCAGCGGCTGAGCAGGCGGCGGCTTGAGGCGCTCGGTGTGGCCCGCACCATGCGGGTCGCCGAGGTGGACGCGAGCGCGATCGAGGCGTTCGAGCCCGAGGAACTCCAGCACGTCAGCTGAGCGCGGACCAGGCCGGTCCGGCCGCGGGCCGGACCGGTCAGCCCGCGAGGCCGGGGGCGAGCCGCTCCAGGGAGCGCCACAGCTCGAGCGCGGGCATGGCCTGCGGCCGGGCCTGGCGGACCGTCTGGTTCGCCTCGGCCAGCGGCATGCCGCGCACCATCAGGTAGGCGATGGCGACGGTGGAGGTGCGGGAGATGCCGGCCTGGCAGTACAGGCCGACCCGCACCCCCTCCGCCGCCAGGCCGGCGAGACGGCTGGCGGCGGCGAGGATCAGCTCGTCCTGGTCCGGTTCCAGGTCGATGAGCGGGAAGTGCTCGATCGGGATGGGCAGCCCCGGTGGCTTGGTCTCCCCGCGCAGGTCGATCAGCCGCTGCGCGCCGGCCGACACCATCGCCATGGCCAGGCCCGCGTCGGCGAGCAGCACGTGATCATCAAGGCGGGTGACGCCGATGACGGTCGCGTCCGCCGTCACCGCTCGCGCGCCTGGAAGCGGCCCCGGTCGATCACCACCGTTCCGTCGGGCCGCGCGGTCTGGAAGAGGGCGGCGCCGTCGCCGGTCTCCCAGATGGAGATCGTCAGCGTGTCACCGGGCCACACCGGCCGGCTGAATCGCCCGTACATCGAGCCGAACCTGGCCGGGTCAGACCCGCACAGCGCGTGGAGCAGGGCACGCCCGGTGACGCCGTAGGTGCACAGGCCGTGCAGGATCGGCCGGTCGAAGCCGCCCCGCGCCGCGAACTTCGGGTCCACGTGCAGCGGGTTCCGGTCACCGGACAGCCGGTAGACCAGCGCCTGCTCCGGCCGGGTTTCCAGGTTCACGGTGTGGTCGGGCGCGCGGTCCGGGCGCTCCCATGGCGGGTCGGTGCCGCGCTCGCCGCCGAAGCCGCCCTCGCCGCGGATGAATATGCCGCTGCGGGTAGTCACCAGCGGCTCGCCGGAGTCCGCGTCCACCGCGTTGTTCTCGCTGGCCACCAGCGCACCGGAGCCCTTGTCGTAGATCCCGGTCACGGTCGAGACGGTGCGCACGGTGCCCGCGACGGGCAGCGGCCGGTGCAGTTCGACGTACTGCTCGGCGTGCACCAGCATCGCGTGGTTGAAGTCGCCGAGGCTGCGGGCCCCGCGGGCCTGCGCGATCAGCACGCCGTAGGTCGGCAGCACCTGCTGCTCGATGCCCTGGGAGTTCTCCGTCGTGAACTCCAGTTCCGTCAGCGGATCGCCGAGCCCGGCCCCGACGCCGACCGCGTAGAGCAGGGCGTCCTTGCTGTCCCAGGACCTCAGCTGCGGCTCGCTGGAGATTCCCACCACGCTGTGGTCCAGTCCCATAGCAACCCTCCGCGGCTACATCGTCACCGTATTCGCCCATTGTTAGAGCATGGTTCTAGAAATGATTCTCGTGGGGGACGGCGCGCGTGTCAATCGCGGTGATCATGCTCCGGGCACGGCCGCCGCCTGCCCGCAGCGACGCTTCGCCTTCCCGTCCGATGTTACGAGACTTCTCGATTAGCCCTGTTAGACCTTGACATCGGTGACCGACCAAAGCACGATCCTAGTATTTCATTCTAGAAGATGATCACAGTATCGGGACAACGAGGGGACCTCTACGGACCGCCGGGCACAGGCAGCCCGCGGCATATGGCGATATCAGGCTCAAGCGCAAAGTGGCGCGAGGAGGTATCACATGAGTACCGCATCCATACCAGAAACAGGGCCAGCCAAGCCAACCGCCATCCAGCGGCTATGGCGGCGTAACCTCGACCATTACCCGACTGGCGGCTACCGGATCTTCCTGCTCGCGATGGTCGTGATCGCGAACATCATCTTCACCTGGACAGTGGCGGCCGGTGCGGCGGCGACCACGGTGATCTTCCCGCACTTCGGCATGACGCTGGGCTACTACTCGAACCTGCTGGTCGTGGCCGGCGTCCTGGGCGGCTTCGCGGCGTACATCACCAGCTTCGGCGACAAGTGGGGCCGGGCCAACATGGTGGTCATCGGCCTGCTCATCAACGGCGTCTTCGCGGTATGGGCGGTGCCGGACGCGGGCAGCAAGTTCTGGTACTCCTTCGCCACCTGCCTGCTCTACCTCGCCGACGGCGCGATCTTCGTGGGTACCCCGGCGCTGGTGCGCGACCTGTCACCGCAGATGCAGCGCGGCGTCGCGATGGGCTTCTGGACCTTCGGCCCGGTGGCCGGGTACTTCGTGCTCAGCGCGGTCGCCCACGCCTACCTCCCGGCCGAGGCGACGTTCGCCAACTGGCAGCAGCTGTACCGCTTCGCCGGTATCGCGGCGCTCATCATGTTCGTGGTCTGCCTGTTCCTGCTGCGGGAGCTACCCCCCGAGATCCGCAGCCAGCGGATGGCGGCCATCAAGGACCGGATGGTCGTCGAGTCGCGGGCCCGCGGCCTTGACCTGGCCGAGCTCACCAAGAACCGCTGGAAGCAGGTCCTGCACGTCAACACGGTCCTCAGCCCGATCGCGATCAACCTGTTCCTGATCATCTACTTCACCGCGATCGGCTACTTCGTCTTCTACATCCCGCAGTTCCTGCACTTCACGCTGAACGCCTTCAACGGAATCCAGGAAATCTACTGGGCGGCCAACATCGTGGCCCTCGTAGTCTGGGGCTACCTGTCGGACAAGCTCATGGTCCGCAAGCCGTTCATGGTGCTCGGGTCCATCGGAACGCTGATAGCGATCCTGCTGCTCATGAACGCCAAGGCGGGAATCAGCTTCACCGGCATCTCGCTCATCCTGTGCCTGCTGTCGGTGTCGCTGGCCTGCTGCTACGCCCCGTGGTTCGCGAGCTTCACCGAGACGCTCGAGAACTACAACCCCGGTCTTATCGCGACCGGGAGCTCGCTGTACGGGTTCGCGACCCGGCTGGTCGGCGTGCCGTTCGGCATCATCATCCCGCACATCGTCGGCAGCCCGATCGAGACCGCCTCCGGCTGGAAGACCTGGTACTGGGTGTGCTTCGCGTGCGTGGTGGTGTTCGTCCCGTTCATCTTCACCATGCACGGACCCTGGAGCCCGAAGAAGGCGAAGGCCGACTACGAGGCCTACGAGGCGCGGGTCGCCGAGGAGACGGCCCGGCTGCAGGCCAGCCAGACCCAGGCCGCCTAGCCGCCTGACCGTAGCCGGGCGGGCGTGGCGGGATTGCGCGCCCGATGGCAAAACCCGCCATCGTATCGGACGCGCAATCCCGCGATACCACCCGGGGGACGACCCCCCGTACCCCCGATGCGCGCCCGCCCGGCTACGCGCTTTCGCCGGGCCCGGGCCTGGGCAGCGGCTCCGGTCCCGGGTGCCACGGCCCCCCGCACATCAGCCGCCGCGCGTACTCGCACACGGCGTCGATGATCTTGTCGACCTCGCGGCGGCCGTCGGCCGCCGCGACCTCGTAGGCGCCCTCGCCGATCAGCGAGGTGAGTATGGCGGCGTACACCCGGTCCTCGGGCCGGTCGGTCAGCCGCAGCAGCGAGTCGTTCTGGCCGATCCACTCCCGGCCCCGGCGGCGGCGCATGACCTCCCAGCCGGGCGGCACGTCGCCGGACGCGAACAGCATCGCCAGGTCGCGCCGTTCCCAGCTGCCGTTCATGAAGGCGCGGGCACCGGCGTCGAACAGCTCGCACGGGTCGGTGACGCCCCGGCTCTTGGCCTCGACGACGGCCTGGCTCGCGGCCTCCTCATGGGCCGCCTGGTGCTGCTGCCACAGCGCGATGAACAGCTCGCTCTTGCCGCCGAAGTGGTGATACAGGCTGCCGACGCTGGACCCGGCCCGCTCCACGATGTCGGCGATGCTCGACTCGGTGAAACCGCGGGAGGTGAAGATCTCCCGCGCCGCCGCCAGCAGCGCGGCCCGCGTCTCCGCCGTGCGGCTCCACTGCCACGCGGCGGAGACCGTACTCCCTTTGCGCTGCCTAGCCATGGCTCACCATCCAAACGCCTAGTTGCCGCCAATGTACCGCCCGGCGGCCCCGTCACCGCCGGGCCGCCGGGGCCTTGACATGTGCCGCGCTCTAGGAATAGAAGCTAATTCTAGTACTAAGTTCCGTAAAGACGCGGAGATCGGTAAAGCGGCTGAAAAGAAAGGGTCCCTCCATGACACGACTGGATGGCCGGGTGGCGATCGTCACCGGATCCGGACGGGGAATCGGCAGGTCCGTAGCGCTGCTGCTGGCCCGGCAGGGCGCGGCCGTGGTGGTCAACGACCTTGGCGCCGCCCTGGACGGATCGGGCGCGGACACCAGCCCGGCGCAGCAGGTAGTAGAGGAAATCACCGCGGCGGGCGGCAAGGCGGCGGCCAACGGCGCGGACATCTCCGACCACGCGGCCGCCGAGGGACTCATCCGCGAGGCCATCGAGAACTTCGGCCGGCTGGACATCGTGGTCAACGTCGCGGGCATCCTGCGCGACCGGATGGTCTTCAACATGGCCGAGCAGGAGTGGGACGACGTGATCCGCGTCCACCTGAAGGGCACCTTCAACACCACCAAGTTCGCGGCGGCGCACTGGCGCTCGCTGCGCGAGGAGAACGCCCAGAACCGGATCATCAACTTCACGTCGGTGTCCGGGCTGCACGGCGCGCCCGGCCAGCCCAACTACGCCGCCGCCAAGATGGGCATCGCCGGCCTCACCTGGTCCTCGGCCAACGCCCTCGCCAAGTACGGCGTCACGGTGAACGCCATCTCCCCCGGCGCGGCGACCCGGATGACCGCGTCGGTGCCCGACGAGCGGCGGCGCGGCGGCTTGCCCGCGCAGAGCGACGAGCGCTCCCCCGACAACGTAGCCCCGATCGTCGCCTACCTGGCCAGTGAGCAGTCCGGGTGGATCACCGGCCGGATCATCCACTCCTCCGGCTACGAGGTCTCGCTCTACAACAACCCGCAGCCGATCTCGCGGATCATCGGCACCGGCCCGTGGGACGTCGACGCCCTCGCCGCCCAGGTCGAGCGCTCGTTCCGCCCGCTGCTGCCCGGACAGGGTTGACATCCGTTATGAGCACTTCACCACCCCGCGCCAAGGCCGTTCCGGTGCCGACACCGGAAACCCAGCCGTTCTACGACGGCTGCGCCGCCGGGGAACTGCGCATCCAGCGCTGTGCCGACTGCGCGCGCCCCTACTTCTACCCCCGCCCGGTGTGCCCGCACTGCGGGTCGTTCAACGTCGAATGGTTCACCGCCAGCGGGGATGCCACCTTGTACTCCTATGTGATCAACCACCGCCCCGCCCCTGGCTTCGAGGCCGAGGCGCCCTACGCGATCGCGGTCGTGCAGCTCGCGGAGGGGCCGCGGATGATGACCAGCATCGTCGGCGTGCCGAACACGCCCGAGGCACTCGAACTCGACATGCCGCTGCGCGTGCAGTTCGAAAAGCGCGGCGAGCTGACCCTGCCCGTCTTCGGGCCGGCCGGAGCGGAGGCTGCGGCATGAGCGGCTCGCAGGGCGTCATCATCGCTGGCGCGGCCGAGACCGACAAGGTCGGCAAGCTGCCCGGCCACTCCACCCTGGCCCTGCACATCGAGGCCGCGCGCAACGCCCTCGCCGACGCGGGCCTGACCACGCGCGACATCGACGGCATCGCCACGGTCTCCTCTCCCGGCCCGGTCCAGGTCGCGCACGCGCTCGGCATCATGCCGACCTGGGTGGACGGGACCGGGGTCGGCGGCACCTCGTTCCTGCTGCACGTGCGGCACGCGGTCGCGGCCATCCGGGCCGGCTACGCCAAGACGGTCCTGATCACCCATGGCGAGTCCGGCCGGTCCCGGGTCGGCGCGGGCGGCTACCGGATGGACCTGTCTTCCCCGCCCGGCCAGTTCGAGGCACCGTACGGGACGCTCGGCCCGACCACCACCTTCACCATCCCCATGCTGCGGTACATGAAGGCCTGCGGGCTCACCCACGAGCAGCTCGCGTACGTGGCCGTGGCGCAGCGGAAGTGGGCGGCGAAGAACCCCCGGGCGATGTTCCGCGAGGAGATCACGGTCGAGGACGTGTTCGCGTCGCGGATGGTCGCCTACCCGTTCCACCTGCTTGAGTGCTGCCTCGTCACCGACGGCGGCGGCGCGCTGATCATCGCCGCGGCGGACCGCGCCGCGGAGTTCCCCAAGCCCCCGGTGCACATCCTGGGCACCGGCGAGGCCTCGGAGACGCCGATGATCTCCCAGATGGTCGACTTCACCGAGTCGCAGGCGTTCCGGCTGGCTGGCCAGGCCGCCTTCGCCGAGGCGGGGATCACCACCGCCGACGTCGGTCACATGATGATCTACGACGCATTCGCCCACGTGCCCATCTACGGGCTCGAGGCGCTGGGGTTCGTCAAGAAGGGTGAGGCGGGCCCGTTCATCGCCGAGGGCAACACAGAGCCGGGCGGTACCCTCCCGCTCAACACCAACGGCGGCGGCCTGTCCTACACCCACACCGGGATGTACGGCATGTTCGCCATCCAGGAAGGCGTCCGCCAGATACGCGGCGAGGCGGCGGCTCAGGCGGGCGAGCCGCAGATCAGCGTCGTCCTGGGCAACGGCGGCATGTTCGCCACCGCTGGCGTGCTCGTGCTCGGCAGGCAGCCGAGGTAAAGAAGGACGCCTTCACTCAGGTGCGGCCGGCCCCGGTCCGGCCGCACCGGCCAGGTCAGGGGTAACGAGATGAGCGACTACCAGACCCTTCTTATCGACGTAGCCGAGAAGGTAGCGACGATCTGGCTGAACCGGCCGGAGCAGCGCAACTCCTTCTCCCCCGACATGACCCGCGAGCTGCACGAGGCGTTCGGGCGGTTCGAGGCCGACGACGGGGTGCGGGCCATCGTGGTCACCGGGGCGGGAAAGTACTTCTCCGCCGGGGCGGACCTGGGCCGGCGGGGCGGCAGCACGTTCAGCCGCCCGGCCGACTTGAACACTGGCGACGCCGACGCCCCCGACGCGGGCCACACAGTGCAGCAGCGGACCGAACGGGCCGAGCCCCGGCGGATGCGCACCCCGGTCATCGCCGCCATGAACGGCTCGGCGGTCGGCATGGGGATCACCCTCCCGGTCGGCTGGGACATCCGGTTCGCCGCCGCGGACGCCAAGTACGGCTTCGTGTTCACCCGGCGCGGCATCGTGCCCGAGGCAGGGTCCACGTGGCTGCTACCCCGGCTCGTCGGCGTGTCGCAGGCGATGGAACTGCTGCTCTCCGGGCGGATCTTCTCCGGCGCCGAGGGTGCCGCGATGGGGCTGTTCTCCCGGGCGCTGCCCGCCGACCAGGTGCTGCCCCCGCCCAGGAGTTCGCCAGGGACCTGGCGGCCAACACCTCGGCGGTGTCGGTGGCGGCGACCAAAGCGCTGGTCTACAACGGACTCGG
>Ga0070681_10005627_pt1 | contig 12106 bp, 11 predicted proteins | sample KBSC83BmetaG_FD_65650 | JGI IMG/M metagenome (GOLD analysis project Ga0070681, IMG submission 65650) | Corn rhizosphere microbial communities from Kellogg Biological Station, Michigan, USA - KBS C8-3B metaG | ecosystem: Host-associated > Plants > Roots > Rhizosphere | place: USA: Michigan...
GCGCGGATGATCAAGGACGGCGATGCCGACATCATGCTCGCCGGCGGCGCCGAGAGCACGATCAACCCGCTCGGCGTGGCCGGCTTCGCCCAGGCTCGCGCGCTCAACACCGCGTTCAACGACCGACCGGAACAGGCCAGCCGGCCCTATGACAAGAATCGCGAAGGCTTCGTCATGGGCGAAGGCGCGGGCGTCGTCGTGCTCGAGGAATATGAGCACGCCAAGGCGCGCGGCGCGAAAATCTACGCCGAGGTGGTCGGTTACGGCCTGTCGGGCGACGCCTATCACGTGACCGCGCCGCATCCGGAAGGGCGCGGCGCCGAGCTGGCGATGCAGATGGCGCTCAGGAAGGCGGGGCTCAAACCCGAGGACATCGATTACGTGAACGCCCACGGTACCTCGACCATGGCCGACACGATCGAGCTGGCGGCGGTCAAGCGCGTGCTCGGCGACGACCTCGGCGGAGCTTCGATGAGCAGCACCAAGTCCGCCATCGGCCATCTGCTGGGAGGCGCGGGCGCGGTTGAGACGATCTTCTGCATCCTTGCCATCCGCGACCAGATCGTCCCGCCGACGCTCAACCTCGACGATCCGGACGAAGGGACGGAAGGCGTCGACCTCGTCCCTCACAAGGCGAAGATGCGGCCGGTGCGGGCGGCGCTCAACAACAGCTTCGGCTTTGGCGGCACCAACGCCTCCCTCATCGTGAAGGCCGTGTGAAGCGCCACCTCCTGATCGGCGCGGCGGCGTTGGTCCTTGCCGCGCTGCTCGTGATCTATTTCTTGTGGTGGGCGCCGGGCCCGAAGGCCGGCCCGCACGACGTCGTCGTCAAGGAAGGCTCGACCGTCGCCTCCATATCGCGCCAGCTCGCGAAGGAGGGGGCGATTCCCGGATCGGCGCGGACCTATTACGTGATGGCCCGCATCTTCGGCTCGCACGATCCGATCCAGGCCGGCGAGTTCGAGATTCCCAAGGGCATGAGTGGGTCTTCAGTGCTCGACCTGCTGCAGCACGGAAAGCCGAAACTGCGGCTGATCACCGTGACTGAGGGCATGCCGTCGATCATCGTCGCGGAGAAGCTTCAATCGAACCCCTACCTGATCGGGCCGCTTCCCGACATCCCGGAGGGCTCGCTGATGCCCGACAGCTACGGGTACCAGCGCGGCGAAACCCGCGCCGCGGTCGTCAAGCGCATGCAGGAGCCGATGACCAAGGCGCTTGCGCAACTGTGGCCCAAGCGCAGCACCGATTGCCCTCTCGCGATGCCTGAGCAGGCGGTGATCCTCGCCTCGATCGTCGAGAAGGAAACCGCCAAGCCGGCAGAGCGGCCGATGATCGCCGGGGTTTATTGCAACCGCCTCAAAATCGGCATGAAGCTGGATGCCGATCCGACCGTTATCTATCCCGTGACCAAGGGTAAGCCGCTCGGGCGGCGTATTTTGAAGTCCGAGCTTCACGCTGAGAACGGGTACAACACCTACGAGCGGGCGGGCCTCCCCGAGGGTCCGATCGCCAATCCGAGCAGGGCGAGCATCGAAGCCGTGCTTCATCCGGCACAGACGAAGGCGCTCTATTTCGTCGCCGACGGGACCGGAGGCCACGTATTTGCCGACACGCTCGCCGAGCAGAATGCAAATGTTGCGAAGTGGTTCGCGATCAGGCGTCAGCGAGGGCAGATGTGAGGAATCGCGGAATTGGCCGGGCCCGGATGTTCATGGGCGGCTTGCTTCTCTTCGCGGCCGTCATCGCCTGGTTCACCAGCTTCATGATGAGCCCCCACGGCGACACAGTCGCGCGAGGCACCGAGCACGTCAAAACCACTGTCGTTATCTTCATGCGGAATAGCGCGATCGGCACGCTCGTCCTGTGCGCGCTCGCAGGCTGGCTGCTGTTCCCGCCGCGTCGTCCAAAGTGGCCGCGGCGCGACTATGCGATCCTTGGCATCATCGCCGTGCTCGTGCTCAGCAGCATCTACGATCTGGTCTGGCTACAAATCTCCGTGCTTCATTGATCGCCGAGAGATTCGCTGCGTACATAGCCGACCCGTCGATCCTTGCCGGCATAGCCCCATGCCCAGCCCAGGCGGTCGTCGAGCAGGCGAAAATGCTCGCCTGGCGCAAGCTCCGCAATCAGCTCCGCGCCATCTTGAGGGGCGCTGCGCAGCTCGCCCGGGCTCACGACGATACGATCGACCGGCTCGGCGTAATGCGAGGCGATGACCCGGCCGGCCAAGGCGACATCGGCCAAATCCTTGCGATAGGCGTTGAAGGCGGGATCGGGCGGGTCGGACGGACCTGAAAGCGCGAAGCACTCAGCGCTGGTGGGCGTACGCCGGCGCCTGGCCGATGATGGGCCGGTGGGCCGAGGAGCTTCCGTCGCTCTCGCGGAGGTTGCGCTTGAACCCTTCAAGAAATTCTGCCCCGCTATTGGTGCGGACAACGAACACGTTGCGCCGGTCGTCCTGGTCCCTCTCGCGCCGCAGATAGCCGAGCGCGCCGAGCGTATTCAAGGCGCGAGTCACGACCGGCTTGGAAACCCCGAGGACGCGCGCGAGACCGCGCACGGTATGCGGGCCGGGCGTCAGATAGACGAGCATCAGCAACGCCATCTGACGATTGGTGAGGTCCGGCTCCCCTGAGCGGACATAGGCGATAAGCGCCTTCATCCAGCCGGTAAGCGAAACCTCGCTCATAGCTGCCACTCTCCGTTACTCATGCCGCGTAGCAGTCGATTAAACCGGCAAAAGCGGGAAATGTTGCAGGGGCGTGACTGAAAAGCCTGTAATTTTCGGCAAAATTGACGTCAGCAGCCGGCGTAACGCTGCTCCAGCATGGCGAACACCGCCCTTAAACCCAGGGCGTCGCCGCCTTTCGGCCGACCGGGCTTTCCAGGGTCGCGCCACGCCCACGTGTCGAGGTGCGCCCAGGGTATGTCGTCGGGCACGAAGCGGCGGAGGAACAAGGCGGCGTAGATGGCGCCCGCCATCGCATTGCCGGACGTATTCGACAGGTCGGCGACGGTGCTCTTCAGATCTTCATCGTACGGGTCCCATAACGGCATCCGCCATAGCGGGTCGTCGACCTTGCGCGCGGCGCGCTCGAGCTCGCCGGCAAGATCGTCACGATTGGCGAAGGTCGCCGGCAAGTCGGGACCGAGCGCGATGCGCGCGGCGCCGGTCAGCGTGGCGAAATCGACGAGCAGTTCCGGCTTGCCTTCCGCCGCCTTGGCGAGCGCGTCGGCGAGGATCAGCCGCCCTTCAGCGTCCGTATTGTCGACCTCGACAAAAAGGCCCTTGCGCGATCTCACGACGTCGCCCGGGCGATAGGCGGCGCCCGAAACGGCATTTTCGACAGCGGCGATTAGGAGGTGCAGCCGTACGGGCAGGCAGGCATGGATGACAAGGCCGGCGAGCGCGAGCGCGTGGGCAGCACCGCCCATGTCCTTCTTCATGATCCGCATCCCGCTGGGCTGCTTGAGGTCGAGCCCACCGCTGTCGAAGCACACGCCCTTGCCCACGATCGCGATGCGGGGGTCCTCGGGCTTGCCCCATTCGAGCTCGATGAGCCGCGGCGCGCGCTCCGGCGTGGCGGCGCCTCCGACGGCCGCGATCAGCGGGTAACCTTCGGCGAGTTCGGCTCCCGCGGTCACGCGCAATTGCGCGCCGGAACGGTTCGCGAGGTCCGCCGCCGCCTTCTCGAGCTCCGCGGGCCCGAGATCGGCGGCGGGCGTGTCGACAAGGTCGCGCACCAGCGCCGTAGCGTCCGCAAGCCGCACCGCCTGCTCGATCTTCGCGGCCTCGCTTGTGACGAGCACGCGCGGGCCCCGCTCGTCCTTCGGCTTCGAGCGATAGGCATCGAACCTGTGTTGACCTAGCAGCCAGCCGAGTGACGCAATCCCCGAATCGCCATCGGCCAGCTTGTACGTCCCGTCAGGCAGCTTTTCCGCGAGCGCGGCGAGGCACCAGGGTGAAAGCTCTTTCGCGTTCTTGACCGCAGCCACGACCTCGAATTCGCCGCGGCGCGGGAGGATGGCGAAGGCGTACGCCGTTTTCGCGTCGAAGCGGTGCGCCTCGAGCAGCGTGCGGTCTTCGGCGGGACGGCTTTTCACCCAGGCGTCAAAGCTGCCCTTGTCGACGAGATGGATCGGCCGGGCTTTCTGCCCGCGGTCAGGGACGAGAAGCGAAGCAAAGTCGGTCATGCGCCGGGCTCTAGCGGCGAAGCCGCAATTGAAGAAGGCCCGCTCTCGCTCGTAGGTTGCGAGCGAAGGCGGGCCTTCCGATCGGCCCAGCCTCTGGCTGCCCGCCGATCACCGGTTGTCGGAGGTGCCGGCGCCTCTTTGCTACAATAGCGACTTCGTTACGCTAGCTTATCATTCGTTAGCGGCGCGCGAGCGCTGCGCTGGCGGCGCGAAGCTGATGCGGCCTTCGGTCGCGTCCTCGATCAGGCGCTCATATTCGTCCGCGAGCTGCTCATGAATTCTGCGAGCGACGTCGGACGTCGCAACCTTGGCGCGGCTTCTTTCCATTTGCTGGCGAAGGAAGAGATAATTGATGTCCACTTTTGCCTCGGAGTTCGCGTCCCGCTCCTCTGCGGCGAAGCCATGGCTCCGGCTTGTGAACGGCAGATGACGGGAACGCCGGGCCTTCGACCAACGGTTGTTTCGCGGCGGCGAGACGGTCCCAGCGCCGAAGGGGGGAACCGCGACTTTGCTGGTGCGTTCGTGGGCGCGAAATGACCGAGGAATCCTACGCCCGCTATTTCGCCGATCGCGAGAGCTTCGAGCGGGCGATGACTCGGCGGGCGATCGATTGGCGGGTCGCCTCGGTTCATGCCGAAATGGCGGAACGCTACGAAGCGCTGGCGAAAGTGTTCGGCGCGAAGTCGGATCGCCCCACCAACCCCTGATCCAATTCCTGCTGACGCTCAACCGGCGTCGGGCCGAAGGACGCGAGACATTGCGTACAGGCAGGCCGCGGCGATCAGCGTCGAGACCAGGCCGAGGCCGAAGAAAGCGGATGCGGGGATCACCAGCCAATAAGCCCCCATGATTCCGGCGCCGAGGCTGCCGAGGAACTTGGCGATGTACCAGGCGCCCATCGCCATCGATGCAAAGCGCACCGGCGCGAGCGATTCGATCAGCGTCAGTCCGACCGGAATGACGAACAGCTCACCCAGCGTCAGCAGCACGAAATAGAGGAACACCCACAGCGAGCTGACGCGCGCGCCTTCCGAGCCGCTCGCAACCGCGGCCATCACCATGACCAGCATCGCCGCCGCGGCAATGACGCAGCCGATCGCCATTCGGCGCAGCAGGTGCGCGGTCGTTGCCTTGACCTTGCGCCGCTTCCAGATGCGGATGAGGACCGGCGTGCCGAGGATAATCAGCAATGGGTTGATCGACTGGAACCACGTTGCGGGAATGGTGAGCCCCGAACCGATGCCCCGGTTCGTGAAATCGCGGACCCACAAAGCGATGACGTTGCCGCTCTGTTCGTAGCCAATGCGGAACAGCACGACCATTGCGGTCATCAGCACCAGGATCGCGACGTGCCTGCGGATGGCGGGTTGCGCGTCCGGCCGCTCCTCACGAGCGACTTCCGCGCGCTTCGGCTCGGGCGGCAGGAAGCGCAGGCACGAGCAGTAAATCACCACGCCGATCGCCATTCCGATGCCGGCGCAGGTGAAGCCCCAATGCCAGCCATACAGCTCGCCCAGCGTGCCGCAGACAAGCGGCGCGAGGAAGCCGCCGAGGTTGATGCCCATGTAATAGGCGCTGTAGGCGTAGGACTTGCGGGGGTCGTCGTCGCGGTAGAGGCTTCCCACCTGCACAGCGAGCGGCGGAATGAAGAGCCCGTTGCCGAGCGCGACGAGAGCGAGGGCAGGGAACAGCAACGCCGGAAAGGCCATCGCGAAATGGCCCAGCATCATCATCGTGCCGCCCGCGATCACGCTGGGCGTCCGCCCCAGCCAGCGGTCGGCGATCAGCCCTCCGAAGAAGGGACTGAAGAAAGCCGCGGCGCCGTATGCGCCGTAGATCAGCGACGACTTCGCCTGGGGGAAGCCGAGCTGCTTCGTCATGTAGTAAACCAGCAGCGCCTGGAGGCCGAAGAAAGAGAATTCGGCCCACATCTGCGTGGTGAACAGGACGGTCAGGCCGGGCGGATGCCCGAACAGAGTTCTTCCCGGCCTAACCCCGTCCGAACTGGTGGCGGCCGTCGCCATCGCGTTAGTAATTGAGCGACGCGGTCAGCATCCCGAGATCCAGGAACAGCCACACCAGGAACGCCGCCGCGAGGGCAATGAGGATCGACCAGATGGTGGTGATCCGGTGACGCCCCGGCGCGGTGGTCACCACCCATGCATTCCGGATTGCGACCAGCGTGCCGACGATCGCGACGATCAGGACCAGCTGAAGCAGCCGGATCGGCACATCGAGCCCGCCGTTCAACGCGGAGAGGTCGTTGTTGACCGACTGGAGGGCGACAACCCACCCGATGACGAGCAGGATGAACAGCCATGCCGTCGCCCGGGTTACCCTGTGGAGCAGCAGCGGGCGGCCGCTGACGTCCGACTGATACTTGTACCGCCGCCGCACCAGGGCGACGATCGGCCAGCCGAGCGCCGCGATGATGATGATCAGGAACGCAAAACCCGCCACCGGGAAGATCCATCCGGCGTTGAGCGAGGCGGGCGCGGGGAGGAACTCGATGATCGGCGCATAGGGCGTGATCGAGAACATCTTGATTCCGCCATTCGCGTTCGGAACCGCCTCGAGATAATCCGCGCCGTTCACTTCCTGCCACAGCCACGGCTTCACCTCGCGCCACTTGCGCGGAGTGCCCGACGGATCGGTGATCGAGGAGGCGACGAGAACGCCGTCCTTGTCGACCCCGACCTTCGTTTCGCCGAGCAGTGCCGCGAGCCGCAGGAAGTTGAACCCTCCCGCGCGGCTGCTGACATAGTGTCCGGACATGGCAGCGCCGTGCTGCTTGGCGGTGCTTGCCGTCGGCAGGTTCTTCGGCGGGGCAGGGAAGTAGCGGTCCGCGAATTCCTGCAGGAACTCTTCGCGGAGCGTGTGCGCTGCTCCGTTTTTCCCGATGCTGTTCATCGAAATGTAGAGGCCGACATTCTTGTCGAGGAAGAGGTGCAGATCGGAGTGAAACCAGACGGTATCGCCGCCATGCCCGACGATCGTCAGGCCGTTGCGGTCCTCATGATAGAAGCCGAGCGCCATCGCCGGGAGGTCGGGGAAGGGCTTGTTGGCCTCCGAGTACATGAGCTGCGCGGTTGCCGGATTGATCAGCGTATGGTTGAGGTGGGCGATCATGAAGCGGCCCATGTCGGCGCCGCTCGCCGCGAGCGCCCCCGCGGGCGCCATGCCGATCACCTCGTAGGGCTGGGCCTTGTCTGAACCGGGCTTGTAGCCCTTGGACATGAGCGGGCGCAGGTTCGCCGGGAGCGGCTGGTCGAAGCTCGAATGAGTCATGCCCGCGGGCGCCAGAATGTGGTGCTGAATATATTGGTCGAACGGCTCGCCCGACACGCGCTCGACGATATAGCCGGCGACCGACGCGCCGTAGTTCGAATAAGCCGGCATCGTGCCGGGATCGTAGATGCGGTCGGGAACCCAGCGGGACAGGATCTGCCCGAGCGGCTTCGGCTGCTTGTCGCCGAACTCGATCAGATATTTCGCGGTCTCCGCGAAGCCCGGCGTGTGAGTCATCAGGTTTCGAAGCGTGATCGGCTTGCCGTTGTGCGGCGGAATCTTGAAGTCGAGGTAGGTGTTGACGTCCGCGTCGAGGTTTAGCTTGCCCTGCTGGACGAGCTGCATGACGGCGGTCCAGGTGAACAGCTTGGAGACCGAGCCAGGCCGGAACAGCGTCATTTCCGGGTCGACCGGCTTCTGCGTTGCGAGATCGGAATAGCCGAAGCCCCGCATCGTCAGCGGCTGGCCATCCTTGACGACGACGACGACGGCACCCGGAATGTCCCCGGCCTTGAGCGCGTAGGGCATGTAGCCGTCGAGCCACGCGTCGACGTCTGCCTTCGTGAGGTCATGCGCTCCGTTCGCCGGCGTGCCGGTTGCGGGAACCTGCGACGCCGGAAGTACCGCCGCCGTCGGCTTGGTCGGCTGAAGCTGGGCAGGAGCCTGAGCGCTCGCCGGAATCGCGGCCGCGGCGGCGATCGCCACCAACCAGTTCAATGCGCGCATCTTGACGCTCCTTTAGTAGTCGAAGCCGACGGTCAGACCGATGGTCCGCGGGCGAATGATGCCGGTACCAATCGCGCCGTTCGGAAAGATCGGGGTCGCAAGCCCCGCCAGCGAGGTCACCCCGCGGCTGTTGCCAACATTCTTGACGTAAGCGTCAAGATTGAACCTGCCGAAATCGACTCCGGCATTGACGTCGACAACGCTGTAAGGATGAATGCGGGGCTGGTGACCGTGTTGCGCGACATACGTGGCGCTGAAATCGCCTGACTGTTTGGACAGGTGACGGAACGAAGCGCCGACGTGCGCGCGCGCTCCGCTACTGATCTGCCAGTGATAGTCTGCATTTAAAGCGGCGCTGAACTTTGGAGTGAACGGCAATTCGTCACCCGCAAATCCGCCAACATCGGCCGGAGTGTCTCCGGTTAGCCGCGCATGAGTGTAGGCGCCGTTCAACGAGAGATCGAGACCGGGCATCGGGTTCGCCGTCGCCGTCAGCTCGACGCCGTCGCTCTTTGCGCTGGGACCGTTGCTGTTGACGTTGAAGGGAATGGTGTTGACGACAATGGTCGTGAACAGCTGGATGTCCTTCCAGTTGATGTGGAAAGCCGCTGCATCGAGGCTGAAGCGGTGGTCTGGCGTTTGAGCTTTCACTCCCGCTTCCCAGCTCGTCACCGTATCCGAGTGGAACGTCCGCAAGTCGGCAGGCGCGGTGGGTGCGATCGCGTTTGGACCGCCCGGCCGGAAACCCTTCGCTACCCGAGCATAAATGGTGGTGTTCGGATTGATCTTGAACTTCGGCGCCACGGAATAAGTGAAGACATGCTCCGACGACTTCCCAACATCGTCTGAATTGCCAAGCAGAGCGCTCACAACCGTTTGGCGCGACGACTGATTGTTCTTGCTGTACCGGCCTCCGAACTGAAGGTCGAACTGCTGCGTGATATGGATCGTCGCATCGGCGAAGCCCGCGATTTCCTTGTACTTCGAGGGCAGCGCGAGATGCGCAAGCACTTCCCCGAACACGGGCGTAACGTCGATTGGCGTCAGGGTGCCGGGTTCGACCGCCGTGATGTCCTGCTGGATCAAACCTTTTTCATGTGTGTAGAAGCCGCCGACGAGCCAGTCGGCGAACGGCGTCTGGCCAGCCAGTCTCACTTCCTGAGTGAACTTGCTGAGATTGGTCAGCTGCGGCTCGATCAGTTCGTTCGGGCCGAAGAAATTTGCCAGAACGGCGCGCACCCCGCTCAATGGGAACGTCAAGTCGTTCCGTAGGTCCTGGTCCTGCTTGCTGTAGGTCGAGGACGTCGTGAGGTTGGCGAAACCGAGATCGAACGTGCCAGTCGCGTTGTATAAGCGATAGTGAAGGTTCGAGATCTGCGGAACGAACCGCGATTCCACGAGCCCGTGGATCGGCCTGAAGGTGACGGGATCGGCTTCGATAAGCGTCGGGTCGTCGGCGTCAATGTTCTGACCGATGGCGGTCAGCCGGATTGAAGCGGCGCTGCTCGGCTTGAACAGAAGCGACGCGCGACCACCATAGACGCGATCGTCGTTGATGTTCTTGGCGATGTCCGAGCCGGCAGTGCCGATCGAATCGATGAACCCCGGATCCTTGCGAAAGCTTCCGGACGCCCGGAATGCGATCGTGGGACTGATCGGAACGTTCACCATCGCATTCGCATTCGGTCCCAGGTCGCCACCGCTGACGACTTCGGCGCCGACCCGGCCGCGCACCTCGAAGCCGGCAGTCGAAGGCTCATTGGTGACGAAACGTAAGACGCCTCCCAGCGAACTGGCGCCGTAGAGCGTGCCCTGAGGGCCCCGAAGAACTTCGATCCGGTTCACATCGAAAGTGTCGAAGTCGCCGGCCAGGACCGCGCCGTTGACGAGACCGCTGCTCGATCCAAACGGAGACTCGTCGACGTAGACGCTCACGGTCGAGGCGACTCCGCCGGTATTCAAGCCGCGAATGATCAGCCTTCCCTCGCCCGGTGTAGCCTGACTCAACTGCAAGCCGGGGACGAGCTTCAGATAATCCTGAAAGTTGGTCGCGTGCTGCGCTTCGAGCTGCTGGCCCGATACGACGCTGACCGATTGCGGAACGTCGAGCAGGACCTGCGGTCGCTTCGTCGCCGTGATGATGATTGCATTCTGGTCCGTCTGGTCCTGTTGCGCGACCTGTGCCGGCGGTGGAGGGGCCGCTGCATTGCTTTGCGCACAGGCTGGAGCGGCTACTGCAAACCCGCATGCTCCCGCAAAAAGGAGTCCGACCGATCGATGAATGTTCACCCTAGCTCTCCCCGCCAAATTAGTGTCATCATTGCAGTAGTGTTTCAACATTGGCAACTGGTTTCTAACTAAGCGATGGTAGACGCGGGAAACGGCACTGAAGGAGGCCTGAGGGTGGAGTCGGCATTCGTTTCCGACGTGCCGGCGCCGAGCCGCGCGATTCGCGATGTCAGGATCGCCCAGGGTCTCAGCCTGCGCGCTTTGTCTGCACGGGCGGGGCTTCCCTATTCGACGCTGTCGAAGCTCGAAAACGGGAAAATGGCGCTCACCTACGACAAGCTCATCCGGCTTGCGCAGGCGCTCAACGTCGATCTCAAGGACATCCTCGCGAGTCCCGAAGAGCCGGCGGCTCCCATCGCCGTCGGCCGGCGCAGCGTAACGCGCGCCGGCGAGGCACTGGATGCGGATTCGGAAAAGCACGTTCATCATTATCCAGCGGCGGATTTGCTGGGAAAAATGATGATCCCAATCATTATCGACGTACAAGCGAAAAGCGTCGATGAGCTCGGGGGTCTCGTCCGTCACGGCGGCGAAGAATATCTCTACGTGCTGCGCGGCTCGATGGAGCTCCACTCAGATCTTTACGCGCCGCTTCCGCTGGGCCCGGGCGATTCGGTCTACTTCGATAGCGGCATGGCTCACGGTTACGTCCGGACCAGCGAAGAACCGTGCAGCGTGCTAGCCGTTTGCGCCGGACAGGGCATCCAGCAATTGGCTGATACGGCGGCCAAGAGGCAGCGCCTGTCGCAGGAAGCCGAGCAGCCTGAATAGTTGTTTCTATATTTGAAACTCTCGTTTCCGTTGCTATGCGTAACGCATGGCAACCACCACGAAATCCCGCGTCCTCACTGTTGAAAAGGCCGCGATCCGATTCGCCGAACCCTTTCGAATCACCGGATATGTGTTCGAGGCGATGCCGTCGATCATCGCCCAGATCGTCGACGGCGACTCCCTTGGCCGAGGCGAGGCGGCGGGCGTCTATTATTTAGGCGACGGCCAGGACCAGATGCTCGAGATGATCGAGACGGTCCGCGGCGCGATCGAAGCCGGCCTTACCCGCGACGACTTGCAGGAAGCGCTGCCCCCGTGCGGCGCTCGAAACGCGCTCGATTGCGCGCTGTGGGAGCTCGATTCCCGCGCGCAGCAGATTGCAGTCTGGAAACTCGCCGGAGTTCCGCGGCCGAGGCCGCTGATCACGACCTTCACCTTGCCGGCGGACGATCCATCGGTGCTCGCTCTCAAAGTGCGGCGTCTGGATTTCGCGAAGGCAATCAAACTGAAACTCGACGGCGACATCGAGACCGACCGCGAGCGCATCAAGGTTGTGCGGGATGCGCGTCCCGACGCGTGGCTGGCCGTCGACGCCAATCAGGGATTCGTCGCCGCCGATCTCGATTCACTCGGCAGCGCGGCCCGCGATCATTCGGTTTCGCTGATCGAGCAGCCGTTGAAACGCGGCAAGGAGGAGTCGCTGGAGGGCTGGCGGCCGGGGATTCCAATCGCCGCGGACGAAAGCATTCTCGACCTCAGCGAGTTGCAGGACAAGGCGCGCTACTTCGACGTCATCAACATCAAGCTCGACAAGTGCGGCGGCCTCACCGAGGCG
>Ga0070681_10005629_pt1 | contig 12104 bp, 8 predicted proteins | sample KBSC83BmetaG_FD_65650 | JGI IMG/M metagenome (GOLD analysis project Ga0070681, IMG submission 65650) | Corn rhizosphere microbial communities from Kellogg Biological Station, Michigan, USA - KBS C8-3B metaG | ecosystem: Host-associated > Plants > Roots > Rhizosphere | place: USA: Michigan...
AACACAGCAGGGGAGCTTCCATTTCTTTTGTCCAAAAGACCATTGCGATCCACCAGTCACACGAAGAAAAGACTTCCGCCTCGAGCTAGATGTGACTTTTGAGGCAAAGCCTTCACTCGTAGAGTCGACTTGCTGTAGGTGAAGCAGAACCAAAGTGGGTCAACGTCATGACAGTTTCACTAAGGTTGCGCGGCGAGTGATGAAGAATCTGATCAGATCATTAATTTATTCGCTCTTAATTGTTGCCAACTCGGCAGCATGGGCGATGGATGAACCTCGGTTTGCTGTTAAGGAGTCTCGCAGAGATTCGAGTGGCGTCACCATCCGAACCGCGGCTGGTGCTATGCGGATCGAAGTCTGCGGTGACCGCGTCATCCACGTTGTCGCCAGCCCTACATCTGAAATCCCGATTGCTAAGGTCCCGATCGTCACCAAGCCGTGTCGGTCTAACAAGTTTCAAGTCAGCGTCGGCCGAAAGGAGGTCAGGCTCTCCACCGCGGCGATCACTGTCACGGTAGACGTCGCGACGGGTGCGTTGAGTTTCTCGTCCAGAGATGGAACGCCGGTGTTATCCGAACCGAAGGAAGGCGGCAAAGCCTTGGACGTGCCATCTGTGTTTGAAGCTAAGACGTGGCAAGTCCAACAGAGTTTTCTTTCGCCTGCGGACGAGGCCATATACGGTCTAGGTCAGCATCAGGAAGGCATATTCAACATTCGCGGAGTGCCGATTCGACTGAGCCAGGCTAACACGAATATCTCCATTCCTTTTCTGCTGTCGAGTAAGGGATACGGCATTCTGTGGAACAACGCCTCGCTGACAGACTTCAACCCAGCTGACCAATCCATTGCTATTGATCCCAGTACTGGTAAGGGGAAGTTCACCACCGGCGCGAAAGGCGTTTATGGTTTTGTGTTGACAAGCGACAACAAAGATCGGCTTCAGCTCAGTGTGAACGAGCAACCGGTGATAGATTTGCAGAATACGTGGACTCCAACCTCAGCCTCGGGAGTGATCAACCTGGAGGCGAACAAAGAGTATGAAGTCAGCGCGCATGGCGGCAAAGGAGGTGTTCAGTTAGCCGTGCGACCCCCACAAACCTCGACGACATTTCGTTCCGAGGTGGGCCAGGCCGTTGACTACTACTTTTTCTATTCTCCCAAGTTAAACCACGTCATCTCTGACTACCGGCGTCTCACGGGCGCAGCTCCCCTGTTTCCAAAGTGGGCCTACGGATACTGGCAATGTCGGGAGCGGTATCACAGTCAACAGGAGATTCTGGACACCGCGGCAGAGTTCCGGAAGCGAAAGATTCCAGTCGACGTACTGGTGCAGGACTGGCTGTACTGGGGCAAGTACGGGTGGAACGCCTTCAAGTTCGATGAGGAGCATTATCCGCGACCAAAGGAGATGCTGGACCAACTCCACGCGTACGACTTGCACATGCTGATTTCCGTCTGGTCAAAGTTTGGGGAAAACACCGACGTTTACAAGCGCATGAGGGCCAAGTCTCTTCTAATTCCGGGCGACTCCTGGATGGATTTCTTCAACCCGCAGGCCCGAACAGCCTTCTGGTCAGAACTCAAGAACGGAATTTTCCAGAACGGAATGGATGGCTGGTGGATGGACGCATCCGAGCCGGAGTACGACGCACTCAAGGATAAGCAGATTTTCCTGGGCGATGGTAACTCTGTGCGCAACGCCTATCCGCTGTATGTCACGCAGGCAATGTACGAGGGCCAGCGCGCGACAACAGATCGTAAGCGTGTAGTAATCCTGACGCGCTCAGCCTTCGCAGGGCAGCAGCGGTATGGTGCGGCATCCTGGTCTGGTGACATCAGCGCGAACTGGATCACTTTGCGGCGACAGATTCCTGCGGGACTCAGCTTTGCGATGTCGGGGATACCGTACTGGACCACGGACGTTGGCGGCTTCTTTCGTCCGAAGGATCAATATACTTCGGAGGCGTACCACGAGCTGCTCGTCCGCTGGTTTGAGTACGGCGCATTCTGTCCGATCTTTCGCGTCCACGGATACCAGTCCAGGGCCGAGATTTGGAATTATGGCCCACAGGTCGAAGATATCCTCAGGCGGTACGATGACCTGCGCTATCGCCTTTTGCCTTACATCTATTCCGCCGCGTGGGGTGTGACGAAAAACGGTGAAACACTCATGCGCTCGCTTCCGCTTGAGTTTCCTTCTGATGCCGGCGCGCGAGGAGTCTCGGACCAATTTATGTTCGGCCCCGCTTTGCTAGTCAGTCCGGTAACTTCGGAAGGAGCGAAGGAGCGGTCGCTTTACGTCCCGGCCGGCAACGACTGGATAGACTTCTGGACAGGTAAACGAGTGCGCGGCGGTCAGAGCATCAATGCGGACGCACCTATAGACAGAATTCCGATTTATGCAAAGGCGGGCTCGATCATTCCTTTCGGCCCTTACTCGGAATCGGCCTCCTCGAAACCGGATCCAATTGAGCTTCGCATCTACAGCGGGACGTCTGCGAGCTTCACATTGTACGAAGACGAAGGCGACAATTACGACTATGAGCACGGAGCGTATTCCGAAATTCCGATACGCTGGGATGACAAATCCGGCGTGCTCACAATCGGAAACCGACGCGGCAGATTTCCCGGGATGTTGGAAGAAAGGACTTTTCGCATCGTCATCGTTAGAGACGGACGCGGGACCGGAATAGCGTCGAGTTCAGAACCTGACGCCACAATCGAGTATGAGGGCAAGGCTACTTCGGCCCGACTTCGGTCTCGGCTGTGACAAGGTGCCTGGTTGAGCCAGAATTTTCGTCGGTCTCTATGCGCAGGATTACAACGATCTTCGATGGGCAATTCTTACCGGTCAACGTTCTCCAGGACCCAAATTCCTCCTGATGTTTCCATCATCGGAAGAATGAGGCGGTCTGATGTCAATGCCATTTCCAATTGAACAATATTCGGGATGATCATCTGCGATGGGCTCTCGAAGTTTGTCACACCCGTTGGTTGGTCCAATGGTTTTCCAGTTGCCGGATCGAACCGGACTTTCCATACCGGTATTGGGACGATAAACCGCGCTGGTCACCTGACGGTAAGACCATCTACTTTGTTTCCAACCACACGGGATTCTTCAACGTAGTCGATTCTGACCACAAATACCTGAGAAGTTATGAATTTGATACTGGCAAGACAGAATGTCACGCAAATTTGTCTTACTCATGTTTAACTCTCCATGCGAAATACGTTTGACAAACGGCTCTTCCATTGTGGGTGGCTATGAAGACGTCGTTCCAATTTGATCGGTCGCTTGAGGACATAAGAAATATTATCCACTGGAAGAAGGCGTTATATCAGGCTACCAACGTTCCGTGAGTGGCATCCGATGAACAAGCCGGGAATGGAACAAATTTATACTTTTCGATAACAAGGGAGGACTGAGCCAATGGATAAGAAATTGTTAGCAGCAGTTTTCGTGGTTGTTTTGACTGCAACCGCGGGACAGGTGGCTGGCCAACAACAGAGTACGCCCGAAAATAAGGATAAGAACGTTCCGGAAAAGACGATTGACAAGGCAAAGGAGGTTGGTAGCGAAACTGCGGACAAGGCCGAAGATGCCGGCAACACAGTCGAGAAGGGCGCAAAGAAAGTCTCAACGAAAGCTAAATCTACTGGCAAAGCAGTCACGGAAACGAGCAAGGACATCGGTTCTGGCGTCGCAGACCAGGCAGAGAATGTCAAAGATAAAACGGTGGACACCACCAAGACTGTAGGCGAAAAGTCGAAAGACGTCGTCAAAAAATCCGGAAGAACAGTCGAAAAGGCGAAAGACAAATCAGTAGAGACAACCAAAAAGGGTGTCGATCAGGTTGGTGAAACGGCTGGAGATGTTAAGGAGCAAACGGCTAAAGGAGTCGATGTGGCGAGCGATAGTGCCAAGAAAACTGGCAACTGGTTCACACGGACCTTCAAAAAGATCTTTTAGCGGCCGACGCAAATAACAGAGATTCAAAAGTTAAGGTCGCTCGTGTTTCGTATCTGAGCGTCGCTGACGTTGACTCAATCGATTTGGAATGTAGTCTCAGCTCGTATCGATATCAAATGCAGTCGATAACGAGGATGCTACAGTCTCCATCACAGTTTAGAAAGCGGGTGATTCGTAAAAACCACCCGCTTTCTTTAAATTTAAAATGCGTACGAAAGAACTTAACGGTTACGGCAAGCTCTTTTAAGGATTAAGACCAATGCGCTTCAAAAGATCATAATAACGAGGATCACCGCGAAGATTATCGTAGTAAGGCTGAACCTTGATGAAAATTACCCCTTCATATCTTTGCTCATAAGCTTTCTCCAACCACTCAAAGGCTTTGTCTCGATCATTCAGACCCGAAAAGATAATCGAAAATGCGGTGGCGCGAACGCGATTTGTCTGTTTGAGATCCGACTCCAGCTGCGAAATGATGTTGAGCGCTTCGGAGCGTTGTCCTGCAGCTGCATAGGCATGGCCCAGCCCCGTAATTCCAGGGTAACCACCAGACAAGTCGCGTGATGTTTTATACGCGGCGATTGCCTCCTCATACATTCCCTTACTTTCATAGGCCATGCCTAAATAGAAGTAAGCCATGTGGAAACCGCGATCCGACTCTATGACCTTCTGGAGTTGGGTTATAGCCTGATCATCCTGGCGCGCAATATGGTATGCCCAGCCAAGATTTGAACTATAGACAAGCGACAGCGGATCGAGTTCGTGTGCCCGATTAATTTGTGCAATACCTTCTACAAACCTTCCGAGGTACATCAAACATTCGCCGTACCAGAAACGCGCCGGTGCGTAGTTCGGATTGAGTTCAAAAGCCTTCAGGAAATCTTTTTCGGCGCCCTGAAAGTCCCAGTCATAAATAAACTTCACATAAGCCTGGGTGGTTAGAGCTTCCGCCAGTGTATCGTCAATTTCGAGTGCTTTTTGGGCTGCTGCTTTTGCTTTCGGAAAAGACTCTCGCGGTGGCACGGCGCTGTAATAACTGGACAGCGTGTAACTTTCGGCTAATCCTCCATACGCGACTGCATAAAATGGATCGTCATCTATCGCCTGTTTGAAATACTCGATGGCTTTTTTTATGTCGTCGTCAGTCCGCTTGCTCATATGGTGACGACCGATAAGATAATTGCGATACGCATCAATACTTTGTGTGGCCCGCTTTGCAAGCACACGAGCATCGTCCGGCGTCAAACTAATCGAAAGCGAATGCACAACCTGATCCGAAATTGAATCCTGGACCGTGAAAATATTGGTAAAGACGTCGTCGAACCGGCCTGCCCAGATTTGTGCACCATCCCGAACACTTAACAGTTGGACTGTCGCGCGAATACGGTTCCCGTCACGCTGGAGATGGCCATCGAGTATCGCTTCGACACCTAAACTTGCGCCGATGACTCGCGGGTCTTCACTTGAGTCAACAAATCGCTGCGTTGCACTCATTGGTCGGACAATGATCTGATGAATACCTCCGAGTTTGGTGATAAGGGCGTCAGCCACTCCGACGCGCAGGTATTCATCGTCAGATCCGGGTGATAACGATTTGAAAGGCAAGACTGCAATCGAATGCACTGGTGGCTGCGATTTGCTTAACAGCCTCTTAGGACCAAACACAAGATATCCGGCGACTATTCCGCTGAGTAGCAATAGAGCGAGTACAGCATTTCGGATTGCTTTCTGAGATTTTCTGGTCGCTAACCTCCCCAGTTTTAATCGTCGTGCTTCGGTAAGTGGTTCCGAGTCAGTTTCAGTCTCCTCAATCGTCACCTGAGAGCGAGTTCGCCTCTCAACAACAACATGGCCGTTGCTCACCTCGATTGCTTTCACATTCGCGGTGAAGCGAAATCCCTGGCGAGGTACTGTCTCAATATAATTTTGTCCACCAGACGACTGGGTAAGCGCTTTTCGCAAGGCGAAGATATGGACTGAAAGGTTTCCATCTTCGACGAATGTGTCTGGCCAGACTTTTCGAATCAAATCCTCCTTTTCGACCAGGCTTCCATTGCTCTGAACCAGGACCGAAAGTACTTCGAGCGCCTTGGGAGTAAGCGCAACCACCTCACCATTGCACGTTAAGCGCTGGCGATCGAGGTCGAAACGGAAAGGACCGAACTCCAGTAAGTCCCGCGGATGGTTACTCATACAGCATTAACAAATTCATTAACGATGAATTAAGAGGGCTTTTAAAGACAACCGAGTGGATTGACGGTAGAACTCTGCCCGAAAGGCAAGTCAGATCGCAACAGGTCGCAGCATTCTAAGGGCAAAGCAGGGCTCAAGCAATAAACGTTTGGCTCGAAAGATTGAGTCCCGAGGGAGACTGACGTGGGGAAGAGAAAAACAACCATCATCACGAGCGAAAGCCATGAGGTGCTTATCGTTAGAAGACCTCTCGACCCTGCTCTCCCCATCTGGTGCCCGGTATGTGCGGAGGTGCTCGACATGCTTAACCCAGAACAGGCGGCTGCGGTCGCGAATGTCAATACTCGGACAATTTATGCCTGGGTGGAGAGCGGGCGGATTCACCACGCGGAAACACCTGGCGGAGAAGTAATGATCTGTCCCCGACAGCCTCTTCGGTAAACAGTTTCTCGATACTCAAATTTAGCTGAAGGAGAATTCAAATAGTGATGAATAAACGCGTGACAATACGATTAATGACAGCCCGGGCTGTCTGTTTGTGTCTGATCAGTATGACTCTCAGCTTTGTACCTGCTCCAACGTCGCAAGCGAGTCCTGAGTCCATAGCCTACTTAGATGACGCCGACATCGATCAGGGAGCCGGCCAGTTTGATGAAGCTGCTCGCGAGATTCGCGGCATCTTGAATCTCGACTTAAATACTGAGCAAGGCGTCAAAGCAGCGGCTGCAATTCTCAAAAGGAATGAACGGAAACTGGTCCAGGTCGAGAAGAAGGCGCTTCACGCAGCAATGGGTGTCGCGTCATTCAAAAAGGGCCTTAGAGATGAAGCAGCGAAGCGGAAGGGCGGTGCAGAAGAATTAGCAAAAGAGTTGGAAGCCAATCACGATCTCATCGGGACTCTACCCGGTGCACAGGAGGCAGCGGAAGCGATCAAGGAATCGACGCGACCTGCTGCCGAAACATTACAGCGAGTTTCTGAGGCACTAAAGAAAGCAGCGGACGATGCAAGCTCCAAAAATAAGCCGGTCAAGAATCACGCAGATGCGAAGGTAGAACGCGCAACGGAGGCCCAGGGTTTCTGTGGATCCTACCAGTATGTCTGCGATTTGCTTACCCGACTGGGTCTTTATTACCTCCGCCGATCACTGTCCAACGTTCAGATGACCGAAAGAAAAGTTAGCTGCGTTCTGAGCTCTTATGCCGCTTATGGATCATGCGCCGCCACTCATTGGTGGGAGCTTGCTGCTTGCACGTCGCGACTCTCTTCCGCCATAAGCAATTGCATTCTCTATGCTTAAGTGGACGCTGCAAATAGGACCATTCCAGAAAAATAATTCGTGAGCGCAAAAGCTTACTCAAATGCACGGTAAAACAAGACAATCCAACCGACGAAGGTACAAACCAAATGTGCTCTTGATCCTTGCATCGTTCTTGCTACTACACGCCAGCACAATGACGCTTGTTGCTGATCGTCATGAGACCGCTCCTCAAGAGCTTGGTGTCACTGCAAATTTTGAGAAAAGAGAGTCAATTTCTTCATCCGAATTGATCGAATTGCATCTGAGCCGGCGGCTAAAACCTGAGGAAGAATCACTCGCAGTCTTTTTGGATACAACCGACATTACCAACCTCTTCACCTCAAACGAAACGGTCCTCAGCTATTCCTCTCAGGCGTTGGCTCTACCGCCCGGTGACCATACGCTGGTGGTCTATCTCGTTTCAGGCGCAAATGAATGGAGACAGACTGCTACGTTGCAGCTACGCGTCAGGGAGGGAAAGAAAAGCAATCAGTTGTCAGCAAATAAACCAGCCAATGATTTAAGAAAGTATGGCTTCGACAAGTTTGAGTTCAAACCCTCCCTGACCATTAATCTGAAGTCCCAATCGACCGTGCTCTTTTTTCCAAACAACACACGACCCGACCGTCTTAATTTTCTCGACCTTGGGTTCCAGGGTAGTCTCCAAACCAATCTGACACGGGGAGGTTTCATTCACCAAAATCAATTTGATTTTGTTGGTACGACCTTTCAAAAAGAAGCGCTACAGTTTGGTGAGAGAGATAACGACGCGCCGCAAATCGATCTCTCCAGTTACCTGATGCAATTTCAGGTAAGAAAGGTGAAGGTACTGCTGGGCCATCATGCTTACGGTACGAATCGCTACCTGATCGATTCCTTCTCAAGTCGGGGCCTTGCGGTAACAGTGCCGCTCGGATCTCGTTTTGACTTTTCTTTCAATGCGACTAACGGCACGAGCATTGTTGGTTGGGACAACTTCAGCGGCCTCAATCAGCGCAAGCACAAAATAATTTCCGCAACAGTCGGTTCCGAATTGTTTCCCGCACATCCCGGATGGCTACGGGTCGAAGTAGGCGTGCTTCGAGGTTCTCTATTGCCAGTCAACAATTTCAATCAGCGAAATCTGACTGATGCTGAGGCCAGTCACGGTGTAGGCGGACGCATCGTTACAACTGACAGCAAAAATCGTTTTCGTATAGACGCCGGTTACGCGCGGAGCCGATTTAATAATCCTGCCGACCCTCTTCTAGATCAGGGGTTCAGCGTTGTTCCGGTCCGCGAAACATCACGCAACGCCATCTACGCTGACTTGAACTATCAATTCCTTAAAGATTGGAAAGCGACACGCGAGAAAAACGTCAATCTCTCATTTGTATTTCGCTATCACAGAATTGATCCACTTTTCCGCAGTGTCGCGGTATTTACACAAGCCGACCGTCTCGACTATCAATACGAGTTAACAGGTAACTTTGGAGAAATCACGGCGGGAGTGGTCCATAATCGTCTCAATGACAATCTTGACGACGTTCCCTCGGTTCTCAAGACGCTCACCCGTCGGAATGGCTTCAACATTTCATTACCGCTGGTGGCGCTTTTGGGAAATACTCACAACTATTCTGCGTGGCTACCTCGCGTGTCATACAGCCATGACAGAACACATGCCTTTGGAGCTTTTCTGCCTATCAACTCAGGGTTTGCTCTGACGCATGTTCCAGATCAGGCAAGCACCAATCACAATTTCAACGCAGAATGGGCCCACGACAATCTGCGTTTTGGTTATCGCTTCAATCAATCGTTTCAGGACAACCGTGAGGTTGGGCGAGAGATTGCGGACTTCCGAACATTGGTCCATGCGCTGACCTTCGGGATCAAACCGCAACGCAGGCTCGATCTGAATTTTGATTTGAGTTCCGAACGTGCGGCGAACCTGGAAGTAAATCGCTTAGACCGTGCACTGCGCTTGTCATTTGGCTCAACGTTCCAGGCAAGCGGGAACTCAATATTGACGACGAACGTGTCCAGCAACTTGACCAGTGATGTTGCCGACACCAATCGAAATCGCAGTATTGATCTCGATTTGCAGTGGTCGTGGCGTTTCGGAATTGAGAAAGACAAATATCGAAAAGTACAGGGTCAGTTTTTTATCAGGTATGCGAACCGATACGCCCGGGCCCAGGACAGAATCTTTCTCTTCAACAATATCAATAAGTTCCAAGCGTTCAGCGCGGGGCTCAGTATCACTCTCTTTTGAGGAGGCATTTGTGAACGCAGTTTTTAGAATCCTTGGACCCGCCGTAATTTTTTCAGTTGCGGTTTTTTTGCAGGCTGTGAATACGTTTGGACAAAACATTCAGGTAAACCCAACGGGCGTCAATGTGAACTCCCAGGGGTCAACCGTGGTCTTCCTCACCTTCGGCAGTCTGCTTAGCACACAGGTTCCAGCGGAAGGTTGTTGGTGTGGTGAGCTGGTCTCTGCCGCTCCCAATATTGGGTTCACCTGTAACCCTGCGAGAATCTTTGGCTGCTTACCCTCGCGCTTCAACCTTTCAACGCGGAGTGGAATCGGAAGCCGCGGACTCACCGACATCATGTCGATTCCTCCATCGGTTGCGCGCCGTGCATACCAGGCAGCAGTAGATGGGGACACATCAAGCTTTTTTTACGTCAGAAGATTTATCAATACGGCTGGTGGACCCGATGAGTTTGTAAACGTTACCTGCCGAATGTCCGGCGGGGGACCGCGTAGTCCTTTTGCACTCACCGATGTGAAGCTCTCCTTTGCGGTCGATAAGCCGATCATGCTGTTGAAAGTGGACGAGAAGGTACCACCGGTACAAGCGGTTATTGCTTACAACGGAACTGGCCGGTTGAAGGGTCGTTGGGAAGTTGTTTTGCCTGGTGAAGATCCTCCAACGGAAACAGATCTGCTGACCGAAGCTACGTTGCCGATTGAAGAACGTGCGCGCCAAAGACGGTATACACAACTAAGCACGTTCAATGTCTTTCTGGCGCCCGATGGTAAATACACTTTGCCTGGACCGGACGTATCGCGGTTACCTAATTCAGTTAGCGGCGAATATCTACTGCTCTTGCGCATAGAAGCCAGCGATGAAAAAGAAGGTGACTCAAACCTGGCTGCTGTCGGAGTAGGTCTCGGTGTGGTCCACAGCGGGGCGGTTTCCGGGTTTCCCTTACCGGTGCTGCGCTACTACATCGGCAGTGGACCAGATGCGCAATTGACCAATGACCTTACACTCCTTTTGCCGGCGGACAGAGTCTTTCTTTCAGTTGCCGAGACCCTCGAATTCAGTTGGTCTGAAATTCCGGCGGCCGACTTTTATCGACTTGAGATCGTTGACATGTCGGGCCGGGGACTTTTGTCCGCCGTACTTGTCCCCGGAAAAGAGTTCTATCGGGCCCCGCCATGGCTAAACGAAAAAGTTGGCGCCGGGAACGTTCGCTGGCGAGTTATCGCTCTTGACCGCGCGGGAAAAACGATGAGTGAGTCTAAGTGGCGCGATTTGAGACTTACACAAATCAAATGAAGTGAAGGACAGTGCTAACTCGGATCGAATGCACACCCGGCAGGGAAAAATTTACCGGTGGCTCAAACTAACGTCCTTCGCTTAGTTGTCAAACCAACTCTGGATAAGAAAAGAGTTCAAGCGTTTACGTTCACTGCAAAAGAAAGGAAGAGAAATGCATACAGTTATTGGGAGTATTGTCAGAATCACGATTGCAGCCATTTGCGCGACCTTGTTATTACATCCAGTAGGAAGCAGCGCTCGTGTTTTGCCGCTGGACCAATTAACCAGAAGCGCGGTGGATACGGAGGCGTTGAAGTACAGACGCGCGGTTAATGACCTCGGAAGTATCGAATCGATGTCGCTTAAAACTGAAGCGGACTTTAAGAAGGCCGGCGCCATAGTGAACGATCAGGTTGAGAATCTCCGCTTTGTTAAATACCGCATGGTTCAAATAGCCTTGTCGAATAGCTTGTTCACTAACGCACTCGAAAGTGAGTTTCTGAAATCCAAAGGAGACCATGATGCCGTGCTGCGAAGATTTCGCCAAACGCCGACTTCCTTGACAGGCTTGAGTGGTAGCCGGGCAGCCCAACAAGGTATTGCTGCCGAACTCAAGCGTGATTTCCAGAGAATTAGAAGTGCAGGCGAACATCTTCGAGACTCTGCGTCCTCAATCCTCAACAGGCGAGGGAGCTTTCCTCAATCTGTCACAGAACAACCGTCATATATTAGCGCCGGCTATAACGCGCCCCTCGCCGTAGATGACTATTTTGAGGCATTGTTTGCTGCTTCAACGATAGTGGCCGGGGCGATGCGCGGCCCAGCTACAAAGTTGCCGGCTGGCCCGGGTGGTAGTGGCGGTTCCTCAGGAGGATCGAGTAGCACGAACAGTTCGGTATGGGTTCAGGACCAACAGGAATACGGGGACTGTGCCAGAAAAGCCGGAGCGCAACAGGACAGATGCAAAGCCAACTGTGGTCCAGGACTCTTCCAGTGGGCCTGTTTAGGTAACTGCATTGCGACGTACATGTTGACCAAGGCGGAATGCGCAATTAATTCGATGCACTGAAATTGAGACCTACAAAGAAAACGTCTTAAAACTTTAACAGCAATCCT
>Ga0070681_10005630_pt1 | contig 12103 bp, 12 predicted proteins | sample KBSC83BmetaG_FD_65650 | JGI IMG/M metagenome (GOLD analysis project Ga0070681, IMG submission 65650) | Corn rhizosphere microbial communities from Kellogg Biological Station, Michigan, USA - KBS C8-3B metaG | ecosystem: Host-associated > Plants > Roots > Rhizosphere | place: USA: Michigan...
GGAGCCGGAACATCTCGGCAGCTTCCTCGCGGCGACCGGGGTCGGCCCCGACCAAATCCGCTTGGCGGCGCGCGACCCGAACTTCCTGTCCGGCGTACTGGATCACTTTTCCAGCGATGAGGCGCTACTGGTCGCCTTCGCGCAACACGCCGGGATCGACCCCACCGAGGTCGAGCGCGCCCGCATGGTCCTCGGAGGCGTCTGGGAACGGGACATGCCCTGATGACGGCGTTCTGCCGCGATTGCCTGAGCGATACGGGCAACGCCACACGCTGCCCGGCCTGCCATTCGCCGCGCATCCTTGCGCATGACGAACTCGACACGCTGACCATCTGTCACGTCGATTGCGACGCCTTCTACGCCACCATCGAGAAGCGCGACGACCCGACCCTCGCCGACAAGCCGCTGATCATCGGCGGCGGCACGCGCGGCGTGGTGTCGACGGCCTGCTACATCGCCCGCACCTACGGCGTGCATTCGGCGATGCCGATGTTCGAGGCCAAACGGCTTTGCCCGCAGGCGACGGTCGTGCGCCCCAATATGGAAAAATACGCCGCCGTGAGCCAACAGGTTCGCGCGCTGATGCAGGACCTCACGCCGCTGGTCGAACCGATCTCCATCGACGAGGCGTTCATGGATCTGGCCGGCACCGAACGGTTGCACGGCATGGGCGCGGCCAAGGTGCTGGCGCGGTTCGCCGCACGCGTCGAGCACGAACTCGGCATCACCGTGTCGATCGGACTCGCCGCCAACAAGTTCCTGGCCAAGATCGCCTCCGACCTCGACAAGCCGCGCGGCTTCGCCGTCCTCGGTCAGGGCGAGGCCGCGGCGTTTCTGGCGGCGCGGCCCGTGTCGTTGATTTACGGCGTCGGCAAGGTGGCGGCGCAGCGCCTCGCCAAGGACGGCTTTCGCATGATCGCCGACCTGCAGAAGGCCGACGAGCGCGACCTGATGCGCCGGTATGGGGCCGAGGGACTCCGGTTGTCGCGGCTGGCGCGCGGCATCGACGTCCGGGTGGTCGATCCGGTGCGCGAACGCAAGAGCGTGTCGGCGGAGAACACCTTCGAGCGCGACATCGCGTCATTCCGGCCGCTGGAAAAACGCCTCTGGGCTGCGGCGGAAGAGGTGTCCGACCGGCTCAAGGAAAAGCAAATCGCCGGCTCCACCGTGACGCTGAAGCTGAAAACCTCCGACTTCCGAATTCTCACCCGCGCCCGCTCGCTGGGAAACCCGACGCAACTGGCCGGCACGATCTTCAACGCCGCGCGCGACATGCTGAGCCGCGAGATCAACGGCACGCGCTATCGTCTGCTCGGCGTCGGCGTCAGCGCCCTCACCGAGGCCGACGGCGCCGATCCGGCCGATCTGATCGACCACAACGCCGGCCGCCGCGCCGCTGCCGAGCGCGCGGTCGATCGCGTTCGGCGCAAGTTCGGCGCCGACGCGATGGTCAAGGGACTGACGCTCGACGACGGAGACCCGACACCGTCGCGGTAGAGCATGATCCCGAAAGTGGGAACCGGTTTTCGGACAAGATCATGCTCAAACAAAAAATCAGACCCTGTTCGCCACGGTCAGACCGCGGCCACGCACTCGATTTCCACGCCGTGACCGTTGCTGAGCTGCATGCCGACCACGGTGCAGGCCGGCGGATCGTTCGGGAAAAACCGCCGCATCAGCCGATAGAACGTGTCGCACTCCAGCATGTTGGCCAGGCTGACGTTGAGCTTGACCACGCGCTCCAGCGCGCTGCCGTTTGACTCCAGCAGATGCGCCATGTTGGACAGCACGACCTGAATTTGCTCGGACGTCGGCCCAAGCCGCGCCTCGCCGGTCGCCGGATCGAGCGGCACCATGCCCGACACAAAGATCAGGTTGCCGACCCGGATGCCCGGCGAGTGCGGTCGGTTGAAGCGCCGGGAGTTATTCAGCAACGGGTTCTTCGGCTCGATCGGCGCGCGTTCGCGGCGAACAACCGTTTCGCTGCCGCCGGCCAGCGCGATGCATTCGATCTCGACCTTCATCCCGGAGTTGAGAATGACGCCGCTGACGTTGCGCGCCGGCGGCGCCTCCGGGAAAAACCCTTTGTAAGCCCCGTTGAAGCTTTCCATCTCCAGCAGGCTGTGCAGGAACGCATTGACCTTCACGACATTGGCCAGCGATGAGCCGGCGCTCGCCAGCATATCGGCCATGTTGGTCAGAATGGCGGCGGTCTCGCTCGCCATGGTGCCATGCTTGCGCTCGCCGGTCGCGGCGTCGATGGCGGTCATGCCGGACAGGAAGATCAGCCCGTCGGTCTTGATGCCGACGCTGTAAGGCAGACCGAATGTTTTCGGCACATCGAGGTTCTTATTCGCTGGATGGATCGTCTCGCGCGGCATCACAATGTCACTCCTTCGGCCGCGATCACGTCGAGCTGAACCTTGAAGCCGGATTCGATTTTCACGCTCCAGACCGTGCGCGCCGGCGGCCCGTTCGGGACAAATTCGCGATAGGCCCGGTTCAGCACGTCGTATTCGATACGGTCATAAATCAGCGCGTGCACCTGAACCAAACGGTCGAGCGAGGAGCCCGCCGCGCGCAGCAGCAAATCGAGATTGCCGAACACGCGCCGCGTCTCGCTGGTCATGGTGCCGTGCTCCCGCTCGCCCGTCTCCGGGTGGACGGCGACCATGCCGGAACAGAAAATCAGCCCCTGGGCGCGGATCGCCGGCGACTGATGCAACCCGTAGTGCCGACGCAGATCGAGACCCGCGGCAGGCGGGAGGATAGGCTCGCGTGTGGCCATGGCGTTCCTGCTCTTGGCTGAGGATCAGTTCGGGGTGATGCCGACGGCGCGCAGGATTTCGGTGTTGCGGACGGTATCCGACTTGATGAGCGCATCGAACACCGCAGGCGTACTGCCCACCACATCAAAACCCAGCTTGGTCAGCCGCGCCGAGACGTCGGGACTTCGCAGCACCGCGGCAACATCCTTCTGCACCTTGGCGAGAACCGGCGCGGGCACGCCCGCCGGCGCCATCATCCCGAACCAGGAATCGAAATCGTAATTCGCCAAGCCGGATTCCGCGACGGTCGGCACATCCGGCAGAGCCGGGCTGCGTTTGGGCGTCGACACCGCGATCACACGCACCTTGCCGGCGTTGTGCAATTCGACCGCGAGATTGACCGAGAGATAGTAAAGCTGCGTGTCGCCGCGGATCACGCTGGTGATCGCCTCGGGCGAGCCCTTGTAAGGCACGTGGACGATATCGATGTTCGCCGCATGCTTGAAAATCTGTGCGCCCAGAAACGCCGCGCTGGCCACGCCCAGCGATCCGAAGTTGAGCTGACCCGGCTTCTGCTTGGCGAGCGCGATGAATTCGCCGACCGTCTTCACCGGCAGGCTTTCCGGCACGATCAATGTTTGCGGCACCGACACAAGCTGCGTCACCCCGACGAAATCCTTGGCCGGATCGAACGGCAGGTTCTTGTTGACCGCAGCCGCGATCGTATGACCGTTGGAATTCACCAGCAGCGTGTAGCCATCGGGCGTGCTTCTGGCGACGCTGCCGATGCCGGGAATGCCGGGCCGGTTCTCGACGATGACCTGCTGCTTCCAAATCTCTCCGAGCTTGTCCGCCACCAGGCGTGCAAGCACATCGCTGACGCTGCCGGCGGCAAGCGGCACGACGATGCGCACCAGACGATTGGGATAGTCAGCGGCGGCGGGCTGTGCCGTCGCGTGGGACGTGCCCACCATCGCGCTCAACATCAGCGCTCCCACGAAACCCAACCGCCGCATCGTTTGTCTGCGCATATCACCCCCGTGAGACGCCGCGCTGTCGCGGCGCGCGAACGTAACACTGCGTTCGATTAGCGAACAAGTCAAAGAAGCCCCTTGAGAGCACTTCCCCCTCCCAGGTCGTTGTCCTACGCTCAACGCAAATAAACAAAGAATAGCAGGGGGAAACGATGGCTGAGCAACCGGTGGTACAGGTCTCGCGTCTGCTCGACGAACGCGGGTTGAGTTCGTTTCACATCAAGCTCTTGATCTGGTCGTTCTTCGTCGTATTGATCGACGGCTACGACATCGGCGCTATCGCGTTTGCAGCCCCTCACCTGGTCAAAGACTGGGGCGTCGCGCCCAGTGCGCTCGGTCCTGTGTTCAGTGCGAGCCTGGTCGGCATCCTGTTTGGCTCCGCCCTGTTTGGCTGGATCGGAGATCGCTACGGACGCAAGGCGGCGTTGATCGGCTCAAACCTGCTGTTCGGCGTGTTCACCTACGCGGCCGCACACGCCATGAACCTTGAGCAGATGTTCTGGCTTCGGCTGATTGCAGGATTGGGCATCGGCGGCGTGATTCCGAACGTCGTCGCCATCAACGCGGAGTCCGCGCCCCGCCACCTGCGTGCCACGTTGGCGATCATCGCCGTGGGATGCGTCCCGATCGGCGGCGCCATTCCCGGCTTCATCGCCGCGACACTGGTGCCGCAGCACGGCTGGCCGATCATCTTTCAGATCGGCGGCATCGCGCCCATCGTCATCGGTCTTGCCGCAATCTTCGCGCTTCCTGAATCCATCAAGTTCATGGCGCTGCACGAAGGTCAGCGCGGCAGGATGGAAAAGCTCATCGGGGCGATCCGGCCGGACTTCAAAATCCCCCCCAACGCACGCTTCGTGGTCGAGGACGAACAACAGGTTCAAGGTTTCAACCCGGCCTACCTGTTCCGCAACGGCCTGGCTCTCATCACACCGCTGCTGTGGCTGCTGTTTGCCCTCAACCTGATGGGCTATTTCTTCCTGCTCAGCTGGACACCGACACTGATGACCGCGGCAAAGCTGTCGCCATCCACGGCCGCCCTCGCCGGCGCATTGCTGCAGGTCGGCGGCACCGTGGGCTCTCTCCTGCTATGCTGGTGGCTGCAACGCCACCGCTTCGCCGCCATCGCCATCATGTTCGTGCTTGCGGTGCCGGTCGTCGGGTCCATCGGCTACGCCGGACTGACATCCAAAACGGCGCTGCTGACCGCCACGTTCTGTGCCGGATTCCTGGTGCTCGGCATTCAGTCCGGGATCAACGTGGTCGGGGCTCTGATTTACCCGACCTCGCTGCGCGCCAACGGCTCCGGCTGGCAACTGGGCATTGGACGGATCGGGTCGATCGTCGGCCCGCTCGCAGGTGCGCTGTTCGTCGGCATGCCGGTGCAGAACCTTTACATGTGGTCGGCAATTCCGTTCGTGCTTGGCGCCGTGGTCTGCTTTGCGATCCACCGGCTCAACACGGCGCGCCTCGCCGCGCATCCTGAATTGCGCGACGCCCAATAGATTGGCGCCGCGCCAAGGACGCATCCCGTCCGGCCCTGCCCCACGGGCAGGGTCACTTGTATGGTCACTTGCAGGGCTTCGTGTCCTTCATCTCGATGGAGGTCATGTTGCCGCTCAGAACGAAGTCGCCGTAGTCCAACATCAGGCCACGCGAAACGCCGTTCTCGTAAAGCTCGAAGGTGATTGCGTAGATCGGCGTCTGCTCGCCGGCGTCCTGCGCGACCGAGTGATCGAAATAGCTGATGGTCACCGGCCATCGCTTCATTTTCGCAAACGCCGGCTGGCTGGCGGTGGCGTCGGCCGGCGGTTGTTCGCCCGGCTCGATGACGCGGCCGATCACGGTCAGCGTGTCGTAGGTTTTCTCGCCGGTATCCGACCCGTCATAGACCGCAAGCTGCAGCAGCGTTTTGCCTTCACGCGCGGCGGCGATGATGCGGCGGACGTGCTCGGTCGGAAAAACCAGATCGGATTTCAGATCGAGCTTCTTGTCGCTCGGCGTCGTCAGGCTGACGGCGATGCCTCCTTTTTCGCGCTCCGCCTGGCCGTCCACCGCGTCGCGCAGGTTCTCATCGAAAAAGTTCTGCGAATGGAACCGCAGGCGTTTGGCCGCGCCATCCTCCCATGAGGTCGAGCGCAGATCGGTGACGACGACCTTGCCCTCCCCGCTGTCGATCTCCGACACTTGGCGAAACTGCAGCGCATAACCCTCGCACGCGCTGCCGGTGAAATCGTAGAGGATGCGGCCGCGCACCGCGCTCATGGCCCGTTTGCCGCGCGTGCTGGCAAGCTTCAGATCGTAAACCGCACGATGGGCGGCGAGCGCCGTGACGCCGGCTTGCGCTTGGGCGAAGGCGACATTCGGCTGAGCCAGTGCGGCCCACACGGCGGCAAGGATCAGAGATGCGGGCGCAGCAAACGTTTTCATCGCTCAACTCCCAGTGATGCACGCCGTCGGCGCGCCATCGTCGAATCCCCAATTAGGCAAGATAGTGGCGACCCACACACGCGACAACGATCGCTTGCCAGCAGCCCCCTGATCGGCGAAGACAAAGACGGCAATTTGATGGGCGCAGGCCTCGGTTCGAATTTACGCGCCCGGCGGGCGGCATGGTGCAAGGAGGACGATAATGGCGGGTGTGGTGGAAAAGAGGCTTGCGGATCTCGGCATCGTGTTGCCGACGCCGGTTGCACCGGTCGCGAATTACGTGCCGTTCGTTCGCACCGGAAACTTCATGGTGGTTTCCGGCCAGCTCTGCCTCGATGCCGAAGGCAAACTTGTCGCCAAGGGCCAGCTCGGAGCCGGCGTTTCGATCGAGGACGGGCAGAAGGCCGCGCGCATGTGCGCGATCAACATCCTGGCGCAGCTCAAGAACGCGCTCGGCGATCTCGACAAGATCGCGCGCGTGGTTCGCCTCGGCGGATTCATCAATTCAGCGACGGGTTTCGCCGACGGCCCCAAGGTGATGAACGGCGCGTCCGATCTCGTGGTCGCCGCCTTCGGCGACAAGGGTCGCCATGCCCGCAGCACGGTCGGCGTCGCCGCCTTGCCGATGGATGCGGCGGTGGAGGTCGAGGGCGCGTTCGAGGTTGCCTGATCCGTCGATGCGCGACTGGCTGACCCAGCGCCCCATCGCCCATCGCGGCCTGCACGACGCCGCGGCGGGCGCGATTGAAAACACGCCGTCCGCCTTCCGCGCCGCCATCGAATACGGCTACGGCATCGAATGCGATCTGCAGATCAGCGCCGACGGCGAAGCCATGGTGCATCACGATGATGTGCTCGGCCGCCTGACCGAAGGGACCGGCCGGATCGACGCCATGACGGCATCGGCGCTCCGAGCCGTGGCGTTCAAGAGCACCGCCGATCGCATGCTCACGCTCGGCGAATTGTGCGACCTGGTCGCCGGCCGCGTCACGCTCCTGATCGAGTTGAAGGGAACGTTCGCCGGCGACACCCGGCTCGCGGCGCGCACGGCGGCGGTGCTGAGCGGCTATCGCGGCCCGTTCGCGGTCATGTCGTTCGATCCGGGCCTGATCGCCGCGGTGCGCGCGCTCGCCCCGGCGTTGCCACGGGGCCTCGTCGCGGAGCGGCGCGGGCTGGCCGATCCCGGTACCCCGATGTCCGGGTTGCAATACGCTCGGCAGGCGCTGGCGGCGCGGCCGCAATTCCTCGCCTACCGGGTGCAGGACTTGACCACCGCGCCGCCGCAGATCGCGCGCCATCTGCTGCGCTGGCCGCTTTTGACCTGGACCGTGCGGAGCGCGGATGACCGCGCCCGGGCGGCGCGCTACGCTGACCAGATGATTTTTGAAGGCTTTCGGCCATAATCAAGGAGTAGGTCTGGATCGTCCCGTCGATCAGACCCGTTGCCTATGCCCCCTGCCGCTGCTGCCCTCGTCAACCTGCACCTGCGCGTCGTTCCGGCGATTGCCGAGATCAAGGCAGCGGTGTGGGACTCGTGCGCCAATCCGGGGATAGGCCGCACTCCTAAACCAATCTCTCAGCAATTGGACGTGTCCGCACCTGTTGTTGAAGATATTCAGCATAATCCCTTCATATCGTATGATTTTCTTTATTCTCTGGAGGCGTCCGGGTCGGCCATAGCCCGCACCGGCTGGCAGCCGCAGCACATGGTGGCCGAGACGCCGGACGGCGACGTGCTCGGTGTGGTGCCCTGCTATTTGAAGTCGCATTCCCAGGGCGAGTATGTCTTCGACCGCGGCTGGGCCGAAGCCTACGAACGCGCCGGCGGCCAGTACTATCCCAAGCTGCAGGTGTCGGTGCCGTTCACGCCCGCGACCGGGCGGCGGCTTCTGGTCCATCCCTCGGCCGACGCCGAACGGCTTCGCGAGGCCCTCGCCGCCGGTCTCCTGGAGCTATGCCGCCGGCACGACGCGTCCTCGGTCCATTTCACGTTTCTGCCGGAGGACGAATGCGCCGAACTGGTCGAGCACGGCTTCCTGCATCGCACCGATCAGCAATTCCACTGGGAGAACGCCGGCTATGCCACGTTCGAGGCGTTCCTCGAGGCGCTGTCGGCCCGCAAGCGCAAGACCATCCGCCGCGAGCGGCGTGAGGCTCTCGCCTCCGGCATCACCGTGCATTGGCTCACCGGCCGCGACCTGACCGAAGACGTCTGGGACGCCTTCTTCGCGTTCTACATGGAGACCGGTTCGCGCAAATGGGGCCGCCCCTATCTGAACCGCAAATTCTATTCGCTGATCGGCGAGCGGATGGCGGACCGGATCGTGCTGATCATGGCCAGGCGCGCCGGGCGCTGGATCGCGGGCGCCATCAATTTCATCGGCTCGGACACCCTGTTCGGCCGTCACTGGGGCGCCATCGAGCACCACCCGTTCCTGCACTTCGAGGTCTGCTACTATCAGGCCATCGACTTCGCCATCGCCCACAAGCTCAAGCGGGTCGAGGCTGGCGCCCAGGGCGAGCACAAGCTCGCCCGCGGCTACATGCCGAACACGACGCACTCCGCCCACTACATTGCCGATCCGGGTCTGCGGCGGGCGGTCGCCGATTATCTGAAGCGCGAGCGGGCCTATGTGGAGGCGGCCGGACAGGAGCTTGCGGCGCTGGCGCCATTCCGCAAGGATTTGGCCGAACAGGAACAGGACTGAAGCCCAGACCGACACGGGGCGCGGCGGACGATCAATCCGAAACGATATCGAGAACCCAGGAGCAAGCCATGCCGGGCTACGACCCGCAGAATATCTTTGCGAAAATCCTGCGCGGTGAGTTGCCGTGCCACAAGGTCTACGAGAACGACAAGGTGCTGGCGTTCCTCGACATCATGCCGCGCGCGCCCGGCCACACCCTGGTGCTGCCGAAGGCTCCCGCCCGCAATCTGCTCGACATCGCGCCGGACGACCTCGCTGCCGTGATGAAGGCATCGCAGACCATCGCCAAGGCGGCGATGAATGTCTTTCACGCCGACGGCATCACCATTCAGCAGTTCAACGAAGGCGCCGGTGGCCAGGTGGTATTCCACCTCCATGTCCACGTCATTCCGCGCCGGGCCGGCGTCGCCATGAAGCCGCCTGCGAGCGAAAAGGAACGTCCCGACGTGCTGTCCGACCAGGCGCTGAAGCTATCCGCCGCGCTCGCGAAAACATGATCCCGAAAAGCGGGAAGCGGTTTAGCGCCGTTGGATCGAACCCTAGGGGCTGAGCAAAAAGCCGCCGGCCAGCAACACCGCCTCACCCACCAGGACGCCGACGAAAACGGAGCGGCGCACCAGCAGGAAGGCGGCAAATCCGCACGCGGCCGCGGCCAGACGGACCGCGAGCGGAATGGTGTCGAGCGCGCCGCTCGAAAACACGATCAGCTTGGCGACCACACCCGCAATGATGGCTGTCGCGATGGCGCGCGACAGCAACACCAACTCCGAGTCCGGGTTCAGCCCGCGCGCCAACACGAGACCCAGCGCCCGCCAGACCTCGTTCGGCAGGAAGCCCACGAGGATGAGCGCGAGATAGGGCCACAACTGCGTCCAGACGGCGCTCATGACACCATCCTGCGCAGGCGGTGAATGGCATAAGCGATGACGCCGCCGCCGATCCCGGTCCACAGCAGATCGAGCTGGACGTGATACCAGGTCAGCAGCGGGCCGATCACGAGACCCAGGCCGAACGCGATCCGATCCACCAGCGCGCGGCTGTTGCGGGCGGTGGACACGAGAAAGGACATCGGCGTCAGGAACAGCAAGGTTCCGGCAAAGAGCGGCGGCAATCCCGCGGCGAGGTAATAGCCGACGAAGCCGAACACCACCGCGGTGCCCATGTAGCCGGTTCCCAGGCCGTTGCAGAACGCGATCCGGCGCTCCTGCGGCATCTTCGGCAGCAGCCGGAGCGACTCCACCCACATGCTCGCGGACGTGAAATGCGTGGGCAGCAGAAGGTCGCGGAATCGCCGCGCGCCACCGCGGATCAGCGGCAACAGCGCAACCGCCATCGGAAACAGACGGATCGCCGACAGCGTGACGCCGATCGCGGTTTCGATCAGCGCGCCGCCGGTGCCGAGCGACGACAGCACGATGACCTGGGCCGGCGCCGCCCAGATCAGAACCGTGGACAGGGCGAACCACCACGAGGTGAAGCCGAGATCGTGCGCGAGCGCACCGAGACCGATATAGGTTCCGGCCAGCACAAGACAGAACACCGACGTGCAGGCCGATGCCAACCCTTCAAGGAACGGGTGACGCGGCTCGGAGGGGGCGGCGGTGCCGTGCATCGCCTTTGTGTTCCACAGGCCGAGGCACGGCGCAACGCGGCCCGCGTCGGGAGCCTTAGGCGTGATGCCGCCAACGAAAAAGGCCGCCTTCCGGCGGCCTTTTCATTCTCGCAACCTTCTGCGTCAGACCTTGACCAACGGGACTTTCGGGACCGAGCCGCCACGCGGCGGACCGCCCTCCCCGTCGCCCTTCGGGCTGGAAGGCTTGCGCCGTGCGCTCGGCCGGCGCTTCGCCTTCGCGCGAGTCGGAGGAAGCTTTTCCGGTTTCGGCGTCACCGGCCCCTCGATAAATTCGAAGCCGAGCTTGTTGTTGCCGACATCGTCTCTCTGCAACACGACCCGAACGTGACCGCCGTTCTTGAGCTTGCCGAACAGCACTTCGTCGGCGAGGCCCTTCTTGATGTGCTCTTGAATCACCCGCGCCATCGGACGCGCGCCCATCAGTTCGTCGTAACCGTTGGCGATGAGCCAGTTGCTCGCATCCTCGGTCAACTCGATGGTGACGTTGCGGTCGGCCAACTGGGCCTCGAGCTGGATCACGAACTTCTCGACCACCTTGGCGATCACCTCAGGCGAGAGGTGATTGAAGGTGACGATGGCGTCGAGCCGGTTGCGGAACTCCGGCGCGAACAGCCGGTTGATCGCCTCGGTGTCGTCGCCCTCGCGCTTCTGGCGCGTGAAGCCGTAAGCCGCCTTCGCCATGTCGGCCGCGCCCGCGTTCGTGGTCATGATCAGGATCACGTTGCGGAAATCGACCTGCTTGCCGTTGTGGTCGGTCAGCTTGCCGTGATCCATGATCTGCAGGAGCACGTTGAACAGATCGGGATGCGCCTTCTCGATCTCGTCGAGCAGCAGCACCGAATGCGGATGCTGGTCGACGCCATCGGTGAGCAGACCACCCTGGTCGAAGCCGACGTAGCCCGGAGGCGCGCCGATCAACCGCGACACGGTGTGGCGCTCCATATACTCCGACATGTCGAAGCGGATGAGGTGCACACCGAGGCTGGCGGCGAGTTGCTTGGCCACTTCGGTCTTGCCGACGCCCGTCGGACCGGAGAACAGGTAGCAGCCGATCGGCTTTTCCGGTTCGCGCAGGCCCGCGCGGGCCAGCTTGATCGCGGCGGAAAGCGCCTCGATCGGCTTGTCCTGACCATAGACCACGGTCTTCAGCGTCTGCTCGAGATGCTGAAGCACCTCGGCATCGTCCTTCGACACGGTCTTTGGCGGAATCCTCGCCATCGTCGCGATGGTCGTCTCGATCTCTTTGATGCCGATGGTCTTCTTGCGCCGGCTTTCCGGCAACAGCATCTGCGCCGCGCCCGACTCGTCGATCACATCGATCGCCTTGTCGGGCAGCTTGCGGTCGTGGATGTAGCGCGCGGACAGCTCCACCGCCGACTTGATCGCTTCGTTGGTGTACTTGAGCTTGTGATAGGCCTCGAAGTACGGCTTCAGGCCCTTCATGATTTCGATGGCGTCAGGGATCGACGGCTCGTTGACGTCGATCTTCTGGAAGCGCCGCACCAGGGCGCGGTCCTTCTCGAAATACTG
>Ga0070681_10005632_pt1 | contig 12101 bp, 8 predicted proteins | sample KBSC83BmetaG_FD_65650 | JGI IMG/M metagenome (GOLD analysis project Ga0070681, IMG submission 65650) | Corn rhizosphere microbial communities from Kellogg Biological Station, Michigan, USA - KBS C8-3B metaG | ecosystem: Host-associated > Plants > Roots > Rhizosphere | place: USA: Michigan...
AATCATGGACTGGGCCGGCGTCCGGCGGTTCGTCGACACCCCGGTCATGCACTTCTCCAGCGGCATGAAGGCACGGCTCGCGTTCTCCATCGTGACGCGGATGGAGGAACCGATCCTCCTCGTCGACGAGGTGCTCGCCGTCGGCGACTCCGCGTTCCGGCGTAAGTGCGCCGACGTGATCGAGCGGATGCTCTCTGAAGGCCGGACCTTCATGCTGGTGTCGCACAACGAGAACGACCTCACCCGGTGGTGCCAGCGCGGGATCTACCTGCGCAACGGAGAGGTAGCGGCGGACGGGCCGATCGAGGAGATCCTCGAGATGTACCGCGCGGACGCCGACGGCGCACAGTGACATCCGGCGGGGCCGCCTCGTGACGAGCGTCGGGGCGGTCGTGCTGACCCAGGGTTCGAGGCCGGACGACCTCGACCGCGCCCTGCGATCATTGTTGGCGCAGCGCGACGTGACCCTCGATGTCGTCGTCGTCGGAAACGGCTGGTGCCCCACCGGCCTGCCGGCCGGCGTGACGAAGACCGTGGCGTTGGAGCACAACGTCGGCATTCCGGCGGGCCGCAACGCGGGCGTCCCGCGCGTCGATGGCGAGCTGCTGCTGTTCCTGGACGACGACGCCCTTCTCGTCGACGAGGAGTTCCTCGCCGAGGTGGCTGCGCGGTTCGCGGGCGATCCGCGGCTGGGCATGGTGCAGCCGCGGGTCGACGTCCGCGGTGGTGGCGTCGCACCGCGGCGCTGGACGCCGCGGCGCATCGTCGGCGACCGCACCCGTTCCTCCGACGTGCTGTCGGTCTGGGAGGGCGCCGTGGTGCTTCGCCGGGAGGTCTTCGACCGCACCGGCGGCTGGCCGGCGCCGTTCTTCTATGCGCACGAAGGTGTCGAGCTCGCCTGGCGCGTGTGGGAGGCCGGCTTTCGCGTTCGTTACGTCGGCGACCTGGCCGTGGAGCATCCGTACGTCGTGCGGTCTCGCCACTGCGACCACCTGCGCCTCGACGCCCGCAACCGCGTGTGGCTCGCCCGCCGAAACCTGCCGCGCGTGGCCGGGGTCGGTTACGTCGGCGCGTGGACGGTGCTGCAGCTGCTCCGGCTCGGCCGCCGACCGGCTCAGCTGCGCGAATGGCTGCGCGGCTGGGTCGAGGGCTGGCGGACCGATCCCGGCGAGCGACGGCCGCTGCGCTACCGCACGCTCCTCGCCATGTCCGCTCCCGCCCGGGTGCTCGCGCGATGACGGTGCCCGTTCGCGCGAAGGCGCGACTGCGCCGCGCCGGCGGCGTCTGGGTGCGCAGGCTTGGTCTGCTGCCCGGTGGTGAGAGCGACCGGCTGGGCGAGGACGACGCCCTCGCCGGCACCGTTCTGCGCGAGCGCGTGATGGTCTACTTCCCGGACGTCCCCACCAACGTCTACCAGCTCGCGCAGTGGTACGCGCCGCTCGCAGCGCTTGCCGAACGCCATCCGCTCGTGGTCATCACCCAGGACAGTCGCACGACCCGCCTCGTCCGGGCCGAGACACCGTTTCGGGTCCACTGCGTCGCGCGGTCGGCGACGCTCGACGGACTCGTCGAGCGCAGTGACATCGCCCTCGCGCTCTACGTCGGTCATCACGGCGGCAACTTCATGGCGCTGCGCCACCCATCGATCGTGCACGTCTACATCGGGCACGGCGACTCCGACAAGGAGATCTCCGCCAGCAACCAGGTCAAGGCCTACGACTTCACGTTCGTCGCGGGTCGAGCCGCTGTCGACCGCATCAAGGCGTCGGTCCCGCTGTACGACGCCGACACCCGCGCCATCGAGGTCGGCCGGCCTCAGATCGACGGCCACCGACCGTGCCGCCGCCCGCCGAGCCGGCGCGAGTGCTGTACGCCCCGACCTGGGAAGGAGCGCAGCCCTCCGTCGCCTACGGCTCGGTCGCATCGCACGGCGCGGCGCTGGTCACGAGCCTGCTGGACGCCGGGTTCGAGCTCACGTATCGGCCGCACCCACGCACCGGTGCCAACGACGCGACGGTGCGAGCCGCCGATGCGTCGCTGCGCGCGACGGTCGCCCGGCATCGCAGCGGCGCCGGCCGCGTCGACACGGCGACTCCGTTGGCGGACCTGTTCGCCGCCGCCGACGTGCTCATCACCGATGTGTCGTCGCTGGCCATGGACTGGTTGCCGACCTCGAAGCCCGTCGTAGTGACGACTCCGGCTCGGGCAGAGGTCGACCCGAACGGTTCCCCGCTGTTGCAGGTGGTCCCGAGGCTCCCGGCCGCCGACGCGAAGCGCGCTGCCGAGGTGGTGCGCGGCGTACTCGCCGACGACGCGGGCTACGAGGAGCGTCGCCGGCTGGTTGCCTACTACCTCGGCGACACGACACCCGGCGCTGCGCTGAACCGCTTCATCAGCGCGTGTTCCGACGCGATCGCGCTACGCGACCGCGAGGTGCAACGGTTGGGACAGCGGTCGTGACGGGCGTGGCCCCCCGGCCGGAGCGGCCCACGATCGATGAGCTGCGAGCGGTGTGCCAGCCCCCCGCGGTGCGAGGCCGGCGGACAGCGGAGCACTGGCTGGGTGACCTCTACCAGCGCCGCATCTCTCTCCATGTCACCCGTGTGTTGCTGCGCCTCGGGTTCTCGGCCAATGCAGTGACCTGGCTGATGATCGTGACGGGATGGGGGAGCGCAGCCGTCCTGCTCATCCCCGGTGTGACCGGCGGCGCAGCGTCCGCCGTCCTCACCCAGCTGCAGATGCAATGGGACGCGAGCGACGGTGAGGTGGCCCGCTGGCGGGGCACGACCGGCGCGTACGGCATCTTCCTCGACAAGGTCGGCCACTACAGCGTCGAGGCCTTCATCCCGATTGCCCTCGGCATCCGCGCCGCGGGCGGCGCCGGTGCCGTTGCCGACGGGCGCCATCTGGGCTGGACGACGGTGGGGGCCCTGCTCGCGGTGGGAGTGCTGCTCAACAAGGCGCTGAACGACATCGTGCACGTCGCCCGGGCGCACGCCGGCCTCGCCCGCGCAGCCGACGACGCCGCCACCGCGCGGCCGCGAGCCGGCCTCGTCGCGCGGCTGCGAGGCCTGGCCCGCTTCGCCCCCTTCCACCGCCTCTACCATTCCGTCGAGCTCAGCTTGCTGGCGTTCGCCGCGTCCATCGGTGATCAGATCTCAGGTGGGCTCGACGTGACCCGCGCGGTCACCGCAACGCTCACAGTGCTCGTCGGCGTGACGGTCGTCGGTCACTTCGCCGTCATCACGGCATCCAACAAGCTGCGTGCCGGGTGAAGGGACAGCAGGTGAAGGTCAGCGTCGTCGTCCCCGTCTACAACCCCGGGGAGCACATCGAGCCCTTGGTCGACTCGCTGCTGCGGCAGTCGCTGCCGGCGGAGGAGTTCGAGGTCATCTTCGTCGACGACGGTTCGACCGACACGACGCCGGCCCGGCTCGACGAGCTCGCGGCCCAGCACCCCCACTTCTCCGTCGTACACCAGGAGAACTCCGGCTGGCCCGGCAAGCCGCGCAACGTCGGCATCGGCCGGGCCCGCGGCGAGTACGTGTTCTTCAGCGACAACGACGACTGGTTCGGTGACGAGGCGTTGCAGCGGATGTACGACGCCGCCGCGCGCCACGACGCCGACATCGTCATCGGGAAGATGGTCGGCCACAACCGCGGCGTGCCGCGCGATCTGTTCCGGGCCAATCGCGAGCGTGCGACGTTCGCGAACGCCCCCCTGCAGGACAGCCTGACGCCGCACAAGCTGTTCCGGAAGTCGTTCCTGGACGAGCACTCGATCAGGTTCCCCGAGGGCAAGCGCCGCCTCGAGGACCACGTGTTCGTCATGCAGGCGTTCTTCGCAGCGAAGAGCATCTACGTGCTGTCGGACTACGACTGCTATCACCACATCCGGCGCGAGGACGATTCGAACGCCGGCTACGACGACATCGACCCCGTGAGCTACTACGGCTACGTCAGGGAGAGCGTCGACGTCGTCCTCGCGAACACCGAGCCCGGCGCCATCCGTGACCGCTGCCTGCGGCGGTTCCTGCGCGTCGAGATGCTGACGCGGCTGGAGGGCGGGGGGTTCCTCGAGGCCCACGAGGGACGGCAGCGTCTGCTGTTCGACCAGGCCCGCACTCTCCTCGTCGAAACGATGCCGAGGTCGGTGGACGAGGGCCTGCCGGGCCGCCAGCGGCTGCAGGCCCACCTGCTTCGAGGCGGGGACTTCGAAAGCGTGCGCGAGCTCGCCGACTGGAGGATCGGCGTGCGCGCCGAAACGGCCGGCACCAGGTGGGACGGCGAGCAGATCATCGTCGACTGGCGCGCGGAGATCCGCCCCGACCCGTTGGTCGTGGTCGACGGCAGGCGGCGGCTGTTGCGCCGCAGCGGCGTCTCGGACCTCGATGTCACCGACGACCTGGAGAAGACGAGCTGGGACGTCGTCGCCTTCGAGAGCGCGCGTGGCGAGGTGATCGTGCCGACGAAGGCGACGACCATCGTGAAGCCCGACGGACGCGTCTTTGCAGAGGGAAGCGCGGTCGTCGGGTTCGCCGGTGGTCCGAACGCCCTCGACGACGGCTGGTGGCAGCTACGGCTGCGCGTCCGCACGCTCGGATGGGTGGCCGAGTCGCCGCTGCGCCCGTCTGCGTGGGCCGTTCCGGCGTCGTTCGTGCGAACGCCCGCAACGCTCGTCCGGCCCGGGCGCACACATTTCAACGTTCCGTGCATCGAGGTGGGTGGCAGCGTGCCGTGGTTCGACGCGCCGTTCGCACTGCGCTCGTCGTTCCGGGTCAGCGGCTCCGCGCTCACCTTGCGGCTGCCCGCGCGCGCCGCCGCCCCGGTGGAGCTCCAGGTGCGGGTCGGCGGTGCTCGTCTCGTGGGCACCGCGCGACCGGTCGGCGCCGATGCGACCGAGCTGGTCGTCGATCTGGCGACCGAGGGCGGCCTGGCCGGCGGTCCTGTGCGGCTCGAGCTGCCGCGCGGGCGTGCCGTCCCGCTCGCCGCGGTCGTCGTCGCCGAGGATGGCCGGGTGACGGTACGACGGCCCGCATCGGATCGCGCCCGGTTGCTCGTCGCTGTGGGACGACGGCGGGCGGTCAGCGGGGCGAAGCGGGCCCGGGCGCGAGCGCTGCGTGGCGCCAGGCGGGTCAGGAAGCTGGTGTCATGACGGTCGTCGAGACGGACTCCGGCGCCTCGGCGGGCGCACCGTGGACGACGAGAATGTCCGCGCGGCTCGGGCCCCGACGGTTCAGCCTGCTGGTCTTCGCCGGCTGCTTCGGCGTGTTGTTCGCCTGGTGGCTCGCATTCTTCCCGGTGCTCGTGACGCCCGACTCGTTCACCTATGTCTACGAGGCCACGACGAACCACTGGATGACCGACCACTCGGTCGTCTACGACGCGCTGATCTGGCTGTCGCTGCAGAGCACTCATGGCGTCGCGACGCTGACCTTCTTGCAGATCGTCGCCTTCGCGGCCGTCATCGCCTACATCGCGAATGGGCTGCGGCTGATCGGCACGCCACCTGTTGCGACCGGGATCGTGCCGGTTGTCGCTCTGCTGGCGCCGTCGCTGGGTGCGTTCCCTGTCTATCTCTGGAAGGACGTGCCGTTCACCCTCACGGCGCTGTGGTTGCTCGGACTCCTGATCCGGCTCGTGCCCGTCGCCGAAACCGGGCCCGACTGGAGCAGCAGCCCACCGGCCCGCCGGCTGGTGCGCTGGATCTTCGTCGCGACGTTGCTCATGTGTCTGTTCCGCAACAACGCGTTCGTCTTCGCTTTCCTCGCGGCGGTCGTCCTGCTCATCCTGTGGCGACGGGCGTCTCTGCGACTCGTCGGCGCCATGGTGGCCGCGATCGTCGCGGCGATCGTGCTGACCGCATTCGTCTTCCCGGCGCTCGGCGTGCAGCGGGCGAAGTCCGACCTGTTGCTCGGCACCGCCTACGACGACATCGCCTACATCTACCAACACGACCCGCACGCGCTGTCGGCCGCCGACCAGTCGCTGCTCCGGCAGGTGGCGCCGCTCTCGCACTGGCGCAAGTCGGGGGGTTGCTACACCTCTGATGACCTGACGAACTCACCGGATTTCTCGCGCGACGCGGCCAGCGCCAACAGCGGCAAGCTGTTCGCGCTGTGGCGCCGGCTCTCGGTCGACCACCCGGTCGCGCTGTTCCGCGTGCGCATGTGCCGTGGCTTCATCGCCTGGTCTCCCGTGCCCGGGCCGAAGGGCATCGGCGGGACGGTCTTCCCGCTGACCCACGAGCCGGAGCGCCGGTTCCAGGAGATCCCGAACCCGACCTTCCGGAACGCGCTGCGGCCCGCCCCGGTGACCGGCGACCGGGACTTCGCGCAGTCCTACCTGCACAACAGCTTCAACGCGGAGTGGGCGCTGTGGCGTGGTGCCACCTGGGCCTACGTGCTCTACCTCGCGATCGCGGTCGCGGTGTGGCGCACCCGGCGGTGGTCCCTCGTCGCGCTCGCGGCGCTGCCGCTCGGTGTGCAGATCGGCGTCATCCTCGACAACCCGAACCAGCTCGTGCGCTACATGATGCTGCCGCTCTACGCCGGCGTGATCCTGCTGCCGCTGGTGGCGTTGCGCCGCCGCGCACCGGCTGCCGAACTACAGGCGACGGACGAGCCACCCCCCACCCAACCGACGGCGGACGAGCCGGTCACTGAGTAGTTGGCTCCTGAGCCTGGTGGCCCAGGACGACTTCGACCTCCGCGTCGGCCTCGGCGGCTGCGACCAGCGCCGCGATCCGCTCGGGGTCGCTGCCGCCGCCGCCCGGCGTGCGGCGTACGTCGATGATCTGCCCGGTGACGTCCGCGATGAGCACGTCGATCGCGGCGAGCGCGACGGTGCGGGCGTCGAGGAGGGTGTCCGGTGGCTCCTCGCCGAACGCCCGCGTCCGCATCGGTGTCGCCGTGCGCTCCGGGTTGAGGCAGTTGACCCGGACGCCGATGCTCGACCACTCGTCGGCGAGGGCGTGCGTGAGGTTCACCACTGCGGCCTTGGCCGAGGAGTAGAGGCTGTAACCGGCGCGCCCACGGGTGTAGGAGCTCGATGCGAACAGCAGCAGCTGTCCACTGGTCTCCCTCAGGTAGCGCAGGGATGAGCGAGCGATCTCTACCGGCGCGACATAGTTGACGTTGATCATCTGCGTGACGATGTCGTCGGTCGTCTCGGCCAGCTCACCGGTGTGCAACACGCCGGCGGTGTTGACGACGTAGTCGATGCGGCCCGTCTCGGTGTAGGCCTTGGCGAGCGCCGCCTCGACGTCCTGCTTGTTCTCGACGTGGGTGCCGGTGCCGCTGCGGCTGAACGCGAACACCGTCGCACCGAAGCCCTTGAGCAGCTTGACCATGTCGGCGCCGATGCCGTAGCTGCCGCCGAAGACGACCGCCACGCGGCCGCGCAGGTGCTCGGCGTAGGCCTCCGGTGATCCGAGCGACTCGACGTGCGCCGAAGCGAGCTGGAAGAGCTTGTCCGCGATGAACAGGTCGACGGGGTCGGTCACCTTGATGTTCTGCTCCGACCCCTCCACCACGTAGATGTGCACGTCCGGCAGGTAGCGCAGCACCACTCCGCAGTCGTCGGTGGCGCGGAAGTCGGGATCGGAGTCGGCGATCTCGTAGGCCCGTCGGATGGTGCTCAGCTTGAAGCCCTGCGGCGTCTGACCGCGACGCAACCGGCTGCGATCCGGGATGCTCACGATCTCGTCGGCGGCGACCTCGATGATCGTGTCGGCGGAGGCGATCGCGACGTCGACGGCGTCGTAGCGATGCAAGGCGTTGACGCACTCGCGGATGATGCGCTTGCTCAGCAGCGGACGCACCGCGTCGTGGAAGAGCACGTGCGCCTCGTCGTGCTCGATCGCGGCGAGTGCGAGCTTCGTGCTCTCGTTGCGGGTCGCTCCGCCGGCCCGAATGTCGACCACCTTCGTGTAGCCGCCGGCGTCAACGATGCGGCGCACGTCACCGATGTAGTCGGGCGTCATCAGCACGAGGATCTCGTCGACCTCGGGCGAGGACTGCAGGACTGCGAGCGTGTGCTCGATGATCGGTTTTCCGGCGATTTTCAGCAGTTGCTTGGGAACTGAGAGCCCGACGCGCGAGCCGACGCCACCGGCGAGGACGACGCCGACAGTCCGCAGCCGTCCCGGGGCGCCCGCCATGCGCGCCAGCATAATGGCGGGCAATGGACCCTGATCTCGAACCGCAGCTGCGGTCGCGTGGACTGCTCGTCGCGCTGGCTGTCTGTGGCGGGTACGTCGCCATGCTCGCGCTCGCGTTGGTGCCCCTGGCCTGGGGGGTGGTGGCGCTCGCCGTGGTCGCCGCCGTCGCCGAGGAGGAGGCAGAGCGCAGCACCTTCGTTCGTCCGGTTCTGGCCCGGGCGCAGATGGCTCCGGCGGCGCGCTCGCTGTTGCGGGACCTGGCCGTCGTGGTGCTCATCGGCACGGCAGGCGACGACGTGCGGGCACGTGCCGCCGCGATCGCTGTCGTGGTCGTCGCGCGGTTCGTGGTGTTGCTCGCCTACGTCGTCGCTCGTCGGCGGGCGGTCCAGGCGGTGCATGCGCGCAACCTCGACCTGCCCGCGGCACCGAGCCGCGGGGGGCTCACTCGCATCGTGCTCGCCGACAAGCTCCAGACCGCGTTGCACCACCTCACCGCGGTCGCGGCGATCGGCACTGCGCTGGCGGTGGCGCTCGACGCGACGGTGGTGGCATGGATCGCCTGTGGCATCACCCTCGCGGCACTGCTCACGTGCGCAGCCGGACTGGCCGGCGCGCTGGTGGGGAGCAGGGGGCACTCCCGCGCCGATCAGGTGGCGGCGGCGCAGGCAGCGGTGGACCGTCTCGGCGCGCGCGCCATGCTCTACTTCAGCGGCACGCCGGACTCGACCTACCAGATCAACACCTGGTTGCGCACGCTGGAACGTCTGCCCGAACCGGTGCTGGTCGTCGTCCGCGAGCCGGCCCACCTGCAGACCATGCAGGCGACGACGCTGCCCGTGTTGGCCATCCCGACGATGGCCGACTTCATGGCGCTGACGTGGTCGCGGCTGCGGGTGGTGATGTACGTCGCGAACGTCGGCAAGAACCTGCACATGCTGCGGGAGCGCGGGCTCCGGCACGTCTTCATCGGCCACGGCGACAGCGACAAGACGGGCAGCTTCAACCCGTTCAGCAAGGTCTACTCAGAGATCTGGGTCGCCGGTCCGGCGGCCCGTGAGCGCTATCACCGGGCCGGCATCGGCATCCACGACGACGAGTTCGTCGAGGTGGGCCGGCCGCAGCTCACCGACATCGCGCCGGCCGCGGCGACCCCGGGCGAGCGGCTGTCGGTCCTCTACGCGCCGACGTGGGAGGGCTGGCCGGGTGACCCGCCGCACTCGTCCCTGGCGACCGCGGGCGTGCGCCTGGTGCGCGACCTGCTGGCCGCGGGCAACGTCCGGGTGCTCTACAAGCCGCATCCGCTCACCGGGACGGTGTCGAAGCAGGCGGCAAGCGCGCACGAGAAGGTCGTCGGGCTCCTCCGCGCCGCGGGCGGCGACCACGAGGTCGTGACGCCGGAGCGCTCGCTCTACGACTGCTTCAACCTGGCCGATGTCCTCGTCGGCGACATCTCGAGTGTCGTGTCCGACTTCCTCGCCAGCGAGAAGCCCTACCTGATGGCGAACCTGCACGGCCTGCCGGCGGAGCAGCTGCGGGAGCAGTTCCCGAGCGCAGCGGGCGCCTACCTGCTGGGTGCCAACGGCAGCGGCGTCGACGCCGCGCTGGCCGCGATCCGCAGTGGCGACCCGATGGCGAGCGAGCGCCACGCCGCCCGGCTGCACCTGCTCGGATCGACTCCGCCGGGCGATCTCTCCGCGTTCGCCACGGCGATCGACAACGCGGCGAACACCGCCGAGCAGCTCTGGCCGGTCCGCCCCGCCGCCGAAGCCGTCTGACGACTGTCGCGTCCGGTCAGGCCCGGTCGAACCGGTCGGGGTCCGGGCCGATGCGACCAGGTCCGCGCAGCGCGGACAGCGTTGCGAGCTCGGCTTCGGTCAGGTCGAAGTCGAACACGTCGAAGTTCTCCTTGATCCGCTCGGCGTGCGTCGACTTGGGGATCGTCACGAACCCGAGCTGAAGATGCCAGCGCAGCACCACCTGCGCCGGCGTGCGGTCGTGTGCGGCGGCGATGTCGCGCACCGGCTGCTGCTCGAGCAGGCCCTGGCCACGGCCCAGCGGGCTCCACGACTCGGTCGCGATGTCGTGCTTGCGGTGGAACTCCTGCAACTCGGTCTGCGGGAAGCCGGGGTGCAGCTCGACCTGGTTCACCGCGGGCACGATGTCGGTTTCGTCCCGCAGCCGGGTGAGGTGCGCGACGGTGAAGTTCGAGACGCCGATCGCCCGGACGCGGCCGTCGCGGTAGAGCTCCTGCAGTGCCTTCCACGTCTCGACGTAACGGTCCCGGCTGGGCACCGGCCAGTGGATGAGGTAGAGGTCGACGACGTCGAGGCCCAACCGCACAGCGCTGTCGTCGAACGCGCGCAGCGTCTCGTCATAACCGTGGGCGGAGTTCCAGACCTTGGTCGTCACGAAGATCTCGTCGCGCGCGATGCCGCTGTCCCGGATGGCGCGGCCGACGCCCTCCTCGTTGCCGTACAACGTGGCGGTGTCGATCAGCCGGTAGCCGGTCTCCAACGCGGCGCGGACCGGCTCCACGACCTCGTCCGGCGGCACGAGGAACACCCCGAAGCCGAGCTGCGGGATCTCGACGCCGTTGTTCAGCCGGACCATCGGCGTGCTCATCGTGGGCTCCCGCTGGCCCGCCATGCGCCCGGCCCCGGATGAATCGGCGACCGGAGCAGGCGGCGCCGATCAGCCCACCGGGACCGCGCCGCGTCCTCGCCGACCCCGCTGCAGCGGAGCACGAGCACCGCCGTCACGACCGCGGCGAGCTCGTCGTCGGTCGGCTCGCCCCCCGCCACCACCCGCAGCAGCGGCGCCAGCTGCTCACCCGTTGCGCTCACAGCGGGATGTTCCCGTGCTTCTTGGGCGGAAGTGTTTCGCGCTTCGTGCGCAGCAACCGCAGCGCGCGCACGACCTCGCGCCGGGTGGCTGACGGTGCGATGACCCCGTCGACGTAGCCGCGCTCGGCCGCGATGTAGGGGTTCGCGAAATGCGACTCGTAGTCCGCGACGAGCTCCGCGCGGCGAGCGTCCGGGTCGTCCACCTCGGCCAGCTCGCGCCGGAACAGGATGTTCGCGGCTCCCTGCGCGCCCATCACCGCGATCTCTGCCGTGGGCCAGGCCAGGTTGATGTCGGCCCGCAGGTGTTTGGAGCCCATGACGTCGTAGGCGCCGCCGTAGGCCTTGCGCGTGATGACCGTCACCTTCGGCACGGTTGCCTCGGCGTAGGCGTAGAGCAGCTTGGCGCCGCGGCGGATGATGCCGTTCCACTCCTGCGACGTCCCGGGGAGGAAGCCGGGGACGTCGACGAAGGTGAGGATCGGGATGTTGAAGGCGTCGCACGTGCGGACGAAGCGCGCCGCCTTCTCGGATGCATCGATGTCGAGGGTGCCGGCGTAGGACAGCGGCTGGTTCGCGACCACGCCGACGCTGCGTCCGTCGACGCGACCGAAGCCGCAGACGATGTTGGGCGCGAACAGCGCGTGCACCTCGAGGAAGTCGCCGTCGTCGACGACGTGCTCGATGACGGTCTTCATGTCATACGGCTGGTTCGACGAGTCCGGGATGAACGTGTCGAGGAACTCCTCGGGCGCGAGTGCGTCGAGGTCCTCGGCGTCGTACGCCGGAGCGTCGTCCAGGTTGTTGCTCGGAAGGAACGACAACAACGCGCGGGTCAGCTCGAGGCAGTCCTCGTCGTCGCGCGCGAGGAAGTGCGCGACGCCGGACTTCGTGTTGTGCGTGCGGCCGCCGCCGAGCTCCTCGAACGTCACGTCCTCGCCGGTGACCGTCTTGATGACGTCAGGCCCGGTGATGAACATGTAGGAGCTCTGGTCGACCATCAGCGTGAAGTCCGTCAGCGCGGGGGAGTAGACGTGACCGCCCGCGCAGGGACCCATGATGAGCGAGATCTGTGGGATCACCCCGGACGCCATGACGTT
>Ga0070681_10005633_pt1 | contig 12100 bp, 3 predicted proteins | sample KBSC83BmetaG_FD_65650 | JGI IMG/M metagenome (GOLD analysis project Ga0070681, IMG submission 65650) | Corn rhizosphere microbial communities from Kellogg Biological Station, Michigan, USA - KBS C8-3B metaG | ecosystem: Host-associated > Plants > Roots > Rhizosphere | place: USA: Michigan...
GCGATCCCTGTCCCGGGAACATGTAGATCAGCCGTGGAGGGGCCGCTGACGGAAGCGGCGCTCGCTCTGATTCCACGGTGTTACTCAACCACCGGGCCGCCTCCTCAGCGCTGCTTGCCAGGAACGCTCGTCGATGAGGCATCGTGGCGCGGCCATTTTTCAGCGTGAACGCCACGTCGCCGAGAGGCACGTGCGGATGCGTTCTGAGGAAGCTCGCCAGATTCGCCGAAGCCTGATCGAGCGCCCGCTGGTTCTTCGCCGAAACGATCATCAGTTCGCGCCCCTGACGGCGGGCCAGATCGGTTCTCGGCGGCGGCTGCTCCACGATCACGTGCGCGTTCGTGCCCCCAATGCCGAAGGCGCTCACGGCCGCGCGGCGGATTGCGGTGGCGGGCCACTCCCGGCGCGTCGTATTCACGAAAAACGGGCTGTGCGGGAAATCGATCTTCGGATTCGTCGCCTCGCAGTGCAGCGTCGGAGGCAACACCCCGTGCTTCACGGCCAACACCGCCTTGATGAAGCCGGCCACGCCCGCTCCGGCATCGAGATGACCCAGATTGGTCTTGATCGATCCGACGGCGCAGTATTCGGTTCGTTGCGTATCGTACCGGTAGGCTTCACTCGCGGCCTGAATCTCGATCGGATCGCCGAGCTCAGTCCCCGTGCCGTGCGCCTCCAGGAAGCCGATCGAATCCGCCGATACGCCGGCAACGCCGAGCGCCGATCGAATCACGCGAATCTGGCCCTCGACTCCAGGCGCGGTATACCCCACTTTGCCGGAACCGTCGTTGTTGATCGCCGACCCTTTGATCACAGCGTGGATGCAATCGCCATCTGCTCGCGCGTCAGCGAGCCGTTTCAAGACAACGACAGCGCCGCCGTTGCCTGGCACGCACCCCTGGGCCCGCGCTGAGAACGCACGGCAATGCCCATCCGGTGATGAGATGCCCTCTTCCTGATAGAGATAACCAGCCATTTGCGGCAGTCGGATCGTGACGCCGCCCGCGAGCGCCATGTCACACTCGCCAGCGATCAGACCTTGGCACGCCATGTGGATGGCAACGAGCGACGTCGAGCACGCCGTCTGCAACGCCAGACTGGGACCGCGCAGGTTCAGCTTGTACGAGACACGCGTCGCCAGGAAGTCGCGGTCGTTGGCCAGATGCAGCATCTCGGCCGGCACCTGGGCCATCACGGAACGAACATTCTTCGCCAGATAATCGTTCCGTCCCACTCCGCCGTACACGCCAACCGCGCCATCAAAAGTGCCTGGGGCGTAGCCGGCGTGCTCGAGAGCAGTCCATGCCGCCTCGAGAAAAAATCGGTGCTGCGGATCGAGCAGCGATGCCTCGCGGGGACTGTACCCAAAGAAGGCTGCATCGAACGCCTCGACACCGTCGACAACGCCCCCGACCCTGACGTAATTCGGATCGGCAAGCGTGTCGCTATCGACACCCGCACCGCGCAGCTGGTCGTCCGTGAAGGACGACAGACAGTCCGTTCCCGCCAACAGCCGCTCCCAGAGTTCGTCGACGCTGGAGGCGCGCGGAAAGCGACCTGCCATGCCGATGACGGCGATCTCCAGCCCGGTGAGTGTTGGTGCCTGCGTCATGTGGTAGGAGCGGACCGTGGATCCGCGTCGGATTCGCGGCGTCGACGCGCCTGATTTCGCAGCCGGGCCTGACCCTCCACCAGACCATCCATACGTCCATGGCCGGATGCGGTCGTCGAGATCACTATGGAGTCCAGATGGGCCGACAGTGCCCGGATGGTCGGAAATTGAAAGAGATCCACGATCGACAGATCGGGGCGCACCGATTCGGCCAGCCGGGCGTGCACTTGCGCCATGAGCAGTGAGTTGCCGCCGATGTCGAAGAAGTTGTCATCGGCGCCAATGCGATCGATCTTCAGCACTTCTTTCCAGGACCGGGCGATCAGTTGCTCCAGATCCGACGCAGGCGGGGTGAACACTTCCGCGGCCTGCCGGACCATCTCTGGCGGCGGTAGTGCCGCACGATCGACTTTGCCGCTCGGAGTCAGTGGAAACTCATCGACGAACACAAACGCCGTCGGCAGCATGTAGTCGGGCAGGCTCACACGCAGGAATTCTTTGAGCACGCTCGGATGGGGCGCAGGCAGGCGCGATGGCACCATGTACGCCACCAGCCGGCGCACGCCGGGCTCATCCTCACGGATCATCGCAACCGCCCAGCCCACCGCGGGATGCCGGCACAGCTCGGTGGCGATTTCGCCCAGTTCAATCCGGAATCCGCGAAGCTTGACCTGGTCGTCGACGCGGCCCATGAATAGCAGGTGCCCCTCGGCGGTTCGTCGTACGAGATCGCCTGTTTTGTATAGACGCTCGGTCGTTCCGGATTCGAGCCGGTGCTGGACGAAGCACTGGGCGGTCAGTTCCGGCCTATTGAGATAGCCGCGCGCCAGACCATGACCGCCAAGATAGAGCTCACCCGGCACACCGATGGGGACTTCAGCGAAGCTCGAGTCAAGCACGTAGGTCTGTGTGTTCGCGATTGGCTGACCAATGGGTGGAGTGCGATCGCCATCCGTGCATGCAGCGAACGTCGCCCAGATCGTCGCCTCGCTCGGACCATAGAGATTGAAAAAGCGGCGACCGGGAGCCCATCGCGCGACCAGTTCGGCGGGGCACGCTTCGCCCGCTACCGAGAGAATCTTCAACGCCGGCAACGGGTCCCACGGCAGATGCGCAAGTGCCGACGGCGGGATCGTGAGGATTGAAATCTCTTCCCGTTTCAAGGTCTCCAGCAGCGGCAATCCGGGCAGAATCGATTCCTTCGACGCCAGATGCAACGCCCCGCCCGAACAGAGAGCCATCACCACATCGAAGACGGCGGCGTCGAAACTCATCGACGCGAACTGCAACACATGCGAACCCGGGCCGGCGCCAAAGACACGCTGCTGCTCCGCGGCCACATTCAAAAGCCCGCGGTGCTCGAGCAGGACGCCCTTGGGTTTCCCCGTGGATCCCGACGTGTAAATGACGTACGCCAGATCGTTCGCCGTCACTGTCGGCCTGAGATTCTCCGCACTGAGCGCGTCGATCATGGGCGCCTCGTCCTCGAGCACGACGGACTGGATGGGGAGCGTGCCCACACGCTCGAGCAGTGCGGATTGCGTCACGAGCAGCGCAGCGCCGGAATCGGCGAGCATGAACTTCAGCCGCTCAACCGGCTGCGTCAAATCGAGCGGTACGAAGGCGCCGCCAGCTTTGAGAATCGCCACCATCGCGACGATAAGGTCTGGTGCCGATCGATCCAGGAGCAGCCCTACGATCGTGTTCGGGCGAACGCCAAGTTGAACGAGGTAATGCGCCAGGCGATTCGCGCGTGCATTGAGCAGGCGATATGAGAGAGAGCCGACGGTCGAAACGACTGCCACGGCCTCCGGATGTTTCGCAGTCTGGAGTTCGATCAAGCGATGGATGCCACCCTCGCCATCACCATGCGTTATGCGGGGTCCGTTCCATCGGCGCAGGTCGAGCTGTTCCGTCTCGCTCAGTATGGACAGCGCAGCAACGGCAACGTCGGGCCGATCGACGGCGGCCCGAGCCAGCGCTTGCAGGTGTCCCGCCGCCCGACGGATCGTGGACGCGTCGAAGAGATCGGTGTTGTAGTCGAGCGTGCAACAGAACTCGTCGTCGACTTCGACAACCATCAGCGTCAGGTCAAACTGCCCTTCCTGCTGAATCGGGAACCCCACGCCTTCGAGCTCCAGCGGTCCGAGCCGCATTCGTTTTCCGGCTTCCCCGGCTATGAACGAGGCGACGCTCTCGTCCTGAAGGAGATGCGGCTTTTCGTACACAAACAGCACCTGGAACAGTGGCGACCGGCTCACATCGCGATCGGTCGACAACTGATCGACAAGACTGAGAAACGGGTATTCCTGATGTTCGAATGCTTCCAGAAGGACGTCACGATTACGCTTCAGCGTCTGGCGAAACGTCGCTTCCGGAGACAAGCGGAATCTCAGCGGAAGGAGATTGGCGGCGTAACCCACGACCGATTCGAGTTCCTTCCGACTTCGTCCCGATGCGAGATAACCGATCATCAGATCGTTCTGACCCGAGTACCGACCCAACAGGATCTGCCACATGGTGAGGAGCGCCATCTGTGGCGTGGCACGCCCCTCGCGCACGAGCGCTTTCAATCGAAGGGTCGTTTCGCGGCCCAGGCGGAACTTCTCCGAACGCCCGTTGTATCCGGGTGTGGGCGGCCTCGGCCGATCAGTCGGCAGGTTCAGCACTGGTACCGGTTGAACGAGGTGCGTCTTCCAGAACGCAAGGTGGCGCGCGCCAGCTTCGCCGGCAATCGCTGCTTGCTCCGAGCGGGCCAGCACTTCATTCTCCCGTGACGGAGGCGGCAGGTCAGGAGCGTGACCCGCGATCGCTGCGCGGTAGATAGCCCCAAGCTCAGTCAGACACACCCACAACGACCAGCCGTCCATGATGATGTGGTGGAAGGTTGCGGACAGATAGGTGCCGGTGGGGGCACCGGCATAGACGCGGACACGCATCAATGGGCCGGTCGAGAGCGCAAACGGTTCCTTGATCTCACGCGCGATCCGATCGTGCACCTGCGCTTCAGTCCACGCCGAGGCATCGTCCATGTCCAATCGCACGCGCACAGCCGGCTGCACTTGCTGGACAGGTTCTCCGCGCACGGACGGAAAAACGGTCCGCAGTGCTTCATGCCGTTCGACCAGCGTGTGCAACGATTGCTCGAAGGCACGGAGATCGAATGGTGAGATCACACGCGCGGTGAACGCGATGTTGTAGGCGCCGGTCTTCGGCGCCATCTGGTGGAGAAACCAGAGCGACCGCTGACCCGAGGTCAGCGGTCGTGTCGTTACGATTTCGGTCGGTGACGTCAAGGGCCGCTCGTCTTCGCCGACGCGCCCCGCAAGATCCGCCAGCGTTTCAGAATCGAAGATCGTTCGAAGCGTGAAGTCCCTTCCGAAGCGCTCGTGCATCAGGGCGACCACTCGGGCGGCGAGCAGCGAATCGCCACCAAGGTCGAAGAAGTTGTCGCCTCGGCCGACCGATGCCACGCCAAGTACTTCTTTCCAGATCGCGGCGACCGCCCGCTCCGCGTCTGTTCGCGGCGTCGCAGATTCGGCGTTCTCTTCCAATCCTCGAACCAACCGCAGCACCTGCTCCTTGTCTACAGCGCCGGTCGCCGTCAGCGGCATGGCCGCCAGCCGGATGACCTCAGGACGCGAGCGGACTCCATACCGATCGAGCAACTCCAGTTCCTCGAGATCCGCGTCTCTCCGGTTGGTGTCAGACGACGTGTAACAGAGCAGAACTTCTTCGAGCAGATTCGGATCCTCGAGACACGCCCTCCGGACGTAGCGATGCCCGCCGTCCAGGCCAATCAATATTCGTGATTCGCCGCAGGCAAGACCGACCGTGAGTGACTGAAGCGCCTCGGCTGGTGCCAGCGCCCGATAGCCGCGGGCGCGGAGCGCGTCCTTCAATTGGTGATCGCGACTCTGGCCGGTCTCATTCCAGTTGCTCCAGGACAGGCAGCAGTGCCTGATGGGTCCCCGCTCCTGGAAGTGGGCGGCGAACGCCTCCTGGAAAGCGTTTGCGGCGGCATATGTGCCGATGCTGGCGCCGCCGAAAAACCCGGCGATTGATGACCACGAAATCAGCACGCCTCGGCCTCTTGCCGCCAACGCTCGCTGCAAGGATTCCGTGCCGAGCGCCTTCGGTTTCAACAAAGCGAGGAATCGTTCGGCCGTGTCGTCAACCGCAAGACTCTCGTAGTACGTCCCGGCCAGATGGATCGCGCCATCGAAGGGGCGTCCCCACAGCGTCGCGTAGTAGTCCAGCGCTGCTGCGACGCCGGCCTCATCACAGACGTCGAGCGACTCGTACGCGACCGTTCCCCCGAGCGTCCGAAGCCGTTTGAGCACCGCCTCGCGCCGTTTGTCGAGCTGATGGCGACCCGTCAGCAGCAGCCTTGCGCCGAACTGCTGAACCAGGAACTCAGCGACACGCTCGCCAATGCCGCCCATTCCGCCCGCGATCAAATAGGCGCCGCCCTTCACAAAAACGGGACCCTGGCGACGACCAGCATCGAACACAACTTTTTCCAGAGCCGAAACCAGGCGGTGCCCATCGCGGAATGCGACCTCACGATCGCGCTGCGCTACGCACAATTCCTCCAGGAGCAGGGAGGCAATCTCGGACAGGTCGCCTGGAGGGATATCGACATGACGACACTGCAGCCACGGAAGTTCCTGCGGCAGGGACTTCAGCAACGCAATGGCTGGCGCCTTCTCGTATGCGACGCGTTCGCCAGGACGCACGCCCTGGGAATGACTGGCCACCAGCGTCAGATGCGTCAGTACCGGCCGAATCCGCGCGAGGGCTTGCACCAACCACATCGCGCTCAGCGCGCCCTCGAACTGCGATGCCTCGATCGCCTCGCCAATCGCCTCACCCGCATAGGCGCCGTAGCCCCACAGGTGAAGGATGTGATCCGGCAGGCGGCCGGCGTTCGACAAAGCGGTCACCAGCCGCTCGTAATCGGACCGCTCACGCGGGTCGATGGTGAAATCGTCAGCGTCGGTCTGAGTGAACCGGTTCGCCGCGCGAACCATCGTGCAGCGGATGCCGCGACCCTCGAGATGGCTGCGGATTTCCTCGCCAAGCCCTGAACCGTCGGCAAAAATGACCGCCGCGGAGTTAGCGCGCACGAGTGATCGGTCGATGGTTCCAACCTTCGGTCGCCACACTTTTCGGAAGAACCAATCGGGAATCGTGTTGCCGTTGGCGAGCAGCCGATCAACCTGCTTCAGAATTCCGGCGAATTCGCCCGCCAGGAACCGCCGGGCGAGCTCGGACCGCTGGATTTTCCCGACTGATGTCTTGGGAATGGCCGTGTCGGCGACGGGGATGACGTAGTCTGGCGCGATGCCGATCCCGGCGCTGAGCTCGGCTCGAATGCGCCGGAGGAGAAGCGGAATCGATCGGGAATCACGTGGCTGAAAAAAGATCGCCAGACGATCGGTGTTGGATCCTTCGGGCCTGACGGCGCAGGCGGCGGTGAAGGAGGTCTCCACGCCGTCAATGGCCTCGACCGCAGATTCGATGGCGTGACAGTAGTAGTTGACGCTGTTGACGATGACAACGTCCTTTTCCCTGCCGGTGATCGTCAGGCGCCCGCCACGAATCAGTCCAAGATCGCCCGTCTTGAACCACCCGTCGCGCGTGAACGACTCCCGGGTCACATCCTCGCTGCCCAGGTAACCCGCCGTCACAACCGGGCCGCGCACCTGCAGCCGTCCAACCGTCCCTTCGCGAAGGATGCGATCGTCGGTGTCGACGATCCGCATGGACACGCCAGGAATCGGACGTCCGACCTCGACAAACGGATCATCGTCCGCGCTGTTGTCGAGCGAAAAACCGTGCCCGTAAATCACGCCGGAAGATGTCTCCGACATCCCCCAGGCCGGGCACATGCAGCCGGGATTGAGATGATGGGGTCCGAGTAGTCTGAGAAACGTTCGCGCCGTTCTCGCCACGATCGCCTCAGCGCCATTCAAAATCAGGCGCAGCCGTGACAGATCCCACGATCGCCGCGCAATTTCCCGCGCGCGATCGTTGACGAGCGCAAACGCGAAATTCGGAGCAAAGGTCACGGTGGCACGGAAGCTGTCCAGGGAATCGATCCATCTCAGGGGATCCTCGAGCACCCATCCGGTCGGGAGATGAACCTGCCGGCACCCGAGAGAGATGTCGCGGATGTGGAAGAAGATGAGACCCGCGACATGATCGAGCGGCATCCAGTTGACGCTGACGTCATCGCATGAGAACTGATTGAGCTGGCGTGAGCCGTTTGTCCTGCTCAAGATGTTTCGATGCGTGAGCATCACCGCTTTCGGGGTGCCCGTGCTGCCCGACGTCAGCATCAGCAGCGCCAGGTCGTCCGGAGCAGCCAGCGCGCGCTCACCTTTGTGGGTGGTCCTCAGGTCCTCGATGGCGTGGACACGCGCACCCGGCAGGGACAATCGCTCGACGGCAGACAGAAGTGAGGGAACCGCGTCGCGCACCGTGACGATGTGCGCCCCGCCTATCGTCGTCCACACGGCACGGAGCGTCTGAAGTGGAACGCCAACGCGGTCGTACCCGCCAGGAACCGCAAGCGGAACCGGGACGAAACCGCCGAGCACACAGGCCCAGAACGTCTCGATGAAATCCTGTTGACGCTCGAGCTGCAGCACGACGCGATCGCCTCGCGCCAGCCCTCGTAACTGAAGACCGCCCAGGATTCGTTCGGCTTGTTCGCGGAGCTCGGCGTACGACTGGTACGTCGTCTGTTCCGGCGTCGCGTAGACCAGGCCGTGCGGAGATGTGCGCGCGGCCAGCGTCAAGACTCCGTCGAGTGTGACGGAAGAGTCCGCGTCGAGAGGTCCACCATCGCATACGGCCGGATCGCCGGAAGCTGGCGATTGTTCACCGCCGGACGGCGCGGCGGTCGAAATGACTGCATTGCCCGTTGGCGGGCTCCAGTCATCGAGCAGATCCGAGAGGTGAAGCGGCAGGAGAGGTCTCGGGCCGTTATCCAGAAGCAGGGCCGCGCGTTCGACGCCCTTCAGCGTTGCGGCACGCCGCTCCCACGCTTGAAGCAGCAACGGGTCATGCACGGGCAGACGCGACAGCGCCGAACTGTCCACCGTCCCTGCGGCCGTCAGCGGAATGGAGGTGACACCAACGATGTGTGCCACGGCCGGCAATCCGCCCGACTCGAGCTGAATGCGGAGGTCGTCGGTCGCAACCGCGGACAGCGGCGCAACATAAGCCACAAACTCCAGGCCGCCGTCTTCAGCTGTTCGCTCAAGAACGGCGCAGTCGCCGATCGAGGCGTGCGCCAGAAGCGCGCGTTCTATGGCCCGGCAGCCGGACTGACGATCGGACCTTTGTCCTGTTTCAGGATCGTTGACCGCTGCCATTGCCATTCCGGGTGGGGTCGGGTGTGGAATCGACAGCCACTGCACGCTCGCGGGCGCACGATCGCAGTTTCGCCGCGCGCACGGGATCCATCAGCAGTCGGCAGGCGCTGCGCAGATCGATCTGCCAGCCGGCTGGATCGGCAAACATGGAATCCAGATCCGCCGACGCGATGGTGACCCCTTTGCGATGGATATCGGTGTAGAACGCCGTCGTCAGTGTCTCCGGCTGCGGGCCCGCCATGAGCAGCCGACCCCAGCGCGGCAGTGCCTCGAGCAGCATCGCGATCGCCTCGCCGTTACCGGACAGGTCCACGGCCGCGACCCCTGGCGCGTTGTTGATCAAAGCTCGCAGGCGATCGGTGGACGCTGCATCCTGAGCATCGACGCTGTCGTCGGTACAGCGGCCGCCGTCGTTGGTCACACGGATTGCCGACAAGGCACCTCGCCACGTGGCGACCAGGCCCACGAAACCGGTCAAACCATCACCATCCGTGTAGATGGCGGTTTCTCCGATCTCCAGGCGTAAGCGGCGCCAGACCCGCAGGGCTTGAGCGGTCGGTGGAATCAGTAGTGCATCGGCGGCCTGAATACCATCGGGCACGCGCACGCACGCACGGGATGAGGCTTCGATCTCGACTGCCGACACCGGATGTGACGCACGAACCAGCACGAGGTCGCCGCTCGACCACGGAGCGCCGCGCGCTTCGATCAATCGTCCAACGATATACGGGTTGACACGCGTGGGAGTGCTCTGGTCCGAATGGCCTTCGTAACGCACTCGCATGTCCGCCGCCTGCATCAGATCCGCCACGGTCAGTCGAGCGCGGCTGGATAACGAGGAACCCCCAGCGACCGCCCCTCCTCCATCGACCGCAATGCTGTTGTGATGAACGCGAGGTTCTCCCATCCCTCGCGTCCGGTGATCGCGGGCCTCCGGCCTTCGCGGATCGCAATCGTGACGTCGTTCAACCACTCTTCGATCCATCCCGCTTTGGGGGAAATCGCGATCGTGTGGGTCTTCCCCGGACGGGATCCGTCAATCGCCCGCGCTGAATGCACCCGGATGGCCTCATCGTCAATCGTCAACGTGCCATGCGATCCCCAGATCCGCTCCTCCGCTTGATTCGCCCCGCGCCGAATGCAGCCGCCGGAAATCGTCCCGATAGCCCCATTGTCGAATCGGCAGCTGATGCTCACGCTGTCGTCGACCTCAGTCGGTGATCCCAGCGTGCCGTGTTCGCAGTAGACGCGGCTCGCTCGAAGCCCGGTTATGAAGTAGATGTAGTCGATGACGTGGCACAGGTTCATGAAGAAAAAACCGGCGCCAGCCTTTTCCTTGGACGTACGCCAGTCGTCGGCTGACGCACTTCGCGCGCCGTGCCAGTACCCGCGCTCCCTGTAGGAGTAGGCCGCCGCCTGTACACCGGTAATTTCTCCGACCGCTCCTTGATCGATGAGACGCTTCGCGAGGTGAACTCTGGGCAGATACCGGAAGCTGAAGTTCACACTCAGCGTTACGCCGTGGCGCTTGCACCCTTCGACGATCTCGTCCGCTTCCCGCATCGTGATCGCCAATGGTTTTTCGAGCAGGACATGTTTGCCGTGCGCCGCTGCCTGAAGCGCAAGATCGCGGTGAAGGTAGTTGGGAACCGCCAGTAACACCGCGTCGACGTTCGATTGATTCAAGAGGGCGTCATATGATTGCGACGACGAGGCGCTCAGGGAAGCGGCGAGCTGGCGCGAGACCTTCTGATTCGTGTCGTACACGGCCACCACGTCGATGAGCGCGGCTTTGGCGGCCTCGCGCGCGTGCTGCTGGCCGATGCTGCCCAACCCCACGATCCCGATTCTGAGCGGCGCGACTGTCGCCTTTGCCGGCGAGGGTATCACCCGGCGAGGCTCCGGCGAGGATCTGGCGGTCGCAACAGGTGGCGGCGGTGATGCCGGTTCGGGGCGCCACTCGAAGATGATGCCGAGATGCTTGGATCGTCCGGACGCGAGCTGCTCGTAGACTTCGTTGCAGGCCTCGGGCCGGGCCCGCCATGTGACGAGGTCGTCCACACGCAGACGGTTACGGCGGAGGAGCTCGAGAAACAAGGCAGCTTCCTGCTGATAGCTCCATCGCGTCGGGCTGGCTTCGCGCTCGGCCACCGTGGTCAGATGCGCGCCAAGGATCGTGAGATCCCTCTCCTGCAGTCGGGCGACCCAATTCGCGTTCCTGTCCAGCGTTCGTCCACTTCCAACAATGACGACGCGGCTTCCCCGGGCCGCACATCGCAGGGCCGTTGCGATCGAATCAGGCGTTCCCGCAGCCTCGATGACGACGTCGGCGTCAATGCTGTCAAGGCCCGCGTCGGCAAGGGACATGAACGTATCGCCGTCTGAAAGTGCGAGGGCGGAACGCGCCCGAGATGAACCGATGGCCACGATCGCGGACGGCGAAGAAAGCGCGGCGAGACGCCTTGACAGCTGCCCAACGAGCCCCTGACCCACGACCGCCACCCGTTCCCCCGGCGCAATCGCCGCTTTTCGGACGCCTTGCAACGCGATCACGCCCAGGACCGTGAAGCTCGCATCCTGTAACGTCACCCCATCGGGGACCTTGACGAGCACCTGCGTCGACACCGTATCGCGGCTCGCGTGATGGAGACCGCCGGCCACGCGGTCACCGGGCACGAAGCCCGAAACCGAGGCGCCGACCTGGCCGACGACTCCCGCGCCGGAATATCCAGGCGCATAGGGAAATCGGCGGGGCGTGCCGGGCCACCCACACAAGATCGAGGTTTCGGTGCCGGGGCTCACAGCGGTCACACACATTTCGACGAGAATTTCATGGGTCCGTGGACCGAGAATCTCGCGGGGTTCGAGATGTGCGACTTCGAAGTCCTCGAAGGTGACACGTTTGCACCGGTTGACCGTCGCTCGGGCGTGTGCCGCTTCGGCTCGAATGCTCGCCCACCGGTAAGAACGTCTCAGTGCCGGCTGCACATCGTCGGGCATCCGGTCATAGACCGCGCGCAACACCTGCTCAATGGAAGCCATCGGTCCTCAGTGCTGCCGCACGAAGTCGAGAATCACCTCTTCCTTTGCGCGGGTCTTCTTG
>Ga0070681_10005634_pt1 | contig 12100 bp, 12 predicted proteins | sample KBSC83BmetaG_FD_65650 | JGI IMG/M metagenome (GOLD analysis project Ga0070681, IMG submission 65650) | Corn rhizosphere microbial communities from Kellogg Biological Station, Michigan, USA - KBS C8-3B metaG | ecosystem: Host-associated > Plants > Roots > Rhizosphere | place: USA: Michigan...
CTTCCCGACCAGGACGAGCCGCTCCACGAATGACCCGACCACGACGAACCGCTCCAGCTCGATCCGCTCCAGCTCGACCCGCTCCACGAGCTTCCCGACCAGGACGAGCCGTTCCAGGCGCCGCCCGACCAACTGTGGCCCGACGCCTCCAACAGCGCCATCGCGGCCGAATTGAAGGGCATCCCGAAGATGTCCTGCTCGCCCTGGAGCGCAACGCCGTTCAGCGCGATGTGATCGGTGCCGCGCGACGCCTCGAGCAGGCCCGTGCCCGTCCCAGGCGCGTTGTATTGCTGTGCGGCGAACACCGAGGGTACAGAGGCGCCGAGAAGCTTGCCCATGTCGAGCTCCCCGCACCCCTGCTGCTTCCAGTTGTAGGAAGCCAGCTTGTCGCAGCTCGACGTCAGCATCGCCTTCACCTGGTCCGGCGTCAGTTGCGGATAACGCTGCAAGAGGTCGGCAACCCCGCCGGACACGAACGCCGTCGCCTCCGAGGTGCCGCTGCCACGGAAGTAGTTGTTGCTCAGGGCGCCGGCCGGGTTGTTCTGATCGATGTAGGAGCCCGGGAGGCGAAGGCCCTGGAGGTGGGTGCCCGGCGCGATCAGGTCTGCGGCGCGACAGCTCGAACTGCAGCTCGCCGCGGTGGCAGAGAACGACGCGACCTGGTCATCCCAGGGCGTGGAGGTCCCCATCGTGTCCGCTCCACCTACCGCAAGGATCTGCGGGTCATAAGCCGGATCAGCGAGACCCGGCGCGCTCGCGCCGGTCTGGTAGCCGGAGTTGCCTGCCGCGGCGACGACGACGATCCCGGCCCTCCAGGCCTGCTCGACGGCGTAGGCAAGGGGATCGACCGCGTACGCCTGGCTCGAGTTGGTGCCGTAGGAGAGGTTGATCACCCGGATGTTCAGCCCGTTGTCGTTGCGGTGCTGCACGACCCAGTCGATCGCCGCGATCACCTGGCTCACATCCGTGCCTCCATCTGCCACGCCCACCTTCAGCGACACGATGCGCGCGTCCGGGGCCACCCCGCGGTACCCACCCGGCTGGCCGTCGTTGCCGGCAATCAGGCCGGCCATGAACGTCCCGTGGCCATCCGTGTCCAGGTACTGCGAGCTCGGGCTCTGCGACTCGAGCGACAGGTCCGGGCCGTTGACCACCTTGCCGGGCGCGCTCAGTCCCGCGACGGGTGCGACACCGGTGTCGATGACCGCGACGTCCACGCCCTTGCCGGTGTGGCCTGCGTTCCACCACGCCTGGACGCCGTCGCCGGCCGTGATGTTCTGCATCGAGTAGGGATCCGAGCTCGGGTCGTAGGCGGAAGCACCCCACGAGGCGCCGGAGTGCATCCCGGCGAGCGTCAATGCCAGGAGAACTGCCACCAGGACTGTCCGCCAGGCCCGGAAACGAGAAGCGTCGCGCTTGGTGAGGTGAGCCCCCACGTGTACCTCCTTGTCGCGACCGCCCTGATGCCGCAGAACGTGCCGCCGTAGCCGCCAATCAGTCGGCGGAACGTAGGTCGCCGCCCTCCGCCGCTCCTCCCGCAGAAGGGGGAGCTGTTTCGCTCGAACGAGGGATTCTTGAACGCCGGGGGCCGTGCCGAAGAGGCCGCCGCCCACTAGCGTTCCAGCCGTGAGCTCGGTTCTCGACTCTGCGCCGCCGCGGTTCACCGCCGAGGACGCCGCGCGGATCGCGGCCGACGTGTTCGGGCTCCGCGGCACCGCGTCCCCGCTCGGCAGCGAGCGCGACCAGGCATTCCTCCTGGAGCACGGAGTCCTCAAGATCTCGAACTCCGGCGAGGACGAGGCCGTGCTCGATCTCGAGGAGGCCGCGATCGCCCACGTGGCGGCAGTCGACCCGGAGCTGCCGGTGGCCCGGCCCCTCGCGGCCCGCGCGAGGTTCGACGGCCACCAGGTGCGCCTGTTCGAGCGGCGCCACGGCCACAAGGGCGGGCCGGAGCTCGACGACGACGCGGTGAGGGAAATCGCCGCCGTGCACGCCCGCCTCTGTGTCGCGCTCCGCTCGTTCTTCCACCCCGCGGCAGGCCGCGAGCTGCTCTGGACCCTCAGCGCCACGCCGCAGCTGCGGCCGCTCCTCGACGAGATCGCCGATCCAGCACGGCAGGCGCTCGTCGCGCGAATGCTCGACCGCTACGAGGGGCGCGTGCAGCCGGAATGGCAACGCCTCCGCGGCCAGGTCGTGCATGGGGACTTCAACCTCGACAACCTCCTGCTCGACCGGGACGACCGGGTCAGCGGGATCCTCGACTTCGGCGACTGCTGCCACACGGCGCTCGCCGCCGACGTGGCGGTGGCGCTCGCCTCGTTCCTGCGTGGACGGCCGACCGACGACGCGTTCCGGGTCGCGCGGATCGCGCTCGACGGCTTCACCTCCCGGCTACCACTCGAGCCACTCGAGCTCGAGCTCCTCGGGGACCTGGTGGGGGCGCGGCTGGCGGCGATTGTCTCGATCAGCGCCTGGCGCGCCCGTCGCTTCCCCGAGAACGCCGAGTACATAGAAGCCTGGGACGAAGACTCGTGGCGCCTGCTCGAGCTGCTCGACGGGCTCGATCCGGAGGAGGTCGCGCGCGAGCTAGGCGCACGACGCGACTCGGTCGCGGCGCCACAGCTCGTCCGGCGGCGGGACGAGGCGCTCGGCGCGCTTCTGACACCGCTCACGTACGCGCGCCCCGTCCATGCGGCTCGAGCCGAGGGCGTCTGGATCTACGAGCCCGACGGGCAGCGGCTCCTCGACGCCTACAACAACGTCCCGGTAGTCGGCCACTGCCACCCGCGGGTGACCGAGGCGGTCGTCCGCCAGACGCGGCTCGGTGCGACCAACGCGAGGTACGTGAGCGAGCCGCTGGTCGAGCTCGCCGAGCGGTTGCTCGCCGCGTTCCCGCCGCAGGCCGCCTTCAACACGGTGCTGCTCGTCAACTCGGGTAGCGAGGCGAACGACCTTGCCTGGCGTCTCGCGGCCGAAGTGACCGGACACGACGGCGTGCTCGTGACCGAGAACGCGTACCACGGCGTCACTGCAGCGACGACCCGGCTCTCGCCGGAGGACTGGCCCGCAGCCCACACGCCGGCCCATATCGCCCGGATTCCCCCGCCCGGAAGCGGTGCCGAGCTCGCCGGTGCCCTGGACGCCGCGCTCGGGGAGCTCGACGGTCGCCTCGCCGCGACGTTCCTCGACGGCTCCCTGATGAGCGACGGGATCCACGTGCCCGAGTCCGGGGAGCTCCGCCGCCTCGTGGAGCGCACGCATGCTGCGGGCGGGCTCTACGTCGCGGACGAGGTGCAGGCCGGCCACGGCCGGTGCGGGCCGGAGCTCTGGTCGTTCACCCGCCACGGCATCGCCCCCGACGTCGTCACGCTCGGCAAGCCGATGGGCAACGGCTACCCGGTCGCAGCGGTCGTGACGCGGCGCGAGCTCGCCGAGCGGTTCCCGTACGCCGGGCGGACCTTCTCCACGTTCGGCGGCAACCCGGTCGCCGCGAGCGCCGCGCTCGCCGTGCTCGACGTGCTGGAGGACGAGCGGCTGCCCGAGCGTGCCGCGGGCGTGGGAGAGCGCCTGCGCGCAGCAGTCGTGAGCCTGGGCAAAGCGGACATCGTCGGGGTGCGAGGCCGGGGACTCCTCGCCGGCGTCCAGCTCTCGGGCGCGGCGCTGGCCGCGCGGGTCACCGAGGAGCTCCGGGAGGCAGGGATCCTCGTCGGACGCACCGGGAAGGACAGCGATGTGCTCAAGATCCGGCCGCCGCTCGCGTTCACGGATGAACACACTGAGCTGCTCATCCAGGCTCTCGACCAGGCTCTGGGCTGACCTTTCCGCCCCGAAGCCGTATCTTCCGACACGATGGCAGTTGAGCAGACCGATGCGCAGCTCGTCTCCCGGTGCCGGGACGGCGACCCGGCTGCGTGGAACGAATTCGTGGAGCGGTTCTCGCGGTACGTCTATGCGATCTGCGGCCGCGGGTTCCGCCTCGCCCAGCACGACGCGGAGGATGTCTTCCAGGAGGTCTTCGCGCGTGCGTTCGAGCGCCTGCCCGAGCTGCGGAGCGACGATGCCGTTCGCCCATGGCTCGCCCAGCTCACGCGCCGGCTCTGCATCGACCGGCTGCGCCTGAACGCCCGCGACATGCCCTCCGAGACGGAGCCCGACGAGCGCGAGGTGGACGACGTGCTCTCCCAGCTCGACGACGCCATGTCCGTGCGTGCCGCGCTCGACAAGGTCGGCGACCCGTGCCGGGAGATCCTCGACCGTTTCTTCTGCCGCGACGAGAGCTACCGGACGATCGGGGAGCTGCTCGAGCTCCCCGCCGGAACGATCGCCAGCCGGATCTCCCGCTGCCTGGAAAAAGTTCGTGGCGAACTCGATGGAAGGAGTCGGGCCTCTCGTCCGTCATGAGAGAGATGAACGGTTTCGACGAGGAGCAAATCGGCCGGCTGCTACGCCTCCTGCCGCCTGCGCCCGAGGGTTGGGTTCGTGCCGCACAGGAGTTGCCGGCTGCGCGGGCGATGCTCGACGAGATCGTCGCGCGTGCCGAGCAGGATGCCGCCTTCAGGCTCCAGCTCCAGGCCGACCTCGAGCGTGCGGTCGCCGCCGCCGGTTACGACCCCTCGCCGTTCATCGTCTCCCGGCTGCGCCGGCTCCTCGAGGCGGTCTAACAGACGCGGGACCTGCCCCGGTGAGACACTGCCGTGGTGCTCACCGGTCTCCCCCTTCCCGCCCTGCTCGAGGAGTTGGCGGCGCCGCGCGAGGTTCCCGGCGCCGGCTCGGCGCTTGCTGCCGCGCTCGCCGCCGCTGCGGCCGTCGTGCAGATGGCCGCGCGGCTCTCGCCTGAGAGCTGGGCCGACGCCGCCGGTGTAGCGGCCCAGGCCGAGGCGCTGCGCGAGCGCGCGGTGCAGCTCGTCGACGAGGACGCGGAGGCGTACCGGCAGGCGCTCGAAGCGCGGGCCGCCGCCGACGAGAAGTCGAGACCGGAGCAACGCGACTGGGCGCTCGGGCAGGTCACCGCAGCGGCCGCCGAGCCGCCGCTCGCGCTCGCCCGCCTGGCCGCCGACCTCGCCGAGCTCTGCGCCGCCGCGGGGGAGCGAGTCGAGCCGCGCGTGCACGCTGACGTCGCGGCCGCGGCGGTGTTGGCCGCAGCCGTCGCACGCGGGTCGCGGGCGCTCGTGGCGGCGAACCTCACCGCGCTGGCCGGCGACGCCCGGGTCGAGGAGGCCGATCAGCTCGTCTCCGCTGCCGAGGCGGCCGCCAGGTCGCTGTCGCTGTAGTCCGCACCGTCATGCAAGAGGCCCGGTTGAAGCCGGGCCTCCTTGCATGACGGGTCAGGTCAACTGCTAGCTGTTGCTGGGCGAATCCATCCGCACGCTGGGGGACCGGTGCGCCTCGACGTCGTCCTCGCCTTCCTTCGCCGGCTCGTCGTTCGTGCCGACCCTGGTGCGGCCGACCCTGGTGCGGTGGCTCTCGACCTCGGTCTCGTCGTCTTTCCGCTGCTCGTCCGACATCTCGCTCCTCCTCCTTGCCCCGTGCGGGTCAAGTGCTTTCACTACCTAGACGCGCGGCGCGGTCACAATCTTCCGCCCGCCCCGACTAGCCACACAAAGCGAAGGGCCCGGCGTGTGCCGGGCCCTTTCAAAGCTGGTGCCGCTTGCCTCAGCCGGCCCGGTTGACGTGACCCTCGACCTCGTCGTCGTCCGCCTCGTCCGTGAGGCCGGCGCGATTGCCGTGACCCTCGACCTCGTCGCCCGGCTCGTCGGTCAGGCCGGCCCTGTTGCCGTGACCCTCGACCTCGTCGCCCGACTCGTCCGTCAGGCCGGCCCTGTTGCCGTGACCCTCGACCTCGTCGGCCGACTCGTCGTTGAGACCGTAATGCGATCCGTGCGCCTCGACCTCGTCGCCCGGCTCGTCGTTCGCGCCGTAATGGGTGCCGCGCTGCTCGTCCGACATTGCTCCTCCTTTTAGAAGCCCGTTGCGCCTGATGTAGCGCTGTCATACCTCTAGACGTGCTTGGGCCGACGAATCTTCCCATCGGCCCTTCAAATTCGCAACTACGCCTGCGATCCTGCCTCACGTGGGCGGATTCGCGGCATCTCTGCATGCATTCAGGCGGGTTTTCGCCAACCCCGACGTCCGCAACGTCCAGATCGCGGGGGCCGGCTCGACGCTCGGGATCTGGGCGTACGGGGTAGCGCTTCCGGTCTACGCCTACCACGCCGGAGGCGCGCGCGCGGTCGGCTTGCTCTTCTTCGCCCGTTTCGTGCTCGCCGCGCTCGCGAGCCCGTGGATCGGCCTCCTCGTCGATCGCTGGTCTCGCCGGCGGGTGATGCTCGCGTCGGATCTCGCTCGCAGCGCCCTGATGATCGGGATGACCGTGGTCGCCAGCACCGGAGGGAACCCCTATGCGGTCTACGTGATCGCGGTCACGTCGACCATCGTCGCCGTCTCGTGGGCCCCGGCGCAGGCCGCCCTGATGCCCTCGCTCGTGCACTCGCCCGACGAGCTCACTGCCGCCAACGTGGTCGGCAACACGATCTCGAGCATCGGGATGTTCGCCGGCCCCGCCCTCGGCGGCGTCCTGCTCGCGCTCAGCGGCCCCGCCGCGGTCTTTGCGCTCACCGCCGGGCTGACCATCTGGTCGGCGGTGTTCGTTCTGCGGGTGCCGCGTGACGCCGCCCCGGAGCGGCCGGCGGAGCCCCCGCACATCCTGGCCGAGTTGACGGCCGGCTTCACGGCGGTGATTCACCGGCCGGCGCTACGGGTCGTGATCGGGCTGAGCGGCGCGCAGGCCGCCGTCGACGGTGCGCTCGAGGTGCTGCTCGTCGTCCTCGCGATCAAGTTGCTGCACGGTGGCAACGCCAGCCTGGGCTGGCTGAACACGGCGATGGGCATCGGCAGCATCACGGGCGCGGTCTTCGTCGCTGCCTTCTCGGCGCGCCGCCGCCTGGCCGGCGGGTTTGCGATCGGACTCCTGCTCTCCACGGTGCCGCTCGCGCTTGCCGCCGCCGTGTCCTCCCTGGCTCCGGCGCTCATCCTCATCGGCGCGCTCGGGGTGGGAGCGATCTTCTTCCAGGTCAACAGCGTGACGTTGATCCAGCGCTCGGCCGAGAACGAGGTGATGGGCCGCGTGTTCGCGTTCCTCGGCAGCCTGACGCTGGGCGGAATGGCGATCGGCTCCGTCGTCGCCCCTCTGCTCGACGACTGGCTCGGAGCGCGAGGCGCGCTGATCGCGACCGGCATGTCCGTCCCCGTCCTGCTCGTCCCGCTCTGGCCGAGCCTGAGACGGATCGACGACGAGGCGACGATCGCGGAGGAGCCGCTCGAGCTACTGCGGCGAATCGCGATCTTCGCGGACCTGCCGGAGCCCGTGCTCGAGCGCCTCGCGGCAGGGGCCACCGCCATCTCGGCCGCGCCCGACCAGGTCATCGTCTCGCGCGGCGAATCAGGCAATCACTTCTACGCGATCGCCGGCGGCAAGGCCAACGTGGAGCGTGACGACGGCACGAACCGGGAGCTGGGCCCCGGCGACTTCTTCGGTGAGATCGCGCTGCTGCGCGACGTCCCGCGGACCGCGACCGTGCGGGCGCTGGAGGTTCTCCATCTGTTCGCGGTCGAGAGGGACGAGTTCCTGACGGCCGTGACGGGCCATGCTCCGACGCTCGCCGCCACGGAGAACATCGTGAAGACCCGCCTCCCTGCGGGCGCGCTCGCGGGCTAGGACGTCTCGGCGAGCAGCCGGTCGAGTGCCCGGAGCAGCTCGAGGGCGGAATCGCGCTCGTCCTCCTCCAGACGTCCGGCGACCCGTGCCAGCGGTGCGAGGCGACCCTCGCCGGCAAGCGCCTCACGCGCGCGGCGTGCCCGCTGGAGCAGGTCGAGCGCGATCGCCGCCTGGTTGGCGAACAGGCCGAGTAGGTCGACCTCCGAGAGCCTCACGCGCGACTCCGCGGGCCGGTCGAGCACGTTGAGGACTCCGAGGGCGCGCTCCTCGACGAGCAGAGGCACCGCCATCATGCTCTTCGGCACGTAGCCGGTCGACTCCGCCGCGGTGCGCGACCAACGGGTGTCGGCGCTCAGGTCGTCGACGATCAGCGGCTGGCGCGTGGTGAGCACCCAGCCGGCGATGCCGGTGTCCGCCGGGAACCGCATGCCGAGCAGCTCGCCCTCCCCCTCGCCGGCCACCGCCTCGAACACGAGCTCGTCGGCTTCTTCGTCGAGCAGGAACACGGACGCCGCCTTCGCGCCGAAGATCGCACGCGCCACTTCTACCGTCGCCTGCAGGAGCGCGCGGTGCGCCTCGTCCGCTCCGAGGACGCCCGCGGCGACGGCCGCTTCGAGATCGCTCATTGGGCGACCTTAGCCCGATGAGCGTGTGGAGGGGGCGTGTGGGAACCGGGAGGTTCCCACACAGAAGGCGCAAGAAGGGGGCAACGTGGGGGAAACATGGTTTCCCCCACGGGAGCGAGCCGAAGGCGAGCGACGCTCATACTGCTGCTCCCTTCGCGTTGGAGGCCGTCTGGTAGAGGACGCTCTTGAGCTGGAACGGCGTCAGATCGGGATGCTTCCCGAGGATCAACGCGCAGATGCCGGCGATGTGGGGGGTGGCGAAGCTGTTGCCGGTACAGCGGAGCGTGCCGCCGCCGAGCCACGCGACGTCGAGGTCGAGGCCGCGCCCGAAGAACTCCACCGGCGGCGACGGGTTGTAGTAGAAGGTCAGCCCGTCCGTCTCCTCGTGGCTCCCGACGGAGATGACGCTCGCGAAGCGCCACGGGAAGCTCTCCACGGGCATGTTGTGAGCCGAGGCGACGAGGAGGACGCGCTTGAAGTACGCGCGGTCGGCGAGCTCGTGGAGCCGCTCCACGTACTTCGTCCGGGTCGTGGAGAGGCTCATGTTCACGACCGGGAACCCCTGCTCGATCGCCCAGGCCAACCCCTGGAGCATCGTTTCGCCGCCGCCCTTGTAGCCGGCTCCGAGCACGCGGACGCTGGTCAGCTCGACGTCCGGGGCGAGCGAGCGCACGACTCCGGCACAGGCGGTTCCATGCCCGCACAGGTCGCCCTCGTCGTCCTCGACGACCTGCAGCTCGCCCTCCTCGTCGCGCAGGACGGCGACCGAGTGGTCGACGTGCCCGACGAGTGGATGGTCGAGCTCGATGCCGCTGTCGAGGATGCAAACCCGGACGCCCGCGCCCGTCGACCCGCCCCACGCCCACTCCCGCGTCACCTGGCCGGGCAGCGTCACCGGCACCCGGATCCGGTCGACCGCCTCCGCGGGCAGGCTCCAGGCGGGCAGATCCTCCTCTTCCTCGTGGTCGTGCAGCTCGATCGCGGCGCTCATCGGACGCCGATCATCGCATGCTCAGGGGGAGATCTCTACCGGCGTCCCGAGCGGCACGGTGCGCATGAGGTAGCGCACGTCCGTCTCCGTTGCGTGCAGGCAGCCGGCCGAGACCGCAGCGCCCTGACCCGAGCCGGCGTGGATCGCGACGTAGTAGGTGATGCCGGTGTTCCAGCCGGGCGGGAGATGCGGCTGGCGCGCGGTCAGCGCGAGGATGCAGCAGCCGTACGCGGGGCCGAACGGGCCCGACACCTTCTCCGCGACGGCGAAGCGGCCGGTGGGGGTCGGAGAGCCCGGTGCGCCGATCCCGACCGGGATCCTGCGAATCAGCCGCCCGTCCCGCACCACGTCGAGCGCCCGCCGTGAGAGCGAGGCGCGCAGCGTCCATGCGACGGGCTGCAGCGACACGTCCCGGCCGAACTTCACCCAGCCGTGGTGGCCGTTCGGAAGCGCCTCCGCAGTCACCTCGACCCAGCGGCCGCGGACGCCGACGACGCCGAAGACGAGCGGGCCGCCGAGCGGGCCGCGCGGCCCGACGCGGACGAGACGCGGCCCGTCAGGCCGGGCACGGAGGACGACGCTGCCGTGCAGCGGCCGCGCGGCAAGTGCGCCCGGCGCGCCGCTCGGCGGTGCGGCTGCGTGAGACGCGGCCGCGACCGCCGCCGCGAGATATGCGATCAGCGCGTTGCCCACCCTGTGGCAATTGTGCCCGAGCCGGGCTCAGCCGCTGTGCTGCCGGAGCCACCGGACAAGGTTGCCGGCCTGGTCGGCGACGTTCGTCCCGGCGGCGGGCGGGTTCACGACGCGAGATGTCGAGGTCGGCGAAGGCGAACCGTTCCCTCCGCCACCGCTCAACGCGATGGCTGCCAGGAGACCGGCGACGGCAGCTGCGACGAGTGCCGCGATCGCCCCCACCCGCCGCCCGGCCCACCGGGACCGTGGACCCTCCGGCCGCCCGAGGATCTCCGTCGCCCGCCGGTCGGAGTCGGGTGGCAGGGCCAGCGTCTCCGCCTCGGACGCGGCGACGGGGGCGAGCAGCCGCGCGAGCGACGCAGCCGAGGAAGGCCTGTCCTCGGGCCTGGCGGATAGGCACGCCGTGACCGCCGCGACGAGTTCCCGCGGAGCCTCGGGCGCACGCGCGGCCAGGTCGGGAGGCTCGAACTCCGCCGAGCCGAGCTCGGCCAGCGATCCGACCGTCCGCGAGGGCTCCCCCACGAGCAGCTCGTAGAGCACCGCTCCGACGGCGTAGATGTCCGCCGCGGCCGTGACCTGCTCGCCCCGGGCTTGCTCGGGCGCGAGGTAGCCCGCGGTGCCGAGCACCGTGCCGGCGAGCGTGAGGCGTGTTCCCTCGTGTCCGGCCGCGATGCCGAAGTCGCCGAGCTTGAGGACGCCGTCCGTGCCGAGCAGGAGGTTCTGCGGCTTCACGTCGCGGTGGACGAGACCCGCGGCGTGGGCCGCGGCGAGCCCGGCGCACATCTGGGTGCCGAGCCGGGCTACGTCCGCCGCCGGAAGCGGGCCGCGCCGCGCCAACAGCTCGGCGAGCGTCTCGCCTTCGACGTACTCCATCGCGATGAACGGGCGGCCGTCGTCCTCGCCCACGTCGAAGACCCGCACGACGTTGGGGTGGGCGAGCCGCGCAGCCAGGCGGGCCTCGCGGAGAAAGCGCCGCTCGAGATCCCCCTCCCGGGCGAGGTTCTCGGCGAGGCGCTTCAGCGCCACCCGGCGGTCGAGCTCGACGTCGTGGGCGAGATCGACCGTCGCCATCGCTCCGTGCCCGAGCGGTCGCAGGAGCTCGTACCGCCCCGCAACGCGCGTCACGGCGCTCATCCGTCGTGCCCCCCGTCGTCTCCCTTGTCATGGCCGTGCGGACGGTGCTTCTTGGGCGGCTCCGGAGGCTTGGGCTTCGGCCCTTTGTGTGGCGGCTGCGACTTCTTGGGCGGCGTCGGCGTGGTCGCCACCGGCGTGCACGTGGTGCGGTCGGCGAGAGAGTTCACGCCGACCCGGAGCGGCGCGCGAAGGCGAAGCGGCAGCTCGTGCTGCGACTGGACGACGTCGTCCCGAAGGGACACTGCCAGCCGCTGCGCGCGGCAGTCGTTGCCGGCCGCCGCTGCGGCTGCGATCGCCGCTGCGCGGCGTTCCCAGCCTCGCGCCAGGTCTCGCGGCACACCGCGGCTCGCGGCTTGTTCGGAGCGTGCGGCGCTGCCGCAGCCGGTCACCACGACCGCGAGAAGAGCCGCCGCCGCGAGGATCCTCAACACCCTCGCCGTGTACCCGCCATCAGGTTCACCGTAGCCTCGCAACATCGTCCGTAATTCGTTAAAGTCTTGTTAATGCCGATGCTTCATGGCTGTGCGTTTCCGGGGTGCTCCACCTTCACCTTGAGCACGTACTGCGTCGAGCACGAGTTGCTCGTGCGGGCGGTGAAGGAGTCCGAGCGCGCACACGCCGCGGACGCCTCTCTCGCTGCGGACGCCGCCCTTGCGGCCGACGGCGCGCTGAACGCAGCCGCGGCTCCCGAAGCCGCCGCGTCCTGAGCTACACGGTTTCTGTGTGCGCGCCGGCCGGCGCGGACGTCTGTCCGAGGTCGAGCGGCTTGACGACCTCGGCGAAGTGGCACGCAGTCGGGTGGCCCTGGCCGCGGTCGACGAGCTCGGGCTCCTGCTCCGCGCAAATCGCCTGCGCCTTCCAGCAACGGGTGCGGAACCGGCAGCCTGACGGCGGGTTGGCCGGGCTCGGCACGTCGCCCTCCAGCACGATCCGCTCGCGCTT
>Ga0070681_10005639_pt1 | contig 12096 bp, 12 predicted proteins | sample KBSC83BmetaG_FD_65650 | JGI IMG/M metagenome (GOLD analysis project Ga0070681, IMG submission 65650) | Corn rhizosphere microbial communities from Kellogg Biological Station, Michigan, USA - KBS C8-3B metaG | ecosystem: Host-associated > Plants > Roots > Rhizosphere | place: USA: Michigan...
AGACTTTCTTCCCAGTTCTTGTTTGCTTCACATACAGGAGTTATAACATCTGCAACAGAATATACCACCCGTACGATATTATGTGAAAAGACCTTCCAGAATACTTTTGATGGTTCATCAAACAGAAACGCATTGTAATACAGCAAGAGTTCTCGGAATGCAACACCATGTTCTGTGATTATCAATGGACAGTTACTTTCCTTTTTTGCATACACAGCTACTAGCGATGGAAGCCATGCAAGCGAACAATGTATGATATCTACTTTGGGCACCTCAATTGAAAAGAGTTGGATGTTTCTCTGTATTAGTTGAAATGCTGTAAGGGCTTCCTTGAATGTCATGCTGCTATAGATTGGCTCCTTGTTGAGTAGTTCTATGAAAATATCCCATGTCAGTGGATGTTCTAGACATTTTTTTGCATCATATTGTACCAGCAAGTCATGCAATTGTATTATAACATCAGCAAGAATTTTGGTATTGCAACGATCAGATAATACAGATTTCATAAATTCTGTATAAAGAGGAATGAACTTTTCTTTTATCACATGTTGCGTGGTTTTTAGAATTCTTGCTTGCAGGTTATTGTCGCGTTTGCAAAATTCCTCATATCGTGTAGCGCCAAAGATTGGAACCTCAATTACAGATGTGACATTTTTTGGAATGGTATACACTCCATTACTATTAGGGTTTGAGAGCTCGTTTATTACTATGAATTCATAATCAGTCATGGAATCTATGAGTGTCTTTGTCCAAGTGTAAACACCGCCTGTTGCAAAATTAGGATAACAGTCCCAGTTTATCAGCAAGACTTTTTTCATGCTTTTTCACCTGGGATTTTGTTGAGTATGCGTTGTAGTAGATTTGTGTTTGATTTTACATCAGATGTTACAGAGATGTCATTCATGAATTGTTTTATTACATTGTCAACATCTGCAGAGACCTGCATGTTTGATGTATGAACACCAGAATGTGGTTTGATCTCTGTCTTTCTAATTCTTAGTGATTCCATGGCTTCTTCTTCGCCAAAAAATGGATTTATTTTTCGTGAAAGAGATACATATTTTTCATAAATTTGCTGTGACTTGTTGTTCTCACATGCCAAGTTAAAGTACTCGTATGCTTCCTGGTATGACCAAAGCGCTTCCCTAACAGAATTTCCTATCACATGTACTGCATTATTTTCATACAGCTCAGCAGTCTTCAGATATAGTTGTCTTGCACCTGTCAGATTGCCATCCATGGCAAGGCAGTCGGCTGCACACGAGCAGCTAAGTGCAGCCCTCACAAAAGAATTTTGCTTTATGCATTCTACCGAGTCTTTGAGATAAAAAATAAAAGCCTTCAGGTAATCACCTTCGTCTTCCATTTTTATGGCATTGAGCCACAGATTAGACTCATTTGTGATTCTATCCATCCATGTCTCTAGTTTTTTCAATCCATTGAAATTTCCATATCGTGTTTTTTAAGATAGAAGTAAATTTTTACAAGTAAATTCTTGTAGTGAATAGTTCTAGAAGCTCTTCATGAGAAAGTTTTCGCTAATATATTTAACATTGCAAAACGAAGTAGAATTGAAAATGTGTTCCATCATAGGATATATCGGAGATATTTCTGCTTCAAAGATTCTTGTAAGCGGCCTAAAGCGAATGGAATACAGAGGATATGACAGTGTAGGCGTTGCAACCTTTGCCGATAGCCAGATCCGTGTCAAAAAGGGTGTTGGCAAGGTAGACCAAGTAAATAACAGATCACATTTGCAAACACTACCTGGCAACATAGGAATAGGACATACAAGATGGGCAACACATGGAAGAGTAAATGAGACAAATGCCCACCCACACATGTCAAGCTCAGGAGAGATTGCAATTGTACATAATGGAATAATTGACAACTATAAGGAATTAAAGGAAATTCTTCAAAATAGAAAATATTTCTTCAAAAGCGAAACAGATAGCGAGATCATTGCAAATCTTTTACAATATCATTACGATACAACAAGAGACATCAAGAGATCAATGATTAAAACTGTAAATGAACTTAAGGGAGATTACTCTTTTGTAGCTGTATTCTCAGATGGCACTCTTGCTGCTGCGAGGTTTCATGAGCCGCTCATAATAGGCGTTGGGAAAAAAGGATATTTCATTTCTAGTGATGTTTTAGGATTCATAGAGCATACAGACGAGGCAATATATCCAGACAATGGTGAAGTTGTAATAATTAATTCAAACGGTATTGAATTATTTGATTTTGCAGGAAATCCAGTAATACACCATCTTACAAAAATATCAAAAGAATTTGCAGATGCATACAAGGGCGATTATGCACACTTTACATTAAAAGAGATCTTTGAGCAACCAAGTACAATATTGAAGGCAGGAGAAAATACAAGGAGTGAAATGGAAGCATTTGCAGGGGCCATAAGAGATTCAAGCCAAATATACATCACAGGTAGCGGTACAAGCTATAATGCAGCACTTGTTGCAAAGCACCTATTTTTGAAATATGGCAAAAAAAAGATCGATGCAATAATTTCAAGTGAGGCACGATTTTATCCAGATTACTTTGATGGCCAGTCTACACTCATAGCACTATCTCAAAGTGGCGAAAGTGCAGACGTCATCGAGGCAGTAAAGATAGCAAAAGAAAATGGTACTGAGATACTGTCAATCATCAACACAATGACCTCGTCTCTTGCACAGATTTCATCAATTTCTGTAGGGCTAAACTGCGGACCAGAGATCGGTGTAGCGGCAACTAAAAGTTTCACGTCACAATTGTCAGCCATATATAAAATTGCAGACATGGTCTGTGACAAACAGATAGAATTTGACTTGCAGAAGACATCATCATTCATGAGAAACATACTAGAGTCTAGTTCAAAAATTCAAAAGACTGCGCGGATCTTAAAACATGCATCAGACATTTACATAATCGGAAGAGGAATTCACTATCCAATTGCACTAGAGGCGGCATTGAAACTAAAAGAATTGACATACATACATGCAGAGGGCCTTCCAGGTGGAGAACTAAAGCATGGGCCGCTTGCCCTAATGGATTCAAATTCTTTTGTAGTTGTACTAAATCCTAATGATTCAACGTATACTGATACACTAACTTCGGCAAGAGAGATAAAGGCAAGAGGTGCAAAAATAATAGGCATATCAGATATTGCAAGTGACGTATACGATCACTGGATCGAGATACCGTCAATTAATGAATCAGCATATCCATTTCTTGAGATTGTTCCAATCCAGCTTCTTGCATATTATGCTGCACTAGAAAACGAGACAGACCCTGACTATCCAAGAAATCTAGCAAAGTCAGTTACAGTCAAGTAAAATACATTAGGAAAAATCTCAAGATAGTTTATGATAAATTCGAAAAAAATGAAACTCTAGATTCTGAAGAAATGAACCATGAAGGCATATTGAATGTGTTTCACTTTAGTTCAGTTTTTAAAAGTTAGATGGATACAGTTTCATGTTATGTATAATAGATTTCCAATATGCGAGCCTGGCAATTCCAAATTCCGCGTAAAAACTAATCAAATCTTATAGAACATTTTGAGCAAAACAAGATAACGTAGAACAGGCAAGGTAGTAATGATGTTCAGGATATCTTTGGAAGCAGAACCAAGTAAGGATGGGTCAGTCACACGTAGTTTCTTAGGAGGTGAAATCTATTCATCCAATTCATGATTCTTCTCACATAGCAGAACAATCAAGTTTTCATACTCCTACATGTGTAGCATGCAAGAAAACAATTCACTTTGATGCAGGTGATACAATCAATGGTGACAAGTGGTATCATAGTGCATGCTGGAGCGTACTAAAGAAACAAGAGATCCTCTGCTAGAACCAGAGAATTAATTTCCAGGCTTTTTTGTCTCACAATATTTATCACGGCCGATATTATCATATATTAGCCAAGTCAAATACCAATCAATGCCGCACTTGACAGATAATCAATCCAGTTTTGCAAACGGGAACATACCAAATGATCTTGTAAACTTTCTCAGACAAGACACCTATTCCCTAATAATAAAAGGATATGCAGGTACAGGCAAAACTACTCTTGCACTTACAATTTTAAGCGAGATGCAGATCAAGACAAACTGTCTTTACATTTCTACCAGGATATCCCCTGATCAGCTCTTCCAATATTATCCATGGCTTGAAGAATCATTTGGCAGTTCAAGAAAAACAAAACTGACTGAAGCCACAGGAAGTGTAGACAATTCACTTGTCTTTGTTGATGCAAGGCTTGATGAACCAGGTTCTCTTTTTGAACGTATTACAAATGAACTGATGGATGTAAAGGCACCGACAATAATTATTGATACATGGGATGCAATCGGATTTTTCATGGACAAAGAAGCCCTGATGAATAACGCCAGAGTATTACAAACATGGAGGGAGAGATCTGGAGCAAAATTAATTTTTGTTACAGAATCTCCAGAGGACACTACGTTTGATTTTCTAGCAGACGGAGTAATAGAACTAAAACAAGAATATCACAACAACAGAAAAGTCAGGCAGATCCTTTTGTCAAAATTACGGGGATCTAGAATAAACAGGCCAACATGCGTCTTTTCCCTAAATGACGGAATATTTCGAAGCTATGCACGTTATGAGCCAAAAGAATTTACCAACATAACAATTTCAGGCGAGCATCTAAGGCAATCAGATCAGCACACAAATTCACACATTCCATCAGGATATGAAGAGTTGGACGAGTTACTAGGAGGCGGATTTCCAAGCAAAGGAATAGTCACACTGGAACTTGACACGCATGTCAACACCAGAGTTGCAATGGCATTTCTCAATAAAATAATTGCAGGTTTTGTACACCGGGGTAATCCCATCCTATTCCAGCCATTTGAGGGAGTAGAGCCAGAACACATAAGCGAATTTCTAAGGCTCAAACCAAAGACAAAACCAAAAGGCGCAATCGAGATACTATCAAATGGAAGCAAGACCAGAATTGCAGATTACCTATCAAGCCCCAAATATAACGAAAACAAGAAAAGATTGCAAGACTTTCAAAATACCGCACAGAAATTAAAAACTAGATACAAAAAGGGATTACTCAGCATAGTAGGCTCAGACATGGCTCGGGGTTTCTCTAATGTAGAAAATGGCAGACATGGAATCGAGAATATTGTATCTTTCATAAAATCAAATTCTGAACTATCAATATTTGTCCTAAGACAGTCAAAGGGCGGTTTTCTTGACTATCTATCTGAAATTTCGGACATACATTTGAAGATACTTGAAATAAATGGCTCATTGTTTTTACAGTCAGAGATTCCATGGTCACACCTTTATGCCATAGTTCCAAGAAATTACTCAGACCACAATGAGATCTCATTAGAGCCCATAGTGTAGACATGCTTTTTCAGGCACTATTTTGAATAGAAGAATCTTACATACTCCTTAAATTGATTACAGAAGAATTTACCTTACTTGTTAGTAGAAAAATACAATAACACACATCATAAGACAAACCAAGAAACATCCCATGATGAACTTGAGAGATATTTTTCATCACAATACCAAACAGAATTTGTAAGCATGGCGGGCCATGAAATGAAGACTTCGATCCAGGCAATACTGACATATGCAGAACTTTTGCAAAACAAGAGCGATAGGAACAGGGAAGATTATGTCAAGGCAATCTTGAGAAATGCATCAAGACTGAAGATGCTTTCAAACAACCTAACAGACTTTACCAAGATGGATGCAGACACACTACGATTAAAAAAAGATAGATTCGATCTTGGAACATTGATTCTATCCCTAGTGGAGGACTTTAGAAATATGAGTAGATACCAGGAATCAAAGATAAAGATTACAGTCCAATCACAAAAACATGTTTTTGTCAATGCCGATTCAGAAAGGCTTGCTCAGGTTGTTTTAAATCTACTAGACAATGCTACCAAGTTCACCAAAAACGGAGACATATCAATCAAGGTAGATAAAAGACATGATGCCAACTATACACTGGTAACCATGACTGACACAGGGCCAGGAATAGACAATAATGTAAAACCCAATCTATTTAGTAAATTTACCACATCGTCACATAGTGGTACAGGATTGGGGCTGTACATTTGTAAAAACATCATAGAGGCCCATGGAGGAACCATATGGGCAGAGAACAATGACAAGGGTGGGGCAACTTTTTCATTTAAGATCCCAATAAACGATTCTAACACCAATTACACTAAATTTTTAAATTCAAGAATCGAGGTATAAAGCGATGAAAAAAATTCTAGTAGTAGACGATGAGCCAGACATTACGTCATCAATAAAAAATGGGCTACAAAGAAAGGGATTTGAGGTTGATACGTATAATGACCCAACAGATGCACTCTCAAATTTCAAGCCAGATACGTATGATCTACTACTAATAGACATCAGAATGCCAAAGATGAACGGTTTTGAGCTATATCGCGAGGTAAAAAAGAAGAGCAGTGATGTAAGAATTTGTTTCTTTACGGCTTTTGAAGTATACTATGATGAGTTTAGAAAAATGTTTCCCAATTTAGAAGTCAAGTGTTTCATTAGAAAACCCATTACGATAAACGACCTAGTTACTCACATAAATACAGAATTGGAGAAACAGTAAACACATATTATTTTATCGGAGTCATTGAGGCCTGCTTTACCTCATCCAAGAAAAACGATGGCAATGTGCTGTATGAATCCTCATAAACATATACAGTTCCAATCCCTTTTGATGCAACTTCCTTTAATTTTGATACCATCATATCAGAGGATGTTACATTTCCAAGTATTACGCTAAGTTTTGTAGGAGGCAAGTCTTCATTGATTAAGATGTGGTGCGACTTGTCATATTCTATTTCATGTATGTTTGCAACGTCGGTACTTCCACTTGTGATATAGTTGTCAACTTGAGGAAAAGTGTATCCAGGATTGATGTATACAATGCCTCCCAACTTGTGCACATGATCGGAGAACTGTTTAAAATTTTTCAGGTTATCAGTGCTACTTTCATTATCAAAGAAGATACCATCAGTTGGCATCGAAGATTTCATGTAATAATCAATATTTTTAATACTCTCATCAGTGTTGAATACATAACCTAGTGTCTTTATTCCCCGATGTTTTAGATTAGAAATGACTTGCTTCCAGTCATCAGATATAGTATCACCACAAGGACCGCTACACGGATTTATTATTACATATTGTATGGTCTTGGGATATTTATCAGCAGCATCATAGATGAGACCCCATTGCGGATCAAGCGGATCAAAATATGCAACGACAATCATCCTAATGGTATTATTTTGTGCTATTGTATTTCCCATTGCAGATTCGCTGATGGTATCATCTTGTGTCTTTAATACAAAATACAATACAAAAGATAACGCAATTGCTACAAGTACTGCAGTGATGACTTTTCTCAATTATTAGATATTAATCTCGATATTTTAAATAACAATATCTAACATTATGCCGTAAAATCAGACACTGTATTATTTATGGATGATCACTCATGAAGATAGCATTACAATATAGAACAATGTACCATAGTATCTTATATCTAAGAATTTCACAGTTGAATAGTCTAGAATATGTCACAACAACAAATGTACAGACCAATGCTCAACATATACGATCTAGTCGATCGTGTCTTAGACAAGGGCCTAGTCATAGATGCAAACCTCTCAGTTTCACTAGTAGGTATAGAGATTCTTGTCATAAGAGCAAGAATAGTAGTCTCAGGTATTGATACATTCCTAAGATACGCATCAGCACTTGGACTTGCTGCTCCACCAGGATTACCTCAGAAATAAGAGAACTGATCCAAATTGGCAGTATGTCTAGTATGTGGTAAATTTGAGGAAACTGATCTTAAGAAGGCAATGAGCGGAGGCTGGGTCTTTATGAGATGTCCAGAGTGTCACCGAGGTACACCTCTAGACATCATCATGGCACACTTGTCAAAAACAGTCACCGAGCAATATCTTGACGGATTCTGTCCACGTCACTGGTTCAAAGATAGCGGAATATGCGGGTACTGTAAAATTAGAAGAGAGGGTGTAAGCGAAGATGTCGCTTAGTCAGCGTCAATTCACGCCAGGACAACTTACCATAGTAGATCTGGTGGATAGAATCTTGGACAAAGGTGTGGTAATCACCGGTGACATTACAATTTCAATTGTTGGTGTAGATTTACTTTCATTGAAGATAAATCTTGTAATAGCATCGCTTGAGACAGCAAAACGATATGGCATAAAGCTCCCTTGGGAAAAATGGGAAAAGGAACAAAAAAGAATACCGCAAAAGATCACATCGCAAAAAAGTGCAAGGAGGTAAGGCATGGCAACAAGCCAGAAAATTCACAAATCAAAAAACCTAACAGTACAACAAGTAAACCTTGACGGCGAGAATATACAAAAGGGCCTTGCCAAATTAGTTCTGGTCATCATTGAGCTACTCAGGCAGGTATTAGAAAAGCAAGCTCAGAGGAGAATCTCATCAGGAACGTTAACCAAAGTGGAGGTGGAACGATTGGGACTTGCATTCATGCAGATAAAACAGACAATAACCGACATATCGGATCAATTTGGATTTGTACCACAAGAGTTGGACATTAGACTTGGCCAGACACATAACAAATTAACAGGCGGATCATCAACTACCACACTTGTAGACGTAGTTGATCATCTCTTAGACAAGGGAGTCTTACTTGGAGGTCAGGTAAAAATTTCTGTTGCAGATATTGATTTAGTAATACTTGATCTTCTAGGAGTATTGTCTGCAGTACACGGAGTCAAAAAATCAAAGAGGAAAAATACAAAATGAAGACCATAGGAAGGTATGTTTATTGCATAATGGATGGAGGCGGAAAGAGCCAGAATTTTGGAAAGATGGGCCTTGAAAATAACGAGGTGTATACCATACCCCACAAGGACATAAGCGCAGTAGTAGGCAAGATAACATTCAAGGAAATGCAGCCAGACGTTGACAGTATCATAACACACCAAAAGGTCGTAGAAAAATCAAGAAGTATGGGAACCACACTTCCTGTAAGATTTGGAATAATGTTCAAGACAGATGAAGGGGTAAAACAACTCCTAGTCAAGTCATATAATGATTTTAGATCAAAGATGAACAAACTTCATGGAAAAGAAGAGTTTGGAATCAAAGTTATTTTAGAAAAGCCAGGCATGGAGAAAATCAAGAGCATGGTAATGAGCAGCTCAAGCGAGGCAAAAAAGATCAAAAGAGAGATTTCCAAGTCAGGGCAAGGAGAGTCGTATTTTCTAAAGATGAAGATGGACGAATCCATTAAGATTGAAACATTGAAAAAAATAGACGAGATTACAGGTGAGATTCACAATGAGCTTTCAAACATTGTTTCAGACAGCGCCGTGTTAAAATCAGACTTGCAAGAAATAGTCCTCAATACTGCATACCTAATAGATAAAAACGAAATTACAAAATTCATTGAAAGTGTAGAAAAAATTAAAACACAATACAAAAAACACGGACTAGTCATTCACCAGAGCGGTCCATGGGCACCATATTCATTTTGTTGAGGAAAATGATATGTTGATAACATTTTTGATTATGAAATTAACGTTTGGTGCAATCATGAATGAGTGTAATCGTCTTGCACTAGAAGCAGACAGGGCAGATCGTGCCAGATGGATAAAATCAAGACTAATCAGATTAAGAACAGATTATGAAAATGGACTCATCGATGACAAGACATATGCAGCAAGAGAAGAAGAAATTCTAAAGGATTTACGAAGTGGAGCAGGTGTCTAGATGAGCCACATCTATGATGAAAACGACAGGGCCATAATGCATGCGTTACAGGTAAAAAAAATTCAAAACCACATAAAAGAACAAGTCGAGAAGGTAAAGATGGATGCGTTTACTGCCCGTGAAGAACTCATACAAAGAAGAGCTGCAAAAATAGAACAAGTCAGACAGAAATTAAACGATACCACACTTTCAATAATTAAAAAACATGAATTGATAAAAGATAGACTAAATCAAGAAGCAGTATTCAGAGAGGCAAACATTCGCGTCAACCGTGGTCTTGAGGCATTGGAGAAATTCATCCAGATTCTCAGAGACACAGAAATGGAAGATGAGATGCTCAAAAAGGCAATTCGTGACCCTATCATATCAAGCAGTGCAAAATCAGAAGCAAGGAAAATAATCACTTCAGAATTCTTCAAATCTGTTCAAAGACAACTAGTCATGCAGACAGAATTTATCAACATAGCAGCACATGAACTCAGAACACCAATCATGCCGATACTAGTAAATGTGGAATTACTCACAGAGAGACTTGGCACCGACAATGAGGAAATAAAAATAATTGTTCGAAATGCCAAAAGACTGCACCGACTCACTGACAACATTTTGAGTGTAACAAGAATTGAAAGTAAAACGCTTACACTAAAAAAAGAAGTATTTGATATCAACGCACTAATAGAAAATGTTTCAAAAGATGAGAGGGCACACCTTGACATCAAAGATGTTAAAATCGTCACCAAAAATAATGGCCATCCAATAGACATAGAAGCCGATCGAGACAGAATGTCTCAGGTCATATCCAATTTGTTGCACAATGCAATCAAATTTACAAAAACAGGTACAATTGATATATCATCAAAAGTCCAAAATGGTAAGATCACGGTAAGTGTAAAAGATAGCGGTCCTGGCATAGATCACCAAATAGTTCCAATATTATTTACCAAGTTTGTCACAAAATCAGACAAAGGGACTGGACTTGGACTGTACATTTGTAAAAATATCATAGAAGCACATGATGGAAAAATTTGGGCGGAGAACAATCCAGAGGGCACGGGAGCAATCTTTTCATTTAGTTTACCAACAAAGACATAACAAAAAATTCTAAAAAACTGTAATGGTCTTATGTAGTTTCAACTAGGATGATTTTTCCATAGAAATATGCGTATAGTCGAAAATAAGATGCTGTTCAATATCAAATGATTGCAATCATGCATAGTAAAACATCATACGATAAAACCAGTTAACACTGTCACAGTACCATTAATCATATTGTTACTAGCTGCATTGATAGTCCCAACAACTAGTACCGCAAGTGCTACAAACTCTGTTAACAAGATACAATCAGGTCTTGTCGTCTCCGATTCACTTACCACTGGAAACATTTCATCGTGGGATTTTGGAGGAACTGCAACATTACACAATTACTATGAAGACGCTCAAGGGTTACACATTGGAATACGAGCACCTCAAGAGGGCCAATGGGTTAACTATTATGGACACTTACCCCAGCCCGATGCACGACTTTTCCATACAACCATTACCATTCCGGATACCATAGTAGCTGACGGTGTATCAAACATAGGTCTGTACGTAGAAGGGTCAGACTATATCCCTCATGTGGGATGTGAGGCATATGCTGACTCTACTGGATACTATTGGGATGTAGAACAGTCAAGCGATGCAGGTCAAACATACAACATCCTATACATATCCCAGCCAAACAGCTTGCCCCAAACCCAAGATTGTACAGTCATAACAAATGGTAGCAATTACCTCAAGGTCTACATTGGAAACAATCTTGTCTTTTCAAGCACTACAATGAATCTTGGAATGTCCGGTCCTTTTATTGCATTTGTTCAAGATGATACATCATCTTCCAGTTCAATGCACTATGCAACTTATCGCGACTATTATGTAGCATCAGATGAAAAAATCAAGATTACAAATAATCCTGCAAATGCTGCAGCTGTATCACTTGTGGATACATCTGGAACTACACTTGTAAAATCATCAACAATATCATCGGGCACTGCGACATTAAATGTTGGAAAATATCACTTTCCAATATCTGGAACAATCAATGTCTACGATAGTAACAACAACGTGATTGCATCAAGTCCTGCAAACGTGTATGGAGGAGATGTATATTCTGTAAGCATATCCACGACTGTGCCACAACCTCCAACAAACCTTTCTGCCACTACAGCATCGTCATCTCAGATTAATCTGTCATGGAACACACCATCAAATAATGGTGGTTCAGCCATCACTGGTTACATGATTGAAAGATCAC
>Ga0070681_10005640_pt1 | contig 12096 bp, 11 predicted proteins | sample KBSC83BmetaG_FD_65650 | JGI IMG/M metagenome (GOLD analysis project Ga0070681, IMG submission 65650) | Corn rhizosphere microbial communities from Kellogg Biological Station, Michigan, USA - KBS C8-3B metaG | ecosystem: Host-associated > Plants > Roots > Rhizosphere | place: USA: Michigan...
TAGGAGACTCCCGCAACGTCGTAGTGATAGATGAGCAGTTGGACCGGGTTCCCTTTGCCGTTGGTGCTCGCCATTTCCTGGGCATCGATGACGGTGCCGTCGGTGATGCGTCCGGACTGGCTGAGGCGCAGGCGGCGTTCGCGCTCGAGTTGCTCGTCAGACTTACGCTTGCGCAGCGCAAGGTAGATCATGAGCGTGCCGATTACGGCCGCGGCGGCGAATAGGAACTGATACATGCGCAAATCGTTCATCGGTCCTGGGCTGGAGCGGTCCCGTGCAGGGTACTCTCCCGGCAGAGCTTTGAGGATAGAGCGTAACGCTTACGTAACTAGTTTTGATGATCCTCGGCGGGTGCGCAAGGGGGGAATCGAGAAGGTGAAATCGAGAGTAACGTGGCGATATTCACTTTCGCTTAAAGATTTCAGAGTGGAGATTTCGGGCAGAGAGCATGGGCAATGGGTTGGTCTCACTTCGGGCAAGAACTGCAGATCCCTCGCGGACCCACGTCCGCTTGTGATGACAACCAAAAAAGCGGAACTGCAGATCCCTCGCGGGCTGCGCCCGCTCGTGATGACAAACAACAAACTCTGCAATTCTCGGCGAAAAACAAAGGGCAGCCGAAGTCGGCTGCCCCACGCAAGTTGTGAAGAAGACACAATCACCTCCTTCACATTTTCTTGTTTTACCAGCTCAGCTTCAGCGCGAACTGGAACTGGCGCGGATCGAAGGCCGCGGTCGCCTGGCCGGCATTGGTGTAGAGCGGGTTCACGTCGGCCACGTTGAATTTGTTAGCGATGTTGAAGACGTCCATGATTCCCTGCATCTTCAGACGCTCGGTCAGCGAGATCTGCTTGGCGAAGCGGATGTCGTTGAAGAAGGTCCATGGTCTATAAGCGGTGTTGCGACCCAGGTTGCCGTTGAATTGGCCGTCCCCGGGGCAGGGAAGTTGGAAGAATCCGGTGGGCGAGAATTTGGACGCGATCACTGGATCGCCGCATGAATTCACGGGCGTATTTCCGGGAACAACATTGGGGCGATCGGTGCTGAGTGAGAGATCGAAGTTGCGATCGTTGTAGGTGATGACGTTGAACGGACGACCCGAGGCGACCTGGAAGATGGGGGAAACGGTGATGTTATTCCAGATCCGGCTGAAGCCCGAACTCCTCACAATTCCTGACTGATAGACGGCGCTGAAAACGAAATTGTGCCGCTGATCGAAGCTCGAATTGCCGCGATCGCCCGCGGGATTGTAGTTGTTCTGCGGCGTGAGTGGCGACTCGAGGTCGGTGCTGTCATCGATCGCATGCGACCACGTGTAGGAGGCGAGGAACTGGTAGTGGTTGCTGAAGTTTTTGCGCAGGTTGACGGTGAGTCCGTGATAGACGGATGAGCCGTTGGAAAGATTCGCGGGCTCATCGCTGAAGGGGATGGACACTCCGTTGAACCCAAGGCCGTAGGCGCTTACGAGTTGTTGAGCGAGTTGCAGGCACGCGGGAGCTGCGGCTTGCAACAACGGAACGTACGACGGATTAATTCCCGAGGGGCGGAAGAAGCTGACGAATGCAGGCGATATCCAAGCTTTGCCTGCATACGGACTTGCCGGATTGGTGACGACTCCGCAGGGCGTGGCCTGCGGCTGACCGGGAGCGGCCACAGTTCCCACCAGTTGCGGGCCGTTCACGGGACCGAAGGCAAGCGCTGCGGGATCCCCGCCAGCGGCTGCAATCTGCCAATTTTGTGCGAGCAAATCAGGGCGGACCGCATTGACGTTGATGGGACGATTCAGGTGGCGCCCGCCGTTGAAGTTGTATTCGAGATCGACTGCCAGGTTGTGACCGAAGTCGTGCTCGACGGCGAGATTCGCCTGGTTGGCGTATCCGAAAACGAAACTCTTGCCGACCGGGAATCCGAAGGGCTGCAACGACAGTGGCACACCTGAACTCAGATATTGCTGGCCGACAAAAATCGACGGAGCGTTGGGGGTGGTGTTGAAGCGCTGCTCATTGGGCAGGTAGTTGAAAGCCGAGGGAAGACAGCCTAGCAGTCCCTGGAACGCATTCGCGGCGTTGAGATTCCCGTAGGTTGGCGTGCATGGGCCGGGGCTACCGGGGAAGAGAATGACTTGCGGCGCCTGCGATCCATCGGCAACGGCGGAGTCGAATGCGAGCGCGAGCAGCGGATGGTCGTAGAACATTCCATAGGATGCGCGAACGACGGTCTTGCCGTCTTTGTGTGGATCCCACGCCAGGCCGATACGCGGAGCAAAGTTGTTGTAGTCGCGCGGAATTCCTTCGGTGATCCCAAGCGCGTTTTCAGCGGCCTGCGAAGTTGAATTCACGGCGGCGGATGTCGGAGTCAATTCCACATCGTAGCGCACGCCATAGTTGAGAGTGAGGTTGGAGCGAACGCGCCAGGAGTCCTGCAGGAATCCTGCGAACGCAATGTTGTGGAACTTGTCATGAGGATCGCCTACGCCCTGAATGAAAGCTCCGGGAATGCCGAGTCCATAGGCCTGAACCGGAGTGAAGTCCGGCACATTGATGGTGTTGAGGCCGGGGATGCTGACGGTGGATGGCAAACCAAGCTGCCCGGCGGTGATGCCGCCGAAGTTGTAAATGCCGCCGAAGTTGACTGTGAAGTCCGCCGTGAGCGGCAGGAAATTGACGTCGGCTCCGTATTTGAACGTGTGCTTGCCCTTGGTGAGCGTGAAATTGTCGGTGAACTGGTAACGCTGTTCAGTGCGGCGAACGTAGCTGAAAGGTTCGCGGCCGTAGAACGCAACGCCCGGCATATTCACGGCAACGTCGCTGCCTCCAGGCGCGCTCGAGTAGTTGTACCCCAGAGAGCGCCAGGAATAATTGAACTGGAACTCGTTCACCTTGTTGGAGCCGAGAGTCCAGGTGTGCTGCGCGCCGATGCTGTAATCGTGGAAGTTCTGAGACGAGGTGCGCGACCACGCGTTCTGGCCAAAGTTCTGCGGGCCTTGCGCGTTTACCTGAATCCCGTGCACCTGGCTGGGACTGAATCCGAGGCGAAAATTGAGATTCTGATTCGTGTTGATCCGGTGATCGAGACGCAGAGAAGCGACGTTCGTGTCTTCGCCGACTGGGAAATTGCCGACGAGGCTGCTCATGGCAGCCATTGAGGCCGGCAGTGGAGCGCCCGATGTAGGGAAGACGCTCATACCCGGCGTGCCGCCGAAGTGTGCCGCGATCAGGCCAGCCATCGCTTGCGATGGGAGCGTCCGGTTCAAGGCGATGCCTGAACTTCCTCCGGCAAGAACCATGTAATTTCCCAGTAAGCCGCCAAGCTGTTGCTTCACTGCCGCCGGCACTCCGGGATTTGCGAGCACGGCTCCCATCTGTCCGAAGAAGTTTGCCTGATCGGGTGTGACCTGCATGACTCCAAGCGGAGCGAAACTGGGACCGAGCTGCGAAGCGTCGAAGGGAACAAATCCCCAATTGTTTTGGCCGATGGTGGAAAAGCCGGTCTCGTGGCGCTGATTGGTTTCAAACGACAGGAAGAAGAAGGTGCGATCTTTCTTGATGGGACCGCTGAGGGTGAAGCCTGCCTGCACGCGCGTGTATGCGGGGTCAGACGAGGTGCTGAACGGATTCACGGCCTGGATGTGACGGTTGCGCAGATAACCATAGAGATCGCCATGCCAGTCGTTCGTGCCTGATTTCGTGATGATGTTCACCACGCCGCCGGAGGCCTGTCCGTATTCGGCGCTGTAGCCATTGGTGATGATCTGGAATTCCTGCACTGCTTCCTGCGACACGGTGGACCGAATGCCGTTGGTGGAGTTGTCGACGGCATTTGCGCCATCTACGTTCACCAGGTTGGCGCGGGCACGCTGTCCGCCGAAGTTCAGACCTGATGTGGGAGCGGCGCCAATGCTGGGCGCAGTGTCGCGCGCAATGCGCGAATCGGTGAGCGCGAAATTGATGTAGTTGCGGCCGTTGGTGGGAAGATTGTCGATGCGTGTCTGATCGATGGTGGTAGTGGAAGCGCTGGCTTGTGTTTCCACGAGCTCGGCTTCGGCGCCCACGGTAACCGTTTCCGTGACTGCGGCAACTTTCAGCACGACCGGCAATTCGGCCCGCTGGCCAACGGTCACGTTCACGTTTTGCGCGATGGTCTTCGCAAAGTTCCGAGCTTGTACGGTCACGGTGTAGGTGCCCGGCGGCAGCAGCAGGAACTGATACTGCCCTTCCACGCTGGTGGTGGTGTTTCGCTCGTAACTTCGGGCTGGATCGCTGACGGTGACGGTGGCGTCCTTGATGAAGGCGCCGTTGGAATCCTTAACAGTAACGTGAAGTTCGGCCGTGGCAGCACCTTGCCCGAAGGCGGCAATGCTGCAAAAGAGAGAGAGTACGACCAGGGACAACGGTTTCCAGACACGCTTCATCATTCATCCTCTTCAGCCGCTTACCCCACAAGCCTTGGGACGCAGAGGCACACAGCCCAGCGTTTGACCGCGGATGATAGCGGCGGACCATCTGAAACTAGAACTGCCGTTAATTTCCGATCCCGTCACCCCAGACGGGAGCAAAGCGATTTTCTACAAGGGAATGCGGTCGCTGTTTGTACATCAGTCAGGTGAGTAGTGCAAGAGCAGAGAAGCGGAAATCACCAGACTTGGTACTGACCTGAGGGACATGGGTGAAGTCTGCGAAGACGAATCCCACGATGATGGCGGGAATTGAGCTGCCGCTGTGGAAAGCTCGTGCGGTTCCCATTTTGATACTGCAAGAACAAGGTAGAATATGGCTCCTCCCCGGAGACGCCCGTCATGCCCCCAACTGTTAAGAGAGCGAAGTCCGATGGCCGTATCGGGTTCCTTTTATTGCTGCTGATGCTGGCTGCAAACGCCGTGGCCCAGAATGCGTCCGGCAAGATCACCGAGAGTGCTGTGTGGAAGATTCCGGCGAATTTCGTCGCCAATGCGCACCAAGCCTGCGATTCCGGGCCGGCCGGCGAGTTCAGCATTTGCTTCATCAATCAAATGGCGAAGGTTGGAGCGAGTGAAGATGCGGTGAACTTCACGCGCACGCTCTTCCAAAGCAACGGCGGCGACGTGGGAATCCTGACAGGTTTTCACGCCGTGGGGCCGGTCGATTTAGGTTGGGTGACGTATCCGCTGCGCGCCAACACGAATTACGGGCTGCTGCTGTTGAATGGCAAACCGCAATTCATCAACGCGGAAGATATGAAACATCTCGACCACAAAGGTCTTGAGCAGAGCTTCCAGTTCCAGGACGTAAAGAAGCAATTTCCGAAAGTGGACGTTTGGCCGGGAGATCGCGACGGGAAAACCTGGCCAACCTCGCAAACAGGTCCGGATGGCGGCTTGCAGTTCACGATTGGCTATCCGCTGATTAACGGATGCCACGCGTGCGCCCACGAAGGCACAGCGATGTTTACCTGGAACTTCGACGCGAAGGGGAAATTCAAGGGAACGCAGTTTATCGGGATGACGCAGTAGGAGCCGGGCTGGATTTGCAATCTCTTCATGGCATCACGCGCCGATGAAATCAAAATCGGTTCTTGCTGCTCTCCTACTTACAGCTCCTGCCGCTGGCTGGTTTTCAAACGTTCGGTGATACACTCCGTTCGGAAAACGACGGATCCATGAAATCCGCAAAGCCTGTGTTCGTCGTCATGCTGCGCTCTTCAGTCACAAGCCTTCCACAAGCCTTCGCCCGTTCCTTTCGCGCAATTGTCAAACGTTCGTAAATTAGGTTCTCTGGTACGAAGCATTTCACTACCGCACGAGTCTATGCCAGGAAACACAACGGGATAGGACGTGAAGGAAGGATCTTCGGAGAGCCGAGGTTTTTCAGCTGTAACGGCCCACCCCGAAGGAGATGTGATGTTCACGAAACGCATGATCACGTTGCTCGGACTATTGGCCCTGGCAACCGGTATGCACGCACAGGACATCGTGCGCGCAAACGTTCCCTTTGATTTCAGCGCTGGCGGACAGAACTTGCCCACCAGCAACTACGAGATCTCACGAATTGAAGACCAAACCGAGGAAACTCTCGCCATTCGCAATCTCAACAACCAGAGCGAAAGCAAGTTGGTACTCGCCAGAACGAATGACGCTACGGGTCAACCGAAACTGGTATTCGATCGCTACGGTGGAAAGTATTTCCTCGTCGCAATCGTAACGCAGGATGGCAGCTACGATTTGCCGCAATCGAAGGACGAACAGCGTTTGGTGAGCCATGCGGCACTCCGCGTGGAGGTCAGCGCCGAAGGCCGATAGGTCATTCCACAGGGAACTCGACAACCGCGCGGTGATGGAACCACATCGAGTCGCACGAATGGGAGACTTACGCGCTAACCAGCCTCAGTCTCCCGCCTAGTTGAAATCATCCCTCACGCAGGACTCACTCTATCTCGAAAGTTCGCAGATCCAATTGACTTCCCAGGTCTTTCCGCCATCCGGCGAAAAAGACTGTTCCATCCGCGCTGACTGGGGAGAAATGTTGAGCCACATATAGCGCACAAGGATCGCGCGGCCCTTGTACTCTTCCTGATCGTAAAACTCGCCGCGATTCCCCGTGAACTGGCCAATAACCGGAGGCAGACTGAGAGTTCCGTTGTCGACATCCACCAGGTAGATGCTCCATTGGTGTGATGTCGGGTTATAGAGTCGCAGGGTCTGCGCTTTGATATGGAGTTTCTTATCGGTGCTGGTCACCTCAAACTCTTCGAAGTTTGAGTTGCTGTTGAGGATTTTTTTGTGGTTTGAGATGCCGTCGTATTCCACCCAGACGTTTGAATTGTTGAGCCGGTCGGGGAGGCGCTTGACATGCGCTTTCCAGTCTCCGATCAGAAAGTCAAAGTCGTGGGAACCATCCCGCTGAGGAAGCTGCGCGGGATTGGTAGTCGTTTGCGCCTGAGCTGATACCGCGACCAGGACTGCGAATAGGAGCAGTAAAAGGAATTTCGGCTTGCTGGTTTTCATCCGCGCTCGCATCCGTTTTTGAAGATATTGAACAAGCAACGTAACACTTTCCATAGACGATGCGTCCTTTCCGCGGATAGCGCTTCGATGACTACTTGAGCGCAGTTCGCCCTCTTCCGTCTCAGCCGAGATTGACAGAACGGCGTACACCAGGTCTAGTTCCCCCCCATTTCTTGGCTCTTTCTTTGCTATCCGAAAGGACCCTCGTTGGTCTAGTTCCAGTGTGGCGCTGCTGAGGCGGAGCCGTCGCGGTCGCGGCCGGGCTGCGCTTTCAGTGTCCGCGACGGAGATTGTCGACGGCACAAAAGAGCTGAGCCTGAGCGAAACAAATTGAGGAGAGTCCTTCTAATGAAACGAATCTGTTTGCCATTCGCAGTACTCATCTTTGCGGTCACGGCCTTGGGACAGAGCACGAAGAATGCCGCAGCTGCGAGCGCACCTCAGGCGCAACAGGTGACTATCTCGGCGATGGTTGAGCGCGAAATCAGCAACGTGGAAAAGCAAGTTCTGGATGCCGCAGAAGCCATGCCGGAAGAGAAATTTAACTTTACTCCCGAGAGCTTGAATCTTCCCGGCGATGACTACAAAGGTGTGCGCACGTTTGCCGGGCAGGTCAGGCATATCGCCGCTTCCAACTATTTCATCTGGTCTCCGATTACGGGAGACAAGCTGCCGGAAGGCTTAACGGACGGCAACGGTCCGCAGAACATTAAGACCAAGGCCGAGATCATTGCTTTTCTGAAGGATTCGTTCGCACTGGGTCACAAGGCCGCCGCTACCTTGACTACCGAGAACATGTTGCAGACGCCGGGGAGCAGCAAATCAACCCGCTTGCGCCTGGCCGTGTTTGGCGTCGAGCACGCATTCGATCATTACGGACAGATGGTGGAATATTTGCGGATGAGCGGAATCGTGCCCCCGGCCAGCCGCCCCAAATCGGAGTAATCGCGATTGGCTGACTCGGGTATGCAAACCACTCGAGGAGAGGCAGGAATGAAGCAGCGACGACACTGGTTGCCCCTTGCAGTATTCGTCTTTGCCGTCTCGGCAATCACGGCTCGCGCCCAACAATCACAGCCTGCCGCTCCGCACACGGTTAATCTGAAGTCGACTGACGGCACGCTGCTGAAGGCCACTTTCTTTGCCGCCGGGAAGCCAGGGCCCGGCGTGCTGTTGTTCCACCAGAGCAATCGCCCGCGAACATCGTGGGACGATGTGGCACAGCAACTGGCAGCCGCAGGAATCAACACTCTCACAATCGATGAGCGCGGCTATGGCGAAAGCGGCGGCAAAAAAGAGGCAAGGGAGATGTACCAGGGCGCCGATCTGGACGCGGCGTTCGTATATCTGGTTTCGCAACCGAGCGTGAAGCGCGATGTAATCGGCGCGGGAGGAGCGGGATGGCTGGGCGTTGACGATTCCGTTGAAACGGCACGCCGTCATTCCGCCGAAGTGAAATCGCTGCTGCTGATGTCGGGAGAAACGTTACTGCCTCAATTGCGATTCCTGCGGCAGGCCTCGCAATTGCCTGGGCTGTTCGTCGTGTCCGATGATGACGAATATCCGCCGACGGTCGAGGCGATGGAATGGCTCTACGACTGTTCTGCCAGCCCGCAAAAACAGTTCATCCATTACATCGGTCCGAAAGCGCCGTGGCTCTGGTATGAGACCTCCAACGCGACGAAAGTCCCTGCGACGGGGAGTCATGGAACCGATTTATTCAAACGCCATCCGGAGCTGCCCGCCACTATTGTCGATTGGTTTGTCACCACGCTGATCAGAACACCGGGCCATGCGCCAGCCGACGCCGTGGCATCTGCGGCGATCCTCAACGAAATCGAGATGCCCGGTGGGCTCGCCCGCGTCGCACAACGACTGATGGAAGCCCGACGCAAAGACCCCAATGCACAGCTGTGGCCAGAAGTTAACCTGGACATCATCGGCGAGGATCACACGCGCGAAGCCGATGTCGAGAAGAAAGCCGGCCATCTCCGCGAGGCCGAAATGGAGATGAAAGCCGGCATTGAGGTCTTCAAGCTCAATCTTCTCGCGTATCCGGACTCGGCCGACGCGCACTACAATCTGGCCGATGCGTACTTACAAGTGGGAGACAAGGCGCTGGCGCGCCAGTACGCTGAAAAGGCATTGGCCATGATCGATTCCCATGCAGCGCCGTTGTCGTCGTGGTCCGACACCGAACAGCGTCGAGCTGAAATTCGTAGCGCCGTGGAGGATGTTCTCAAGAAGCTCGACGCAACCGCAGCTACCACTTCGGCAGGCGCGCCCGACGGGAGTCGATAGAAGTAGTTCCCGCATGACGGGCACCACGGATGGGAACGGACGCTCATTTCTTACGAGCATCTTCCTGCTGGCATATCCACGTTGGCCGATTACAATCTGTCCCTGACATCCACTAATAAATTTGAGGTTCAGATAAATGATTCGACAAGTGGGGTTGAACGGCGCGCTCCTTTCTTGCCTGCTACTGCTCCTATGCATACGGCTGGCAGCGCAAGGTGTTGCTGTTCCAGGCGACAGGTGCAAGCCGGCGAGTGCGCGAACGCAAGAGATTGGATGCTGGATCCTGGCCGACCAACCCGTAGGTCAATTCGCAAAGCCACGAGTGTTCTGGCATCTCGATGTGTATCCAACACGCATCGCGGCGCAAGCAGACAAGGGGCCGCGGGGCATAGTTGTCGAATCGTTTGGCAAAGTGTGGTTGATGACCATCGAGGACGAGAACTGGAGATCTATCCACGGAAATCGCATTGCAGAGATTGGACCGCTTCCAGTCATCGCAGGAGAAAAATACTCGGCGCAGTTTATGGAGGCGGACTTTACACCCGGAATGACTGCGCCCGCACACATCCACTCTGGCCCAGAGGCCTGGTACGCGGTGGGTGGCGAAACATGCCTGGAGACCTCCGATGGTCGCATGCAGATCAGTCGCCTAGGCGGCCCTCCGGTTGTCGTTCCCATGGGATTATCAATGCACCTCACGGCGATTGGTTCCGAACGGCGTCGCTCGATCGTGATCATTCTTCATCAGTCATCGCAGCCCCCGACCACAATGGTCCATGATTGGACGCCAAAGGACTTGTGTAAGGCTAGCAACTGACTCGCGACCGAGAACGAGCCGCGTTAGTAATCCCGGAGACAAGGATTTATTGCACTGCTAGACCCGGGAGGAGAGCCCTGCTCAAAAGAATGCTGTTCCGCTACTACGCGCTGCTCGCAGGGAATCACACTCGAGATACAGGAACTGGATCGGCTTGGACGCGGCGATGCGAAGCGCCTCCTGATTCTTCGTACTGCGAGCAATTTCACCATGCCCCATACGGGTATCGCAGCCGAGAAGTACCTCTTTGACGATCTGGCAAGTTCACCCGGTTATCTCCCGGCGCTTGAGGCGAATTATCGCGTCGGCAGTGCGGTGGTTTCGACGCTGTTGCAGAACCGGGAGCAGTACAGGAATCAGGTACCGTGATGCAGTCAATAGAATGCCCGCAAACTCGAGCGATGTTTTGGCGGAAAGGTGAGATCGCCGGTCCTACTGATTCCGGTCAATGCCCCACATTTCATCATCCGGGGTTCGGACGGCCCATGCCATCCGAGGAGTGTTGTGCGAGATTCCGTAGCGTCCCTGCGGATCGAGAAGGATCATGCCGCCGTGGCCATTGAGACGTTGCTTGAGATAGGCGATGGATTCGGCGGTGGCCTGTTCGGGGTCGATGCCGCGACGCACCAGATCGGCGGCGTGCTTCGCGATGACCAGCTTCATCATGGGCTCACCCCAGCCAGTGGTCGAGACGGCAGCGCTTTCGTTGTCGGCATAGCAGCCGCAGCCGATAAGCGAAGAGTCACCAACACGGCCCGGTGTTTTGTTGAGCGTGCCGCCGGTGGAGGTCGCCGCGGAGATGCGTCCCTGCTTGTCGAGGGCGACAGCGCCCACGGTGTCAGAAGCAATGTTAGGTGTCGAGAAGATTTCTTCGGTCTTGCCTTCAGCCATCGTGGCTTGGGCTTCCTTCAGACGTTCCACTTCGCGAGGGATCACCAGTTCGAAATTTTCGATAAGGTAAATGCCGTGTAACTCGGCGAAGCGCTCAGCGCCGTCGGCGACAAGATACACATGCGGACTCTCTTCCAGCACTTTGCGTGCGGCGCAGATGGGATTGCGAATGCGCTCGACGCAGCCAACGCCTCCAGCGCGAAGGGTTGAGCCATCCATCATCATGGCATCGAGCTGAACACGGCCGTCGCGATTGAGAAAGCTGCCGCGACCGGCATCAAAAATCTCGTCGTCTTCCATGACCATGATGGCGGCTTCGCAGGCTTCCATGGCGGAGGCTCCACGCTGCAGCAGAAGCCATCCGGCGGAGAGGGCATGACGAACGCCGTTCAAGTGGGCATCGACAGCGTCGTCAGGTATTGCCCACGCTCCACCATGGACGAGCAGAACAGGTTGATTCGGCATTGATCCTTGGGCCTCGAAAGCAGAGAACATGATACAGCGAGTGGCTAGTGGTCAGTGGTTAGTGGTTAGTAGTTGGTGGGGTAGCTAGTAGCTAGTAGTCGGTGTACCGCGCAGAGCTGGTAGGACTTAGAATTGGCCTGAGTGAAAATGGCGGAGCAAAAGAAGCGGTTCTTTGTGTTAGTTGACCAATACGCCCGCAGCCACTTGAGATGTTTCGTCGCGGAATTGGATTACTCGCCGGAGGAACTTGTCTACACGCTCTGTTTCAGGCGAACGGACGGAACAAGAGACTCTCCTCATCGTTACGATTGCAAGTATCTGTGGGCTTCCGCAGAGGAAGTCAGAACTATGGTGGAAGTAGGAACTCTAGCGGCGGACTTTGAGAAGCACTTGAATGAGGAGCTAAGCTCCTTGCGTCCATAGGTTTCCAATTCAAGCTCAGAAGGTTTTTATTCGACACGTGCTGACCCACGCGGAATACGACAAAGGAGGATGGAAACATGACTGCTCTAGCTATTAGCCCTGACTATCTCCTTTCGCGATTTAAGGCGCCAACCGTGGTTCGTTCGGAAAAACAGAACGAGCAGTACATCTCCGCACTGTCGCAGCTGGAGTCGAAGAAGCAGTTAACTGCCGAGGAAGC
>Ga0070681_10005641_pt1 | contig 12096 bp, 11 predicted proteins | sample KBSC83BmetaG_FD_65650 | JGI IMG/M metagenome (GOLD analysis project Ga0070681, IMG submission 65650) | Corn rhizosphere microbial communities from Kellogg Biological Station, Michigan, USA - KBS C8-3B metaG | ecosystem: Host-associated > Plants > Roots > Rhizosphere | place: USA: Michigan...
CTGACGAGCGCATCTCGCGGGTCTTCCCGTTCCAGCGCGGCCGCCAGGGCCATACCGCTCTCCAACACGGTGGAAAGGTCCTTGAGACTGTGGACCGCGACGTCCACCTCGCCGGCCAGCAGAGCGCGATCAATTTCCTTTGTGAAAAAAGCGCGCCCACCGACAGACCACAACGGAACATCGGTCCGCACGTCGCCTTCGGTACGAATGTGAACCAGCTCGACCGCCGGAGCTCCGGGCTGCGCGCTGATGAGCGCGGCGACGTGACGGGCCTGCCACAGCGCCAGGGCGGAGGCACGCGTACCGATGCGCAAAGGCCGGGCGGCGGTCATGGCGCAGCCTCGCCGCGGGGCGTGGGTCGGGCGCCGGTCTCACCGTCGATCAGAAACCGGTAGCCGACACCCCAGACTGTCAGGAAGTGTCTGGGGTTGGCGGGATCGTGCTCGAACATTTTGCGCAGCCGCAGGATGAAGTTATCGACGGTGCGTGTGGAGGGAAACACGTCGTACCCCCAGACACGCTCGAGCAGATCCTCGCGCGAGACGATCTCGCCCGGATGTTCCGCCAGGACCTTCAGGATCATCGCCTCCTTCTCCGTCAGCTCCTGCTGCGCTCCATTCCACGATTGGGCGCGGAACGCCCGGAAATCGACCTCGTTGCCGCCGAAGCGCAGCACGGCGCTCGCAGGTGTCGCGGACGCGCTCCGGTACCAGTCCCAACGCCGCAGAATCGCGCGCACTCGCAGGAGGAATTCCTGCAGGTGGAAGGGCTTGGCCAGATAGTCGTCGCCGCCTGCTTCCAGGCCGCGGACGCGGTCGGCGGGGTCTCCTCGGGCGGTCAGGAACAACACCGGAGTGTTATCCCCGCGCTCGCGCAGAGTCCGGCACACCGTAAACCCATCAACCCGCGGAAGCATCACGTCCAGAACGATGAGCGCGCACTGGCTGCCCTGGAGCCAATCAAGCGCCTGCTGCCCGTCGGTTACGGCGTGCACCGAGTAGCCTTCCGCCCGAAGATTCTCCGCGACACCCGCCGCGAGGTGCGGGTCGTCCTCGACGACGAGAACCGCTGTGGCCGGTGGGGTCGTCATGAGGGCGTTGGCTCCGGTTGCGCCGCGGGCCAGGCGAGAGTGAACTGGGCGCCCCTGCCCACACCCTCGCTGTGCGCGCTGACTCGGCCCCCGGCCAGCTGCATCAGGCGCCGCACGATGAAGAGCCCGAGGCCGGTGCCGTAATAGCCGCTGCCGCCACCCGGATGAAGCCGGGTGAACTTCTCGAACAGACGTGCGCCATCGGCTGGTTTGAATCCAACACCGCTGTCACGGACGGAGAGTTCGACCTCCGCGTCGATCCGGCGTCCCGCGACGACAATCGTTCCGCCGCCAACGGGAGCGACTGCTGCAATGGCGTTCTCGAGGAGATTGCGCACGACCACATCCATGGCGAGGGGATCGGCGAGAACGTAAATCCCGCGCGGGATTTCGATGGAGATCGACACACGCTCCCTCTTGGCTCGCTCTTCGAGGTGCGCGACGATGCGCGTCACGGCGCCGGCAATCTCGATCGGCTCCTTCCGCAAATCCACCCGGCCGCGCTCGAGCCGGACACTTTCGAGAATCTGCGTCACCATCGCCTCCATGCGGGCCAGATCCGACAACATGCGATCGATGAGCGTCCCCGACTGGTCAGGACTCAGGGGCCGCAGCGCCATCGTTTCCAGAGACAACTGCAGGCTGGCCAGCGGCGTCTTGAACTGATGGGACACCAGAGCGAGGAAGCTGTCCTGCTCCTGCAGGACCTTCGCTTCCGCACGCAATGCGCGGCTGATCACTGCGATGCACAGCGCCAGCGCGAGCAGGAAAAACGCTCCCTCCCACGCATATTGATTGATGCGCTTGTGCTCTTCCGCAAGAAGCATGCGATCGACGTCGGGAGCGAGCGACGCGCGGCCGCCGACAACCACAACGCCGGGTAGAAGGTGCTGTACGCGATCGGCGCTTGCACCACCATCCAACAGCGCCTGCGCCGCCTCGATCTGCTGCTGATACAGGGTGCGCGCGGATTGAACCTTCTCGATGGCATTGGAGCGCAGATCGAACAGCCAGTAACCGGCCTGCACCGCGGAGACCACGGCGAGCGCGAGGACGGCAAGTTGGAAGACGCGCGCGGCTTTCATGATCGGCGGCTGTGTGTCACCGGACGATGGCGAGCGCTTCGCGCAGGCCTTGAGCCAGGCGCTCGAGATCCGAAGGTCGATGTGCCAGCGAGAGGAAGCAAGCCTCGTAGGCCGATGGCGGGAAGTAGATTCCACGCTCCAGCAGTGCGTGGAACACAGCGCTGTAGCGCGCCGTCGCCTGCTCGGAAAGGGCGATGGCGGTCCGGGGCTGCGGGCCCTCGTGCATGGCCAGCCAGAACAGTGAGCCGATGCGGATCAGTTGAATCGGAAACGCAGCGGTCGCCAGCACCGGGGCGAGCAGCTTCTCGACCTGGGCGCCGAGTGTCTCGAGACGCTGCCAACCGGATTCCTGGATCAGAATGTCGAGTGTGGCGATGCCGGATGCCATGGCCACGGGATTGCCCGACAGGGTGCCCGCCTGGTACGTGTCACCCAGCGGCGCGAGGCGGGACATGATCCGGGCGGGGCCGCCGAATGCGCCGACCGGCATTCCGCCGCCAATGATCTTCCCGAAGGTCGCCAGGTCGGGAACGATGCCGGTGAGCTCGGCCGCGCCCCCACGCGCCAGCCGGAAACCCGAGATGACCTCGTCGAAAATCAGCAGCGCGCCGTGTTGCCGGGTGATCCGACGGAGCGCCTGCAGGAACTCCTGCCGCTGCAGCAGCAGACCGTGGTTGGCCGGTACGGGCTCGATGATGACCGCGGCGATCTTATCGCCCTCGCGTGCGAACAACTCGTCGAGCGCGCCTTCGTCATCCAGAGGCAGGACCCTCGTGCAGGCCGTGAATGCCTGGGGCACCCCCGCCGAGGACGGGCGGCCGAATGTTGCCAGTCCGGAGCCTGCCGCAACGAGCAGATGATCCGCGTGCCCGTGATAACAGCCGGAGAACTTCACGATGAGGTCGCGGCCGCTGCAGGCGCGGGCCAGCCGGATAGCGCTCATGGTCGCTTCGGTGCCGGAGGAGACGAAACGCACCTGTTCCAGCCCCGGATACGAGGCCACGACTCGTTCGGCGAGTTCGACTTCCGCGGGACATGGAGCCCCGAACGTCATGCCGTCGCGCGCAGCCGCCGTGACGGCCTCCAGCACCGCGGGATGAGCATGCCCGAGAATCAGCGGACCCCATGAGCCCACAAAATCCAGGTATTCGCGGCCGTCCGCGTCGACCAGAAATTGACCCGCCCCCCGGGCGATGAACAACGGAGTGCCGCCCACGGCGCGAAATGCGCGGACCGGGGAATTGACGCCGCCCGGAATGACCCGGCAGGCGCGCTCAAACAACCCGTCTGAGCGCGGGTGGGGGGAGGTGGCGGCAGAGTTTGGGTTCGTCATCGCTTGTCAGGTTCCTGGGGGTCGGCTGCGGTTGGCGCCGGGCTATGCGATTCGACGCCGGCCCCGTTACGTCTCAATCGTGCCTCACGGAAAAATGCGTCGACCGCTTCGGCTCCGGCGTGCGCAGCCGCCGCACGAAGGCCCGCCAGCGGCAGATGCGCCAGACGGCGGGCAACGGTGGATGCGAAGCGCTGTATCGACTCTCGCTGGCTCTCGTCGAGACCGCGTAGCTCGGTAGCGAGCGCGCGTTCCGCTTCGTCAGCCGCGATCTGCTCGAACGTGCCCCGCAAATCCGCGAGTTTACGGCCAATCGCCCTTGTCGCCAGCTCTCCGCGGAGACGGGCGAGCCGGTCGTCGATCGCGGCTCTGACGGGCGCCAGGCGCATCAGCTGGGCGATACGTCGCTCCTGGGCCGCCTGGATCAGATCGTTCATGCCGATACGCGTCAGCCCTGCGGCGTGCGCCGCCTCGGGATCGACGTTCGGAGGAACACCGAAATCGACGAGTAGCGCGCGGGGACTTGTCTTCGCGAGCCGGGCCAGAACCGGCGGATCAAGAATGGGCTCTCCACCCCCCGCCGCCAATACCAGCGCCCCGATTTCCGCTGGGTCGGCACGAAAAGCCTCGAGGGCGACGGCCTTGCCACCCACCACGCCCGCGTACTCCTCGGCCACCGGGAGGGTTCGGTTGACGATGACGAGTGGAACGCCTCCCCGATGGAGCGCGGCGCCGCAGCGCTTCGTCATCGGCGAAACCCCGAGCAGCGCCACAGGAGTGGGTTTACCGGCGAGATGCAGCAGCACGCGGTCGGCTGCAAGATCGCCGAGCGAGGGAGCCTTCACTCCGGCCTCGAGGCGGTGAACGCGGTTGGCCATGCCGAGTGCCTCGCTGACGAGGCGATCGAGCGTGGGGCCGCAGACATGGGCCGAGCGCGCGATTTCCCAGGCCTGCCTGATTTGGGCCGCGATCTCCTGTTCGCCCGCCTGCGCCGAATCCAGTCCGCAGGCAACCAGGAACAGATGCTCCAGCGCCGCCTCGCCGGTCCAGGCGCGAAAGATCCGGCTGGCCTCGCCCGTCTGAGGCTCCCGGCCGGTCAGGGCTCTGAACACCTCCTTGCGGCAATCGCCCGCGGGCGAGCCATCGCCGGTCGTGTAGAGAACCTCGACGCGATTACAGGTGCCGACGTAAAAGACCTCGCCCGCTCCCAGGGCCCTGCGTAGCGCCGGCAAGCGCTGGGCGACCTCGGATTTGGGGAGCGAAAAGCGAGCGACCTCGTCTACGCCGGCGTGGCGGTAAGACAGGCCCACGACACCGATCTGGTGCATGGGGAAAGCAGACCACGACGGCCCCGCTCGAGTGTCACCGAACGGTCAAAGCTGGGGCAAACGAGCCCCGGAATGCCCGAAAACGGGGGCTAGCGGCGCGGTCGCAGCAGCGTCGCGAGCAGGAACCCGGCGGCGACTCCAATGCCCAGCGCCCACACGCTTGCGCGGTATGGCTGGGCCTCCACCCGCTCCTGCAGGCCGCTCCACTTGCCTTGGGCCCATTCGCGGGCCTGATCCGCACGTGCTCGCGCAGCTGATGCTGCCGCTTCGCCCGCCGCCCGCAGATGCTCTTTCACTTCGGCAGTGTCGGAACCGGAACCGGACTTGCCATTGCCTGACCCCGCAGCTGTGGCCATTGGTGATCCTCCGTACGCGCTTCGCGCCCAGCGCCGCTGGTGAACGCGGAATCGCAGGGGAAGTTCCGAGCCCAACCAGTATCCTATCGGGCTGTGCAACAAAACGATGAGCAGGATGAGGCCATGAGTCGCGCGCCATTGAACCCCCGGATCCGCGAAGTGACCGACCGAATTCGTGATCGCAGTCGCGACGGGCGGGCCGCGTACGTGCAACGAGCGCAAGAGGCTGCCGCCGCCACAACGAAGCGATCACAGCTTTCCTGCACGAACCTCGCGCACGGGTTTGCGGCGGCGCCGGGGGCGGACAAGGAGGCCCTCAAGGGCCTGCGCTGGCCGAACATTGCGATCGTCACCTCTTACAACGACATGCTCTCGGCTCACCAGCCCTTCGAGGGCTTCCCGGGGCTGATCCGCGCAGCCGCGCGCGATGCAGGCGCAACGGCCCAGGTTGCGGGAGGGGTACCGGCGATGTGCGATGGCGTCACGCAAGGTCACGCCGGCATGGAGTTGTCGCTATTCAGCCGCGATGTGATAGCGATGTCCACGGGCATAGCTCTCGCACACGGAATGTTCGACGCAACGTTGTGCCTGGGAGTCTGCGACAAGATCGTCCCCGGACTGCTGATCGGGGCGCTCACCTTCGGCCACCTGCCGACGCTGTTCGTGCCCGCCGGTCCCATGCCCTCCGGAATGCCCAACAAGGAAAAAGCGCGCATCCGCCAGCTCTTCGCCGAAGGCAAGGTCGGCCGCGACGCGCTGCTCGATTCGGAGTGCGCCAGCTACCACTCGGCTGGCACCTGCACGTTTTACGGCACCGCGAACAGCAACCAGGTATTGATGGAAATGATGGGGCTGCACCTGCCCGGCAGTGCCTTTGTGCCTCCCAACACACCATTGAGGGACGCCCTGACGGCAGCGGCAGCCCAGCGTGCCGCACGCGTCACCGCCCTTGGAAACGAGTACCTGCCGATCGCGCGAGTGTTTGATGAACGCACCATCGTCAATGCCATCGTCGGGCTGCTTGCAACCGGTGGCTCCACGAACCACACCCTCCATCTCGTCGCGATCGCCAGAGCCGCCGGACTGGTCGTGGACTGGGACGATTTCAGTGTGATGTCGGAGGTTGTGCCATTGCTGACCCGGATTTATCCCAACGGGACGGCGGACGTGAATCACTTTCATGCCGCCGGCGGTGTCGGGTTCCTCGTTCGTGAGCTGTTGAACGCCGGGTTGCTGCACGAGGAGGTGGACACGGTGGCGGGTCCCGGGTTGTCGCGATATACCCGGGAGCCTTGGCTTTCCCCTGAGGGGCTCGCTTGGCGGGAAGCGCCGACGGTCAGCGGGGACACCACTGTGCTGCGGCCGGCAAGCGATCCGTTCAGCGCGGACGGCGGGTTGAAAGTACTGCGCGGCAATCTCGGCCGCTCGGTAATCAAGGTCTCCGCAGTCAAGAGCACCCATCGGATCGTTGAGGCTCCGGCACGCGTGTTCGAGTCACAGGACGATGTGATGACGGCATTCAAGGCCAGCGAGCTCTCGCGCGATGTCGTAGTCGTCGTGCGTTTCCAAGGGCCTCGCTCGAACGGGATGCCCGAGTTGCACAAGCTGACGCCTGCACTCGCATCGGTTCAGGACAAGGGATTCAAGGTTGCGCTCGTCACGGATGGGCGCATGTCGGGCGCCTCGGGCACGGTGCCCGCCGCGATTCACGTCACCCCCGAGTGCTCGTCCGGTGGACCGCTCACGAAACTTCGCGATGGCGACATCGTGCGACTCGACAGCGTCACGGGCACGCTCACAGCAAACGTACCCGAAGACGTCTGGAATCGACGTGAGCCGCTCGCTGCCGGAGCAACATCCAACACCAACGAACAGGGGATGGGGCGCGAGTTGTTCCGCCTGTTCCGTTCGCAGGCCGCTCCGGCGGAAATGGGTGGCGGCGTCTGCATTTCTGTCTGATTTTGGCTGGAGGCTGCCGTAGGCGATAGTCTACAATGTGCACCGCTGAAACTGGGTAGAAGCAAATCAAGCGGAGCGCGGTTTACGGTGGCACATGAAAGGCTTGCAGACAGCAAAAGTCGAGGCGTGTCGCCGCGAGGACCTGGCGCTCGGCGGAGGTAACGAGATGGACCCGCAGATCGCCGTACTGGAAACCAAAATTGGCCATATCCAGACGGACATTTCCGAAATCAAGCAAGAACAGCGGCGCATGGCCGATCGACTCGACACGATCAGCAGCAAGTTTGACGATCGACTCGACACGATCAGCAGCAAGTTTGACGATCGACTCGACGCGCTCAGCAGCAAATTTGATGATCGATTCGACGCGCTCAGCAGCACGTTTGACGATCGATTCGATAAGGTCAACGACAAGATCGACCGCATTGCCAGCGACGTGAACAAGCGCGTTGACGGGACACGAGAGGAGATCTCCACCCTCAGAACTTCTGTCGAAACCGTCAAGACCTCTGTTGAGCGCGTCAAGGCTTCGATCGAATCCACGAAGGTCTGGATGCTCACCACACTGTTCTCGTGTGTCGCGGTCCTGCTGGCAGTCATGGCGCATGGATTCAAGTGGATCTGAACGACTGCGTTCGAATCCACCGCGACCTCACGCGGATCATCAGTATCCGGTAGTGCGAACACCGGTTTCACCACTACCTTTTCCGCGTGTTCGCTCGAGAAGTTTTTTTCTCAAGACAATTTTTCTCAAGACGTTTTTTTCCGAACGCCGGTTGTTGTATTGACGCATCCCCAATGACCGCTAGCCGGTTCGCTCTGCATCGAAGTCAACACCCGGGAACGCGTCGATGCAGACTGCCCCGGTCCTGAGAGATTCCAACACTCGTTAGTGCGGCGCGTGAGCGTGCTCGCACCGACTCGTTGCGTCATCGACATTCATGACGCAGGACGGATGCTGCGCTCGAGGACCCGAGCAATGAGGCACTCAGGCATCGAAAGCATTGGGTACTCATTGGGGGGGATAGCCATGTTCGAGTCAACTCCGACACGCAACGGGCCGGGCAGGCGCATGCGCACCGCGGGTCCGATTGCCACGGCGATCGCTGCGAGCCTCTATGGCGCAGCCGCTTTCGCCCAAACCGCACCACAGACTGCACAGACTGAGACCGGTGGACTGCAGGAGGTCGTCGTTACGGCCCGCTACCGCTCCGAGAATCTGCAGCAGACGCCGATCGCCATCACGGCGCTCACCAGCGCCGATCTCGAGCAGCGCCAGATGACGAACGTCAACGACATCGGCGCGACGGTTCCGAATGCCTATTTCCGCCAGCCCATCAGTAATTACGGCCCCACCGAGACGATCGGATTGCGCGGCATCACGCAGGTGGACTACAGCTACTCGTTCGAGCCGGCGGTCGCCATCTACGTGGACGACATCTATCACGGCACCATGACGGGCTCATCGATGGACCTGGCCGATCTCGAGCGGGTCGAGGTCCTGAACGGTCCGCAGGGGACGCTGTTCGGCAAGAACAGCATCGGCGGAGCGATCCGTCTGATCACCACCAAGCCCAAAGGCGATGACACCGGACTGGTCGAAGCCACCTACGGGCAGCATCACCGCACGGACCTCAAGGCGAGCGGCGATTTCTCGCTGATCGACAACAAGCTCTATGCGCGTATCACCGGAGTCTCCCGCCGGCAGGACGGCATTGGCAAGAATCTGGATTTTGCGTGCGAAATGACGGTCAAGGGCACGCCGCAGCTGGCGGGCTCGCTGCCCATGACGATCACGCCCGTGCAGGGCAACGATTGCGCGCTCGGCAGCCTCGGCGGCTACAACCACGAGGGAGCCCGCGTGGCGCTCCGGTATCTGGCGACGGACAATCTCGAGATCAACGTGACCGCGGACTACTCGCGTCAGGATGACGATCCGCCGCTGCAGACGCTTTTGACCCCGTACGGGGGTGCCGGCGACTCCACCAACAACTACTATACGACGCACTATCTGGTTCCGAAGTTCGGCGTCGGCTATGCCGCCAACACCAATGTGGGCCTCGCCGGCAATCCGGGGTTCGTGTCGCCGAGCGTGTGGGACAACTACGCCACCTTCGGCGATGTCGTTACGGGTCAACAGTACGATCCCACACAGCGGCTCACCGATCAGGGCGAGTCACTGGTCGCGGACTACACCTTCACTGAGAAGCTGCATGCGAAGGTGATTCTGTCCCATCGCCAGTACCAGTCGAACTGGATCAATGACAGCGACCTGACTCCGTTCGGCATCACGCAGACCGCCAACCAGCAGGAGCACCGGCAGTATCAGGCCGAGCTGCAGGTGAGCGGCACGAACTTCGCGGACAAGCTGGATTGGACCACGGGCATCTTCTATTACAGCTCGCGCGACCGCGATTACTATCCGACGAACTTCGACGCCTTCGCGGCGCCCAACCCGCCGATCTTTCCGAACGGGTTGCTGCCGAACTTCGTGGCCAACGACTTCTACACCGACCAGAACCGTTCGGCATTCGTGCACCTGAACTACAAGTTCACGGATCGCTGGTCCGCCTCGGGCGGCGTGCGTTACACCGATGAGGGCAAAACGAACACGTTCCAGCACTACGGACAGATCGTCGTACCGTATCCGAAAGGCATCAAAGCCAGCCGGACGGACTACAACGCGAGCCTCGACTTCCAGGCGACGCAGGACGTTCTGGTCTACGGCTCGATCGCTACCGGCTTTCGCTCACCGGGATTCAACCCCCGCATCTCGACGATCGGACAGCTTGTCGAGGTACCGGGCGAGGAAGCCCGCGCCTATGAGATTGGCTCGAAGACGGATTGGTTCGAGCATCGGTTGCGCGTGAACGCGGCGGTGTTCTACACGGACTATCAGAAGCACCTGACTTCAGTCATCGCGACCCAGTGTAATCTGGCAGCAGACCCGAACCCAGGCTTCCCGTACCAGCTCAGCGGCGGCGTGTGCCCGGCGGGCACGCCTCTCGCGGGCACACGCGGCCTGTCGCCCTGGTTCTTCTACACTGCCGCGCCTGCCACGATCCGTGGAGCGGAAGTGCAGATCACCGCCGATCCGATTGACGGGCTGACGCTGAACTATTCGCTCGGCTACAACCGACTCAAGAGTAAGACTTCAGATCCCAAGGCCAACGGGTACATCGATGACTCGGTCCGCCAGCAGCCTGATCTGACAATGAGTGGCGGCGCTCAGTACGTCATGCATCTCGGCTCCGCCGGCACGCTCACGCCACGGGTGGACTGGTACTACCAGGCTTACGTGACCAATGGCGCGCTGACTGCGCATCAGATCTCGCCTCAGTGGATCAATCCCGGGTACAGCCTGTTCAACGCCCGTCTGATCTACGTGCCGCCGGCAGGAAAGTGGCAGCTCGCGCTTGCTTCGACCAATCTGACCAACAAGTTCTATTGGCAGCAGCTCGGAGCCGCGACGACGGCAACAGGCGCGCCAGCCATCGCTCGGGTGGGAACCCCCGGCATGCCGCGTGAGTGGACGGTGACTCTCACTAAGGACTTCTAGGAAACCTCAGTCACGCCGGCGCCCGCACGGGCGCCGGCGCAGAGGCAGCGGTTACTTGGCGGCGAGCTGGCCCTCACCCAGGCCGAACTGCGTGGCCTCACTCGGATAGCGGGCAACGTAGGCCTGCAGCAAGCGCGGCTGATTGATGTTACGAACCGCATCGACGATCGCCTGTTGGTAGCATCGTTCGTAGAGCGCCTGCTTGGGCAGATCGGTCTGGCCACCGCAGGCATTCTTCGCCGCGATGGTCAGACGGTCCAGGAACGCCCCGGCTCCCTGCGCGGTGCTCAAATCGAGTCCGGCGGCTGTTACCTTCAGCTCGACGCGCACCACATCGGGCTCGGCGGCAACCGCGGGTGACAGGAGGTCACCGGCGCAGAACACAACAGCAAGCACCATTGCGGATACGATCGAGCGGGAGCCGATTCTTGCCGACGTCATGAGAGTCTCCGGGTGATGAGCGACCATCAAGGAAGGGTCGGCGCCTCGGGAGAATTCTTGACCGATGCGCGCGGGCATTGGGCACTACGGCACATTCCCAACACAGCGGCGCGGGAATCCCGGCCCGTGATTGACATAACGGGCGAGAAACTGGACATAAAATGTTCCTACCTCGCGGAACGAACCGCAGGAGCCCGGCGTTTGTTCCTCCATGTACCTGGCGGCCCTCCTCACTGCTAACATTGCGCCATGACGACGGGGAACGAATTCGACGGCGAAGCGCGCGCCAGGGTCGAAATGGATGTCGACACCATCGAGTTGGAACTCAAACCCGAAGAGTTACGCGCGCTGACCGAGGCCGCTGAGAAAAAGACGAGCAGCTCGCCGGATCCCTATCCGACGCCGGCTTCGAGCGGACGTGAGAACGCAAACAGATTTGCGGCATCCCGCGCAGGCGCCGCATCCCGCGCAGGCATTGTGTTAGTGCTTTGCGTAGCCGTTGGCGCGGCCGTTTTCGCTGTCGGACGGGCCCGAGTGGCCGCACCACAATCTCCCCACGTCGACGCTGCGCTCACGAGGCCTCCCGTCGCACCCCAGGTGCCTGTGCCCGCCGGCCCGCCTGTACGCTTCGCGAACCCATTCGATCCATCCGAAGTATTCGAGTTCGCGGCAGGTACGAGTGCTCGCGAGGCCCATGCCGCGGTGGCAAAGCTGCTGACTGAGCGTGCGCGGGAAAGGCTCGCCTTGCTAAATGCGAAGCGGCCCCACCGGAACCGACCTGTCTCGCTGCCTGCCGTGGCGGCACGAAATTCTCCTCGCCTGTCGATGGGATCTGACTCGCTGCCGGACCGCGAATAGCCGCTGGCGACAGGGACAGGTTCTAGTCGAGTTTGAACTTCACGCCTGGGTGGATGGAGCGGGTGATGGGAATCGAACCCACGTTAGCAG
>Ga0070681_10005643_pt1 | contig 12095 bp, 9 predicted proteins | sample KBSC83BmetaG_FD_65650 | JGI IMG/M metagenome (GOLD analysis project Ga0070681, IMG submission 65650) | Corn rhizosphere microbial communities from Kellogg Biological Station, Michigan, USA - KBS C8-3B metaG | ecosystem: Host-associated > Plants > Roots > Rhizosphere | place: USA: Michigan...
CTTCGTCAGCGCCGCCGTCAGCGTCGTCTTGCCGTGATCCACGTGACCAATCGTGCCGACGTTGACATGCGGCTTGGTGCGTTCGAATTTACCCTTTGCCATGCGCGCTAAACCCCGATGGAGTCAATGAATTGAAAAACTGCCCGTTCCAGGGCTGGCCGTGACGGCCGGACGAATGGTGCTCATGACAGGAATCGAACCTGTGACCTCTTCCTTACCAAGGAAGTGCTCTACCGACTGAGCTACATGAGCTTGTATTTCAGCCATCCTCCATGATGGCGAAGAACAGACCGGCATCCTGCCGGACTCTTAAAAATGCGTCGATCTACGCAGCGACTGCTTCAATCAACGATACTTGGCAGATGCAGCGCAATGGAGCGGAAGGCGGGAATCGAACCCGCGTAATCAGTTTGGAAAACTGATGTTCTACCATTGAACTACTCCCGCCCTGCGCGGAACGCCTGCCGGACATCCTGTCCCTTACCCTCGCGGGTCGCGCCGCTCTCGCGTCGCGTTTCGGAGCGCTCCTGCAACTCCGGTGAAACCTGCCATCGGTCAAAGCGGCCATCCGATGTCAGCTTGCTTTGGTGGAGGGAGGTGGATTCGAACCACCGAAGGCGTAAGCCAGCAGATTTACAGTCTGCCCCCGTTGGCCGCTTGGGTATCCCTCCAGAATCTTTCCTTGCGTATCGCGGAACCGGCAGATCTGCGATCTGCCTTCGTCGGCAGTCTGGAGATTCCGCCAGCAAAGAACGCGTATTGTGTGGATCGGCCCCCGAACTGTCAACACCTTGCGGCAGCGATTCCGTGCCGGCCGGCGATCTTCCCGCGGATGTCGTCAGTCCAGCGAAGCCGCGTGCAGGTCGACCAACTGCTCCATGCCCTTGGACAGTTCCAGCAGCTGCTTTGCCCGCGCCTGCAGGCGCCGTTCGTTGTCGTCGCGCGGCTCCCAGTGCGGCACCGGGGTGGGTTTGCCGTCCGGGCTGTCCAGCGCCACAAATACCATCACGCAGCTGGTCGCCAGGCGCTGCTCGTCCTTGCGCAGGTCACGCGCCAGCACGTCGACCGCCAGGTGCATGCTGCTGGTGCCGGTATGAATCAGGCGCGCCCGCACCGTGACCAGGTCGCCGATCAAGATCGGCGCCACGAACTGGATGCCGCTGACCGAGGCGGTAACGCAATACGCCCCGCTCCAGCCCACCGCACAGGCGTAGCCGGCCTGGTCGATCCACTTCATCGCCATGCCGCCGTGCACCTTGCCGCCGAAATTGACGTCGGTGGGCTGGGCGAGGAAGCGGAAGGTCACTTCGTGCTGCTTTCCGGACATGGCAGGCGTCCCGCAGGCAAGTGCGCAAACGCCGATTATGCCCGATGGCCGGCCATCCCGACGCCCGAGACGCACCCGAATGTCGCCGTCAGCGCGCCGGCTCGGGCAGCGCCAGTGGATCGCCGCTGTAGATCGCCACGTGCGGCACGCCGTCCGCGCCGATCCAGCCGCGGTACATGCCCTCGGTGTTGAACGGCAGCGCCACGCTGCCGTCGGCGCCCAGGATGATCGCGCCGCCATCGCCGCCCATCTGCGGAATCTCGTCGTTGATCACCGCCTCCCCGGCCTGCTGCGCGGATTCGTCCAGCAGCGCCATGCGCAGGCAGATCTCGCGCGCGGCGGAAACCCGGATGTAGAACTCGCCCCAGCCCGTGCCCGACACCGCGCAAGCGGCGTTCGCATAGGTGCCGGCGCCGAGGATCGGCGAATCGCCCACGCGGCCATAGCGCTTGTCGGTCATGCCGCCGGTCGAGGTCGCCGCGGCAAGGCGGCCCTCGCTGTCGCGCGCCACCGCGCCGACCGTGCCGAAGTGCTTCAGCGCCGCCAGCCGCGCGCCGAGTTTTTCGCCCGCAGCATCTTCCTTCAGCGCCTTCTGCAGATCCTGCCAGCGCTTCTCGGTACGGAAATACGCAGGGTCGACCAGCTTGATGCCCTGCTCGGCGGCGAACTGCTCCGCGCCGGCGCCGACCATCATCACGTGCGGCGAATGCTCCATCACGGCGCGCGCCAGCAGCACCGGATTGCGCACCCGGTGCACGCCCGCCACGGCGCCGGCGGCCAGCGTCGCGCCGTCCATGATCGAGGCGTCCAGCTCGTTCCTGCCGTCATGCGTGAACACCGCGCCGCGCCCCGCATTGAACAGCGAGTCGTCTTCCAGCACGGTGATCGCGGCGGTCACCGCATCCAGCGCCGGCTTGCCCGCCTTCAATCGTGCATGGCCGTTGCGCAGCGCCAACTCCAGCGCGGCGCGCGCCTGCGCCTCGATCTGCGGCGTCATCTGCGCACGCTCCACCCCGGCGCCGCCATGGATTACCAGCAGCGGCGGCACCTCGCCATGCAGCTCCAGCTTGCCGCCGCGCACATCGGCGACCGTCTCGAACACCGGCTGCTGCACGCTGAGGTTGCGCAGGTCGATTCGGCTTTGCGTGCCGATGCCGGTCACCCGCACGTCGCGATAGTCCAGCGGCTTGCCCGCCTCGATCCGCGCCGGCTGGCCCTGCGGGCGCAGCAGCCAGGCGAAGCCGTTGTTCATCGTGAACACGCGGCCGCTACCGTTGCCATCGACGGCCAGCACTGTCCCTTCGTCCACGCCCAGGCCAACCACGTCCGGGTGACCTTGGTGCCGCAGCCGGGCGACGAAGGCGATCAACCGGCCCTGCCGTTCGCGCGCGTTGAAGTGGGTATCGGTGATCACCTGCCGCAGGTGCGGCATGTGCAGGAAGCCGTCGACCAGGGTGACGCCCTTGCCCAGCGGATCGGCCAGCGCCTCGTCTGACGTGATGCTGCCGCCGTCCAGCGCGCCGTAGGCATGGCCGCCGAGGATCGCCAGCCCCGCGCTGCTGCCGCCGATCGGCTTGCCCGCGGCGACGTGCCGGTCCAGCAGCGCGTTCAGCGGCGTGCCCTTCCAGAACCGCACGTAGTTGGCCTGGTCGCCGCCGGCGATGAAGATGCCGTCGGCCTGCCGCACGATCTCCAGCACCTGCGGATCGCTGGCCGCCGCGCGGCTGTGGAACACCAGCGTCTGCACCGAGGCCACGCCGCCGACGTCGTGGTACAGCTCCTTCTGCAGGTCGTCGCCGCCGGACGCGCGCAGGATCACGAAATGGCCGTGGCCGCCCTTCGCCGCCAACCAGGCGAACGCCTGGTGCGGCCACTCGCCGCCGCCCATCAGCAGCAGCGCCGGCTCGGTCGCGCCAGGCCGGGTCGCCCTGAGGTCGCCGATGCGGTAGTACTCGTAGCCCTGGCGCACGGCGGCAGGATCGGGCGTCCCAGCCAGTGCGCCGGAAGCCATCACGGCAAGGCACACCGCGAGCAGGCAGGGAACGGTCGCACGGAAGAATCCGGACAGGTTTCTGGGCGAAATCATCAGTCGGCACCCTCAATCGAGGCGGCGCAGGCATGCCGCGGAATTACGGCGCCTATCGAACCCGGGACGAATGCCGAAGCCATTTCCCCCATGCTGCATTTTCTGGCGAAATAAGCGCTATGGTCGCCGTCATGGACGACTCCCTCAACGCCTGGTTTGCCCGCGAAATTCTCGTGCACGAGGGTGCGTTGATGCGCTATCTGTTGCGCAGCTGGTTCCGCCGCGAGGAGATCCACGACCTGCGCCAGGAAATCTACGTGCGCATCTACGAGGCCGCAGCGAAGGTCCGCCCGGCGCTGCCGAAATCCTTCCTGTTCACCACCGCACGCCACCTGATGACCGACCGACTGCGCCGCGGCCGCGTCGTCTCGATCGAGGCCGTGGGTGATATCGACGCGCTGAACGTCCTGATAGACGAGATCTCGCCGGAACGGCGGATGGGCGCGCGGCAGGAGCTGAAGCGCCTGACCGATGCGTTCGACCGCCTGCCCGAGCGCTGTCGCGAAGTGGTCTGGCTGCGTCGGGTCGAGGAACTGTCGCAGAAGCAGGTGGCGGCACGCATGGGCATCAGCGAAAAGACCGTGGAGAAACAGGTCGCCAAGGGCGCGCGCCTGATCGCGGACTATTTCCACGGCGGCAGCCACGCGCGCCGCCCTGGCCGCGGCGACGCGACGGGCACCGCATACGGGAACGGACATGGCCAGCAGCAGGGAGATTGAACATGCCGCCGCCGCCTGGCTCGCCAGGCGCGACGCCGGCGACTGGAGCGAGCGCGACCAGCAGCAATTGGACGCGTGGCTGGACGCGTCCGTGGCCCACCGTGTCGCCTTCGTCCGGCTCGACGCGGCGTGGCGGCAGAGCGACCGGCTGAAGGCGCTGGGCGCGGGCGTGCCCGCGGGCGTGGTGCCGGCGCGCGGCAGTTGGGCACCCTCCCCGTTCGGCGCCGCCGACGATGATACCGTCGAGCCGCATCGCCCACGCTCCGCACACGCCCACGCGTCCCGGCGCGCCACCCACCGGCACCGGGGGAATAGCCGCTCCCTGCTGCGCCATCTCGCCACCGCCGCGATGCTGGCCCTGCTCGTGTCGCTGGCACTGGTCTGGCGCCACTACGGCGCGGTGGAGCAGGCGTCCTACCGCACCGCGATCGGCGACCTGCAGGAAGTGCCGCTGGCCGACGGCTCCATCGCCACCCTGAGCAGCGACAGCCGCCTGCTGGTCACCCTGTCGCACGGCGAGCGCCACGTCGACCTGCAGCAGGGCGAAGCGTTTTTCGCGGTGGCCAAGGACCCTGCGCGTCCGTTCGTGGTCAGCGCCGGCGGGCGCCGGGTGACCGCCGTCGGCACCCGCTTCTCCGTGCGCCGCGACGCGGCCGACCTGCGCGTGGTGGTGACCCAGGGTTTGGTACGGCTGGAATCGGACCGCCTGCCGAACGGCCTGCGCCAGCCCACCACCCTGCTGCCCGCCGGCAGCGTGGCGCTGGCCAGCGACACCGGCGTGGTGGTGCGCTCCGGCTCGGTGCAGCAGGCCGAGGAATACCTGAGCTGGCGCAACGGCTTCGTCAACTTCCACGACACCCCGCTGGCCGCCGCCGCCGCCGAGTTCAACCGCTACAACGCGCGCAAGATCGTGATCGGCGATGCCGGCGTCGGCGCCATGCGGGTGGGCGGCAACTTCCGCTGGTCCAACACTGACGCCTTCGTGCGGCTGCTGGCACAGGGCTTCCCGATCCAGGCCCGCCGGCAGGGCGACAACATCGTGCTGACCCGACGCTGACGCTGGCGCGGGCGGCCGGGCATGGGCGGGATTTGTGCCGCCCGTTCGTCCCGGCGTACATGGCGCACATCGTGTGCGCCCACCTGGGGAGAGGTGACGATGATCCGTTCGCTACGCGGCGCGATGTTCGTGCTGGCTTGTTCGGTGTCCGCCATGGCATCCGCGCAATCCGCTGCAGTTCGACCGATTGATGTTCCGGCCGGTGACCTGGTCACCGCGCTGGATGCCCTGGCCCGCCAATCCGGCGCGCAATTCATCTACCAGGCCGACCAGCTCAGGGGCCTGCGCACGCCCGGCGTGCACGGCACACTGTCGGCGGATGATGCATTGGAGCGTCTGCTGGCCGGCAGCGGCTTCACCGTGCACCGCGACGACTCCGGCGCCGTCGTCATCGTGAAAGGCGCCGGCCAACCGGCCCGGTCGCCGGCACCGCCCGCCGCCCCGGCCAGCAGCCGCAGTGCGGCCGCTGCGGACCCGCAGGAGGCCACCCGACTGGACGAGGTCCAGGTGACCGGCTCGCGCATCCCGCGCGCGCAGGTCGAAGGGCCGGCGCCGGTCACCGTGATCACCGCCAGCGACATCAAGGCCAGCGGCTTCGCCAGCGTGCCCGACGTGATGCGCGCGATCACCCAGAACAGCGGCGAGACGCAGAGCCAGCAATCCTCCAGTGGCGCCGATTTTTCGCCCGGCGCGGAGGAAGTCGACCTGCGCGGTCTTGGCCCCAACCACACCCTGGTGCTGGTCAACGGCCGGCGCATCGCCGACTTCCCGCTGCCGTTCAAGGGCCGCAGCAACTTCACCGACATCTCCAACATCCCGATCGGCATGATCGAGCGCATCGAGGTGCTCACCGGCAGCGCCTCGGCGGTGTATGGCTCGGACGCGATCTCCGGCGTGGTGAACTTCATCCTGAAGCAGCATGCCGACGGCACCACCATCGACCTGCGCTACGGCGACACCACCCGCGGCGGCGGCGCCTCGACCAAGCTCAACTTCTCCACCGGCTTCTCGCACGGCGACTTCAACCTGGTGTTCGGCGCCGAACTGCTCGCCCAGCAGCCGCTGTGGGCCTACCAGCGCAAGATCCAGGACTCCACCGCCGACGCGCCCACCGCGCGCTCGCAGGTGCCGCGACGCACCTTCCTCAACGGCGACTGGAACGACGACTACATCGACCCGGGCCAGGCCACCTGCGATGCGCTGGCCTACCTCAACGGCGGCACCACGGTGTACGCCAACCGGCCGCGCTACGGCAACTTCTGCGGCAGCGCCGAGTCGATCGGCTACGGCACCATCCTCAGCCAGCGCCGCGGCATCAACACCTACACCTCGGCCAACCTGCAGATCAGCGACACGCTGTCCTGGTTCGGCGACATGCAACTGGGCTACAGCAAGGTCAGCTTGTTCCGCGACGTCGAGCAGTGGAACTACCAGGCGCCCGACGGCAACGAGGACGGCTATTTCTACAACGCGCACAGCGGCGGCATCGAGAACTGGTACCGCCAGTTCACGCCGGAGGAAATGGGCGGCCTCGGCCGCGGCATGATCGAGAACACGCAGCGGACCTTCAGCCTGACCACCGGCTTCAAGGGCACCTTCGGCGAACGCTGGGACTACGAAGCTGCGCTCAGCCACTCGCAATACAAGGCGCTGATCAGCTGGCCGCAGACCGTGGCGGCGAAGGCCAATGACCTCTACCTCGGCCCGCAGCTCGGCGTCGACGCCGACAGCGGCCTGCCGATCTTCGACGCCGACCCGGCTCGCCTGTACACGCCGCTGACCCGCGCCGAGTACGACGCGATCACCGCGCGCACGAACTACCACCCCGAATCGCGCAGCGACACGCTGGCGTTCACCCTCACCAACACCGAGCTGTTCAGCCTGCCGGCCGGGCCGGCCGGCTTCGCTGGCGTGGTCGAGGTCGGCAACCAGGCCTATGACCTCAAGCCCGATCCGCTGGCCACGCAGTACTACTACTACAGCTGGAAGGATTCCGACGGCCACGGCAGCCGCAACCGCTGGGCCGCCGCCGGCGAGTTGCGCCTGCCGCTGCTGGACACGCTCAACCTCAGCCTGGCCAGCCGCTACGACCAGTACCGCTTTTCCGGCCACAAGACCGGCAAGCTGACTTACAGCAGCGGCCTGGAATGGCGCCCATTCGACAGCCTGCTGCTGCGTGGCTCGTACGGCACCGCGTTCCGCGCGCCGGACCTGCACTACGTCTACGCCGGCATCGGCAACGACGAGACCTCGGGCAACGACTACTACCGCTGCCGCACCGAGGAACCAGGCGTCGACATCACCGACTGCGACTATTCCGGCGAAGGCCTGATCCGCACGCGCCAGGGCAACCGCGACCTGGACTCCGAAACCAGCACCTCGTGGACCGGCGGTTTCGTGTGGTCGCCAACGCCGAACCTGGACTTCTCGGTCGACTACTTCAACATCCGCATGCAGAACCAGGTGCAGGACCTCAGCACCGACCGCATCCTGCAACTGGAAGCCAATTGCCGCATCGGCCAGGACATGAACGGCAACCCGGTGGACGCGAATTCGCCCAGCTGCGTGGACGCGATCTCGCGGGTGAACCGCTACCCCGCCAACAGCGCGGTCGATCCCGGCGGCCTGTACGGCATCTACGTCAACCCGATCAACGTCGCCAACGAACGCACCAGCGGCATCGACGCCAGCGCGCACTACAAGCTGGAAACGGCGCTCGGCACGTTCCGCTTCAGCGGCAACCACACCTGGACCCGCAACCACCTGTTCCAGCAGTACCCGGGCGACGCCACGCTGGACGAGCTGGCGGTCAACAGCGGCTTCGACATCCCGCGCGAGAAGACCAGCGCCAGCGTGTCGTGGGAACGCAAGGCCTGGTCGGCCACCCTGTTCGGCATGCGCCTCGGGCGGCTGCCGAACTCGGATTCGTACGACCAGATCGTCGACACCGCGGCCGGCGAGCCGGCCTGGGTCCACGCCACCTACCGCTACAACGCCACGCTGCAGTACAAGTTCAGCGACCACGCGCAGCTGTCGCTGGCGGTGGACAACCTGTTCGACAAGATGCCGCCACGCGACCCCAGCTACACCGCGTATCCGTACTACGACATCTCGTGGTTCGACGCGGCCGGGCGCAGCTACTACCTGCAGTTCACGTACAAGTTCGGCGGCAGCAGGCTCTGAGCGGACATAAAAAAAGCAGCGCACCCGCGGGTGCGCTGCTTTTGCGGCCAGGGTCCGCTCAAACGTTGAACAGGAAGTGCAGCACGTCGCCGTCCTTGACGATGTACTCCTTGCCTTCCTTGCGCAGCCGGCCGGCCGCCGCCGCGCCGGCCTCGCCCTTGTACTGGATGAAGTCGTCGTAGCCGACCGTCTCGGCGCGGATGAAGCCGCGCTCGAAGTCGGTGTGGATCACCCCGGCGGCCTGCGGCGCGGTGGCGCCGCGCTTCACCTGCCACGCACGCACTTCCTTCACGCCGGCGGTGAAATAGGTCTGCAGGTCGAGCAGCTTGTAGCCGGCGCGGATCACCCGGTTCAGGCCCGGCTCGTCCAGGCCCATGTCCTTCAGGAATTCGTCGCGGTCGGCTTCATCGAGCTGCGCCAGCTCCTCCTCGATCGCCGCACATACCGGCACCACCTCGGCGCCCTCGCCGACGGCGCGCTCGCGCACGGCGTCCAGCAGCGGGTTGTTCTCGAAGCCGTCGTCGGCAACGTTGGCGATGTACATCAGCGGCTTCAGGGTGAGCAGGAACAGGTCGCGCACCAGCGCCTTCTCCTCCTCGTCCAGCCCGGCGCTGCGCGCGGAGCGGCCCTCGTTCAGCGCGGCGGCCAGCTTCTGCAGTACCGGCTTCTTCGCCAGCGCTTCCTTGTCGTTCGCCTTGGCCGCGCGCTCGGCACGGTTCAGCGCCTTGTCCACCGATTCCAGGTCGGCCAGCGCCAGCTCGGTGTCGATGGTCTCGATGTCGGCGACCGGGTCGACCTTGCCGGCGACGTGGATCACGTCACCCTCGAAGCAGCGCACCACGTGGGCGATCGCGTCCACCTCGCGGATGTGTGCCAGGAACTTGTTGCCCAGGCCCTCGCCCTTCGACGCGCCGGCGACCAGGCCGGCGATGTCGACGAATTCCACCGCGGTCGGCACCACCTTCTGCGGGTTGACGATGTCGGCCAGCGCGTTCAGGCGCGGGTCCGGCACCGGCACCACGCCCACGTTCGGCTCGATCGTGCAGAACGGGAAGTTCGCCGCCGCGATGCCGGCCTTGGTCAGCGCGTTGAACAGGGTGGACTTGCCGACGTTGGGCAGGCCGACGATGCCGCATTTGATGCCCATGTGAACTCCGGGAATCGGGAATGGAGAATGGGGATTCGGAAAAGCAGGTTGCGGAGCGCTCAGCGACTCCCGACTCCCGATTCCCGATTCCCGGATGTATGCAACCGCTGCATTGCCTTGTCGAACTGGCCGTCCACCGCCAGCGGCAGCACGTCCAGCGCGCGGGCGACGCCGTCGAGGATGGCGTCCTCGTCCGCGGCCGACGGCCGGCCCAGCACCCATGGCGTGACCTGGTCGCGGTGGCCGGGATGGCCGATGCCCACGCGCAGGCGATGGAACTTGCCGTGGCCGAGGTGGCCCATGATGTCGCGCAGGCCATTCTGGCCGCCGTGGCCGCCATCGAACTTCAGACGCACGGTGCCGGGCGGCAGGTCCAGGTCGTCATGCGCGACCAGGCATTGCTCCGGCTCGATCTTGTAATAACGCAGCGCCGAAACCACGGCGATGCCGCTCTTGTTCATGAAGGTGGCCGGCTTCAGCAGCCAGACCGGTTCGCCGCCGAGGCGCACGCGGCAGGCTTCGCCGTGCAGCTTGCCGTCGAAGGCGAAGCGCTCGCCCTGCCCGCTAGCGAGGGCATCAACTAGCCAGAACCCGGCGTTGTGCCGGGTTCGGAGGTATTCGGCGCCGGGATTGCCCAGCCCGACAATGAGTCGCAAACCAGCCATGCGGACAAGCAGCAGTGCCGGCCCGCGCCCCAGCGGAGCGCGGGCCGGCGCGGCTTACTTCTTCTCGTCCTTCTTGGCCGGCGCGGCAGCGGCAGGAGCTGCCGGCGCGGCAGCCTCGGCGGCCGGAGCTTCCTCGGCCTCTTCCTGCAGCACGTTGGCCGTGACCACCGGGGTGTCGTGGCCTTCACCACCATGCAGCGCGACCAGCTCGACGTTCTTCGGCAGCTTCAGCTGCGACAGGTGAATGATGTCGCCGGGTTTCAGGTCGGCCAGGTCCAGTTCGATCGATTCGGGCAGGTCCTTCGGCAGGCAGGTGATTTCCACTTCGGTCAGGTTGTGCGAGATCACCACGCCGGAGGTCTTCGCCGCCACGGACTTTTCCTTGTTCAGGAAGTGCAGCGGCACGCTGACGCGGATCGCCTCCTTCTCGTTCACGCGCATGAAGTCCATGTGCATCATCAGCTGCTTGAACGGGTGCTTCTGCCAGTCGCGCACCAGCACCTTCTGCACCTTGCCGTCGACGTTCAGGTCGAGCACCGAGGAGAAGAACCACTCGTTCTTGGCGGCGAGCAGGATGGTGTTGTGTTCGATCTGGATGCTCTCCGGCGGCTGGCTGCCGCCGTACACGACGGCCGGCACGAAGCTCGCACGACGCAGGCGGCGGCTCGCACCTTTCCCCTCGTCCTTGCGGCTTTGCGCCTTGATTTCACGAGTCTTGGACATTTCGTTGCTACCTTGGTTTTTTGAAGAACCGCCTCGCGGCAGTTGCATGACTTTTCCGCGACCAGAAAAGCCGGTGGTGCCGGACGGCTGGGCCGCCACGGCGAAAATCCGTGGATCAATCCACGTACAACGAACTCACCGATTCGCCGAAGGCGATGCGGCGAATGGTTTCGGCCAGCAGCTCGGCGACCGAGAGCTGGCGGATCTTGGCGCAAGCCTGCACTTCCGGGCGCAGCGGCAAGGTATTGGTGACCACCAGCTGGTCGAGATTCGAATTTTCCAGATTGCTGATCGCCGGACCCGACAGCACCGGGTGCACGCAGTAGGCAACCACCTTGCGCGCGCCGCGGTCCTTCAGCGCCGCGGCGGCCGCGCACAAGGTGCCGGCGGTGTCGACGATGTCGTCGACCATCACGCAGGTCTTGCCGTCCACGTCGCCGATGATGTTCATCACGGTGGAGACGTTCGCGCGCGGGCGGCGCTTGTCGATGATCGCCAGGTCGGCGTCATCCAGCCGCTTGGCGATCGCACGGGCGCGCACCACGCCGCCCACGTCCGGACTGACCACGATCAGGTCGTCCATGCTGTGGTTGCGCCAGATGTCGGCCAGCAGCACCGGCGAGGCGTACACGTTGTCGACCGGGATGTCGAAGAAACCCTGGATCTGGTCGGCATGCAGGTCGACCGTCAGCACCCGGTCGACGCCGGCGGCGCCGATCATGCTGGCCGCCAGCTTGGCGGTGATCGGCACCCGCGCCGAACGCGGCCGGCGATCCTGCCGGGCATAGCCGAAGTACGGGATGACCGCAGTGACGCTGGCCGCCGAGGCGCGCTTGAGCGCGTCGGTCAGCGCCAGCAGCTCGAACAGGTTGACCGCGCTCGGTGCGCCGGTCGGCTGCAGCACGAACACTTCCTGCTTGCGAACGTTCTCCTCGATCTCGATCTGCACCTCGCCGTCGCTGAACGTGCCGACCAGCGCCTTGCCCAGCGGCACGCCCAGGCGGTGGGCGACGTCTTCGGCCAGCGCACGATTTGCGTTCCCGGTAAACAGCATCATCGGAGTGGACGTGTCCACAAGTGTTACCTCGAAACAAAAGCCATCATGAAATGGCTGGGGCGGCAGGATTCGAACCTGCGAATGCGGGAATCAAAATCCCGTGCCTTAACCAGCTTGGCGACGCCCCAGTG
>Ga0070681_10005644_pt1 | contig 12093 bp, 10 predicted proteins | sample KBSC83BmetaG_FD_65650 | JGI IMG/M metagenome (GOLD analysis project Ga0070681, IMG submission 65650) | Corn rhizosphere microbial communities from Kellogg Biological Station, Michigan, USA - KBS C8-3B metaG | ecosystem: Host-associated > Plants > Roots > Rhizosphere | place: USA: Michigan...
CATCACCCACGGTTTGCCTCTTGCTTGGTCCCTGCGCGGAACCGAGCTCGCACTCAGCGACCGGCTTGGAATACACCTCGATCGCCCATGGCCCCTCAGTATATTCTCGGCCTCTCGGCCTACTATCACGACAGCGCTGCCTGTCTCCTTCGGGACGGGGCCATTGTGGCCGCCGGGCAGGAAGAACGCTTCACTCGCAAGAAGGGTGATTCCGAATTCCCGCACAACGCTCTCGACTTCTGTCTGAAGACTGCGGGCATCTCACTGAAGGACATTGCGGCAGTGGGATTCTACGACAAGCCGCTTCTCAAGTTCGAGCGCATCCTCGAGTCCTATCTCGGCGTCACTCCCCGCGGCTTCTCGCAGTTCATGAAGGCGGGGCCGACCTGGATCAAGGACAAGCTCTTCCTGGACAAGAAGCTTCGCGACGAGCTTCCAGGCTACGCAGGTCGGATCTTGTACGCCGAGCACCACGAATCACACGCGGCAAGCGCGTTCTTCCCGTCGCCCTTCAAGGAAGCGGCAATCCTCACCCTGGACGGCGTCGGCGAGTGGGCCACCGCCTCGTACGGTGTCGGACGCGGCAACGAACTGGAACTGCTGCGCGAGTTGCACTGGCCCGATTCCCTTGGTCTGCTCTACTCGGCCTTCACGTACTTCACCGGCTTCAAGGTGAACTCCGGGGAGTACAAGGTCATGGGCCTCGCGCCCTATGGTCGGCCGAAGTATGTGCAGAAGATCTATGATCATTTGATCGATCTGAAGCCAGACGGCTCCTTCCGGCTGAATCAGCTGTACTTCGGCTATCTGACGGGCCTAACGATGACGGACGAGTCGGGTCGATTCGCCTCGCTCTTCGATGGTCCGCCGCGCGAGCCGGAGAGCAAGCTGACGCAGCGCGAGATGGACCTCGCGCGCTCCATTCAGGAGGTCTGCGAGGAAGTGATGCTCCGGATGGCGCGAACGGTTCACAAGGAGACGAAGCTCGACAGACTCTGTCTTGCCGGCGGCGTTGCGCTCAATTGCGTCGGCAATGGCCGGATCCTGCGCGAGGGGCCATTCGACGAGCTCTGGATCCAGCCCGCGGCGGGGGACGCCGGCGGCGCGCTCGGCGTTGCGCAGCTGATCTGGCACCAACATCTCAAGCAGCCGCGCACCGTGATCCCGGGACAGGACTCGATGCACGGTGCCTACCTCGGCCCATCGTTCACCGATGCTGAGGTCGAGGCGTTTCTCGACGAACAGGGCGCTGTTTACGAGAAGCTCGACCGATACTCGCTTTTCGAGCGCGTGGCCGAGCTCCTGTCCGACGAGCAGATTATCGGCTGGTTCAATGGCCGCATGGAGTTCGGTCCGCGCGCGTTAGGCAGCCGGAGCATCCTCGGCGACCCGCGCAGCCGGAAGATGCAGGCCGATATGAACCTGAAGATCAAGTTCCGCGAGGGATTTCGGCCGTTCGCGCCGAGTGTGCTTCGCGAGCGGGTGAGCGAGTACTTCGAGATGGATTGCGACTCGCCGTACATGCTCCTCGTCGCGCCCGTCCGCGCGGAGCGTCGCATCGCCCTCACCGACGACCAGCAGGAGCTCTGGGGCATCGACCTGTTGAACGTACCGAAGTCGGATATCCCCGCGGTCACCCACGTCGATTACTCGGCGCGCGTCCAGACCGTGTCGCGCGACACGAGCCCGGACTACTACGACCTGATCAAAGCGTTCGAGCGACGCACTGGCTGTGGCGTGGTCGTGAACACGTCGTTCAACGTGCGCGGCGAGCCGATCGTCTGCACGCCCGCCGACGCCTATCGCTGCTTCCGGCGTACACACATCGACGTGCTCGTACTCGGACCGTATGTGCTGGAGAAGTCGAAACAGCCCGAGTGGCAGGAGCAGCACGACTGGCGCACCGAATTCCAACTCGATTGAGCATTCAATGACTGCGTCGACAAATACGCCTAAGGGCGTTTCGTACACTTCGGCACAGGGCCGGAAGTTCGGCGTCACGGTGGGCATCGCGTTCGCCGTGCTCGCCACGATCAGCTGGTGGCGTGGGCATCATTACCCGGTCTATGTGCTGGGCGCGCTTGGCGGCCTGTTGATTCTGGGCGGGCTGTTGATCCCGCGCCAGCTCGGGCCCGTGGAGCGCGGCTGGATGCAGCTCGCCGTGTTGATCTCGAAGGTGACGACGCCGGTGTTCATGGGCGTCGTGTACTTCCTCGTGCTGCTCCCGATCGGACTCGTTATGCGGGCGTTCGGGCGAAATGGCGTCAAGCACCAGCCGGTGAATGACAGTTACTGGGCGCCGCGCAGCACAGCGCGCGGCAGCATGTTGAATCAGTTCTAATCAGGCTGAACCGAGTTCCCCCTTTCTGGAGAGTACGCCGATGGGCAGTCTCGTCGTGGAGTTCTGGCAGTTCCTGAAGGTGCGCAAGAAGTGGTGGTTGATGCCGATCGTGCTCGTGATGGCGCTCGTCGGCACGCTTCTCGTGCTCGCCCACGGCTCCGCCCTGGCGCCGTTCATTTACACGATTTTCTAGGCCCGACTTCGAGTTCTGCAATGCCGTTTGCTGTCCGTGAACCGAGAAGCTCGTCGCCACCGGCGAGCTTCTCCGTCGCGCGCGGAACTGCGACGACCGGGCGGCGCCTGCGTGCAATCCTCTTCCCTCTCGCCGCGACGGCGCTCGGACTGCTGTTCGCAATCGTCATCGCGGAGATAGCGCTCCGCGCGCGCTCGCTCGCCCCCTCCGACGCGATCTCCACGGTCACGGAATCCGAATTCCGCCGCGTCCCCGGGATTTTCGGACCCGGCCAGCGGATCGTAGACCGGCAAGTCGCCGCGCTGCCGTTTGCGGTGCAGATCGACAGCCTCGGCTATCGCGGCGCCGGGTTCCCCGTGCAGAAGCAGCCGGGTGAGCTGCGCGTACTGGCCATCGGCGACTCCTTCACCTACGGCGATTTCGTCGACACCGACTCGACTTTCCCCGCTGTACTGCAGCGTGACCTGACCGTCACTTGCGCCCGTCCGGTGACGGTCATCAATGCCGGGGTGGGCGGTTCGACGATCACGACCGCGATCCACATGCTCGAGCGAGCATGGAAGCTGTCGCCCGATGTCGTGCTCCTCACCTTCGTCGAGAATGACGTTGACGATCTGCGGAACGACATGTGGGGCGAGCTCGCCGCCAATCGCCAGGCGAAGTCGAAGTTCCCTCTCTCGGTGATCTACCCAGTGCTGCGCCGCTCGGCGCTGTGGAACTTCTCTCTCAAGCTCCGCGGTCGCATTCGGGCCGTGGGATACTCGGCTCTACCCAACTCGCCGGCGGATCTGCGTCCGCGATCGGATGTCCCGGCACTTCGCGCCGAGTACGGTCGGGTGCTTCGGACGCTGGCGAACGAGGTCCGCGCGCACGATCGATCACTGGTGCTCGCCGCGTTTCCTTCGCACCTGACGCTGAGCGGGATCACGACCGACGAGCAGCTGCAATGGTTGGAGCGAACGGGCAAAGAGCAGGGTGTGGCGACCTTCAACCTCCTCGAGCCGTTCAAGGCAAGCGGGTTGCCGACCACCACGCTGTATCTGCTGCCCCACGACGGTCACCCCTCTCCACGTGGCTATGAGGTCGCGGGATCCTGGCTGACATCTCGCCTGGCCGCGCTCAGGATCTGTCAGACTCCGGAGTGAAAGTGGTCGAGTAATCCCGTGACAGCATCGTCTCGCCGCAATGACTCCATCTCCGCGGCCGTTTCACTTCTTCTCTACGCGCTCGAGGCTGCGCTGCTCCTCGTCGCGCTGACGATGTACAAGAGAGCCGGCAGACCATTGCCGGAGTTTGTGGGCACGCCCGCCGGTCACATGATGCTGCTCGGGTTGTGCGCCACCGTCGGTCTCGGGCTGCTCACGATTGGGGCGCTCTTCAATCCAAGTCGCCGACGACAGTTCCTGCCGACGCTCGCATTGAATCTTGGAGTGCTGATCGTCTTGTTCGCGGTCGCCGAGATGGTCATCCGCTCTCTCGTCTCGCAAACGTCGGCCGGGCCAGCTTTCGGAGACACGATTCTCCTTCCGCGCAGCTGGGAGAGTGAGTCGGCCCGAAACCGGGAGATCCTCCGCCAGGCAACGCTCAGGCGGTCCTATCTGGTGCCGGATCCGGACCTCGGTTGGGCCATAAGGCCCAACGCCCGCAACAGGGATTACAATCTCGAGTTCGAGCTCGAGTACCTGAGACGCGCGCGATCATCGTCGCATGCAGACGAGCTCGCGGGCGCGGGGCCGCGGGTGAGCGCCACCGACGACAGTGTCTACCTGAGCAGCGTCGAAGGGCTGCGCAGCCCACGGGCGGGGATCGCGCTCGCCGCGCTTCCCCATCGCCATCGCATCGCTCTCCTTGGTGATTCGTTCACGTTCGGACTGGAGGTTCGCTACGAGGAGACGTGGGGCCACCGGCTCGAGGCGGCCCTCGGTGGCGATTACCAAGTACTCAACTTTGGCGTCGACGGCTACGGCGTCGACCAGGCGTATCTACGGTACAGGCGGGACGCAGCGAAATGGCACCCTGAGATCGTCGTCCTCGGCGTCGTCAGCGACGACCTGCACCGGACGATGTGCGTCTACGGGTTTCTCTGCTTCCCGGGCTCGCAGATCCCGTTCTCCAAACCGCGCTTCGTCGTGGCCGGCGATTCCCTCCAACTCCTCCCCCGGCCCGCGGTCGCCCCCGACTCGATCTTCTCGATGCACTCGATCGGTGAGCTGCCGCTGATCGAGTACGACCATGACTACGACCCCTATGAGTGGGACTGGCACTCGTATGACAGGTCGGACGCGATCCGTTACCTGCTCTCCAGATATCGGCGCTGGTCGGTGCGCCGCGCCGCGGTCAGCGACTCGGCGCTCGAGGCTGTGAATGCCGCGCTCTTTCGCGCGTTCGTGCGCGACGTGCGCGCCAACGGCGCGACGCCCGTCGTACTCTTCTTCCCATCGCGGTCGGAATTGTCGCCCACGTGGCATGGGCCGCTCGTAGGTCGCGACGTCCTGCGGAAGAGCGGGATTCCGTTCCTCGACATGACGCCATGCATAACGAGACTGCCGGCGGCCGAGAGATACGTGGTGTTGCACTTCTCTCCAGCCGCGAATGCCGCGGTAGCAACGTGCCTGCGTGAGGAGCGTCCCGATCTCTTCGGCTCAGCTGCTCTCCACTAGAGCTACCGCGAGACTTAGAACTGGAAGTAGAGGAATGGCGACCCACCGCTTCCAGCCATGATCGCCAGCGACGCGGCGGCCGCGGCGGCGAGCACGAGCCAACGTCGCGCACGAGAACGCCACGCGACATCGATGTCGAACGCGTTGGGCCCGATCATGGCCCACCACGCGGCGATGACGAGAAGCGGAAGAAGAACGCGGGCTTGCGACGGAAGCTCTCCGGCGGTGGGCACGAACATCCGGGTGAAGAGGCCGGCCACCATTCGCATGTCAGTCGCGCGGAACCACACCCAGCCGATGGCGGCAAGGACGAACATGCCAACCTGACGGGCCGCCGCCGGGAGCACGTCCCAGTATCGGCCGTAGCGGCGATACAGGGCGAGGAGCACACCGTGATATGCACCCCATACGACGAAGGTCCAATTCGCCCCGTGCCAGAGTCCCCCGATGAGCATCGTCAACATCAGGTTCCGGTACGTCTTCCATTCGCCGTGGCGATTGCCACCGAGCGGGATGTAGAGGTAGTCGCGCAGGCAGCTCGAGAGCGAGATGTGCCAACGCCTCCAGAAGTCCGATGGGTCGAGCGACTTGTACGGAGAGTTGAAGTTCTGCGGAATGCGTATCCCAAAGAGGAAGCCCAGGCCCACGGCCATGGAGCTATAGCCCGAGAAATCGAAGTAGAGCTGGAAGGTGTAGCCGAGCATGGCGAGCCATGTTCCCAGCGACGAGAGATGACTCCAATTGGCGAGCGCCGGGTCGACGAAATAGGCGAGGTAGTCGGCGATGATGACTTTTTCGACGAGCCCGATGATGAAGAAGCGCACCCCGCGCGCGAACCAACGCCACCGATCCGCCTGGCCGATCGCCTCGAGATCCTCCTCGATCTGACGGAAGCGCACGATCGGCCCGGCGACGAGCTGCGAGAAGAGTGAGACGTAGGCAGCGAACTCGAAGAAGCGCCGCGTGGGCCGGATCGCGCGCCGATAACTGTCGACGATGTAGCTGATCGTGTGGAACGTGTAGAACGAGATGCCGATCGGGAGCACGATGTTGTAATGCGGAATGCGCGTGTCCCAGCCGACCCACCCGAACAAGGTGTGGCTCGTCTCCAGGGCGAAGTTCGCATACTTGAAGAAGCCCAGCAGAGAGAGATCGATTACGATCGGCACGACGAGACACAGCTTTCGACGCCGTGCATCGTTATCCCATCGAAGGAAGCCGAGCCCCGCGAAGTAGCTGACGAGCGTCGAGAACGCCATCAGCAGACAAAAGCGCGGATCCCAATAGCCGTAGAAGACGTAGCCCGTGATCGCGAGCCAGACGTATCGCCCTCGCGCGGAGCGAAGCGCCCAGAACACCAGCCAGGTTATTGGAAGAAAGCCGAGCAGGAATACGTAGCTATTGAACAGCATCGGATGGCCGAGAAGCTGTGCGACTCACCATTGAGGATTCGTGGCCGCCACCACCGTGGGCTGAGCACAACACTGACTGTGGCACGACCACGACTGATCGACGACACGAAGAGCCCGCACCTGTCCCTCGACTCATCTCCGATCAGTGTGCGTATCCGCTGGTGAGGCCGAGCGTTACGCGCATCGATCCCGAAGGACGTCGAGTGGTGCGGTGCGCGTAGGGGGTGGCAAGATACGTGCGCCCTCCCTGCGCATCCAATTTCGATTTCCGCTACGCTTTGATGCTTCGACGCGCACCTATTATCGTCGCTTTCATTGCGGCGCTCCCTCTCATGTTGGTCGTGGCGGAAGTCACGACTCGGTTCGATGATTGGCTCCGCTACGGAATGCCATTCATGGCGAGCGCCGACGAGTCTGAAGACCTCCAGATCGTCGACACGCTCGGCGTTCGTGGACGACCGCACGGACGCCACCTGCGGTACCACCTCGACAATTACGGCTTCAGAAGCGCGCAGGACGTGAGCATTGCGCGGCGCGCCGGCTGCACGCGCATCATGACCCTCGGCGCCTCGGAGACCTTCGGTGCCTCGGAGCCTGATGGCCTCGAATACCCGGCGCAGCTTGCGCGCCGGCTCGCGAAGACTGGGTGTACCGAAGTACTCAACGCGGGCGTGCCAGGAATGACGCTACCGCAGATTCGCTACACGTGGACTCATTACTGGTATCAGTTCGCGCCAGACTACGTGTTGATCTATCCGACACCTGTCTTCTATCTCGCCAATCGTCGGCCCATTGGACCACGGCCCGAATTCCTGAAGAGGGGATCTCCACCGCGGCCGGCACTGCGTCCTCGTCTGATGTTCCTGGCCCGCGAGGCGCTCTCCTACCCGGCAGTGATTCAGCGCCGGCGCGTGCAGCGCTTCACCCGAAACGGTCTGGAGGGAATCCCGGAGGACTCGCTATGGCGTACGGTGCCGAAGCAGCGTCTCGGGATGTTTGTCGCCGATCTGGATTCGCTCACCAGCGAAGTGCTGCAGGCAGGATCGAAGCCCGTACTCATGACGCACGCGATACGATTCGGCTCGACTCCTGATCCTGCCGACGCGGACATTCTCGCGGCCTGGCGGCAATTCACACCACGCGCGCTGCCAGACGTCATGATCGCATTCGAGACGAGCGCCGCCGAAGAGACGCGCAGCTTGGCTTTGGCCCGTAAGCTGCCGCTCGCTGATGTCGCGTGCATCCTCTCGGGAGAGCGAACTCGCTTCACCGATTTCGTTCACTTCACCGCGGAGGGTGCCGCTGTCGTGGCGGCGGTGGCCGAGCAAGCTATTGCCCACGAGCGCCATGAGCCGTTAGGACAAACCGGTGCAATTCGAGAGACGCCCTGCTCTCCGTTGCCGGAGGCGGTTGCCTCACGCACGAGTGACGGCACGACGTTCTGATCGGAGCCCGAAGTTCACGATTCGGGCGACGACTGGCGTATCAAGACGACGTTCTCGCCCGAAGTGAGGTGTTTGAACGGAAACTGGCTCGTGCTTCGGTAAAAGGCTGTCGCGCAGCCATCACGCATCCAGTCATGCAGCTCCGCGACAAGCACTCTCGTCCTTTCGAGCCACGACTCGCATCCGGCCTGAAACACTTCCTTCTCGGCGCCTTCGATATCGATCTTCAAGAGATCGATATCGGCAATGTCGTACTCGTCGAGCAGCTCCATCATGCTGATGCCACGCACAGCGTCACCGGTCGGCAACGGCCGCTCCCGAATACGAAACGCCCACGAAGCATCATTTGGGTTGTCGATCGAGACCGCCGCTGGATGCGGCCAGAGCGCGGCACGCAGAGAAGTGACATTGCGATAGGGAGCCGTGTTCCGCTGAAGCAGCGAGAAATTCTCCTCTTCTGGCTCTATGGCAATGATTCGAGCTTCGGGATACCGCTCGGCGAAGAACACACTCGCGTAACCTACGTTCGCTCCGACGTCGATGATCACGCGCGGATTCGTGTCGACTCCCGGCAGGTCGTACTCCCGCGAAATGAAGATCTTCTCATACGTCCATATATCGGACGACGACGTGCGGACCAGCACTTTCCCCCGTGAGCCGGGTATTCGAATCCAGACAGGCTCGCGAGCGACTTTCAGGCGTGTCCACGTCGAAAGCCCTCGAGCCAGGCCAAGGCGGTATACGTACTTGAGGATGCGCAGCAGTTCGTGCGCGATCGGGTTGCGGCGCTCGAGTTCCGTTGTCAACGAGGTAGCCTCTCGCGTAGGGCGGGCAATTCGGCCCGCGACGAGGTCATGACGTGTAACACGGGTGTTCCTGTCAGCGACTATGAGAATTTCAACGAACGGTGACGCGCCTGCATTGGCGCGCGTCAATCAATTGCAGTCGTCTCGACCACCATTCGCGTGTTTTCGTCCGAATTGCGACGATCGTGAGTTGGTACTCGGTGGTGACAGCTCTAACCTGCCGGACGACAAATGCTTCCAAACAAACTGCGCGAACGTGCCCGCCCGCGTAATCGGCTGGTTGCTGAAGGGCGATCGAGCATGATCATCCTCGTACTCGCCGTAGTCGCGGTCATGGGCTGTGGCGGAGACTCGGTTGGTCCGCAGCGCACCAAACTCGTTTCGCCGGGCCCTGGAGTCCCTGTGTACGATGCGACGAACCCGAACCATGTGCTTCATGTGTTCGAGGATTGGAGCGCGTACAGCACCGCGAGTGATGTTGGTGTGCTGAACCGTGCCGACGGTGGCGGTCCGTGGCTCAACGGGAACGCCGCCTATCAGTCGATCGCGACCACCAATGTCGACCCGTGGTTCGGCAAGAAGACACTCGACGTCAACTACAAGGATGTGCCCGGATCCGGGCAGGCCCTCGAACGTGGCCTCACGCTCATCCAGGGTACACCCGCTCGATATCTGAATGCGAGCAAGGTACAGCAGTCGCTGATCATCGAGTGGGCGTGGCGCTACGAAGGGGCTGCCTATCAAGGCAAGATCGCCGACTGGCAGCCATATGCCGGAACTGATCGCTTCAACTATCAGGCGCCCGACTACAGCCCGATGGGCGCGCAGACGCAGAACGACTGCGATACCGATCCACTCTGTAGCCTGTTCTACACCAACCACGGCAACACGCCGAAGATCGCCGAACTGGACGCTCCACCGAATGTCGGCGTGCAACACGCTGAGATCTCGCGGAGCATCTATGCAGCTTCGCTCGTGTACTACACGCAGAACATGAACTATGGGGCGGGTGCCGGCCAGGTGGCGTGGGGTGATTCGCCGCCGGGCGGGAACATGGCCGACAACGCGTGGCATCGAACGATTCTGCGGCTGACCTTGAACATCAATGGTGTGATGGGCACGGGCCGGATCGAGGAGTGGGATGAGAAAGCAGGTCTGCCGGCGGTGAAGGTGATGGAGTACATCGGTGACCCCGGCGGTTACACCGCGGGTCTGGTGAATGGGCGCGACGTGAGCCAAGGTGGGAACACGTGGCTCACGCCCAGCTCGACGCTGTATCTCTACACACTGACGTCGGTCGGTCCGATCTACAAAGGCGGCAACACCACGCACATCGGCTACGTCCGCATCTGGTCCCAACCACGGGAGTGATACCACAACGGCCACGCGCTGGTTACGACCGCGTCGTGGTCTGTTGGGACCGTAGCCGCACCTCGCCGGTCGCTCCGAGAGGAGAATAGTTCTGCTTCAGCGACGCTGCCCGAGCTGAATTCACCGACCCCGCTCTGGCAATCACGTCCTCGACGACTCGAACGAAGTCCTCGCCTAACGGCGCCTTTCCAAGGTGGCGAGTGTCGGCGAGTGCGGACTGCTGTCGGAGTTCACCCCGTCGCCAAGCAGCGATGAGGGAGCCAAGCACATTCCGGTTTCGCTCCGTCGCCTCCAGATCGAGGAGATGACAACGCGCGAACTCACGCGCCAGGTCCCACCCGGCACTCGCCTCGGGCGCGAGCACCAATATCGGGTTTCCCGTGCAGAGATAGTCGAACAGCTTGGTCGGGATCTGGTTCGCGTAGCGCTCAGTCTGAACACATACCAGAACTGACGGTTGCGACATCAACCGCGCGACCTCTGTGAACTTCAGGTGCGGCGAGAAGTCGATCCGGACGCGTGTGTCCCCCATGCTGGCTCGACTTGCCGACGGCTCGACATCGCCGATCAGCTCGAGGACCACTTCCTCCGCTGACAACTGGCCGCCGGCAATCAACTCGTCGAGAGCGCGAACGAGCGGTGTGACGTTGCGTCCGTGATAAAGTGAGCCGATGTGGCGAATGCGAAGTGGTTCACCGTTAGGCACCGGGCGAGATTCGCTTTGCCGCGGGACGTCCGAGCCGTTCAAGATCACGTGAATCCGATCGCCCAGTGGTGCCAACGCGCCCGCCGTCGCGGCTACCCGAGGACTGTTGAAGCAGACGACGGCCGAATCGGCAAGAACCGTCGCCTCCCATTGCTCGACGCGTCGCTGGGCCCATTCCGCCGGAAAGGGCCATGTTGCGCCAGTGCCGGAGCTCCACGGATCACGAAAGTCGGCGATGAACGGCACGTCGAGCGCACGAGCGATTCGATGGCCGACCATCACTCCCGTCCACGGCGGACCGGAGGCGATGACGACGTCGGCGTCGATTCGTGCGCCCAACGACTTCCCGGCCCGAACCGCCGCGCGGATCCACGGTCGATAGGGATCGGGCAGCACATCCCAGAGACTGACATTGCGACGAACCCGCGCCAGCAGCCCTCGCGAGAGGAGATCGGCCGGTTCAGCGTCACCCGAAGTGCTCCTCTCCGCGGTCGCGACTGAACGAGCGGGTCGGCGCGGTTTCAGCATCATGTACAGACTCCCTAATGAGAAGGGCGTCTGGACACGATGCACGTGTTCGCTGAATGGAAAGACGCGCAGAAGCCCAGCATCGGATCGATCAGCTGACGGCTCTGGTCCCGCGAGGACGGACACCTCATGCCCAGCGTCAACCAACGCACGAGCGAAGTGAAGGCTCCGATGCGTTCCGCTCACGTTTTCGGGCGCGAAGTGATATGCGACAAAAAGAATGGAGGCCATCAGCTATCAGGTAATGTCACGGCTGGTGAAGATTCTCGACTGGCGCCGTGCCGCTGATGACCGCCAGACAAGTCCTCGAGCGGCGGCAACCACGCCGCGGATGCGATGAGTGATCGCTCCGCTCACGGTCTGCACGGCGATGCGCCATTCATACCGGTGGAGATTTCGAAAAACCATTACCGCAGTGCGGACACTGTGGCGTCGGCGTTCCTGCTCGGCGGTTTGACGATACCCTACTCGAAGAACTCGCGCGGCTTCGGCTCGCCTGGCATTTGCGAGATCCCCTGAACGGCGCTTGGCCGGAGCGGTCGTCAGTTCTTTCGGGAAGTACTCGTTGTCAATTTCGCCCGGCACGAACGACCACGAGGCAACGCGCCCGGCCTCGACCTCCACCGACAAC
>Ga0070681_10005646_pt1 | contig 12090 bp, 10 predicted proteins | sample KBSC83BmetaG_FD_65650 | JGI IMG/M metagenome (GOLD analysis project Ga0070681, IMG submission 65650) | Corn rhizosphere microbial communities from Kellogg Biological Station, Michigan, USA - KBS C8-3B metaG | ecosystem: Host-associated > Plants > Roots > Rhizosphere | place: USA: Michigan...
CAGCGATTTGCCTTCGAACATGCCGCCCCAGTGAAACGGCAGGAACACCGTGTCGGGCCCCACGCGCTTGGTGATTTTGACCTTGACCCAAACCCGGCTCGGGCGGTCATCCAAATCTTCCGGCGATTCAATCCAGCAGTAGTCGCCATGGCGCAGGCCGTGATCAGCGGCGACCTTCGGGTGCACCTCGGCGTACATCTCCGGATTGAGTTCAACAAGCCACCAGGCGGCCCGCTCGCGGGAGCTGCCGCCCTCATATTCGACCACCCGGCCGGTGGTGAGGATGAGCGGAAACCGTTTCACCCAGTCCGGTTTCTGCAGGCTCTTATAAAGCGTCGGCAGGCGGTAGTGCTCCTTTACGTCATCGTAGGTCGGCCATTTGACAATCAGGTCCGGGCGCGGGCTATGGATCGGCTCGCGGTGAATCGGCACAGGATCGGCGATGTTCCACGAATTGAAGCGCGCGCGGCCGTTGCCGTAGGGGCTACGGTTTTCAGCCAGAGCCCTCTTGATCGCCTCCTGCGTAAGGTCGGTGGCGTAATTTTTCTCGGCTGGGTAGCCTTCGTTCGGACCACCGGGAGGCGCCGAGCCTCTGCCAGCGAGCAACGTGCTGCCGTCCGGCGCCTTCGGACCCCAGGTCGCGCGGAAGCCGCAGCCTCCTTGAGACACCGGAATGTCGTTGCGGTAAAGGATGGCAGTACCCGGATGCTTGTCGCTCCAGCACGGCCAAGGCAAGCCCCACTGCTCGCCATCGACCGGTCCGCCGACGGCTTTCTTCGTCTTAATATCGAACACATGGCCCCACTCGTGTTGGCGCTTCAGGCGCTCGGGAGTCTGGCCGTTGTAACCGATCGAGAGGCAGCTCAGATTGATTTCTCTGAGCACGTCTTCAAACGTCTGTTCCGGCAGCATTTTGACGTTCTTCATGCTCGCCGGGACGCCCTTCCAATCCCCTTTCATGTTGTGAATGAACTGTTTTTTAAAACCAAATCGCTCGGCGAAGTCGATCATGATCGCGAGATCGGGCCGTGCCTCGAACACGGGATCAACGACTCTGTCGCCCCACTGGAGGTCGCGGTTGGTATTAGTGCGTGAGCCCCACTGCTCGTAGTTGGTCGCCGCCGGCAGGACGTAAATGCCGTCCTTGCGGTCCGGCAGCACCGCGGTGTTGGTGACGAACGGATCGATATCGACGATCAACTCGACTTTTTCCAGAGCTTTTTTGACGCGGTCCATCTGCGACATCGAGTTGGTCGAGTGGCCCCAGAACATCACTGCTTTCAAGTTTACATCCTGGCCGAGTTCCTTAGTGTCCATTAAGACGCCTTCATACCAGCGCGCCACGGTGAAGCCCGGCTTCTCCATCATCGTCTTGTTCTTAAAGCGTGAAACGAGCCAGTCGTAGGGCACATCCCACGCTTTTGAAAAATGTTGCCACGCGCTCTCGCCGACACCGTAATAACCCGGTAGGGTCTCCGGGCCGCCGCCGACGTCGGTCACTCCCTGGATGCTGTCGTGGCCACGGAAAACATCGCAGCCGCCGCCGGGTTTGCCCATGTTGCCAAGCACCATCTGGAGATGACAGTAAGTCCGAACCACACCGGTGCCGTCATTGTGCTGCGTGCCGCCCATGGCCCAGATGACGGTGCCGGGCCGGTTTTCGACCATGGTCCTGGCGATCCACTCGATGTCTTCTGCGGAGATACCCGTGATATCGGCAGCCGTCTTGGGGTCGTACTTGGCGACTTCCTTTTTTAATCCTTCGAGATCGTAGGTCCGCTCGGCAAGGAATTTTTTATCCTCCCAGCCTTTGGCGAGGATGACGTTGATAAGGCCATAAACGAAAGCCACGTCGGTGCCCGAGCGCAGCCGGACATATTTATTGGCGAACGCGGAAGTCTTCGTAAAGCGAGGATCGACGGAAATGATGATTGCGCGGTTGGTCTCCTTCGCGGTGAGGATATGCTGCATGGAGATCGGGTGGTTCTCCGCGGGGTTCATGCCGATGATCATGATGCTCCGGCTGTTCCGGATGTCGTTCTGATGATTCGTCATCGCCCCGTACCCGAACACGTTGGCCAGACCGGCCACAGTGGTCGAGTGTCATATCCGCGCTTGGAAGTCGGCGTTATTCGTCCCCCACATCCCCGCCCATTTGCGGATGGCGTAACCATTCTCATTGGATTGATGCGCCGAGAAGTTAACCTGCAGTATGTCGGGGCCGTGTTGTTTGCGAAGGTCGAGGAGCTTCGTGCTGATCTCCGACATCGCCTGATCCCAGGAGAGGCGCTGCCACTTTCCGCCGGCGAGCTTCATGGGGTAACGCAGGCGCTTCACGGACACGACTTGATCGCGCGCCGCCGCGCCTTTCGCGCAAAGGCTACCCAGATTAATGGGGTGCTCGAACCAGGGCTCCTGCGAGACCCAGACGCCGTTCTGAACCTCCCCAATCAGCCCACAGCCGACGGCGCAGTTGCAGCAGATGGTCTTGTGCTGTTCGAGCTTGGGCGGTTGCGGTTGGCCTTTACCTTGCGCCTCAACTTCTTTCACCAGCGATGGGCCAGCCAAGGCCGCAAGACCCGCTCCAAGGCCTCCAAGACCGGCAGCGGCCAGGAATTTGCGCCGGTCGATAAAAGGGTTCAAAGCCGCGGGTGATTCGGAAGAGCTATGGCCGTCATTGCCGTTGGTTCGGATAAGCTTCATATCTCATCCTTTCTCATCTTTTCTCTGTCGGACCGTTAAGGCGATTCTCCAGAAGCCAGGAAACGGCGAATGTCACGCCTCTGAAGTTATCGATAGAGAGTTCTATAGTACCGCTCTGTTTCTTCGGTGCGGCGGTATAGGATCGGACCTGCTTCTGAAACCTGTGGGTTTTTTTCAACCGCGCGCCCTCTCTTCGGAAGCAAAAACGCAGTACTTGCTCCTGCAACAGCAGTGAGAAATCCGCTCAGAAATTTCCGTCGCGGTTGCCTTCCTGAGAATTGGGTGTGTTCCATGTTATAAATCCTCCCCATGCCCCAAAGAAATTCCCGGAGAGCTTTCAGCTCACAGAGATGAGCGAGGCACAGGCGCATTTCCCATCGGCATCATGTGCGCCGAACTCTACCTCAACAAAATATCCCTCTCGCAAATCCTCTAGGTTACCGCCCATGGTGCCCATGGTTATGGGCTCGCGTACTTCGATATTCGCGCCTTCGGGGAAGGTTAAAACTACATCCTGATTGTCTTGCGTGGTTATTACTGCGGTACGGTGGGCTAGATCGATATTCTTGATTCGGCCTTCAATCATGGTAGACCTCCTCCGGAACAAACCTTTTCCACCTGATGCCTGGCGCTCTATCACTCAGTCGAATCGTTGTCAATCCATAAGAATCCTTGTCAATTCTTGTCAGGTGCAACGCCCGTCATGCCTATCTGGACTTCGGTGACGAAGGTTCCTTTTGCATTGGAGAAGCTTGACCTTTACCCATGCCTGGAGATTCCTTTGGCCCAACGCCGGAGGCAGTCCCCTTTTCAATCCCGAGCTTCGCTGCGGTTTCGGCATCGAGCGTGCCGCTCTCTTTCAGCCCATTGGCTTTTTGAAATGCTCTAATCGCCTGGCGCGTCTGTTGACCCATAACTCCGTCTATCGACCCGGGATCGTGTCCTTTGTTCTTCAGCGCCTCTTGGGCTTTTTTAACATCTTGCATCGCCCATTTTTCACCCTGGCTCTCTTTGGCTCCCATGCTTTCGGCGCCGCTCTTTTCCATCCGACCCGGCTTTTGCGCGCCTCTGGCTTCCATCTCGGTTTCGCCCTTCTTCCTTTCCGTTTGCCCCGATTCTTGGGCGCCTCTGGCTTTCATCTTCTCCTCTCCCGACCTTTCTCCCTTGCCCTCTTTCGTTTGCGTTTGGTCCTTCGCTGGAGCTGGAGTGGTTTGACTCCATGCAGAGGAACCCGCGCTCCACGCAACCGAGACGCCGGATAAAATCAAAATTGAAAAAAGTTGCCTTTGCTTCATAATCTTCCCTTTCCGGATATTAGAATTTAGAAGCTGCGACAGACGGCGTGAAAAGCCATTATCACGGCTTACCACGAATGGCCTAAGGCGAGACGAAGATTGAAACGCGTAACCGTTCATTTGAGACGGTAAAGGGGTGAAAGACTCTCTTCAGCCTGTTGTCCGCAAGGATTATACCATTCCCGACTCTGCTGAAACTACGGTTCTTACTTCTGACGCCATGATCAATTTCGTTTCACAGCCGAGACTTTTTATCCTTTCGATGCTGCATTTTTAGGACGAGCATCGCGCGCTACTCTTTCTTTTCTGACGAATCGGCGGCGGGCGTATCGCCCGGCATATCAAAGGTGGGGCCTTTCCACGCCGGCACTGCTCCGTGACGTTGCCGGGCTTCTTCGAGAGATGAAACTTTATCGAGGCCCCAGTCGCGCAAGAAGCTTAGCTCAAGCGCCAAGAAGCCTTGCACGATCTTTGCCGCAGAGCGGTAGAAATTCGCGCATCCGGCTCGCTCGATGTCCCGCCCGCAAGCCGGGCCCCAAACCAGCACGTGCTCTTTGAGGAAATCCGATTGCAAGCGAAAAAAGCGGGTCTGCTCCTGGGGATCTGTCGCTCTGGCCTGTTTTTCAATAAGCCAGCGCATCACTTCCATCTCGAATGCTAAGAAGTCTTCCGGCTCAGGGTATTCCTCAAGTTTTTCAATGCCGGCGGATTTGAGAAATGTCCGCACTTCAGCCAGAGGCCGGTCCAACAATCGGCCTGTGAGATAAAAAGACTCGTAAGGTTTAATCTCCACGCCGTGAGGGCCGATGAAAAGCCGCGTGTATTCGTCCGCCACCGCTTCAGCTAAACTCTCGGCCGGCGTATTTTCCAAGAACCTGTCAATCTCCTCCCAGCCGGCGCCGAGAAGGGGATGGAGATTGCGCGCCGCCCGGGTCCGCTCTTTGATTCCACTGGCAAGCTGCTGCAGTAGTTCGCCGCTCGGTTCCCTCCGGAAAAGCGACCCCAGGATCTCGTAGTAGCTCTGGCGGAAGGACAGAATCTCGCGATCATGAATCATTCTTTTACCGCACGTCTCCTTGGCGAAGGAGTCTCTCCAGATTACGATCGACGAAGGCCTTATACTCAGGATCCTCTTCGAGAGGACGATCGCCACGCAATTTTCGCTCGGCTTCTTCTTCCTGCACCGCTGCCGTCACGGCTTGTTCTATGGCTGCGAAGAGGCTGCCGGAATCTTTGGTGGCAGCATCGGGACAGACTTCCAGCTTCCATCGCGAGCCCCAGAGAAGCTGATAGCGTCCACGGCTGGGAAATTGCGCCGCCTCATTGACTGCCTGCCCGAGATCGAAACCGAGGGTGGCGCGGAGATCTTCGACCTCGCGCCATTTTTCCAGAGCCATCCAGCGAATGAATGCGTCGCGCACGGTGTCCATGAACGCATTGCCGCCGACGCGACGGTCTCGGCCTTTGCGTTTGGTTTTCCTTGCCTCCATAAATCCGCGGTCTTTTGTCGCGCTCGAAACGGGCCTCTGTGTCTATGCGGTGACGAACACGATTCACGAACACGAGCGCGTTTCTCTGCTTACGGTTTCCAACCTCTTTCAACTTCCATCATAGCGACCACAGTGCGACAGTCCGGGCACATCCTAAGCAAGCTCCGCCGGTTGCCGCTAAAAGTATCGAGCAGGGACTCAAGCGAGAGCAGTCGGGCCTCAACCGTCTCAAGCGCTCTTCGGTTGATATACGGCTTCCCGCACTTCGCGCATGGCACCATGTCATCCTGCACGACGGTTTGATATTCCAGCGCAGCTTGTTCAAGGACAATCTCGTGCCGCAGCGTGATGACGTTCTCCGGGCAGACCTTCTCGCAAAGTCCACAGGCCACGCAGGAGATCTGCTTAAATTGAAGAGACTGACTGTTGTCATCGAGGCTGAAAGCGTGCGTCGGGCAGACATTCACGCAGGAGCGGCACATCGTGCAGCCGCTGGCCGCTACCTGAGCAGTGGCGAAAGGCTGCGAGGCTGCGACGGCCATGCGCCCCGGTTTTCGCTCAGTTTGCTCTATGAAAACCCTGATCGCCTCTGCAATAATCTCACGGTTGTCTTGGCGGGGCAGGCGCTTGCCGTCCCAGCGAATCGGCGCTCTTTCAAGCGCGTCGGCGAAGCGAGACAGGGCTCCGATCGCTTGAGGCGCTGTATCATCGTCGGCCGTGATCAAACAGAGGCGACCGCGACCCGGATCAAAGGCCTCCAAGGTGGCGCGACAAAAATCGTATTTCTGCCGGAATAACTCCCGCTCTCCGTGTTGGCACGTCTCGCAGCCGAGCAACGCAACTCCGGCGGCGCCCAGACGGAACGCGGCGAGCATGTTGGCTTCCGAAACGTAGCGCAAGCAGGGCACTTCGACGGGAAGCACACTGGCCGGATGGGGAAGCGGAGTTTGACCCGCTTCTTCCAGCACGCGGCGGCCTTGTTCGCCGCAGTGAAAGAGAACCACCAAACGGTCCGTATCGGCATCCGAGCTTGAGGGAGTGAGCAGGGCCGCGAGCCGGGTATACAGCTCGTGAGGCGAGGGTTCGGCAAAACGCAAGGATGTCGTGGGACAGGCCGAAACGCAAGCGCCGCATCCCTCGCAGGCCATGTGATCTATTTTCATCCGAAGATGGTTCTCTGAATCCCTGGCGATGGCATCGTAGGGGCAGGCAGTGATGCAGTTCCCACAGGCCTCTTGATCGGCGACCCCGCCGGCGCAGATATCGGTATTGTAGACAACGTGCACGGGCTTTAGAAAATCACCGATAAGCTCGCGGACGCGTTCGGCAGCCCGGTTAAGGTCAGCCTCGCTTGGATTATTGAGCAGGTGTAATCCGGTGCGCTGCTTGAAAGAGGGCTTCCCATCGCGCGCGATGATGACGACTTGGTCGGCGTGCAACTCGCGGCGCGCCATATCTTGCGCTTCCTTCTGAATGGTCACATGGAAGTCGCTCAGGCGGCCCTTGATCTCGATGACACGGCCGCCGTAGATCTCGCCGTCCTGAAAGGCGCGAAGAGCCGAGACGGATGGATCAACGACAAGAACAAGCCGAGCCACGTCACTGAGGCTTTGCGCGAGTGCCGCGCCTTGAGGACCATCGGTAGCGATGAGAATTCGGTTGCCGGCAGACAACCGGTTATAGACTGCAGCGGAGTCCAACTCGGCGGTTTCCATGGCGGCCCGCAACAGTCGGGTGGCTTTGCTATGAACCTTTTCAGAATGAGCGTGCGGGACGAAACAGAAATCCTTCAAATTAACAAAGTGAACTCTCGGAGACTGCCGATCGGAAACGCCCAATGCTTCCTCGAAAAGCCCGACGTCCGCACAGCAACTGATCACGACTCGATCGAGTCGCTCCCGCCTGGCACGCGCGGCAAACTCGTGTACGTCAATTTCCGGATCGCTCGCGAAGGAAAGCACGGAAGGCGCGGTAGGAAGAACTAACCGCCGGGGATCAAGCGGAAGCGTGCGACGACAGTTACATAGGAAGAGCCCCCAATTTGTCCCCATGGTTGGCTTCTACCGCGTGGGCATGAGCCAGTCAACGTCACAAGCTCGTCGCTTCAGCGCCGGCGCGTCATTTCTTGGCGCAACTCGGCGGCAAGCGGCGGATCGAGCTGCTCCAGTGTAGCGCAGCTCGCCTGCGCTTCAGCGAGATTACCGAGAGCTCGATGAGCAAGCGCAAGATTGAAATGCGCTCTGGGATTCTCCGGCTCCAAGCGGGCGACACACTGAAACAGCTCGCAAGCCGAAGCAGGGTCGCCGAGTTCGTAGAGCGCCATGCCGAGATGAAAGTGTGTTTCGGGGTCTTCGGGCAGAAGCTGCATCGCTTGTTCCAAGACCTTGATCGCCTCCGTATAGGCGGCACAACGGAGATCAGCATAGCCCAGGGCGCGATATGCTTCGCCGTGATTGGGATCGCAGCGGAGAGCATCTTCAAAAACCGCAATCGCTTCCGAAAATTTTTCTTGCGCAAGGTATTCTTTTCCGAGCTGCATGTGCGCTTCGATGAAATCAGGCTGCACGCGAATGGCCTCGCGAAATGCGGCAACAGCCTCCTCATGTCGGTCCAGTCGTGCATAAGCGAAGCCTAGATTGGTGTGGGCCTGAACGAAATTCGGATTTAACCGAATAGCCTCCCGGTACGAGGCTACAGCGAGAGCATGCTGTCGCGCCCCGATGTAGGCGTTTCCCAGGTTGTAGTGTGCCTCCGTTAGATCCGGCTGTTGCTTTAAAACCTCCTGAAAAGCGGCAATCGCATCAGCAAATTTTCCTTCCTGAACAAAGCGAAAACCTTTTACGAAAGTGGATTCCGACATAGAAGGCCGTTCAAACGCTCAAGCCATGACCGGACTATTCTCGGTCAGACCATCGCTCGCGCAGTCGATCGCAAGCAAACAGCGAACTGACCGGCGGGATGGGCGCGGGCCGAGAAAACCTCGAAGTCATGAATTCTCCCTTGCGCGTAGCCGGTCGATCAGCGCGGTAATTTCTTCGAGCCGGGCGCGAACCTCCGTCTCGGCTTTTTTCCGCTCCTCAGGCGATACCTTTTTATCCACGGCATCCTCGAACGCGGTGACTGCGACACCGAACACCTTCAACAAGCGTCGTGTTTCATCGGTCGGCATGATGCCTCCTTTGCTCGCATCGGTCTCGGGTTTTGAGTCTCGGGTCTCGCGTTATCCGGAAACCCGAAACTCGGAACTCGGAACTGTGGTCAGCCCCAGCTCATTCAACTTCGCCTGTGGAACCCATCCTCTATTATCCCAGCCCCGCGCGCGGTAGTAGCTTTGAATCATGCCGCGCAATTCGGCGGTGGTCAGTCCCACTCCCGCGCCGACGCCGGTGGAAAGAGTTTCACTCAGCAAGCGCTCGGGCAGCCAGTCGTCTTCTTTGCGCCAGCCCTCGCGCTGATTAAAAAGTTTTTTCAGATTATGGATACGCTCGCCGGCGCGCTTCAGCTCCTCGCTTGAATAATCCCAGCCGGTCACTTTGCTCAAAAGCTCGGCGGCTTCGCCGTAAAAATCGTCGAAGCATTTACGCAGGAACTTGCAGACAATCAGCGAGTCGAGCACGGCGGCGAAATCTTCCGAGTCGCGCACCAGCGCGCCGCGGCCCGCGTCGGCTGTGAAGCGATCCACTTGACCGGAGAAGTCGGCTTCGTAGGCGCCCGAGCGATTGTGACAGGCGCCGCGCGGGCTCACCGCCAGGCCGAGCGCCATGGTCTTCAAGCTCCGCGGCTCGTAGCCGGGAAGCTCCAGGCCCTTGACGTGCATCGCCCAGCGCATGCTCTCCCCGCCGATGGCCGACGCGGCGCGGCGCGAGCCTTCAGCCAGGAGATCGCCGATGCCCGCGCGCTCGGCAATCGCCTCGATTGCCGCAAGAATTCCTTCGGATTCGCCAAAGCGCAAGCCGAGCTTTTGCGCCTCCGGCAGCAATCCTTTTTCGCCGCACTCCATAGCCCAAGCCAAGGTGCCGCCGGCGCTGATCGTGTCGAGCCCGTAGTGATCGCACAGTCGAGCGGCTCGGAGCACCACATCCGGCTCGTGAATACCGCACAGCGGACCGAGAGCGAAAAGGGTCTCGTATTCCAGGCGCTGTTCGCCGCCGTCGAGTGCTTTGAAAAGGCGCTCGCAGCGGATCGTGCATGCGGCGCAGCCGTTTCTGCGGCTGAAATTATTTTCCGTGAGCGTCTCGCCGCTCAAGGACTCCGCCTCATCGAAGGTCGATTGCTGAAAATTGCGGGTGGGCAAAACGCCGAGCCGGTTGAAAACCGATAAATTGGCGACGGTGCCGATGCTGCGATACTTGTCGGTGAGCGAGCCCAAACTGCGCGCTCGAAGTGTAGCGGCGATGCTTGCGACGCCGGCTGGATCGGCAACGACGGCGGGTCGATCGCCGCAGAGCGCCATGGCTTTGAGATGCTTCGCTCCCATCACGGCGCCGACGCCGCCGCGGCCGGCGTGGCGGCCTTCGTTGCTGATCGTCGCGAAGCGCACTTGGTTTTCGCCGGCTTTGCCGATGGCGGCGATGCGCGCGCTTGAACGATTCAGCTCGGCGCGAATCAGGGATTCGCACTCGAGCGGACTTTTGCCGCGCAGTTGCCCGGCGCTATGAAATTCCACTTTTCCGTCGTGAATAAAAAGGTACGTCCAATCGGTGGCCTGGCCCGTGACGATCAACGCGTCGATGCCGAGCCGCTTCAGCTCGAGGGCGAAATAGCTGGATGAAAGCGAGTCGGCGATAAAGCCGGTGAGCGGCGATTTGGTGACAACAGCGAATTTCGCGGTGGTGGTGAGACCGGTGCCGACCAGCGGCGCGCTGGCGAAGATTAGCGGATTGTCGGGCGCAAGCGGATCGACCCCCGCGGGCGCGTAATCGTAGAGCAGACTCGCGCCGAGGCCGATGCCGCCGAGAAATCGGCGCAGGCGCGTTTCTTCGATGTCGCGCCAGTGACTGTGCCCGGAAGATAAATCGATATGGAGCAGGCGGCCGTGAAAACCGTGCATCGCTCAGCCTCCCGCGTCCGCGGAAAGAATGAAAATTTTGTCGCCCGACTTAATTTTAGCGTTCGGTGTGCGCACAAAGTCCAGGCCATTGATGTTGCAGGTGTAGCCGGAAATCAAGCCGCTGGCTCCGATGACACGGCCGGCGAGCATCGGCAGTTTTTCCGCCAGTGCCGACAGGACCTGCGCGAGAGTCGCGCCTGCGGCGAGCTCGAGAGTGACAGATTTGGTCTTCGCCAGCATGCGCGGCACGCCGAAAAGCTCGACGCAAACCGGGATCGAATTCTTCGCACGCCAAAGTCGCAGGGCGGCTTCGTACTCCTCCGGCGAGTTCATGTTGAGCATGCTCATGCCTTCGGGATCGAAGCGACGGATTTCGTCTTCTTCGACTTTACGCGTGCGCACTTTGTCGAACAGAAAAATCGGTCGGAGCTCGCCGCGCTCGAGCTGGTCTTTGAGAAGCGGCGCCACCTGCGTTCGGTAGACCGCATGCAAGGGCTGAAAGCGCTCCTCCCAGAACGGCACGACCACGTCGACATCGCAGATTTGCGCCAGAAGATGCGAGACGAAGGTGAGGTTGAGAAACGGCGCGTCGCAGGAAGTGACGAAACAGTTTTCTTTGGTTGAAGTTTGCAGGCCGTGGTAAATCCCGCTGACCGGGCCTTGGTAGGCGACGTCGTCGCGGGCGATCTTGACGGGAAGCGTTGGCAGTTCCTGCTCGGGCGCGGCCACGACGACGATTTCAGGAAAAATCGATTCAAGCTTGCGGACGAGGTGTGCGATCAGCGGCTCGCCATCGAAGGGCAGAAGCGCCTTGGGACGCCCCATGCGCGAGCTTTTGCCGCCGGCCAGAATTACCGCGCCGGCATCAGCGTCTGGAGGATCGTTTTTCATGATTAATCGTAGGTTCGGCGCGATAGCAGAGTCAAGACAGGTTTTTGAAGCGGTAGGGCGATTCATGAATCGCCCTATGACAATTGCGATTCAAATGAACTACGCGCGAAGGAGGTTTTCAGGTGAATCAATAGCGTCCTCGCGCGGCCATCGGCGCTAGTTCCGCTGTCTCGGCTGGCGCGATCCGCACGGCGCAGGCTTTATACTCGGGAATTTTTGCCAGCGGATCCAGCGCGTCGATGGTCAGCAGGTTGGCGGCAGCTTCGTGGAAATGCATCGGAATAAAAACCACACCGACGGTTGTCCGCTGGGTTACCCAGGAGCGCAGGACGACCGTGCCGCGGCGCGAAGAGACGCGCACGATGTCGCCATCTTCGATCTTGAGCCGGGCCGCATCCGCGGGATTGATCTCGATCCGCGCCTGCGGGTAGAGATCGTCGAGTTTCGAGTGGCGCGTGAGCGTGCCGCCGTGCCAATGTTCGAGCAGACGCCCGGTGGTAAGGATGAAGGGATATTCCTCATCGGGCATTTCCACCGAGGGCACGTATTCCAAATCGAAAAACTTGCCTCTACCGCGCGGAAAGGTTTCGCCAAATAGAAAAGGCGTGCCGGGATGGTTGTCATCCCACACCGGTGTCTGGATGCCTTCGCTCTCGATGCG
>Ga0070681_10005647_pt1 | contig 12090 bp, 12 predicted proteins | sample KBSC83BmetaG_FD_65650 | JGI IMG/M metagenome (GOLD analysis project Ga0070681, IMG submission 65650) | Corn rhizosphere microbial communities from Kellogg Biological Station, Michigan, USA - KBS C8-3B metaG | ecosystem: Host-associated > Plants > Roots > Rhizosphere | place: USA: Michigan...
GGGAAGGCCCAAATGGAGCCTAGATCACGCCGCCGAGTTCCCGGGCATGCGCATAAAGCCCCCGGTAAGCGGTGTACAGAAACGGTTCGGGATCGCCGGCCAGTTGGCCTTGGAAGTCCTTCATGGCCTTGGCCGTGATTAGGTCCTGCGGGCCCATGCCTTGCTTCACCAGTTTTACCAGATGTTCGCGGACCTTAGTCATCAACTCCAGACTCATCTGCAGCTCCGCCTTGGTCATCACCGGTCCTGTACCGGGCACGATCTTGGTCGTGTCGTTGGCTAGACTTAGCAGAGTGCGCTGGGCGTCCTGCATGCCGCCGATCCAACCGCCGGTTGGCCAGTCGAGCAGCGGAAGCCGGCCGGGTTGCACCACATCGCCGGCGATGAGAACGTTCGACTGCCTGAAGTACACATAGATATCGCCGTCGGTGTGCGCCATCGGCATCAGACCGTATTCGATCGGCTCACCTGCAAACGTGGTCTTGTGCGGGGAGGTGTAGAAGGTATCGGTAGGCAGGGCTTCTTTCACACGCGGCGGGAAGACTTTCTTTTCCCAATCGTGGATGATCTCCTGGGTCATCCACAGTTCCGTGTTCACGTGCGAGGCGATCTTCGCGCCGACCTTCGCCATGGCATCATTCGCTCCGGTCGATTCCAGGTGCCAGTGGGTGTTGATGACAGTTTTTACGCTACCTGCGAGCGCAAGCACTTCCTGCGCATGTGCGGCATCGCCACAATCCACCAGAAGACTTCCGCCGTCACCCGTTAAGGCGACGATATTGTTGCCGGCTCCCGTAATCAGCGTCACCTTATCGGTGAGCTTCGCCGTCTCGAGTCTCTTTTGAGCAAAAAGCGTGCGCGACAAACTCAGGGCCGTCGCACCCGCAGCGAGGCTCTGAAAAAATTCCCGGCGATGCGGTTTCATAGCGGTTATATTGTACTATCGAACGAAGTGATCGATGTCCTTGTTGTTTTCCTGGCACATGAAATCGATCATTTCTGTGTCCAGTAGGGGCTTCATGTGTAAAGACACGGTCCAAGGCTTGGTGAACACCTTGCGGTCATCGACGGTCACATCGATATCGAGGCTGCCGAAATTGGGACGGCGAATTCGTTCCGTAACGCGAGCTTCGCTGGAGAAAAAGTTACCCGACGTGTCCAGCCACGAATCGTCGCGATAGCCTGCCGATTCAACTACCAGCGTGCCGCCTTCCCAGTGCGCCACGGAGTAGCCGCTCCAAGCCGGCACCATATCCTCGGGGAGCTTACGGCCGTCGAAAAAGATCTGCCGGTAGCTGGCGTTGAATTCGTGCAGAATCACAAGCTGAGTGGGCGTCTGGAAAATCTTTTCCGTTTCCGGGAAGGCCCACGCGCGCGGGAAATTGGGGGGCATGCAATGCGTGTGCGGGTCGATATACGCTGCATCCTTGGCGCGGCTCTTGACCAGCTCCGCTGCCCAGGGCTGGTAGGGAAGGCCGTCTTTTAGACCCATCGCGAAGTTTCCGAGCTGCGGCGTGAGAGGGAGTTCAGCACACTGCGCCACTCCGTTCTTGGGATCGCAGGGCCTTTCGTCGCGCGGTATCCACATTCCAGAGAAGTCTGGTTTGCCGCCGGGAGTCTTGGGTGCGGGAGCCGCAAGATCCGGTTTACCATCTCGTACGCGGGGGATTCCCGGCGTGCGTAAGTTAATCCACTGAGCGGCACCGGGCATAGCCAGAAAAATAGCAAGCCTGAGGATACGCATGACAGTCATGATATGCGAAGCCCTGCCCGAGCGCTAACCCACAGACGGTGCCGTCTGTGACAGACCGCAATCATTGGTGTATTCTTAGCCCAATGCGGTATTCGTTTCGACGTCGACGTTACCAAGCGCTCGTCACCGTCTCTTTTGTCATTCTAGGGGCACCCCTAGCATCCACTCATTTGGCCGCTCAGTGGCTGAAGTACCCCACAGCTGGAGTGCCCCGAAAGGCCGATGGCAAAGTCAACATGTCGGCCCCCTCGCCGCGGATGGCGGATGGCAAGCCCGATTTTTCCGGAATCTGGACCACCGCAGAACCCAATTCGCGCCGCGCGGGCTTGTCGAGTCCCCAGCAGACTTCAGGCCCTAGGGAGGTGCAAAGTCCTGACAACGAGGAGAGTCCGAGTGACGCCACCGCCTCGCGCCAAATGGCGAACATCGGTATCGATCTTCCGGGCGGACTACCTTATCAGCCTTGGCTGGTGCCGATCGTTAAAGAGCGCACCGACAACCTGGCGAAAGACGACCCGCACATTAAATGCTTGCCGGATAACTTTATTCGCGCGTACGGGCTGCCGCATTTGCTGAAGTTCGTCCACACTCCAAATCTTTTGGTGGTGCTCAATGAAATGAACGCCGGCTACCGACAGGTATTCACGGATGCACGTCCGTTGCCCCAAGATCCGACCCCCTCGTGGCAAGGATATTCGTCGGGAAAATGGTCTGGCGATACCCTGGTGATCGACACCAACGGACTACGCGACGATACTTGGATCGATTGGATTGGAAGTGTGGTGACGCAGGCAGGCAAAGTGCGCGAGCAAATCCGGCGCCCCGACTTCGGACACCTCGAAATCCAGATCACCGTCGACGATCCCAAGGCTTATACCAAGCCGTGGACCGTTACATTAAGGGAGCGCATCGTTGTCGACGTGGAGTTGATCGACGAGATCTGTGCGGAGAATGAGCAGTCCCTCAAACACATGAAGTAATTTCCGTTTTCGCCCCGGGAGCAGAGTGATCCCGTCTCGGGCGCTTGAGTCGCTGTATATGTGTGGAGCAGGAAGGGTTATGGAGCCACCCGCCGGGATCGAACCGGCGACCTGCTGATTACGAATCAGCCGCTCTACCAACTGAGCTAGGGTGGCCCTCGGACCAGAATATCATAGGGGGCCCCGGGCAGCCCCCGATCGCGGGCCGCTGCTAGCGCAATTGTTGATGAATCATCGTCAATGAGCCGATAATATTGCAAGATGAGTTCCTCAGTGCCTGAGTCCTCGCTCGACCGCCAATTGGCGCTGTCCCGCGTGGGTGGCGATCTGGAATTGCTGCGTGAGATCGCGATCCTGTTCTTGGACGAATGCCCGCGCGCACTGCTGGATATTCACCAGGCGGTCGCAGGCGAAGACGCCGTCAAGCTAGAGAACGCCGCCCATTCACTCAAAGGCTCGGTGGCAAACTTCGGAGCGTCCGCCGCCGTCGAAGCCGCTTTCCGCCTGGAACAGATGGGCCGCGCCCGGCAATTGGCGGAAGCGCCAGAAGCTCTGCGCGCGCTTGAACAGGCCTTGTCGATCGTTTGTGCAGAACTGAACGCGTTATAGCTGCGAGCCGGATGCGGCACCTGCTATTATCAAAGTTCACTCCAACGCATGTCGCTCCCTGCTGAAATCGTTTGTGCGCACAGCCCTGACTCCGATGACGCCTATATGTTTTACGCACTGGCTACGCGTAAGATTCGCTCCAACATGCTGCAGTTCCGGCATGTTCTCGACGATATTCAGACGCTGAATCAGAAGGCCCGCGTGGGCGAATATGAGTTGACGGCGATTTCTTATCACGCTTATCCTTACGTCGCCGACAAGTACAGACTGATGGCGGCCGGGTCCAGCATCGGCGATGGTTATGGGCCCATGGTGGTCTCCTCGCATCCTATGGCCTTGGAAGAACTCAAGGGCAAGCGCATCGCGATTCCGGGGCGGCTCACGACTTCTTATTTGGCGCTGCGCCTAATCGAACCCGACTTTGAAGCGGTCGACACGCCTTTCGACAAGATTCTGGATGCGGTGACGGAGCGCAAGGCCGACGCCGGCCTGATCATTCACGAAGCGCAGTTGACCTACGCGAAAGCCGGCTTCCACAACGTCATCGATCTGGGCCGCTGGTTCAAGGACACTTACGATTTGCCCTTGCCGCTGGGCGCGAATGCTCTGCGCCGCGATCTGAGCCCCGAAATGTCCAGCGAGTGCTGCCGCCTGATGCGCGATAGTATTCAATACGCGCTCGATCATCGCGAAGAAGCTCTGAATTACGCGCTCCAGTTTGCCCGCGATATGGACCCCGCACTAGCGGAAAAATTCGTGGGCATGTATGTCAACCACTACACCGTGGATTGCGGGGATATCGTGCCCAAGGCCGCGCAAAAACTGCTCGACATGGGATACGAGGCTGGGTTGATCCCGCACCGCGTTCAGGTCGAGTTTGTGCGGTGAAACTAGTCATCCTTTTCTCTTTCGCGACTCTCTTCACGCTTCTCGAAGCGCAGGACTCAGACCCCAAGCAGCGCGTGCGCTCCGTGCGCGACATGGGCAAGCAGGGCGAAGAAGCTATCGCTCGAGTGAACCCTTACCTGGCCGACGTCGATGTAGGCGTGCGTGTCGAAGCCGTCAAGTCCCTGATCGAAATCGGCGGCCCGAAGACTCTGGAGGGGTTGGTGCGTGCCGCGGCTGACAATGACCCGGAAGTGCAGATCCGCGCCACCGACGGATTGGTCAACGTGTACTTGCCGGGGTACGTCAAGACGGGACTCAGCGGCACGCTTTCGCGCGCTGGCGCATCGGTACGCGGCAAATTCTCCGACACCAATGACCAGGTGATCGATCCGTTCATTCAAGTGCGCCCAGACGTAATTATCGCGCTAGGGAAACTCGCACGCGGCGCGGCTAGCCTGGATGCGCGAGCTAACGCAGCGCGGGCAGTGGGTGTGCTGCGCGGCCGCGAGGCCATACCGGATCTGATCGAGGCGCTGCGCTCCAAAGACGACAAGTTGATGTACGAGTCGCTGGTGGCCATCCAGAAGATTGGCGATCCGTCAGCAGCGCCACGCATCAGTTTCCTGCTGCGCGATCTGCAGGAGAAGATTCAGGTGCAGGCGCTCGAAACCACCGGCTTACTGCGCAACCAAGACGCGGCTCCACAGGTGCGCGATGCCCTGGCCCACGCGCGGACCGTCAAAGTGAAACGGGCGGCGCTCGAAGCGTTGGCCATGCTAGCCGATTCGGCGGACCACGCCATATTCCTCGAGAATCTGCACGACAAAGACGACCTGGTGCGTGCGGCAGCAGAAGAAGGCCTGGGCCGTCTGAAGAATCCGATGGACCGCGCGGCCTTGAACACGGCGTTCAACGAAGAGCACGGCATGAATCCGCGGCTATCGGCGGCCTTTGCGCTGGTGATGCTGGGTGAGCTAAAGACGGACCGTTACGGTCCGCTGCAATACCTGCTGAATTCCGTGAATCAGCGAGCGTGGCGTGATGTCGCCGGCGCGTTCCTGACCGAACTGGCTCGCGAGCAACCCATCCGTCAGGTCATCTACGGCATGCTAGGCATGGCCACCAAAGACGAAAAAATCCAGTTGAGTATCGTGCTGGCACGATCCGGTGGCAAGGACAGCGAACCTTCGCTCGAAGCGCTGTCGAGAGATCCCGATCCGGATGTAGCCGCCGCAGGCATCCGCAGCCTGCGCGCACTGCGCGCCCGGCTGCCATAAGCAAAGAAACGCGAAACTACTTCGCTTTCTTCTGCTTCTGCTGACCGACGCGGACTTTGAACTGCTTCGCTTGCGCTTCCTGGTAGGCTTTCCAGTCGAACCGCTGTGAGGCTTCCGACAGATACTTGTTCACGTCGATGTCCTTAGGCAGGACTGCCATCAGACTGGCGGACATCGTACCGTCGGGGCTGGTGATGCGGTACCGTTTTACGTTCGGGATGGACATAACGTAATTAGGATAACACGGTGGTTACTGCTGCGCCGGGCGTTCCTTGAAATGCTGGGGCTCGCGGTCGTTGTACTGCTGCTTGTATTGATCCTGATTCGCCAGCCGGGCTTTCGCCGCCTGCTGGTGCTGCACGATCTGATCGATCACAAAAGCACCGGCGCTCCCGGCCGCCGCGCCAATCAGCGCGCCCTTCTGGCTGCCCGTCATGCCACCCACGGCCAAACCCACGCCTGCGCCGGCGCCTAGCACTGCCGCCGTGTGCTTGGTGCTATCGGACGTTACGCCCGAGTCGTGGAGCGTCTTGTTCAGGTTTAAGTTCTGCACCATGCCGTTGAAAATCATCGCGCTACGCATCAGGTCGTTGAGGAACTCGGTGTTCAGCTGAACGGTCACTTGCGGTTGGGGCGCAGTGGTCTGCGGCTCAGCGGCCGCCATCATCGTCAAGCCTAATAATGCCATTCCGATGCTCGCGAAGGTTTTCATGAGGAAGAGGATGTTTTGCGGGAGAAAATGGTTGCGCGAGGAAAGATTAAGTTTCATAAATCTCTGGCTGGAGTTGATTCCTGCGATCGGCCGCCGTCATCCTAAGTTCTGTGAACCTGTTTACGCCTTTGAAAATTCGTGACATAACCCTGCGGAACCGCATCGCGGTTTCGCCCATGTGCCAGTACTCCTGTGATGACGGCTTCGCCACGGACTGGCATTTGGTGCATCTGGGCAGCCGCGCGGTGGGCGGCGCGGGATTGGTGATGGCGGAGGCGACCGGCGTGACCTCTCGCGGACGCATCACCCCGGGCGACCTGGGCATCTACCACGATCAGCACATTGAAATGCTGTCGCGCATCGCGGCCTTCATAAAGCAGCATGGCGCGGTGCCGGGAATCCAGATCGCCCACGCGGGACGCAAAGGAAGTTGCTATGTGCCGTGGGAAAACAATGGCGCTCCCATTCCGATCGAGGCCGGTGGGTGGGTAACCGAGGCTCCCAGCGCCTTGGCCTTTCGCGAGGGGGAGCCTGCGCCCGCGGCGTTAAGCAAAGCCGGGATCGATGCGGTTGTGAAAGCGTTCGCAGCGGCGGCGCGGCGGGCGCTCGCGGCGGGCTTCGAGGTGTTGGAGATCCACGGCGCGCACGGCTATCTGGCGAATGAGTTTCTGTCGCCACTCGCGAACCGGCGGACCGACGAATACGGCGGGACATTCGAAAATCGCATCCGGTTCTTAGTAGAAACGGTCGCGGCAGTGCGTGCGGTGTGGCCGGAGCGTTTTCCTCTGTGGCTACGTATTTCAGCAACCGATTGGAAAGAGGGCGGCTGGACTATTGATGACTCAGTCAAGCTGGCCGCCGAGTTGCGCCCGCGCGGCGTGGACTTGATCGATTGCTCTTCCGGCGGACTGGCGCCCGATGCGAAGATCCAGCCCGGTCCGGGATTTCAGGTACCCTTCTCCGAACGGATTCGCAAGGAGACCGGAAGCCTGACCGGCGCCGTCGGCATGATCACCGATCCGACACAGGCAGAGGCGATCATCGCGTCGGGCCAGGCGGATGTGATTTCGCTGGCGCGCGAGTTCCTGCGCGATCCCTACTGGCCGCTGCACGCGGCGCGCATGTTGGGCACAGAGCAGACGCCGCCGGTGCAATATTCGCGGGCGTTCGCGAAGTAGGCTACGCGGGATGAGTCGCGACACGGTCCTCTTGATCGCCATCGCGCTCGGGCGACTGCTGGTGCACGTGCTCACCAACGGGCACTATGGATTTCATCGCGACGAATTGGCGACTCTGGATGATGCGCGCTACCTGGCGCGGGGCTATGTCGCGTATCCGCCGCTGACACCCTTTCTCGCGCGCGTGGCTCTGGAGTTATTCGGAGCGTCGGCAGCGGGCCTGCGCTTGTTCGGCGCGCTGGCGCAATGCGCGGCGATAGTGCTTACCGGCCTGATGGCCCGCGAAATGGGTGGCCGGCGGTGGGCTCAAGCTGCGGCGGCACTGGCGGTGGCGATCGCCCCCGTGTCGATTCTGTGGGGCGCGCTGTTTCAGTACAGCGGTCTCGATTACCTCTGGTGGGTCCTGGCGGCGTATTGTGCGGCGTGCCTGCTGCGGACGGAAGATCCGCGCTGGTGGCTGGGGATCGGCGTGGCGATCGGAGTGGGAATGATGACGCGCTACACCATGGGATTCCTGGCGATTGGAATCACGGGCGGCGTGCTGCTTACTCCGGCGCGGAGGAATCTGCGCAGCAAATGGCTGTGGATGGGCGTCGCGGCGTCACTGCTGATCTTCCTGCCTAATCTGGTCTGGCAAGCCCAGCACAATTTGATCTCCGTGGATTTTCTGCGCTACCTGCACGCACGCGATGTGCGGATCGGCCGGGCGGACGGCTTTCTTGTGAAGCAACTATTCGTACCGGCGAATCCTTTCACGATGCCGCTATGGGTAGCGGGGCTGTGGTTTTACTTTGCGACGCCTTCTGGAAAGCGGTACCGTTTACTGGGCTGGATGTTCGCGATTCCTTTCGTGCTGTTCGCGATCGCCAAAGGCCGCGAGTATTACACGGCGGGAAGCTATCCGATGCTGTTCGGGGGCGGCGCGGTGTGGGCCGAGCAATGGATCGCCTCGCGGCGTGCGCTTGCCGGAATTGCGCTGGTGTTGGGCGCAGCCTTCGGCGCAATCTTAGTTCCGATCGGTTCCGTCAATTCGTGGTGGTGGAACCACGTGGCATCGCAGATCGATGATTTTCGCGAAGAAGTCGGCTGGCCGGAACTGGTCGAGACCGTCGCGGGCATTCGCGACACGCTGCCAGCGGAGGAGCGGCAGGGCTTGGGAATCCTCGCGGGCAACTACGGCGAGGCCGGCGCGATTAACTTGTACAGCCCAGAGTACGGTCTACCGAAGGCGACCAGCGGAGTGAATTCGTATTGGTTGCGCGGATACGGCGATCCGCCGCCGCGCACGCTGATCGTGGTGGGGCTATCGCGCGCCGCACTTGACCGGTATTTCGAAAGCTGCGAAGTGGCGGGGCACGTGAGCAATCGCTATGGCGTCAAGAACGAAGAGACGCAGGAGCACCCGGACATCTTCGTGTGCCGGGGACTGCGTCAATCCTGGCCGGAGTTTTGGAAGCAGTTCCGGCGCTTCGGTTAGGCAGTGGGGACAGTACACTCAATCCCCGCAATACCGCCGAGTGGGCTCCTCAATGGCTTGGCCGGGGATTGAGTGTACTGTCCCTACTGCGCTAGCAAGCCGCCGTCGACGGGCAGAGCGACACCGGTGATGAACGACGCGCGTTTCGAGCACAACCACACCACGGCGTCGGCCACTTCTTCGGGCGTTCCGACGCGGCCCACCGGGTGCATGTTGACGACGACCTCCCACATTTCGCTGAAGCCGCGCTGGGCCATGTCGGTGTCGATGACCGCGGGGCACACGGCGTTGACTCGGATGCCGGATTTGGCGTACTCGATGGCTGCGGCTTTGGTCAGGCCGACCACGCCATGCTTGCTGGCGAAATACGGGGAACCGATTCCGCCGCCGGTCAGGCCCGCGATCGAAGACATATTCACGATGACTCCGCTGCCGTGCTTCAACATTTGTTGCAGTTCATACTTCATGGATAGAAATACGCCGGTCAGGTTGATGGCGATGATTTCGTCCCAGGTAGTCTCGGAGTAATCGGCCGTGAGCACGAAAGGGTCGCCTTCGATGCCGGCGTTGTTGAACGCGCAATCGAGGCGTCCCCAGCGCTCGACGGCGGCTTGCATCAGTCGCTGGACCTGATCGGTATTGCGCACGTCGGTCTGGACGAACACGGCTTGGCCACCGGCATCGCGAACCAGGCGCGCGGTTTCTTCACCTTGCTGTTGGCGGCGCGCTCCGATGGCGACGTGCGCTCCTTCGCGGGCGAACGCCAGTGCCGCGGCACGGCCGATGCCGGAGCTGCCGCCGGTGATGACGGCGACTTTCCCTTCGAGCAGCGGGTTCATATTTTTTGTCCTTTCCATTTACCGCGGCGGAACATGAAGAACGCGAGCACGGCGAAGATTGAATAGGAGACGGCGATGGCGGAGAATACGCCGATGGGTCCGCCGTGCGCCGGGAAAGCGAGGAACCAGGCCAGCGGCAACTGCCATCCCCAGAAGCAAATCAGGTTGAGCACCGTGGGCGTGACGGTGTCGCCCGCTCCGTTGAACGCTTGCACCAGCACCATGCCCCAGGCGTAGAACACGAATCCATAAGACACCGTGCGGAGAGCAGTGGCGGCCATGGGAACCACCAGCGGGTCGCACGTGAACACGCGGATGATGGGATCGGCGAAGGCGATGAAGAGCAGCGCGACCAATCCCAGGAACACCATGTTGTAGAATCCCGCGCGCCAGACCGCGAGTTCGGCCCGATCTGGTTTCTTGGCGCCCAGGTTTTGGCCCACCATGGTGGCGGCGGCGTTTGCCATGCCCCAGCTCGGCAGCAGAGCGAAGATCATGATGCGGATGGCGAGCGTATAGCTGGCTACGGCGGCGCTGCCGAAAGTGGCGATAGTGCGGACCAGCACGATCCAACTCGCCATGCCGATCAGGTTCTGGAACATGCCGCCGAGCGACAGCCGCACCAGCCGCAGCATCAGCGCGGGATGTACGTGGAAATGGCTGAGGCGCACCACCACTCGGCTCTTGCCGCCGAATAGAAACCACAGTTGCATCAGCACGCCGCAGCCGCGGCCGATGGTGGTGCCGATGCCGGAGCCGGCGACGCCAAGTTTGGGGAAGGGGCCGAGTCCGAAGATCAGGCAGGGGTTGAGCAGGATGTTGATAAGGTTGGCGGTCCACAGCACGCGCATGGCGAGTGAGGCATCGCCGGCGCCGCGGAACACTGCGTTGATCAGGAACAGCAAGAGGACGGTGCCGCTGCCGCCGTAAATCGCGCGCGCGTAATTCGAGCCGGTGGCAACCACCGCGGGAGACGCGCCCATTACGCGCAGCAGTTGCGGTGCGAAGATGTTGCCGGCGAGTCCGAGGACCACTGCGATCAGCAGGGCCATGAGGATGGACTGCACCGCGACATCGGCGGCGGCGTCCGGATTCTTTTCGCCGATGCGGCGGGCGACGGTGGCGGCCGCGGAAATGCTCAAGCCCATGGCCACCGCGTAGAGCAGTGTCAGCAGGGATTCGGTGAAGCCGACGGTGGCGACGGCGTCCGAGCCCAGGTGCGCGACCCAGAAGACATCGACCACGGCGAACAGCGATTCCATCATCATCTCGAGCACCATGGGGATCGCAAGCAGCGTGATGGCGCGTGGGATGGAGCCTTCAGTGAAGTCGCGATGCGGGTCGCCGAGGATGGCGTCTTTGATCGCGACCCACAGGGTGGGGGCGTGGTGCGGCGTAGCTACCGCTTGAGGGGATCTTCGATCCATGGCGGCGTAGCTTCCATCAGGCGTCCGAGTTCGGGTTCGACTTGCTCCATCTTCTGCTTCATTTGCCAGGCCACTTGACGATAGCTGAAGTGTCCTTTGACGCCACTGCGCAGGCGCGCGATGTATTCGGCTTCCGCGAAGTCCATCTTAAACAGGAAGCGGGAGCGGGCGCCGAAGGGCAGCAGGTAATGCGCGGCGGGTTCGGGGAGGGTTTGAATCGTGGCTAGGGTTTCCGACATTAGTGAGTCGTAGCTGTCTGCGATGCCGGCGTCGCGGAGCGCCTGCGGGGTGTCGAAGCCGAGGCGTCCTGAATAAGCCTGACGATACTGCTGGCACCGTCGATGGCGGTGCATGTCGCGATAGGCCCCGATGTCCATCACGATGTCGTAGGCGTAGAGGCCTCCGCGGAAACCGCGCAGCAGTTCATCGCGGCGGGTGCGGGAGTGGAGCGCTACATCGATCACTTCGTTGCGCTGGGCCGCTGACCAGGAACACGCGAGTTCGTAGAGGTCGCGGAAGGGCAGATCGGTGACCGGGTACAGCAGCGTGGCGGCGATCTCGGCGTGCGTGTGCGTGGGGCGCAGCAAGTCGACGGCTTCGACTGCGGAGGGCGCGATGGAAATGTTGGCACGGGCCCAGGCTGCGAGATCGCGGCGCGAATCGAGGGCGTGCTGGTCGGCATCGACATGGCGCGCGAGCGTGGGCGCCAGCGGTTCGGCGGCGGTCTTTTCGTCCCAGGCACAAGTGGGCGGCTGCGCGCAGGCGGCGGCGATTTCTTCGGCGAGATCACGGATTTCGGCGTACTCGGAGGCTTTCAGGCGGCGGATCTGGCGCTCCAAAGTGCGGATGCTGGTGACTTGGCCGACGCCCGTAGGGATACCGAAGAACAGGGTGTAGCGGGCGACATCGAAAGCGCGCGCAGCGAGGTTGCGCTGGTAAGCGTCGGGCTT
>Ga0070681_10005650_pt1 | contig 12088 bp, 9 predicted proteins | sample KBSC83BmetaG_FD_65650 | JGI IMG/M metagenome (GOLD analysis project Ga0070681, IMG submission 65650) | Corn rhizosphere microbial communities from Kellogg Biological Station, Michigan, USA - KBS C8-3B metaG | ecosystem: Host-associated > Plants > Roots > Rhizosphere | place: USA: Michigan...
GCCCAGTCGGGCGGGAGGGCGATCGTGTTCAGGTGGCCTTCCTTCTTGGCCGCCGCTACGAGAGCCTTCAGCCCTTCCTTCGTCATGTGCGTCGGCGCCGCGGCCGCAGCCTTGTTGGCGGCGAACGCGGTCGACGCGCTGCCAACGATCGTGAGACCGAACGCCGCGGCTGCGCTACGGCGCAACATCGACGAGCGGCTCATCCCCTCCTCTTCCAGCTTGGCCCAGAACTCGATCTCTTGGGCCTCGTAGTCCTCCATGCGTCCCCTCCAAGCGTCGGTTGCCCGACAAGCAGATCACGGATCGGCCCCCTATTTCAATAGTTGGAGACGCCCAGTTCACAAAATCGACTCCGGACCGTCACCGTTTTCCAGTTGGATATGGTCGCCACCGATGTCACCGTTCGACGCTCCAGGCGACTGGCTTCGATGCGCCCTCCATGCGCACACCACGAACTCGGATGGCGAGCTCGGGCCTGAGTTCCTCGTTCGGCATTACGACTGGGCCGGCTACGACGTCCTGGCGATCACCGACCACTGGGTTCGGACGGCCGAGGCGTCGACGAAAACGCTGCTCGTGATCCCGTCGACGGAGCTGAACGCGGTCGTCGGCGACGGCGAGGACGTCCACGTGCTCGCGCTCGGCGTCGACGCCGATCCGGTGGCGCCGGCGGGAGACTTCGAGCCGCTGCCTGACGTCGTCGCGTGGATCGAAGCGAACGGCGGCCTCCCCTACATCGCGCACACCTACTGGAGCGGCCTTCGCACGGAGCAGTGGTGGGATTGCCCTGGGCTGCTCGGGCTCGAGGTCTGGAACTCGGGCTGCGAGCTCGAACTGGGGCGCGGCGACGCATCGATCCACTGGGACGAGGCGCTCGAGCACGGCCGCGCGCTCCAGGCGCTCGCAACCGACGACTCGCATCACCCCGGCTACGACAGCGGCTTCGCCTGGACATGGGTGCGCGCCCGCGAGCGCTCGCAGGCGGCGGTTCTCGAGGCGCTCCGCACGGGCGCGTTCTATGGTTCGACCGGTCCGGAGATCCGCGGCGTCGAAGTCTCCGACAACGATGTCGTGGTCCGCTGCAGCCCGGCCGAGTCGGTCACGCTGTACTGCGGCCGCACGCGCGGCGCGCGCGCGAACGCCGGCCGGCTCGGCTACCCCAACCTGAGCCGCATCCTCGAGCGAAGCGACGACGGGTTGATCACACAGGTCGCGCTGCAGCGCCCGTGGGACGGCGGTGCGTACGGCCGCGTCGAGGTGAAGGCGGCCGACGGAACCAAGGCTTGGACGAACCCGCTGTGGACCGCGTAGCGGCGATCGAGCAACTCGCCGCGCGGCACTTCGACCTGCTCGTCGTCGGCGGCGGGATCATCGGAGCGGGAATCGCCGAGGCGGCGACGGCCCACGGCCTCGACGTTGCGCTCGTCGACCGCGGCGATTTCGCATCCGCGACGTCGTCCGGCTCATCGAAGTTGATCCACGGCGGCCTGCGCTACCTGCAGATGGGAGACGTGCGGCTCGTACGCGAAGCGCACCAGGAGCGGCGGTATCTGATGAATGTCGTCGCGCCCCACCTCGTCGAGCGCCTCCCGTTCTTGTTCCCGCTGTACGCCGGCGGGCCGCATCGCCCGATCGTCGTGCGTACCGGCGTGCTGCTCTACTCCACGCTCGCCCGCGCGCGGCTCAACGGCCGCATCAGCGAAGCGCGCGCACTGAAGCTCGTGCCGCAACTGCGCACCGAGCGGCTGCATTCGTCCGCGCTCTACGCCGACGCACGCACGAACGACGGACGGCTCACGATCGAGAACGTCGTCGCCGCGTCGGAGCGTGGTGCGGTCGCCCTCAACTATGCAGCCGTCACCGCGATCCGTCCCGACGGCGCCGACGTGCACGTCGACGGCCACGACGTCGTGGTGCGCGCCGGCCTGATCGTGAACGCGACCGGGCCGTGGCTCGATCATCTCCGCCGGCTCGAGGACTCCTCCGCGGCGCCGTCCATTCGGCTATCGAAGGGCGTGCACGTGGTGGTCGACGGCGGCGAGGGTTGGGGCGCGGCGGTGACCATTCCGCAGAGCAAGGTTCGGGTCAGCTTCGCGATCCCGTGGGAGGGGATGCTCCTGCTCGGCACAACCGACACGCTGCACGAAGGTGAGCCCGACGACGCCCAAGTGACCGACGATGACATCCGCACGATCCTCGACGAGGCGGCGACCGGAATCGACGACATCGGCGCGGTGCGCGCGTCGTTCCTCGGGCTGCGCGTGCTGCCCGGCGGCCTCGGCGCCACCGCGGACGCGCGCCGTGAGACGGTCTACACGCGCGGGCCGACCGGGATGCTCAGCGTCGCCGGCGGGAAGCTGACGACGTACCGCCGCATCGCTCTCGACGCCCTTGAGCAGCTCGGCGTTCGGAACCTCAACCGCACACCGCGCCCACTCCCGGGCGCGATCGACCTGGCGAACGTCCAGTGGCCGGTGGAGCTCGACCCGCCGACGCGCAGCCATCTGCTCCACCTGTACGGGTCGCGGGCAGCCGAGGTGGTCCGGCCCGCCCTCGACGACCCGTCGCTCCTCGAGCCGCTCGCGCCAGGACGCCCCGATCTCAGGGCGCAGGACAGATACGCACGAGGGCACGAGCTCGCGGTCAAGGACGAGGATGTGATCAGGCGGCGGACAACCGCCTGGCTGGCCGGTGAGCTCGTACAGCCGTCCGCAGGTTCGAACCAGTTCCCGGCGGCGTCTCGTCGTCCGTAGCCCCTCGCCGGATCACCGATCCAACCTACGGACAGCTGTACATTTCTGAGCATGCCTCCAGGGTTGACGCGGCTGACCCAGCCGCTCGTTCGTGACCAGGGACAGCTGAGGGCCGCAAGCTGGGACGAAGCGCTCGATCGCGCCGCGGCCGGCTTCCGCAAGACGCTCGACGAAGGCGCGATGACGGGCCTCTTCAGCTGCTCCAAGACCACGAACGAGCTGAACTTCGCGACGCAGAAGTTCAGCCGGGTCGTTCTCCGCTCGAACAACGTCGATAGCTGCAACCGCACCTGACACGCCCCTAGCGTCGTCGGTCTGGCGACGGTGTTCGGTGCAGGCGGTGGAACCAGCTCCTACCAGGAGGTGCGTGAAGTCGCGGACCTGATCGTGCTCTGGGGCTCGAACGCGCGCGAGGCGCACCCGATCTTCTTCCACCACGTGCTGAAGGCGGTTCACCGTGGCGCGAAGCTGATGGTCGTCGACCCGCGGCGCACCACCTCCGCGCAGTGGGCAGACCTCTGGCTCGGCATCGACGTCGGCACAGACATCCCGCTCGCGAACGCAGTCGCGCGCGAGATCGTCGTCTCGGGGCTCGCGAACGAGGAGTTCATCTCGCGCGCGACGAGCGGCTTCGACGCGTTCCGCGAGTCGGTCGAGCCCTGGACGCTGGAGGAGGGTGAACGCGTCACTGGCGTGCCGGCGGCCGCGATCCGTGAGCTCGCCCATGCCTTCGGCCGCGCGGCGAACCCGCAGCTGTGCTGGACGCTCGGGATCACCGAGCACCACAACGCCGTCGACAACGTCTTCGCGCTGATCAACCTCGCCCTCCTCGTCGGCGGCGTCGGCCGCTACGGGGCGGGACTGCAACCGCTCCGCGGCCAGAACAACGTGCAGGGCGGCGGCGACATGGGCGCGATCCCGAACAAGCTGCCGGGGTTCCAGGACCTGAGCGACGATCTCGCCCGCGCGAAGTTCGAGGACGCCTGGGGCGCCCCCGTCTCACCGATCCCCGGCCTGCACCTGACCGGCATGTTCGAGGCGATGGAGCATGGAACACTGAAGGCGGTCTACGTGGTCGGTGAGAACCCGGCGCAGTCGGAGGCCGACAAGCAGCGTGCAATCGGCTTGCTCAAGAAGCTCGATCACCTCGTCGTGCAGGACCTCTTCCTGACACGAACAGCCGAGCTCGCCGACGTCGTCCTCCCCGGCTGCGCCGGGTGGGCGGAGTCCGAAGGAACGGTCACGTCGAGCGAGCGGCGCGTGCAGCGGGTGCGTAAGGCGATCGACCCTCCCGGCGAGGCACGCGACGACATCGAGATCGTCTACGAGCTCGCGCGCCGCCTCGGCCACGACCTCGGCAGCACCAAGGCCGAGGACATCTGGAACGAGGTCCGAAGGCTGTCCCCGATGCACGCGGGCATGAGCTACGCACGGCTGGAGGAGCTTGGCGGCATCCAGTGGCCGTGCTGGGACGACGAGCATCCGGGCGAGCAGTTCATCCACGGTCGCTTGTGGCACGACGTGGTCATCGAGCCGGCGCCGTTCATGGCGGTCGAGCACTCGCCGCCGGTCGACCTCCTCGACGACGATTTCCCGCTGCGCTTGACCACCGGCCGCCGGCTCGAGTCGTTCAACACCGGCGTCCAGACCGGGAGGTTCTCGTCGCCGCTGCACGTCGACGGCGAGGCGCTGCGCGTCTCGCCCGAGGACGGAGCGCGCTACGGGCTCACCGACGGCGGCCGCGCCCTGGTTGCATCACGGCGCGGCGCGATCGAAGCACCGGTCGCCTTCGACTCGACGCTTCGGCCCGGCCTCGCCTTCCTGAACCTGCACTTCCCCGAGCTCGTCGACACGAACATCCTGACGATCGACGCCACCGACCCGCGCTCCGGGACGGCTGAGTTCAAAGCCACGGCGATCAAGGTCACTCCGGTTGGCTGACCTCAAGCTGCTCGACGCTCCGCCGTCGGATGCCGAACGTGCGGCGATCGACGCCGTGCTCGGCGCGCCCGTCGAGGCGAACGGCCACCGCACCGCACGCGCCGATCGTGCAAGCCGTCACCTCCTCCTCCCCGCCCTCCGCGCCGCGCAGCGCCGCATCGGCTGGGTGAGCGAAGGCGCGCTCGGGTACGCGTCGCGCCGGCTCTCGGTCCCGCCCGCGGAGGCGTACGGCGTCGCGACCTTCTACGCGCTCCTCTCGCTCAAGGAGCGACCCGCTGACGTCACGCACGTGTGCACCGACCTCTCCTGCGCGCTGAAGGGCGCAACGGTCGGTCCGGGCGAGCATCCGAGCCCATGCCTAGGGCTGTGTGAGCGCGCGCCTGCCAAGTACCGCACCGTCGCCGGTGAAGCGCCCTACGAGGAGCAGATCCCCGCCGAATCACGGCCGCTGCCGCAGCGTGACGGACTGCGCCTCTTGCGCCGCATCGCCGACGGCGTCGATCCGACCTCGCTCGACGCGTACGTCGCGGCCGGTGGGTTCGAGGGGCTGGCACGCGCCCGTGAGCTGGGGCCGGACGCTGTGATCGCCGAGGTGACCGAGTCGAAGCTGCTCGGCCGCGGCGGCGCCGCGTTCCCGACCGGCGTCAAGTGGCGCGCGGTGCGCGACCAGGTCGAGCAGACGCGGTTCGTCGTCTGCAACGCCGACGAGTCGGAGCCCGGCACGTTCAAGGACCGCGTGCTGATGGAAAGCGACCCGTTCGCGCTCGTCGAGGCGCTGACGATCGCCGGCTTCGCCACCGGCGCGCAGAAGGGCTACGTGTACATCCGCGCCGAGTACCCGCTCGCCCATGCACGCGTGCAACACGCGATCGACGAGACCGAGTCGCTGCGCGACGGCTTCGAGCTCGAGCTCCGCATCGGCGCCGGCGCCTACGTGTGCGGCGAGGAGACCGCCCTGTTCCAGTCGATCGAGGGGAAGCGCGGCGAGCCGCGGAACAAGCCGCCGTTCCCGGTCGAGGTCGGCCTCTTCGGCAAGCCGACCGCGGTGAACAACGTCGAGACGCTCTTCAACGTGCTCGAGGTGCTGCGGATCGGCGGCACGACGTACTCGGAGACCGGCACCGAGGGGTCAGCCGGCACGCGCCTCTTCTGCCTCTCCGGCTGCGTCGAGCGGCCGGGGCTCTACGAGCTGCCGTTCGGCGCGACGCTGCGCGAGCTGCTCGACCTCGCCGGCGTGGGAACGGTAAAGGCGGTTTTGCTCGGCGGTGCGGCAGGCGCGTTCGTTGGGCCTGATCTCCTCGACCTGAAGCTCACACACGAGGACACGCGCGCCGCCGGCGTCACGCTCGGCTCGGGCGTCGTGATCGTCTACGACGACGAGGCCGAGCTCGTGCCGGCGCTGCTGAGGATTGCGGAGTTCTTCCGCGACGAGTCGTGCGGCCAGTGCGTCCCCTGCCGCGTCGGCACGGTGCGGCAAGAAGAGGCGCTGAAGCGTCTCGCCGCCGGGCGGCCGCACGACGACGAGCTGCACACACTCAGCGAGGTGGCGCAGGTGATGCGCGACGCGTCCATCTGCGGCCTGGGCCAGACTGCGGCGAACGCGATCGAGTCCGCGATCGCCAACTTGAAGGTGTTCGCATGACCACGCTCTTGACTGCCAAGAAGATGATCGAGTTGACCGTCGACGGGCAGGCGGTGCGCGTGTTCGAAGGCTCGACGATCCTCGATGCGTGTCGGCAGCTCGGGATCGAGACGCCGACGCTCTGCTACGGCGACACGCTAACGCCGGTGAACGTGTGCCGTGTCTGCGTCGTCGAGCTCGAAGGTGCACGGACGCTCGTGCCGTCCTGCTCGCGCAAGGCCGAGGCGGGGATGGTCGTGCACACCGACTCGGAGCGAGTGCGCACCTCGCGTCGGCTCGTGCTCGAGCTGCTCGGTTCGTCCGTCGACCTCTCGACGGCGCCCGAGGCGCTCGCCTACATCGAGGAGTACGACGCGAAGCCCGACCGCTTCGGTCCTGACGCGGCGCGCGTCGAGCACGAGGTGAAGATCGACAACGACCTCTACGTGCGCGACTACTCGAAGTGCATCCTCTGCTACCGGTGCGTGGAGGCGTGCGGTGTCGACTACCAGAACACCTTCGCGATCGCGGTCGCCGGCCGCGGCTTCGATGCGCACATCTCGACCGAGCTCGACGTGACGCTGCCCGACTCGGCCTGCGTCTACTGCGGCAACTGCATCGCCGTCTGCCCGACCGGCGCCTTGATGTCGAAGCGCGAGTACGACATGCGGCAGGACGGAACGTGGGACGAGTCCCAGCAAGAGGTCGTGACGACGGTGTGCGCGTTCTGCGGCGTTGGCTGCAACCTGGAGCTGCACGTGCAGGACGACAGGATCGTGAACGTCACCTCGCCGGACGACCACGACGTGACGCGCGGGAACCTCTGCATCAAGGGCCGGTTCGGCTATCGCTTCATCGAAACGACCTAGGGGGAGTCGAGCGCGATCCAGAGGCGGCCGTGACCGACCGCGACGCCGTTGCCCACCGACCCTTGAGGACAGCACGGAAGGTGATGGAGCCTGATCGTCTCTGTGACTTGACCGCTACTCGGGTCGACGCGGACCGCAACAGCGGACTCGATGCTTTGGGCGAAGGTCGCGCCGGGCACGTGGCCGATCCCCCAAACGCCGCTGCTCGGGTCGACGGCAAGATTGAAGAAACCCGGAGCGCTGACTATTCGGCCGGTGACCTTTCCGCTCGTCGGGTCGAAACGCGTCAAGTTGTTCTCCGTCAGGCCGGTCTTGCTGTTCGGCGTGGTATCCCCGACCCAATACGAGCCGAATCCCGCCGCCCAGTTTGCGGAGGTGAAGGACTGCTGGGTGTTGAGTAACGGGTTGGTGGCGATCGGCGTGTACGAGTTGGAGCTCAGGTCGACCGTCCCGATCGAAAAGTCGGGATTTCGGATCGCCACGAGTGCGCCGCCGCTGTAGCGCAGGCCGTAACAAGTAAGGCTCGGCGGATATCCCGGTGCGACCGGGAGCCGCAAGGTACGAAGAACGTTTCCGCTGGCCGCGTCGATGACTGCGACATTCTGGCCCTCCGACACCCACACGCTTCGGCCGTCGCCGGTGACGTACGCGAAGCACGCAGTTCCGTCGGCGCTCGCATGGGTAGTTGCGCCCGGTCGCCAGAGCGTGATCTTGTGTGCGCCGCCGCTGTCGATCTCGTCGACTCCTCCGGCAAACGCGACCCAGTCCGTGCCGCCGACCGCGTACTGGCTGTCGGGGTTGCCGTGAACACCGACCGTTTGAACGACCCTGAGGGTGTGCGGGTCGATCGCGGTCGCAGTTCGCGCAGGTGTGTTGAGGACCCAGACGTCGTCCCCACCTGCGTCGACGGCGGTGGGACTGAACCCGAGCGGCACGTCGGCGACCGGCTTCCCCGACGTCGGGTCGACGACGGCGATCGAGTTCGCGACCAGTCGCACCGGCTTGGCCGAGGCAGATCCGGTTGAGAGCAGCACAGCGGCGGCTGCCCCACCGACGAGCACCAACCCCGCCGTGACCCCCACGACGTAGACGCGACGCGCTCGGCCGCGGCGCACCGTTCGCAGAGGTGGGAAGCGACCCTCGAGCCCGAGCGCCACAATCTGGTAGAGCCGCGCAGGCTCGTCGAGATCTTTCAGCCGGTGAAGGCCGAGGTCGCGAAGGGACACTCCCGGCGGCAGGTCGTCTGCGACAAGCGCACGCGCGGTCTCCGACAGCAGCACCTGCCCACCGTGCGCCGCCGCGCCGACTCGGGCAGCTCGATGCACCCCGATCCCGACGTAACCGGCGTCGCTCGCCTTTGGCTCACCGCTGTGCAGCCCCATCCGTACGCGGACACGCACGTCGTCCGGCCACTCCGCCTCGGCCAGCGCATGCTGCGCTTCGATGGTCGCCGAGACGGCATCGTGAGCCGACCTGAACACGCAAAACAGTGAATCGCCTTGCGTGTCGACGACACGACCATCGTGGCCCGCCACAGCCTCGCGCAGGATCCGCGAGTGCTCCGCCAGAACGTTCTCGTAGCGATCGCGCCCGAGCCGCTTGAGCAGATCGGTCGATCCCTCGATGTCGGTGAACAGGAAGGTGACCGTTCCGCTCGGAAGAGCGTCGTCAGAGGCCACGTGGCGGTTCTACCATCCGCCGCAGCGTGCGGCTACGGCTCGGGCCTTCAGAGCACAGCGAAGACCTGTCGCGGTCCGATCCCTTTCAGGTCTTGCTCACCGCGATCTTCGAACGCGATTCCCGAACCGGAGACGAGGTCGCGAACGGTGGACGAGACGAGCACCTCGTTCGGCCGAGCGTGTGCTGCGACCCGCGCGCCGGTGTGGACGGCGATCCCTGCGACCTTGTCGCCGAGCAGTTCGCACTCGCCGGTGTGGAGCCCGGCCCGCAACTCGAGCCCCAGCTCCTGCGCCGCGCCCCGGATCGCGAGTGCGCACCGGATCGCGCGGGCCGGGCCGTCGAACGTGGCGAAGAAGCCGTCCCCGGCCGTGTCGATCTCGCGGCCGCGGTAGCGCGAGAGCTCGTTTCGAACGACGAGGTGGTGCCGCTCGAGCAGATCGCGCCAGCTGCGGTCGCCCAGCTCCTGCGCACGCTCCGTCGACCCGACGATGTCGGTGAACAAGACGGTGGCGAGCACGCGGTCGGGCTCGGCCGGCTCCCGGACGCCGGTCAGGAACTCCTGCGTCTCGGCCAGGATCTCCTCACGATCGACCCAGGGGACATGGTCGTTCCCAGGCGACTCGACATAGCGCGCTCCCTCGATCGCCCGCGCAAGCCAGCGGGCGTTCTCGACGTGGCAGACGGGATCGTCGGTCCGGTGCAGGATCAGCGTGGGGACCTTGACGCTGGGCGCGACGTGGCGAACGTCGATCTCGAACGCCATGCGCATGAACGCGATCGCGTCGTTGGGAGTCGCCGACTGCGTCTGCAGCCGCCCGAACCAGCTGCGAAACGCTTCGTCGCCCCGCCGGTTCGGGAAGATGTAGTCGGCGGTGAGCCCCGTCCCCCAGCGTTCGATCACGTGGTCGGGGTCCATCCACTCCTCGAACTCGGCCCGCGTCGCCTCGCCCCAGGGCCAGTCGTCCGTCGTCTCTTCCTTCACCTCCGCCCCACAGAGGATCAGCGCGCGGGTCCGTTCCGGGTGCGCCGCCGCGAACAGCATCGACAGCGGCCCGCCTTCGGAGACGCCCATCAGCGCCGCCGACTCTGCGCCTGCGGCATCCATCACCGCCCGCACGTCGTCCATCCGCTGTTCGAGCGTGCCCATGCGAACCCGGTCCGAGAGCCCCATTCCGCGCTTGTCGAACAGCAAGACCCGCGCGAACGTCCCGAGCCGCTCGCAGAAGCGCCGGTAGTCGGGGTCCTCCCACAGCACTTCCAGGTTCGTCATCGCCCCCATGACGAACACGAGATCCGTCGGCCCGTCCCCCACGACCTGGTAGGCGATGTTCACATCGTCTGACTTCGCGTAGTGGGTCTGGGGCGACACCGCCCTACAGCCTACGACCGAAGCGCACGGCACCTGATGCAAGGTTCATGAATTCGGCGTCTCTTGAACCTTGGCGAGGCGAAGCCAATGCTTGACGCGTGCGTCGGCACTTCACATCCCACCTGCGCGTCTGGCTCGGCCTGGTCGTCCTCGTCGTCGCCGCCAACGAAATCGTAGACCGAAACTTCTTCGACCACCGAGAGCACATCGACGGCGACTTGGTCATCACCGTCATCGCCCTGCTGGTCACGATCTCGATCTCCTATGCGGTCGCACGGCTGAGAGCGCGAGCCCGAACAGCGCAGTAGCGACTCGCCTCAGCCCTCCGACTGCAGGAACGTGAGCACCGCCAGCACCCGCCTGTGGTCCTCTGCCGTCTGCCGGAGTCCGAGCTTGGTGAAGATGCTCGCGATGTGCTTCTCCACCGCGCCGACGCTCAAGTAGAGCATCGAGCCGATCGCGGCGTTCGAGCGGCCCTCGGCCATCAGGCCGAGCACCTCGCGCTCGCGCGGCGAGAGACCCTCGAGCGGCCCGCGGCGCGAGAAGAGCTGTGCCACGACCTCCGGGTCGAGCGCCGTCCCGCCCGCAGCCACGCGCCGCACCGCGTCGACGAAGTCGTCGACGTGCATGATCCGGTCCTTCAGCAGGTAGCCGACTCCGCCCTCTCCAGACGCGAGCAGCTCCGTCGCGTACTCCTGCTCGACGTACTGCGACACGACGAGGATCGCGGTCTCCGGAACCGTTGCCCGAAGCTCGAGCGCGGCACGGATCCCTTCGTCCCTGAACGACGGCGGCAGCCGGACGTCCACGATCGCGATGTCCGGCTTCTCCGCACGAGCGGCGTGGACGAGTGCGTCCGCATTGTCGACTGCGTCGACCACCTCGAAGCCGTTGTCCCGGAGCAGACGGGTCAGGCCGTCACGGAGGAGCGCAAGGTCTTCGGCGATCAGGACTCGCATGGCAGCTCTGCACGCAGCACCGTCCCACCACCGGACGGGCTCGTGACGGCGAGCGTACCGTCGAGCGCCTCGACCCGACGCCGCAGCCCGACGAGGCCGGAGCCGGCCAGATCGGCGCCGCCGCGTCCGTCGTCGGTGACCTCGACGACGAGGCGGTCGGCGTCACGCGCGATCCGCACGGTGATCTGCGTCGCCTTCGCATGCTTCGCCGCGTTCGCCATCGCCTCGGCAACGACGAAGTAGGCGGCCGTCTCGACGACCGCCGGCGGCCGCTCCGGGACGTCTTCCTCGACGACGACCGGGACCGCGCTCGCGTGCGCAAGCGACGCGACGGCGGCACCGAGCCCGCGATCGGTCAGCACCGGCGGATGCACACCGCGCGCGAGGTCGCGCAACTCGCGCAGCGCCTGCTCGACACCGGCCCGCGCCTCGGCGACGAGGTCACGCGCCGCCTCGGGATCACCGGCGAGCTTCTGTTCGGCCAAGCCGAGGTTCATGCCGAGCGCGACCAGCCGCGCCTGCGCCCCATCGTGGAGGTCGCGCTCGATGCGGCGCAGCTCCGTCTCCTGCACGTCGACCGCACCGGCGCGCGTCGTCTCGAGCACCTCGATCCGGTGCTCCAGGCGTCCGCGGCGCAACACGACGACCGCAACCGCAACGGCGGCGGCGAAGCCGATCGCCGTCCAGATCGGCCAGAAGTAGCCGCCGCCGCCGAACACCCACAGCGCAATCTGGAAGGCCTCCAAAAACACTGCGACGCCCGTCACACGCGCGAGCGCGCTCGGCGCACGAAGGAGCCACGCGTGGAGCGAGATCGTGAGCGTCGTCGCCGCGAGCACCCACTTCGGCCAGAACGGCCCGCCGACCGACGCCCACACGATCAGGACGACGACGTC
>Ga0070681_10005652_pt1 | contig 12086 bp, 10 predicted proteins | sample KBSC83BmetaG_FD_65650 | JGI IMG/M metagenome (GOLD analysis project Ga0070681, IMG submission 65650) | Corn rhizosphere microbial communities from Kellogg Biological Station, Michigan, USA - KBS C8-3B metaG | ecosystem: Host-associated > Plants > Roots > Rhizosphere | place: USA: Michigan...
GGAATGCCCGTGTGCGTGAAGACGGGCAGGTTCGTCGCCAGATGCGCCTTGCCCACCGCGCGGAACACCTTGCGCTCCACTGCGCTGATCTCATCCCAGGACCCGATCTCGCCGAAGGCGCCCGCCGGGTAGTCATCTGCTTGCTTGATGAGCGTACGCGTGAGCTGCTCCTCGCTCATCGTCGCGATTTCCTTCGGATAGAACGGCTGCGTGTAGAAACCCGCGCCCTTGACGACGGGGAACGCCGCCTTCTTGGCCGCTTCACGAATGAAGTCCAGGTCCATGCCGGCGCCTTCGAGTCCGGCGTCGACGAGGCAGGCGACACCGTCGCGTTGGGCTTGGCGCAGCTCTTCCGCCATGAGGTTGACGTCGCGCATCGGGTCGGGACCCGGAGGCGCCGGCGGTGGACCCGCAGGGCGTTGCGTGGGCGGCGCGCCTTGCGCGGCGAGCACCGCGGCCGATGCCGCGCGGAATCGGTCTCCGAAGTCGGGGCCGAGTGACAGGTGCTCGTGAAAGAGGGTGGCACCGCCTGCGAGGTCTTCGGGGGCGTAGTCCTTGAAGAGCGTCCTGATGACGGCGCCCTTGGGAAAGGTGAGCGTCTGCGCGATGGCCTTCATCGGCGAGCCCGCTATCGCCGCGGCGGTCAATCCGAAGAGTTGAAACGCTTCGCGACGGGACAGTGTGGCCATGGGCACCTCGGGGAGCGTATTTCCGGGCGCACAGTGTAGCGTCAAAGGCGATCCGCCACGAAAGCGCATACGATGATCTCCATAATCAGGACTCCCTTCAGAATCCACTCCACGCGCTGCGTCCACAACAGGCTCTTCGCCACTCGCTCAGCCTCGATTCTCGTGACTTCCGACTCGATCTGCGCGACGCGGCGTTCAAGATATGAGAGGCGTAGTTCCTCCATAGACTTTGACATTCACTCAGATCCACTTGAACGCGCGAGCCAGGATGCCGGAGATCGTGGTCGTCAGAGTCAACATCCACCAGACCTTCAAGTTCGACGTCGACTTGACGAGAGCGACCTCCAATTTCGAGATCGATTGCTCGTGCGTGAGTGCCATTTGCGAGATGGATTGGATGAGCGCCGCAATCGACTCCGATGTCCGTTGGGCGAGGGCGTCGATTTTGCCGTCGACGCGCAGCAAATGACCCTTGATGTCGGTAATGTCCGACTGCATGTGCTGGACGTCACTCTCGAGTCTTGCGAGACGCTCTTCCACGCTCTCCTCCGGTTCCAGTTTCAAAGCGGGCGCTCCCATGTGGTATATAGTACTCAGTGGAGAGCGGTAAGGCTTCGGACAGAAGTCCGAATTTAAGGCGTGGCGATGCGACGGATCTTCAAGCGAGCGGCGTGGATTCTCGGGGGCGTAATGCTCGCGGGTTCCATCGCGTGGGTGGCTGCACGGCCGGCCGAGCCTGATGCGTTCTACCTGCCGCCCAGCGCGGTGCCTCAACAGCCGGGGGCGCTGTTACGGCAGGAGCCATTCGACCGGAAGGTTCCGCCGGGCAGCGTTGCCTGGCGCATTCTCTACAGCACCCTGGGCATGGACGGGCACCCGGCGGTGGCCAGCGCAATTGTCATGATGGCGCGTACGGCACCCGCTGGGCCGCGTCCTGTCATTGCCTACGCGCATGGAACCACGGGAGTGATGCCCGGCTGCGCGCCATCGCTGTCCCGTAATCCGTTCGAGAACGTTCCGGCGCTGCCGGAGTTGCTCCGCCGAGGCTGGATCTACGTGGCGACCGACTACGTTGGACAGGGCGTAGCCGGTCCGCACCCGTACCTGATTGGAGAAGGCGAGGGGCGTTCCGTGTTGGATTCCATAAGAGCGCTGCATCAGATGGAGGAGGTGCACGCGAGCGATCGGGTAGTTGTCTGGGGTCACTCGCAGGGCGGCAACGCGGCCCTGTGGACGGGAATCCTTTCAGCAACGTATGCGCCGGAAATCTCCATCGCGGGTGTGGCCGCACTGGCTCCGGCGACCAACCTTCCTGCGCTTGTCGACGTGGACCAGTATACGGTGGTGGGCCGAATGCTGTCGTCTATGATCCTGCGGGCGTACAGCGACGTGTATCCGGACGTTGAGTTCAATGCTTACTCCAGCGGTTGGAAGCGTCTTGTGGCACGGGACATGTCGGCGCGATGTCTGTTCGTGCCCGAAGCGCTGACCTCGGTTGCCGAATCGGTGGCCGCGGGAAGGACGATATACAACGTCGCCGGCCCGATCAGCGGCGCTCTGGGCAGACGGCTTGCCGAGAACACGCCCGATCGGCCCATCCGCCAACCGCTCCTCATCGCCCAGGGCCTGACGGATGACCTCGTGCTCCCGGAGATTCAGTCGCAGTTCGTGAGTCGCCGTTGCGCAGCAGGGCAGTCGCTCGAATACCGGCGCTATGCGGGGCGCACCCACATCTCGATGATTGCCGGCGATTCACCGTTGTTGGGGGACCTGCTGGCCTGGACGAAGGACCGTTTGTCCGGCGTACCGGTCTCGGACGGCTGTCGCGACATTCTGCACTGACGGAGGTGCGCCAGGTGGTCGAGGGCCCAGGTTCTTGCCTGGCGGCCGCTCACGGCGGGATCATAGTTTCAGCTACACAGGAGACCCCTCGATGTCATTCCCTACCAGTTACGGCACTAAGCTCCTCGGACGCGGCCTCCTGGCCTCGGCCGCCCTGTTGATGGCCGCAATGGGGGCGCCAGCGCTCGCGGAACACCCGGCCACCACGCTGGCGACCTTGCTCGATCGCGCACAGATCGAGGACATGCTCGTCGACTACTACGGACAACTGGGAGCGGGTCGGAGCGACTTTGGCGCCTACTACGTCGAGGATGGCGTCATCGATGTGAACGGTCTGGTGGCGCAGGGCCAGAAAGGGATCGAGGACCTCTACAAGAAGATTGCGACCGGCAACCCGCCACAGCGGGGAACCTTTCGCATGCTGCTCACGAACCCGAAGATCGTGGTCAACGGTGACACAGCAACCGCGGATGTCATCTGGACGGGAGTGATCAACGAGACGGTCCAGGCGGCGCCGAAGTTCGTCGAGCAGGGTCGTGAGCACGATGACCTCGTCAAGCGCAACGGACACTGGTATTTCAAACACCGCGTCATCACGAGCGATGGCGGTTTGACGCCCCAGTTCGAGAAAACCTACAGGAAACGGTAGGAGTCTTGCGGATGTCCTCGCGGCTTCCCTGGATCATCGTGGCGGCAGGGATGCTCCCCGCCACGCTTCACGCGGCTGCATGCGACAGCCTCGAGATGCTGAGCACGCCGACCGTCCACATCCCACTCGCCCAGTCGGTAAGCGCCGGTGCGTTCAAGCTTCCTGAGGGTACCTTCCGGCCTCCAGGAGCCGCCGTGCCGTTCGAGAAGCTGCCGGCCTTCTGTCGAGTCGGGGCGACTCTCACGCCCACCGGGGACTCCGACATTCGGGCCGAGATCTGGCTTCCGGAGTCGGGTTGGAACGGGAAGCTGCTGGCGGTCGGCAGCGGGGGTTGGGGTGGCGCCATCGGATACGACGCGCTCGGTGAGGCACTTTTGCGTGGTTACGCGGCCGTAGCCAGCGACGACGGGCATGAGAGCCAGGGTGCTTCGTTCATCGTTGGGCATCCGCAGAAACTCATCGATTTTGCGTATCGCGCCGAGCACGAGATGACCGTCGAGGCCAAGGCGCTCGTCAAGGCCTTCTACGGTCGTGAGCCTGCGCGCAGCTACTGGAACGGGTGCTCCGGCGGAGGCCGCGAGGGTCTGTTGCAGGCCGCGAGGTATCCCGACGAGTTCGATGGCGTCGTGGCCGGCGATCCTGCCGACGTCCGTCGTAATGCCTGGGCACTTTGGCTTGCGTTGCAGACGTTCAAGGATCCTGCCGCGCGCATTCCGCCGGCGAAGTACCCGATGATCCATCAGGCTGTCCTGGAGGCGTGCGACGCGCAAGACGGCGTGAAGGACGGACTCATCAGCGAGCCTCAGCGATGCCACGTCGATTTCAAGAGGTTGGAATGCAAAGGAGCCGATGCGCCGATGTGCCTGACCGCTCGCCAGGTTCAGAGCGCGCAGACGATCGTGAGTCCGTTGAAGTCGAAGAACGGTGAGACGCTGTTCCCGCGACTCGAGCCGGGCACGGAGTTGCGTTGGGCGCGGCTCGCCGGAGGTCCGGATCCGGGCGAGTTGTTCCTGGATCAGTTCCGGTACGCGATCTACGCCGATCCGACCTGGGACTGGCGCACGTTCGATCTGGAGCGCGACGCTGCAAAGGCGCACGCGGTCAACAAGGGTGTACTGGAGCTCGATCCCCGTCTGTCAAAATTCGAGCAGCGCGGTGGCAAGCTCCTCATTTATCACGGCTGGGCCGATCAGCAGGTGGCACCGGGCGCCAGCGTTGAATTTTACGAGGCGGCGGCGCGTGAGAGCTCCAAGACGGCCGACTCCGGGAGCTGGATCCGGTTGTTCATGGTCCCCGGTATGGGCCACTGCTCGGGCGGCGAAGGACCCGACGAGTTCGATGCGCTCGGGGCCCTCGAGCACTGGGTGGAGGAGGGCAAAGCGCCGGCCCAGATTCTCGCGACTCATCGCACCGGCGGGCGCGTCGATCGCACGCGACCCCTGTGCCCCTATCCGCAGGTAGCGCGTTACAGGGGGAAGGGAAGCATCGACGAGGCAGCTAGCTTCTCCTGCCGTTAGCACGGATCGGCGCCCGGCGCCACACTGCGTTTGGCAACTATTTATACTTAAGTATAAAGTGTCGCCATGCCACGCGCGCAGCGCCAGTCCGGCGATCGCGGAACCCGCGATCGGATCCTCCGCCACGGAAGACAAATCGTGACGCAAGCGGGGCTGCGCGGCCTCACGGTCAGGAAGCTGGCGGCGCGAGCACACGTGAACCTGGGCACTTTCGTCTACCACTTCGGAACCCGCGATGCCTTCATCACCGAGCTGATGGAGGGCTGGTACGCGCCGCTCTACACCCGGCTCAAGCTGACGGCGGATGAGCAGCTCGCGCCGCTTGCGCGGTTGCATCGGTTTCTGCTCCAGTTTGCCTCGTTCCTGGTAGAGAACCGCCCGCTCGTGCGCAATCTGATCCTGGATGCCTTTGGCGGGGAGCGCGCGGCGCTGAAGTTCATTCGCTCGCTGGCGGCCCGGCATCCGGCTTTGCTCTTCGAGCTGATCCGCCAGGCACAGGAAGCAGGCGAGCTGCCCGCGGGAGACCCGTTGCAGGCCGGCATCTTCCTCGCGGGCGCAACCGTGCTGCCGAGCATCTGGATCGGGATTCTGCTGCCGAAAGACTTCATCCCGGCGCCCATGCGCTCGGTGGTGCAACAACTGGCCGTCGCGCCGGAGCAGATCGACAAACGCTTCGCCTGGGCACTCGATGGGGTGGCGCAGCGGCCAACACCTGTGAAGGGGAAATCTACATGACTCGGCGCAGAGCATTCACGGTGCTCGTCGCGATTGTGTTGCTTGCAGCGGCCGGGTGGTACTTCTGGCACCCCCGCGCCGACAAGGATCCGACAGCGGCATTCAACCTGTCGGGCAACGTGGACGTGCATCAGGTCGAGCTGGCCTTTCGAGTCAGCGGCAGGATCTCCGACATGCACGTGCAGGAAGGCGATCGGGTGGACGGCGGCACCTTGCTTGCGCAGCTGGATCGGGTTCCGTTCGAGAACGACCTGGAGATGGCGAAGGCCGACGTCGGACAGGCGCAGGCGCAGCTCGACAAGACCAAACGGGGCTACAGGGTCGAGGAGGTCGCGCAGGCTCGTGCCGCCGTGAGGCAACGCGAAGCCGATCTGGCCAACGCGCGTGTCACGCAGGAGCGCTTGCAGAGTCTCGTCGGGCCGGGTCTCGTGACGCGACAACAGCTCGATGATGCCGAGGCGCGGGTTCGGGAAAGCGATGCCCAGTCGGCCTCGGCGCGGGAACAACTGAACATGCTCGTTCGCGGCTCGCGTGTCGAGGACATCGAGGCCGCGCAGGCGACGCTGGATTCCGCTCGCGCACGACTTGCGAAGGCGCAGACGGCCCTCGCAGATACGACACTCTCGGCTCCGGGCAAGGGCATTGTGTCGGTGAGGGCGCGGGAGGTGGGCGCCATCGTGCAGGCGGGCCAGACCGTCTATACGCTGGCGCTCACGGATCCGGTGTGGATCCGAGCCTATGTGCCTCAACCGCGACTCGGGCGCATCAAGCCGGGCATGCTGGCGAGGATCGCCATCGATTCCATGCCGGGAAAGCACTACGAGGGCACGGTTGGGTTCATCTCTCCGGAGGCCGAGTTCACTCCGAAGCAGGTCGAAACGGAGCAGGTACGGGACGATCTCGTGTACCGCATCCGTGTCATCGCCGCAGATCCGGACAACGTCTTCCGGCAGGGCATGCCGGTCACTGTGACCATTCCGGCCGTACAAGCCGGCGGCTCGGCGCCGCATGCCCCCTGATTCCGCGACCGTACGCGCAGCCGGCAGGCTCGTCGGCCTGCGAAAGGACTTCGGGCCCACCACCGCGCTTGTCGACGTGACCGCGGTGCTGCCCGAAGGTCAGATCCTCGGCCTGATGGGACCGGACGGGGCCGGGAAGACCACGTTGATCCGGCTGCTGGCGGGTTTGATGGAACCGACGGCTGGAAAGATCGAAGTGCTGGGACGCAGTCCTCGTGCGGAGGGCGGCACGACTCAAGCCGAGATCGGGTACATGCCGCAGCGCTTCGGGCTCTACGAAGACCTGACGGTGATGGACAACCTCAACCTGTATGCCAACCTGCGAGCGCTGGAGCCGGAAGCGCGCCGGCAAAGATTTGCGGAGCTGCTCGCCTTCACCGACCTGACGCGCTTCACGCAGCGGCGGGCCGGCGATCTGTCGGGGGGTATGAAGCAGAAGCTGGGTTTGGCCTGTGCGCTCCTGGGCCGCCCCAAGCTCCTGCTGCTCGATGAGCCCGGAGTAGGCGTGGATCCCCTGTCCCGGCGCGAGCTGTGGCGCATGGTGACCGAGCTGGCCTCCTCGGGAGTCAGCATTCTCTGGTCGACGGCTTACCTGGACGAAGCGGAGAGGTGTCCACACATCTGGCTCCTCGATCGCGGACGACTTCTTTACGACGGGCCTCCCGCCGCTTTGAGCGAACGAGTACAGGGACGCGTGTTCCGTAGACGTGTCGGCCCAGGGGAGGCCAGAAACACCGCGGAGGCCGAGCTCGAGCGTGAGGGCGTGCTCGATGCAGTGATTCAGGGTGCGAGCGTTCGCATCGTCGCGAAAGCGGAGCATGCGGCCGAATTCGCGGGCGAGAGGTATGAAGCGGTCTCCCCACGCCTCGAAGACGCCTATGTGGAGTTGTTGGGCGGGGCACGCAAAGGAGAGAGCCTGCTGGCGCGCGGCTGGCCGACACATACTCAAAAGGGCGAGCGGCTCGTGGAAGCGCACGGGCTGACCAAGCGCTTTGGAGACTTCGTAGCGGCCGACCACGTCGGATTTGCAGTGCAGGCGGGAGAGATCTACGGGCTCCTGGGTCCGAACGGAGCCGGCAAGTCCACCACGTTCCGCATGTTGTGCGGACTGCTCAAGCCGAGCGACGGCGATGCGAGCGTGGCCGGCGTCAATCTGCTGCATGCCGCGAGCCGCGCACGCGGCAAGCTGGGCTACATGGCGCAGAAGTTCTCTCTCTACGGCGATCTGTCCGTCGCCCAGAACCTGGACTACTTCGCCAACATCTACGGCCTGGACCGGCAGCGCCGGCGGGAGCGAATCCAGGCGATGGTGGAGGCCTTCGAGCTGGGGCCGTATCTGTCGGGTAACGCAGCGCTCCTGCCATTGGGCTTCAAGCAGCGGTTGGCGTTGGCCTGTGCCACTTTGCACGCGCCTGCCGTTCTATTCCTGGATGAGCCCACCAGCGGTGTCGATGCGCTGATGCGGCGCGAGTTCTGGCATCACATCAACGCGCTGACGGCCAAAGGCGTCGCCGTCGTCGTGACGACTCACTTCATGGAGGAAGCGGAGTACTGCGATCGCATCGGCCTGATCTGGCGGGGAAGGAAGATCGCCGAGGGGACTCCCGATGAGCTGAAGTCGAGTGTGAGAAGCGCCAGCCGGCCCGAGCCGACCCTCGAGGACGCCTTCATCACCCTCATCGAGCAGGGCGAGTCGCGGGCCGCCGCATGAACGGCGCCGAATCGATATCGGAGAGAGCGCGCCGCTGGTGGCAGCAGCTCGCGGCCGTCATGTTGAAGGAGGCGAAGCAGGTCACGAGGGATCCTTCGAGCTGGATCATCGCCGTCGTCCTGCCGCTGACGTTCCTGTTTTTGTTCGGATACGGAATCTCCCTCGATACCACGGTCGTCAAGGTGAGTCTGGTTCGTGAAGATTCCAGCGAGGACGGGCGAGCCTTTGCGGCCGCGCTGGAGAACTCGCGCTGGTTCCTGGTGACCCACGCCGCCGACCGCGCGGCGGGCAAGCGCGAGCTGCAGGACCAGGTGGTGAAGGCGGTCGTCATCATTCCGGCTCAATTCGGTGAGCTGCTGCACTCGCAAGCGGACACGGCACAAATCCAGGTGCTCGTCGACGGAGCCGAGCCCAACACGGCCAATTACGTTCGCGGCTATGTGAGTGCGATCTGGTCCGGGTTTCTCGCGGCCCGAGGACGCAGCCAGGGCGACTCGATGACGGTTCCGATCACCGTCGAGCCGCGCTACTGGTTCAATGCGAATGCCGAGAGCCGCTGGTTCCTGATTCCGGGGTCGATGACCGTCATCATGACGCTGCTCGGCACTCTGCTCACGGCCCTCGTCATCGCTCGTGAGTGGGAGAGGGGGACGCTGGAGGCGTTGTACGCCACTCCCCTCACGCGCGGGCAGATCCTCATCGGCAAGACGCTTCCGTACTTTGCTCTCGCGATGATCTCGATGGCCGTGTGCGTGTTCACGGCGCTCTTGCTGTTTCATCTGCCTTTGCGCGGCTCGATACTCACCGTCGGTCTGGTCTCGGCGGTGTTCCTCTTCCCAGCGCTCGGGCAGGGATTGTGGATCTCGGCGGCGATGCGCACGCAGCTTGCAGCCGCACAGCTTGGGCTGATGACGGGCTATCTGCCCGCCATGATGCTGTCGGGGTTCCTGTTCGACATCCATTCGATGCCGCGGTGGCTGCAGATCGTCACGCTGCTGGTTCCGGCGCGTTACATGAATGTGTCGCTGCAGACGGTGTTCCTCGCCGGGGACGTGTGGTACGTCCTGTTGCCCAACATTGCGTTCATGCTGGCGGTGGGCGCCCTGTTCTTCACTTTGACCTGGCGACGCCTCCAGAAACGGATCGACTGAAACCCATGCTGCAACGACTGATCGCCATCGTCCGCAAGGAGCTGATCAACATGCTGCGCGATCCGCGGGCGCGCATGTCCCTGATTCTGCCGCCGCTGCTGCAGCTGTTCATCTTCTCCTCCGCCGCCACGATGGAGGTGAAGAACATCGATCTGGCCATCGTCGACCTGGATCGGGGCCCCACCTCGGCGGAGATCCTGCACCGGCTGCGCGGCTCGCGAAGCTTCGAGCGGCTGGATCTGTTTCCGAGCCTCGCGGTGGCTCGAACCGAGATCGAGAGAGAACGCGTGATTGGAGCGCTGGTCCTGCAAAGCGGGCTCTCGGCCGATGTGATCGCGGGTCGTCCCGCGAGCATTCAGCTGCTGATGGACGGCCGGCGCTCGAATGCCGCCCAGATCGCTGCGCAATACATCAGCGTCATCGTCGGAGGAGTGGGGGCGAGCGTGACGGGGCGGGCCATCGGTGTCTCGGCTGCGCCCGACGCCGAGGTCGTCATCGATAACTGGTTCAATCCCAACCTGGAGTACACCTGGTTCATGCTGCCCAATCTGGTGGGCAACCTGAGCCTGGGGGTCGCCTTGATGCTCACCGCCATGTCGGTCGCGCGCGAGCGGGAGCTGGGGACATTCGATCAGACGCTCGTTTCGCCGGCCACGCCGGTGGAGATCGCGTTGGGCAAATTGTTGCCGCCGCTACTCGTGGCTCTCGTGCAGACCTCGCTCTACCTCCTGATCGTCACTCAGCTCTACGGCGTGCCGTTTCGGGGGAGCCTGTGGCTGTTCTACGTCGCGGTATTGACGTTCGCGGCGGCCGCCGCCGGAGTAGGGCTGTTCATTTCCTCGATGGTGAGAACTCAGCAGCAGGCGTTTCTGGGAGCGTTCGCAGTCCTGCTGCCCTTTGCGTTGCTGTCGGGATTTGCAACGCCCATCGAGAACATGCCGGGCTGGCTGCAGTTCTTCACGGCGATCAATCCGCTGGCACACATGCTCAGGATCATGCAGGGGCTGTTTCTGAAAGGCGCCTCGCTGCAATCGCTCGCGGACGATCTCAACAAACTGGTGGCGATCGCCGCGGTGACAGTGACCGCGTCGGTGCTTCTGTTTCGACGGAAGGCCGCCTGAGAAGGGCGGGCGGCTTGCGCGTGCAAGCCGCCCGCATTCGACGTCAGAACTTGTACCGCACACCCAGCACGTAGCGACGCCCGAGGACGTCGTAGAGCTGCGGGTTCGTCGCCAGCGATCCGGTACGTCCGTACGCGGCCGCAGTCGTCGGAGGAGCGCGGTCGAGGAGGTTCTGCACCTGGGCGTAGACGTTCAGGTCGCCGGGCACCGGCACCGTCCACGTCAGATTCATGTCCAGGTAGAAGAGGCCACCGACAGTGTTGTTGTTAATCGTCTGCACTCCGGGGATCGCCACCTGGCTCTGGACCAGCGTGTGATCGAGGATGCCGTGGGAGATGTAGCGCCCCTGGAAGAACACCGAGTAGGGCCCGTTGCTGTAGGTCAGGTTGGCCGTGTACTTCTGCTTCGGCAGGCTGCGAGCGGTGCCTACCTGGCCGGCCCATTCGTCATACGAGCCGAACTGGGTCAGCGTCGCATTCTTGATGAGGTCGGTGAAGTACAGGCGGAAGGAGAGGTCTTCCGGGCCGCCACCCAGCAGCTGCAGGCCGTGGTGATAGCTGCCTTCGAAGTCCACACCCTTGACGAACTGCTGCGAGAAGTTGATGAAGAACCGGTCGACCTCGATGATGTTGTTCGCGGCATCCAGCTTCACCAGCGGGATGTACTGCGGATCCCCGCGGTGCGCCGCATCGACCACCTGCTGCGCGGTCGGCTGGTCGATCGCGTCGTTGATGGTGATCTGGTAGTAGTCGACCGAGGCCGAGAAGCCGGGCACGAACGTGGGTGTGAACACGAAGCCCGCCGTCCAGGTATCCGCCTTTTCGGGCTGCAGGTTCGGGTTACCTCCAGAGTAGCTCGCGCCAGATTGCGTCGTTGCGGCGCCGCCGGTGAGCACATACGGGTTGTTGACGGTAACGCCGCCGCGGGTCGTGTCATACTTCTCTTCCAACGATGCCGCACGCACGTCTCGCGACCGCGTGGCACGCACGCGGAAACTGTCGTTGATGGCCCAGTCGAGTCCGGCCTTCCATGCCCAGACGTTGCCGGCACCGGAGTAGTTGGCCCAGCGGGCCGCGATGTCCGTCGACACGGTCTCGAGGAAGGGCACGTCCTTCAGCAGCGGCACGTTGAACTCGGTGAACACCTCCTTCACCTTGGTGTCGCCGCTGAATGTGCGCTCGGAGCTGAACATGATCGTGCTGGAGTTCGCGTCGCCGAGGAATCCACTGGGCACGTAGTACAGCCCCGGGATGCCTCCGGTCTGCTTGCCGTTGACGATGTTCACAGGAGCCCCGGCCGGCCAGGGTTGGGTGTTGCCGAACTGATTGATGTAGTAGCCCTGCGGGATCACGCCACGGAAGTACGTCGGTTGGGTCCCGATCGTGTTGCCGATCAGCTGGCCGTTGAGGAATGCCGGATACTCGTTGGCCGGATTCGGTGTCGTCTGCAAAACCGATTCCTTGCGCCACGCGGCACCGACGGCCGCCCTGATCGGGCCTGCCCACCCGTCGAAGAGCTTGCCGTTGGCGGTGACCTCACCGTTCTGCAGGGTGTAGTACTGTTCTGCGGTTTTCTGCGGACCGCTGACATAGGCGGCGGCCTGCGGCGAGATGTTGCTCCAGCCGCCGAACAGGTTGATCGGCACGCAGTCC
>Ga0070681_10005654_pt1 | contig 12086 bp, 11 predicted proteins | sample KBSC83BmetaG_FD_65650 | JGI IMG/M metagenome (GOLD analysis project Ga0070681, IMG submission 65650) | Corn rhizosphere microbial communities from Kellogg Biological Station, Michigan, USA - KBS C8-3B metaG | ecosystem: Host-associated > Plants > Roots > Rhizosphere | place: USA: Michigan...
CTCACCGACCGCACGGCCAAGGCGGTGATCGAGGAGCGGGGGCGAGCGATCGACTACAAGGTCGGAACGATGATCGAGCTGCCGCGAGCGGCGATACGGGCCGACGACCTGGCGCAATACGCGGAGTTCTTCTCGTTCGGCACCAATGACCTGACGCAGACCACCTTCGGGATCAGCCGCGACGATTCCGGCCGGTTCCTGGGCGCCTACCTGGAGAAGGGCATCTTCGAGAAGGACCCGTTCGTCAGCCTCGACACCGAAGGCGTCGGGGATCTGATCCGCATCGCCGAGGAGCGCGGTCGCAAGGTCCGGCCCGACGTCAAGCTCGGCATCTGCGGCGAGCACGGCGGCGATCCGGCCTCGATCGCCTTCTGCGAAGAGGTGGGCCTGGATTACGTGAGCTGCTCGGCCTACCGCGTGCCGATCGCCCGCCTCGCCGCCGCCCAGGCCGCCATCGGCGAGCGGGAGAAGGACCGCTAGCGGGAGATGCCGCTCTATCCCGCCGGGCCGGCGGACCTGCCGGCGCTCGCCGCGCTGGTGAACGGCGCCTATCGCGGCGAGAGCTCGCGCCAGGGCTGGACCACCGAGGCCGACCTGATCGGCGGCCAGCGCACGGACGCGGCGAGCCTCGCCGGCGATCTCGCCGCCGACCCGTCCGCGCAATTGCTGGTGCTGCGCGACGCGCCCGACGGCCCGCCGCTGGGCAGCGTCCGGCTGGAGCCCGCAGACGACGCGGCGACCTGGTATCTCGGCATGCTGACGATCCGGCCCGATCTGCAGAACCGCAAGCTCGGGCGCGAGCTGTTGGCCGCCGGCGAGGCGGCGGCGAAGGCGCAGGGCGCGCGGCGCATCCGCATGACGGTGATCTCGGTCCGCGCCGAGCTGATCGCCTGGTACGCGCGGCGCGGATACGCCCCTACCGGGGAGACGCGGCCGTTCCCCTACGGCGATCCGCGGCTGGGCGAGCCCAAGCGCGACGACCTCAGCTTCCTGGTGCTCGAGAAGCGGCTCTGACGTCCCTGGCGGTGGCGGCCGCCAGGAGCGCGTCGAGCGCGTCCGCCCGCTCCGCCGAGCGCTGGTCGAGGATGAGCGCGATCCCGACGGCGATCAGCCAGGCCGCCAGCACGCTCGAGGGGAAGATGTAGCGGGCGTCCGCCGCCGGGGCGGCCACGAACAGCAGCGCCGGATAGGCGTAGACGCCCCCCAGGACAGCGGCGCCCAGCAGCGCCTGCGGCGCCCGGCGCAGCCACAGCGCGCCCACCACGACGACCGCCAGGAGGTAGAGCCAGAACGGCCTGCGCCACAGCTCCGGCGCGCGGCTTTCGATGTAGCCCCCGACCTTCGCCAGCGCCTGCGGATGCGATGGCCGCAAGCCGTACGGATTGGGATCGATCTGCAGGTGCGCGGGATAGAAGACCGCGCCCCGCGCCAAGCCCATCTGCTGCACAAAGACCGCCGCGCGGTGGGCGAGATAACAGCCGAGATGCCGCCTGACGGCGCGGGGCCAGACGCGCTCGACCTCGCCGCCGGCGTCGGATTCCAGGATCCGCGGCTGGCCGGGGACGGCGCGGAATGCAATCTGCAGGTGGCGGGGGTCGTAGGCCTTGCGGATCTGCCGGGGCGAGATCGGCCAGCCGTCGGTGAGCCCCGGCGGCAGCTCGTCGGCATCCGCGCAGGCGGAGATTCCGATCAGGTCGAACTCCTGCGTGCCGGCGAAATTGTGCGCCGAGGGCAGTCTCACCAGGTCCGGCAGGCGCCATTGCGTCGAGCCCCAGGCGAGCGCCAGCCCGAGGACCAATGCGCCGGCCGCGATCCAGCGGGCGCGGGCCGGCGGCGCGGGCTGCAGATAGGGCCGCCAGACCATCAGCGGCGCGATCAGCGCGAGCAGCAGGACGGCGTTGTAGCGCAGCGCCGCGGCCAGCCCGAAGAGCGCCGCGGCGAGCACCCGCGCCGCCGCCGAGCGGCGCTTTGCCGCCAGCAGCCACGCCGCGAGCCCGGCGAGCGTGAAGCTGGCGGTGGTCACGTCGCGCCACTGCGCCATCAGCGTGCCAAGCAGTTCGGGGACGTAGGCGAAGGCCGCGGCGAAGGCCGCCAGCGCCGCCGCCGCCCACAGCCCCCGCCGCAGCATCAGGTTGGCGGCGATCCCGGCCGCGAAGAACAGCAGGAAGGCCTGGAAGCCGAACAGCCCCCAAACGCCGGCTCCGAGCCGCGCGCTGAGCCAGAACAGGTAGGCGTGCAGCGGCGGCCACAGCATGGTGGCGATCCCGGTCCGCGACTCCTGCCAGGCGTAGAGGCTGTCGTAGGACATCAGCCCGGGCCAGGCGGGCCAGCAGGCGAGGGCGGCGGCGAGCGCGGCGTAGAGCGCGCTTGCGATCCAGCGCGGCTCGCCGGGAAGCGCGGCGGGCGCGGCGATGCGGCCCTCAGAGCTCAAGATGACCCAGCTTGCAGATGGTCTGGCCGTCCGACTTCACGCCATAGGCGTCGAGCGGTCCGGCGACCCTGGAGGTGATCGCCTTCCAACCGGTGATCAGCGATGTGATTGCCGGCATCGCGCGGGGCACGTCGCGGCGCACCATGCCGGTGTCGCCCGCGCCGACGATGCGGAAGTCCTCGTCGACCAGCACGACGCGGCCGATCGGCGCCTGCTGGTCCGGATCCCAGCCCCAGCCCACCACGCGCGCGCCGGCGCGGCCCGATCCGAAGCGGCTCGCCACGCCGTCGGTGTTGCCGACGCAGGCGCCGGTTCGCGGATACGCCTGACGCACATTGCGGCCGATCAGGCCCTGCGCCCAGGCCGGCGGCGGCGGCAGGGGGGCGGGGCTGGCATGGTCGGTGTGGACGGCGGCCCGCCCGGCCCGGGCGTTCTCGTCGAGCACCGCCTGCACGTCAGGCGCGAGCGCGGTGGAGACGCCGGCGGCGGCCGGGTTGCGCCATGCCGGGTCGCCGCAGGCCGCCAGGCTCAGCGCGGCCAGCCCCAGGGCGGCGCCTTCACGCAGGCTCACGCTGTCAGCCGCTCGCTCATGCGTGGAAGCTAGCGGGCTTCGGCTTGCCGAGGCAAACGCGCGCATCGCCGCCTGGGCGCGCGGCAATTCCACGTGACAAGCGCCGCAGTCCGGGGCCTCCTGCCGGCGGGGAAGTCGGGAGGGCGGTGATGGCCCAGGGGTTCGATCCGGTCGCGGCCACCGCGGCCTATCTGGCGCAGCTGCCGCCAGCCCTGCACGAGAAGGCCAAGGCCTACACCCAGGGCGGCCACTGGCTGCTGCTCTGGGGGACGCTGGTCGCGATCCTGGTCGCCTGGATCGTGCTGCGCACCGGGGTGCTGGTGCGGGTCCGCAACGGCGTCGAACGCGGCAAGCCGCGCGTCTGGCTGGCGGTCGTCGCCGTCGCGGTCGTCGACGGCGTCATCGAGCTCATCCTGTCCCTGCCTTGGGACGCCTATGCGCACTGGTGGCGCGAGAGGCTCTATGGCCTGACCGGCCGGCCGTTCGCAGGGTGGCTCTCCCAGCACCTGACCGTGAACCTGATCGGGATCGCCACCACCACGGTCCTGGTGGCGCTTCTCTACTGGCTCGTGCGCCGCGCGCCGCGCACCTGGTGGCTGTGGGGCGGCGTCCTGATCGCCGCCGGCTTCCTGCTGCAGAGCCTGCTTTCGCCAGTGCTGCTGGAGCCGCTGTTCAACACCTACACGCCCGCGCCGCCCGGGCCCGTGCGCGAGGAGGTGGTCGCCATGGCCAAGCAGGTCGGCGTCCCCTACGACAAGATCCTGATCTACAACGGCTCCAAGCAGTCGAACCGCTACACCGCCAATGTCGCGGGCGTCGGATCCACCGCCCGCGTCGCGATGAGCGACGTGATGTTCAAGAAGGACGCCGACCTGGCCGAAGTGCGCGGCGTCGTCGGCCACGAGATGGGCCACTACGTGCACGGCCACATCTACTGGCTGGCGCTGGCCGACGGGTTGATGGCGCTGGTCTCCTTCTTCATCGTCGACCGGACCTTCGGGCTGGTGGCGGGTTGGACGGGCGCGAAGGGCGTGAGCGGGCTCGCCGACCCCGCCGGCCTGCCGGTGGTGTGGATCATCCTGGCGGTCGTCACCCTGATCGGCACGCCCATCCAGAGCTCGGTGACCCGCGCGATCGAAGCGGACGCCGACCAGTTCTCGCTCACCCACTTCAACGAACCGGACGGTCTGGCCAAGGCGCTCGTGAAGACCATCGAGTACCGCTACGATTCACCCTCGCGGCTGGAGGAGATCATCTTCTACGACCACCCCTCCGTCCGGGCCCGGGTGTTGCGCTGCATGCAATGGAAGGCGACGCATCCGCCCAGCAGTTCCTCCCCCGGCCCGCAGGGCGGTTAGGGATTTACATGACCTCCTGTGCGCCGTGCGCGGTCACCGATCGCGCCCCTTATCGCGGATCCCGATCCTAGGGACCATTCGCGCTCCGCCTCTTCCGGGAAGCATCTCCGCCAATTCGCGATTTCGCTCGTCTCTGTTGATTGAGATCAACGAGCAGCTGGCGGAAAGGCGCAAGAAATCAAGACGCGGCTGGAATATTCGCAAGCCGCCGGATTATCTGGAGTGTCGGAGATGACCTTCATTACACTTGATCTCTCCCGCCGCCGCGTGCTCACCGGAGCCGCGACCCTGGCGATGGGCACGATGGTCCTGGGCGCTGCGAGCGCGGCGATGGCGGGACCTGCCAAGAGCTCACAAGCCTCGGTGGAGTATCAGACCCACCCGAAGGCGGGCCACGCCTGCAATACCTGCAGGGACTTCCAGCCGCCCCAATCCTGCAAGTCCGTCGAGGGCACGATCCAGGCTTCCGGCTGGTGCGACAAGTACACCCATTCGTAATCGCAAGCATTGGGGGGCTTCTCATGCAGGTCTTGCGTCGGATTCGATTCACTGCGGTCATGGCGGTCGCGGCGCTGTTCGTGAGCGCCGGATCGGCCATGGCCGTTCCCGCCTTCGCCGTGCAGACGAACAAGGCTTGCCAGGCTTGCCATGTCGGCGGCTTCGGCCCGCAGCTGACGCCCTACGGGCGTGAGTTCAAGCTGCACGGCTACACGGAGCGTGCGAACGACGCCTTCACCCTGCCGTTCTCGGCCATGGCGGTCGCCTCGTACGTCAACACCCAGAAGAACCAGGCGGAGCCGCCCGCCGAGCACTTCTCGACCAACAACAACGCCGCGGTGGACCAGGTGAGCCTGTTCCTCGCCGGCGGATTGGGTTCGCACTTCGGCGGGTTCGTCCAGACCACGTACGACGGGGTCGCACGCGCCTGGACGTGGGACAACCTCGACCTGCGGGCGGTCACCGTCACCCACGTGAAGGACAAGGAGGTCGTCCTCGGCCTCAGCTTCAACAATTCGCCAAGCGTGCAGGACGCCTGGAACACGCTGCCGGCGTGGGGCTTCCCCTTCACGAGCTCGGCGCTCGCTCCGTCGCCGTCGGCCTCCCCGTTGTTCGTCGGCGGCCTCGCGCAGGAAACGCTGGGGCTCACGGCCTATACCTGGATCGACTCCACCTATTATCTCGAACTTGGCGGCTACTGGTCGCCGGGCGCGTCGACCCTGCACCGCCTTGGGGCCGATCCCCTGGACCCGGGCGATATCGACGGGATCGCACCTTACGGCCGGCTGGCCTACCAGAGGACGCTGGCGGACGGTAAGGTCGAGGTCGGCGTCTTCGGCATGCGGACCGACCTCCATCCGGGCCGCGATCGCGACAGCGGCGCCATCGACCGCTACACCGACCTTGGGCTCGACGCCTCCTATCAGAAGGCCCGCGACAACGGCGATGTCATCGCCGTCGACGCCCGCTACCTGCACGAACGCCAGGCGCTCAACGCCACCTGCATCCTGGCCGCGACGCCCGGAGGCGACTGCGCCGGCACGCACCTGCAGGACCTGCGGCTGGATGCCTCCTACTATTGGCGCGACAAGATCGGCGCCACGGTCGGTCTGTTCGACACCTGGGGGCCGGCCAATCCCGACCTCTTCCCGGACAACCGCACGTTCAAGCCGGAAAGCAGCGGGGTGACCCTGCAGCTCGACGCCACGCCGTGGGGCGGCGGCAAGAGCCCGCTCGGTCCGCGCTTCAACATGCGGGTGGGCGTGCAGTACACCATCTACGAGCGCTTCAACGGCGCCAGCAAGAACTTCGACGGCGCTGGGGCCAATGCCTCCGACAACAATACCTTGCGGATATTCGCCTGGGCCGCCTACTGACCAGGCGGAGCCGGAGGCAGGGGCTCATCTGCACGGATCGAGGGCGCCGACCGAACCAGGTCGGCGCCCTCAGCGCTGAAGCGAAGCTCCGGAGCGGAGCAGGCGATCGACTGTCGCAGCCTGGTGAGGCTCAGGGTCAGCCCGCGGGCCGGCCGGCCGGCCGGCGACTTGGTCGTGAGGAGGCGCGCCTTCAGGGCCGCCAGACATAGCGGACTTCAGGCTCCTTGTGCTCGTTGCCCCGCCCGTCGGTGAGTTCGGCGAGCACCCAGCCGCGATCCTCATAGAACTTCCGCGCACGGACGTTCCTCTCGAACGTCCAGAGCTGCCGTTCGCGGCGGTCGGCCATGGCGTGGGCCAGGAGCGCCGGCCCGCAGCCCTGCCCCTGGTGATCGGGATGAACGAACAGATGGCTGACCCAGCCGTCGTTGAAGGCGATGTAGCCGACCACCTCGCCGCCGGCTTCAGCCACCCAGGTCCGGTTCTCGCGCATCAGCCGGTCGCGGACGAACCGCAGGTTCTCCTCGGCCGTGTGCCGCGGCGGCAGAAACGCAGCCCGACGATGGATCACCGATATGGCGCCGGCGTCCTCGAGCGTGGCCGGCCGAAGGATCACCGGAGGCGGGGTCGAAAGCAACTCACCGCCTGCGGACGAACACCGTGCCCGCGGAATAGCCGGCGCCGAACGAGCAGATGAGGCCGCTCTCGCCGGCCGCGAAGTCGTCGTTGGCCTTGTGGAAGGCGATGATCGAGCCGGCCGAGGAGGTGTTGGCGAACTCGTCAAGGATGATGACGTTCTCGCCGGGCTCGGGCTCGCGGCCGAGCACGCGCCGGCCGATCAGCTCGTTCATGTTGATGTTCGCCTGGTGCAGCCACAGCCGCTTCAGCCTGGCGGTCTCGATCCCAAGGTCGGCCGCATGCGCCAGGATCATCTCGGAGACCATCGGCACCACCTCGCGGAACACCTTGCGGCCCTCCTGCACGAACAGCTTGTCGGTCGCGCCGATGCCCTCCGGCGCGCAGCGGTTCAGGAAGCCGAAGTTGTTGCGGATGTTGTTGGAGAACTGGGTCTTCAGCCGCGCGCCGAGAATCTCCCAGCCGTCGCGCGCCTGGTCCTCGCGCTCGAGGATCACCGCCGTCGCCACGTCGCCGAAGATGAAGTGGCTGTCGCGGTCGCGGAAATTGAGATGGCCCGAGCAGATCTCCGGATTGACCATCAGCACGGCTCCGGCCGAGCCCGCGGCGATGAAGTCGGCGGCGGTCTTGATGCCGAACGTCGCCGAGGAGCAGGCGACGTTCATGTCGAAGGCGAAGCCCCCGATCCCCAGCGCCTGCTGCACCTCGATGGCCATGGCCGGATAGGCTCGCTGCATGTTGGAGGCCGCGCAGATCACCGCGCCGATCTCGCTGGCCGGCTTGCCCCAGCGGGCCAGCGCATCCCTGGCCGCCTCGACGGCGATCTCCGCCAGCACCGAAAGCTCGTCGTTCGACCGCTCGGGGATGATCGGGCGCATCAGCTCGGGATCGACGAGGCCGCGCTTGTCGACCACGAACCGCGACTTGATCCCCGAGGCCTTCTCGATGAACTCCACCGACGACGGCTGCAAGGCCTCGGCCTCGCCGGCCGCGATGGCCTCCGCGTTGGCCTCGTTGAAGCGCTGCACATAGGCGTTGAAGGTCGCCACAAGTTCGGCGTTCGAGAGGCTGTGGGGCGGGGCGTAGAGTCCCGTGGCGGCGATCACGGCTTGCGGCAACGGGGGCCCTCCGGCTGGCTGGGCGAGTGATAGCACGCGCTGACGCAGGCGCCGCAAGCGATGTGGCCGCACGGCCACAGGTCGGGCCCCAACACAGCTCGGCCGCAGAACCAACACAGCCCCGCCGGTGTTTGTCGCCCACCTGCGGGAGGCTCTGGGGGAGCTGTTCGCGCCCAAGTAGGAGTTCCAACGATATGAAATCTCTCATGGCTGCGGCGGCTTCCGCCGCCGTCTTCGGCGCCGCCGTGCCCGGTCTCGCCGCGGCCCAGACCGCCGCCGCCCCGACCGGCTTCTACGCCAACCTCGGCTACGCCGACATCCACACGTCCGGCCAGAACCTGGGCGCCATCGGCGGTCGGCTCGGCTACCGGTTCAACAACTGGCTGGGCGTCGAGGGCGAGCTCGGCGGCGGCGTCAAGAGCGACAACTTCTCCACCACGATCGGCGGCGTCCCGGTGACCGGCAAGACCAAGCTGTCCGATGCCGAGGCCGGCTATGTCGTGGGCTTCCTGCCGCTGTCGCCGCAATGGGACGTGCTGGGGCGCATCGGCTACGGCCACAGCAAGATCAAGGTCGAGGACGTCGCCGTGGGCGGCGTCGCCGGCCCGGTGAGCGGGCTCTCGGCTTCCGGCAGCGGCGATTCATGGAACTACGGCCTGGGCGCGCAGTGGCATTGGGACGGCGTCAACGGCGTGCGGGGCGACTACACCCGCGAGGAGTTCACCCACGGCGCCAACGGCCACGCCGACGTCTGGTCGATCGCCTTCGACCATCGGTTCTAGGCCCGACAGCGACGCAAAGGAGCAGCCCTCTCCGACCTCGCAGAGGGCTCTCCATGTGCCGCGCCGATCCCGGGACGGGGTGACACGAAGAGGCGCTCCTCGCATAACCCGCCGATGCGCGAGGTCCGCACCATCACCGTCGGCGCGGCCGAGGCGGGCGTGCGGCTCGACCGCTGGTTCCGGAGGCGCTGGCCGCACCTCACCCAGGGCCAGCTCGCCCGGCTGATCCGCTCCGGCCAGGTGCGGGTGAACGGCGGTCGCGCCAGGCCCGACACCCGCCTGGACGCCGGCGTTCAGGTGCGCGTGCCGCCGCTCCCCGACCGGCCGCCCGAGGCGGCGCGGGACGGCCTCGATCCGCGCGACGCCGCCTACGCGAAGTCGCTGGTGATCTACGAGGACGAGGAGGTGCTGGCGCTGAACAAGCCCTCCGGCCTGGCCGTGCAGGGCGGCACCAAGACCACCCGCCACGTTGACCGGCTGCTGTCCGCCTGGGGAGAGGGGATCGAGCGGCCGAGGCTCGTCCACCGGCTGGACCGCGACACCTCCGGCGTGCTGGTGCTCGGCAAGACGCCGGCCGCCGCGGCCAGGCTCGCCGGCGCCTTCGCCCGGCGTCGGACGGAGAAGACCTACTGGGCGCTGGTCGCGGGCCTGCCGAAACCGGCGGAAGGGGTGCTCGAGCTGCCGCTCGCCAAGAAGGGCGTCGGCGACCGCGAGATGATGGTCCCGGCCGAGCCCAAGGACCCCCGAGCCGAGAGCGCCGAGACCGAGTTCGTCACCCTCGCGCGCGCCGCCGACAAGGTCGCCTGGATGGCGCTGTGGCCGCACACCGGGCGCACCCACCAGCTGCGCGCCCACATGCTGGCGATCGGCCACCCGATCCTCGGCGATCCCAAGTACCGGACCGAGGCCTCCGACGCGCTCTCCGGGGGACTGAAGCTGCAGCTGCACGCCCGGCGGCTGGTGCTGCCGCATCCCTCGCGCGGGACGCTCATGCTCGAGGCCCCGGTCAGCCCCGGGCTCGAGGCCGGCTTCGAGCGGTTCGGCTTCGACGAGCGCGAAGCCGATCCCGAACCCTTCGCGCGCCGCCGGCGATAATCGGCCGCGGAACCACGCGGAAGGGCCACGATCTTCCGCGCTTTTCCGCGTTTCCGCGGTTTTCCTAAACCAGGCCGGTCGCTGGCCTTGCCGCGGCGCTGTCGGGGAAGATCGTCTGGTCGAGCGCGGCGCGGTCGACGCCGAGGTGCTCGGCCAGAACGCCCTTGAACAGGCCGCGCATGTCGAGGGTGGGGGCGAGGTCGCGGTTCTCGAACAGCGTCGAGGGCTTGAGGGTCGGCCAGTCGCCGACGATGCCGCCCGCCTTCAGCGCGCCGCCGAGCAGCAGCGCCGTCGAGGCGGTGCCATGGTCGGTGCCGCCCGTGCCGTTCACGCGCGCGGTGCGGCCGAACTCGGTGGCGGCGATCACGACAGTGTCCTTCCAGTCCGGACCGAGCCCCTGATGCAGGCCGTCCAGCACCGCATCCAGATAAGCGAGGCGGGCGCCGAGCTGGCCCTGCGCCGCGCCCTCGTTGGCGTGGGTGTCGAAGCCGTCAAGCGAGATGGCGGCGATCTGCGAACCGCCGGGCGCCTTCATGAAGCCGGCGAGGGTCTCGCCGAGCTGGCGGGCCGCCGCCTGGCCCTGCTGCTGCAGGGAGCGCGCCCCGGCGCCGGGCGCCGCCGAAGGCATCATCGCTGCGGCTTCGCCGGCATGGCCGACGCTGGCCATCGCCTGCGCCGCCATCGCCTCGGTGGCGAGGCCGCGCGCCAGCGCCGGGCCGAGCAGGGGATCGTCCTTGTAGAGGTCCTGCAGCAGGGCGGGCAGCCGGGCCGATCCGTCGACCAGGTGGCCGGGCGACCAGGAGGCGTAGGGCGCCTTGCCGCGCAGCACCAGCGGCGCGGTGGGCCCAACCGAGAGCGCGCTGACCTTGCGAGCCCTGGCGAGGGTCTCCACCGTGCGGTTCAGCCAGCCGGAGCTCTCGGCGTAGACCGCCGCGGCGCCGGTCTCCAGCACGTCCTGCGCCTCGAAGTGCGAGCGGGCGCGGTCGGGCGTGGCGACGGCCGGCGCTATCCGCGCCTCGCCCGTCCTCGCGAGGCGCCAGGCGGCCGCGAGCGACGGGTGCAGGGCGAAGGTCCCGTCCAGCTTCAGCGCCTCGTCCCCAAGCGCGATCGGGCCGCGCAGGCCGGCATAGTCCGGATCGCCCAGGGGCGGGGCGACGGTCAGCCCGTCCATGCCGCCGCGGCAGATCACGAACACGAACTTCTTCTTCTCCAGCGCGCCCTCGGACGCGGCGAAGGCCTGGGCGGCCAGGAACTGCAGCGAGACGCCGAACGCGGCGGCCGCGCCGAGCACGTTGCGGCGTGATGGGGCGACTTGGGTCATCGGCGTTGGAACTCCGGCGACATGAGAAGGAGGGCGAAGCCTTCGGGCCGGCTCTCGGCCCGGGCGACGGCGTCGGCCGTGGCGGGCGAGAGCCGCGCGCCGAGCGCCTCGGCGGCGAGCCGTTTGGGGTCGCGGCCCTGGACGAAGAGGGCGGCGAAGCCCTGCGCGAACTGCATGCGCTTGACGACGGCGTCGGGCGCGGCCCAGGCGCCGGCGTCCTCCGGCCAGCCCTTGGGCGAGCCCGGCGCGAACGGCTTCTGGCCGAGCGCGGTCAGGATCGGCGCGACCTGCTGGATCCCCTGCGGGCTCGCCGCCGCCGCCCGGTAGCTGGAGACCAGGAACTCATAGGGGGTCTTGAACTTCGCGGGATTCGGATTCCAGGCCTCCGGCGCCGCGATCAGCGCCTCGGCGACCTTCGCGAGGTCGCCGCCCGAGCCCATCCAGGCTTTCTCCAGCCTCGCGACCAGCGCCGGCGGCGGCTCGTCGGCGACGAAATGGCGGGCGATCTTGCCGCAGACGAAGCGCGCGGTCTGCGGCTTGGCGGCGAGGTCGGTCAGGATCGCGCCCACCTGCTCGCGTCCGCCCGCCCGGTAGCGCACGCCCATCACGCTGCGCTCGCCGGGCTCGTGTGCTGCGAGCCGGAACACCGGCGCGCCGATCTCCGCCTCGGGACCGCGGAATCCGCCGATCGAGAGCCCGGTCATGGCGCGGGCGAACTCGGTCACGTCGGCCTGAGTGTAGCCGCCGCGCACGCCCACGGTATGCAGCTCCATGATCTCCCGGGCGAGGTTCTCGTTCAGCCCCAGCGTGCGCTGCGCCACGGGCTGCAGGCGCGCGCCCACGCCGCGCCGGCCGATCCCCGCTGCGCGCTGCGCCAGCGGGCTGTCCGGGCCGACCGACTGC
>Ga0070681_10005655_pt1 | contig 12083 bp, 13 predicted proteins | sample KBSC83BmetaG_FD_65650 | JGI IMG/M metagenome (GOLD analysis project Ga0070681, IMG submission 65650) | Corn rhizosphere microbial communities from Kellogg Biological Station, Michigan, USA - KBS C8-3B metaG | ecosystem: Host-associated > Plants > Roots > Rhizosphere | place: USA: Michigan...
GAAGTCTCTCGCGAAAACTTCTGCACCGCTTTCTCTCGTTGCAGCCGGATTGGGCGCGACCGGCGCTCGCGTCGGCCCTGTCAATTCCGGAGTCGCGTCTGAGTGAATACGAGTGGGGCCAGAGGCTCATGCCGCTGGATGTGCAGGGGCGTTTGGCGGCCTTTGTTCTCGCGCATGAGCCTGCGCTTTGCCAGCTTGCGAACCGGTTGCGCCTCCAGGTGGAAGCGGCCCGCCGCTACGAGGCCGGCGATGTTGTGCGGCACCTGACGTATCCTCGATAAAAGCTCCGCCGCGATCATTCGTTTCGCTCGAGCTCTGGCCAGAGGCCATGGCGGCATCGGGATGAACGATCGCCACGCGACTGATCGAGTCGTCAGGCGCAACGATGTCGACCATACACCAGACGCCGAATTGCGGGAGAGCGATTGCCGCGACAGTCGCCAGCGTGGTCTCGAGATCGCTATCCATGATGACGCCTTCGGGAGAAGGAGAGGCGTCGCCAGGAGCGCCGAGTTGTCTTGTTGCGGGCTGGTGGAGAAGGTCCCGCAGCTGTGAAAGGTAATGCAACCCTCCTACGTACGGAGAGCGGATTGGCCGACTATTCTCGCGGCGCGCGCGGCACAGCTCCTCCGACCACGTCGTACTCGCTGTGATTAATGTTCGCTCAACGCAGGCGCGCGTCATTCCCGGCGGTCTCCGAAGACGGATCACCTCCCGCGCGGTCAGCGAGCGCCACAGCGCTCCGAAATTCGTGGGGGCTCCCACAGCTCAGCAAGACGCCGTGGCCGTTAGGCGCACTCGATCAGCTTAACCCGTTATTTCAGCCTGAACAGGGTGATTTCCGACCAGGACACTCCAGTACGAGAACTCGAGCAGCTCACCGCCCAAATGACGCGGATTCGCCTGGGATATGAGTCCGCTGTCGGGATGCCGGTCAGCGCGGAGCAGAGATAACAAACCGCGTTTTCATCTGGCCGTGCGCACAACAACGAGAGGCGTCGGCATCACGTTGTCCGTCCTGCGAGCATCCGTTTGAGGATCGCCGAGGCGTGCGACTCTCCGGTCAACAGTGATAGCTTGTCGGGCAGGACGCTCGGATGACGCAGAACGCACTGCGCGATCGCTTGGCGAATAGCCGCACACGGCGCACCGGCTTCCAGCATCTCACGCGCGCCGAGCTCCACCGCCTGGCGGAGTACCGGTTCGACACCAAAGCTGCACTGAACGGCGCGCAGGACGAGTTTGTGAATGCGCTCTTGAGTCTCAGTGCTCAAGGCCGTGCCTGGTAGCCGACGCCCGTCGGCACGGTTTTAGTCTTGTCATAACGTCGCCTCCGCGGCATTAGCGTGGCGTCGCCAGAAGCGCCCGGTCTCCGCTCCGCGCTGGTGAGTGCAAGCGGAGCATAACGTGCAATCTACCGGTAATGCACGGCCGCATGTCGTGCGACTCAATGCGGACACGCAGCCGCGTCGAGAGTGAGCGCCGAACAGGATCGGTCGCACGCCCAGATCAGATGAAGGCCGAGCTCTTGAGGAGCGCCTGTCTACGGCTGGGCCAGAACGTAGGCGAAGATCGCCCAGAAGTGGCTCGCACTGGCAGCGAGGACGCACAAGTGCCACAACTCGTGAAAGCCAATGGGACCAAGCCGTTGACGTGGCCTCTGCCGCACGTAGGCGATCGCGCCACCGGTGTAGAAGATGCCGCCGATGAGCAGCCACGCACCGAGCCCCGGATGTTCGCGGAGCGCTGGTGCGACCGGCAGTACGGCCCAGCCCATGGCCAGATAGAACGCAGTGGCCTGTCCGCGGCGTAGAGGGCGACCAATGAGATCGAGCAGCATCCCGACTGCCGCGAGCGCCCAGACGGCAGCAAGAAGTACAACGCCCATCGGGCCCGGCCAGAGCGTTATCAGGCAGATAGGAGTGTAAGTGCCCGCGATGAACAGGTAGATCATCGCGTGATCCAGGCGTTGGTAAAGTCGCTGGCGTGGCGAAGCCGGTCGAAGATGATACACTGCGCTCGCCGAATACATGAGGAGCGATGTCGCTCCGAAGACGCTTGCTCCAACCAGATGACGTATCGAGTCTCGCTCGTTCGCCTCGCGGATCAGTGCCATGAGCCCGACACAGGCGAGGAGCGCGCCCGCGAAGTGAAACCAGCCGTTCACCGGCTCGCGGCGCCCGCCGACATGGCAACGTTCCAGGGCATCACCCACTGCGGAAGACATGTGACTCTGGGGTGCCGTAATCGTGCCACTGCGACTAGCAACGTGTCTGATCGACGCGTGAGCGAATGCCGCGCCGGCTTGCCGATGGCGCCGCGCCATTCCCAGCGACACCGAGTCCGTCGAGAAGTCGCGACGCGGTCTCGAAATGTTGCAACACACTAAAGCTCTTCGGGTCGATCACGGCTTGGAGCGCGCAGCCGTGGACCAAGCTCACGGCGACGGCGGCGAGGCCGTCGACTGCGGGTTGTGAGATTCTGCGCCGACGCGTGTGACGATCCTCTCGCACGATTGCCGCGCTCACGGCGCGAAAGGCACCCCGGTAACCGTCGAGTGCGGCACGGACTCGTCGCCTGATCACCGCATCGCGGACGCCAAGGGTCCAGTACTCGAGAAAGAGCCGAAAATAGCGTGGGTCCCCCGACAGCCGCTCCATCTCGGCGCGTAACAGTGCGCGCAGTCGCGTCGCCGGCTGCGTTAGGCGCTCGACGTCGGCGCGAATGTGGAGCACGGTCGTCGCCTCGAGGACGTTGTCGAGCAGCGCCGAGACGAGCTGGTCCCGACGCTTGAAGTGGAAGAGGACCGTGCCGTGACTGACGGCGGCACGCGCGGCGACCGCACGCACCGTGAGTGCTTCGATGCCATGCCGTACGGCGACCTCGTACGCCGCGCTTAAAATGTCCCTGCGGCGGTGCTCCTCTGGAGCCTTCTGACCCGGCATGAGAACTCGCGAAATCTGTAAGCCGTACCGCAACCGCTAGTACATGCCGTCCATGCCGCCGCCATGTCCGCCACCCGAGGCAGCATTCTTCTCTTCTTTGTGCTCAACTACCGTGCATTCCGTCGTCAACAACAGCCCCGCGATGGATGCCGCATTTTGAAGTGCCATGCGCGTCACCTTCGTCGGATCGATGACGCCCGCTTGTATGAGGTTCTCATACGTGTCGGTCAGTGCGTTGTACCCGAACGCATCATCTTTCGACGCCCGCACGCGCTCGATAACGATCGATGGTTCGCCGCCGGCGTTCTGCACGATCATTCGCATCGGCTCCTCGATCGCCCGGCGCACGATCTCGACACCGACCTGCTCTTCCGGATCCTGAAGCTTGAGCTGCTTCAGCGTCTTCTGCACTCGAAGGAACGCGACGCCGCCGCCCGCGACGATTCCTTCCTCGACCGCGGCACGCGTGGCATGCAATGCGTCCTCGACGCGCGCTTTCTTTTCCTTCATCTCGCTTTCGGTCGGCGCTCCGACGTTGATGACGGCGACGCCGCCGGAGAGCTTCGCGAGACGCTCCTGGAGCTTCTCCTTGTCGTAATCCGAGGTCGACCTCTCGATCTCGGCCTTGAGCTCCTTGATGCGTCCTTGGATCTCTCCTTCCGTGCCGATACCGTCGATGAGGGTCGTGTTGTCCTTATCGACGACGACACGTTTGAACTGCCCCAGATCCGCGACGGTGGCGTTCTCGAGTTTGAATCCCGTCTCCTCGCTGATCACCTTCGCGCCACTGAGCACAGCGACGTCCTGCAGCATTGCCTTTCGGCGATCACCAAAGCCCGGCGCCTTCACGGCGCACACGCGAAGCGTGCCCCGGAGCTTGTTGACGACGAGCGTGGCGAGCGCCTCGCCCTCGATATCCTCGGCGATGATGAGCAGCGGACGGCCCTGCTGCGCCACCTTCTCGAGGACCGGGAGGAGGTCCTTCATCGAGGAAATCTTCTTGTCGTGGATGAGAATGAACGCATCCTCGAGCACGGCTTCCATCTTCGCCGGATCGGTGACGAAGTACGGTGAGACGTAGCCGCGGTCGAACTGCATGCCGTCGACCGTTTCGAGCGTCGTCTCGAGGCTCTTTGCCTCTTCGACGGTGATTACGCCATCCTTGCCGACCTTCTCCATCGCCTCGGCGATGAGGTTACCGATCTCGGCGTCGTTGTTCGCGGAGATGGTACCAACCTGCGCAATTTCCTTCTTGCCGCCCGTCGGCACGCTGATCTTCTTGAGCTCCTCGACGACAGCAGACACGGCGCGATCGATACCGCGCTTGATGGCCATCGGGTTGGCGCCGGCGGTGACGTTCTTGAGGCCTTCACGGAAGATCGCCTGCGCGAGCACGGTCGCGGTCGTGGTGCCGTCGCCGGCGAGGTCGCTGGTCTTGGTCGCGACTTCCTTCACCATCTGCGCGCCCATGTTCTCGAGCGGATCGGTGAGCTCGATCTCCTTCGCGACGGTGACGCCGTCCTTGGTTACGGTCGGTGCACCGAACTTCTTGTCGATGACGACGTTCCGGCCCTTGGGGCCGAGGGTGACTTTCACGGTGTCGGCCAATTTGTCGACGCCGCGCTTGAGGGCACTACGCGCGTCGGTATCGAATTGCAAATCTTTCGCGGGCATAACGAGTCCTGGTGGAGAGAAACTTCAAGGGCAGAAGCTGGGCTCGAATGGTTGCCCAGGCACGGCATGAGTGTGCTGTCGCCGAGGTTAGTTGATGACGGCGAGCACGTCGGATTCGCGGAGGATGAGCAATTGCTCACCGTCGATCGTGACCTCGGTGCCACTGTACTTTCCGTAGAGCACCTTGTCGCCGGCTTTGACGTCCATCGGAACGCGCTTGTCCTTCTCGAAGCGCCCGGGACCGACGGCGATGATCTCGCCCTGCTGCGGCTTTTCCTTGGCGGTGTCGGGAATGTAGAGCCCGCCGCGCATTTGCTCCGCACCGTCGAGCGCCCTGATCACGACGCGATCGGCGAGGGGAGCGACTTTCGCAGAGAAGAGCTGTTTCGTGGCCATGCAAGTGCCTCGGGGAGGGAGAACGCAGCAGCACACTGTTTATTGACCAACTGGTCAACGTCGAAGCATAGCACGTATTGACCATGTGGTCAACGACGGCCTATGAATCGTCCTGCCCGGGGGCTAGCTTCCGAGAGTGCGCAGTGGGGCGTGGGTCACCAGCCGCTGTGCTTTCGGACCGGCGCTCCTGGCGACGCCTCGCGATTGGAGGCAGCGTGCCCGTCTTCTTTCAGTGCAAGAGCTGCGACGGCGAGCACCGTTCCCCCGCGAGCTTCGTCGATCGACAGGCCTTCGATGACTCACCGATGGCAGAGCTCCGGCACCGGTGCCGAATAACGGACGCCATGACCAGCTACCGCAAGACAGACATGTATTGGCGCGCGGAGCTTCCCGCCGCGCGTCGCCCCGCCAATGAGGTTTGAAAAATGCACAACACCGTCCGCAGATGGAGCGCCCGCCGTTCGTATGTCGTCCTCGCCTTCATTCTCATCATCATCGTGCTCGTTCTCGCCGGCTGCCGCAGCGTCAACCGTGTGCAGGAGGAGACGGGCCCCCTGACTGCTGAACGCGTGGCGGATGTACCCGGTGCAGTCGTCGATGCCGACAGCGGCTCGGCCACCCGCAGGGCGATCATCGGCGCTGGCGCTGGCGGAGTTGCCGGCTCGATCATCGGACGCCAGATGGACCAGCAAGCGAAGGAGATCAGGCAGCGGGTTGCTGGCGCGACCGTCGAGCGCATCGGGGAAGGGATCGACGTGACGTTCGCGTCGGAGCTCCTGTATGACAGGGGCGCCGATCAGCTTCTCCCCACGGGAGAACAGAATCTGCGCGACCTCGCGACGACATTCGACCGTTATCGGGATACCGATCTGCTCATCGTCGGCCACACGAACTCGGCGAGCAGTGATATCAACAACCAGGCACTTTCGGAGCGCCGTGCACGCGCCGTCAGCGACTTCCTCGTTACGCAAGGCGTTCAGGTCGGCAGATTGCACTCCGCTGGCCAGGCTGGGACCGAACGCTTTAATGGCACAGACGGCGGCCCTCATGCCAATCAGCGTATCGAGGTCGCGATCTTCGCGAGTCCCAGCTACCGGAGCGAACTGACCAGACAATGGCACGCCCGTTAGGCTTCAACGGAGCACCGGCGCGCCGCTCTGGGAATTGCGAGGAGGCTTCGGCCCGGATCGAGACTCACGGCGCACGCTATTCCGAAGCACACGACGGCTCACCGGATACCGAGACGGAGCGGGGCTGCGGGAGCTTCTCGTGGATTGTACGGTGCCAGCCTCGTGTGGCGTAATCATTGCGCCACGCCTCCCTGCATCGGCGAACTCAGCAAATTCGCAGTGGGCAGCGTATTGCTCCCGAGCCGCATCCGAACGTCGAACCCCAACCCGCAATTCGCGCAGCGAGGTCGCCCGCCCAATCCCTCATACACCGCGGCCGCCCTCGCTTCCCTGACTATGCGCTCCTGCTGATGTCGTACCGCCGATTCGAAGACACGAATGGAGTCGAGTGGGAAGTGTACGACATTGCCCTGCGGAATAATCCGCGTGTCGTCACCCGTCCACGCTTGCCGCCTCGGTCAGACCTTCTGCCGCCCTACAAAGCGTGGCTGGCTTTTGAGAGCGTGGTCGAGAAGCGGCGCCTGCAGGGGATTCCCGAAGGGTGGTTTGACATGTCGGACGAGGAGCTACGCCGTTTCCTGGCTCGCGCCACGCCGGTCATCGAGGACTCGTGAATCTCGACGCTCGCGAGACAGTTCCTGAGCACCTGGATCACGTGTGCGCCGTCGTGCTCCCGTTAGGCAGCACGGATCACTGGTCCTCGGCCGGTCTCGGTGGTGGTTACCTCAGTATCACTTCGACGGCCCGCCGGCGTTCTCTTACGATCGCGTGTTAAATTGAACCCACGATATATGACCGACTCGACAAACCCCAGACCGCTTCAATGGAACTCTTCGCCAAGCGCAAAAGCGAAGAGCGCCGTTCAACGGTCTGTCACGCAGCTACTCGATGAGCTGGCGCCCGAACGGGTGCTGACGCGCGTTGCGGAGCTACGGGGCTCAGTCGAGCAGCATCGGACGCCGACGGGGTGCGTGCTCCAGGCAGCTGACTGTGCTGTCAGCGTCTCCTGGTTCGCAGATGCGACTGATCAGGCAGTGCTCGGAGAGCTCCACGTCGTAGTCTGGCGCGGTAAGGTCACGCGACGAGGGAATGCCCGGCCGCCGAAAGGGGCAACGGTGGTCGCCGATCTCGTGCTCCGTCCGATCGAGCCGCCCGCGGACGAGTGTCTGTGGCAGGCGACCGACGGCTGTCGATATGATACCGCGTCGCTGGCAGCGAAGTGCCTCGCGCTCTTGCAGACACAGATCGCTGCTCGCTGATGCGTTCTGCTGGACCGCGCCAGCGCGAATGCTGGCGTCGGGCGATGTCTGCTGTCGCCACGCTCCTCGACTAGCGCCTGGGGCGCGCTGGAGGACGACCCTGTCACCGGAACAAAGCAACGTGCATCGACTGTCCAGGTTCATCCGCGAGAACATCGAACCGATCCTCGCCGAGTGGGAGGCGTTCGCGCGCAACCTGCCGCGTGGCGAAGCGATGGACATCGCGGCGCTGCGCGATCACGCGATCGATATGCTCCGCGTGATCGCGGAGGACCTGGACCGTCCGCAGACGGCGGAGGAACAAGCCGAGAAGGCGAAGGGTGAGTCAGACGCGAAAACCGGCGTCGTATCCACCGCCGCTCAGCAACATGGCGCGGGGCGCGCCGAAAGCGGATTTACTGTTGGGCAGATGGTCGCCGAGTTCAGGGCGTTGCGCGCCAGCGTCATGCGCCTCTGGTCTGTAGCGCACGACGACACCGCCACCACCGATCTCAGAGACATGATCCGCTTCAACGAGGCGATCGACCAGGCCATCGCCGAGTCGATCACTCGGTATACGGAGGACGTAGGTCAGTCGAAGGAGCGCTTTCTCGCGATCCTCGGACACGATCTCAGAAACCCCGTTGGCGCCGTCATCACTTCGACGAGCTTCATGCTCGATAACGCAAAGCAAAGTGGGGATCTCCCACAGCCCTACCTCTCTCTGGCCGAAGGTGTCCTCCGCAGCGGGCGACGCATGCATCAGATGGTGGCCGATTTGCTCGAGTTTGCTCGCGTGAGTTTCGGTCAGACCATTCCGATCGAACGCGTCCCGATGGACATCGAATCGCTCGTCCGTGATGTCGCCGCCGAGGTTCGCGCGTCCAGTCCCGGGCGCGAGATCAGAGCCAGGTTCGTTGGCGATCTGCGCGGCGAGTGGGATCGCGACCGACTGTTTCAGGCACTCTCCAATCTGGTTGGCAATGCCGTTCAGCACGGATCGGCGGGTTCGCCCGTTCATATCTCCGCTCGAGGCGCCACGGATGCAGTGACGATCGAAGTGCACAACGACGGTCCGACGATTGCCAGCGAGCAGATGGCGCGATTGTTCCAGGGCATGAACGGGGTTCCGAGGCGCGACGGTCGCGATAGGCGGCATCTCGGACTCGGCTTATACATCGTAGACAAGATCGTCACCGCACATGCCGGGAAGATCGACGTACAGTCGAACGCGGACGAGGGTACGACGTTCACCCTGCACTTACCGCGGACGGCCAGCGCGAAGGGCAGGGGATAGCGCGGGATCTAGTTGCCTTTCGTCGCACGCCAGCGGAAGGCGATTTCGGGTGTGTTGCGTCGCGGGCCCGCCTGCTTCCGCGGATCACTCCGGGCACCGCCGCGCGGCCGCACCCCAGGACGAGCGGCGTGGGCGGCTTGGGCAGCCGCGATCTCTTCCTGCACCGGGGGTGAAAGAAACAGGTCAGTGAGGTCCGGGTCAAATTGGGTTCCGCGACCGGCCGCGATCAGCTGGTCCGCTCTTCCGACGGGAAGCGCCGCCTTATAGCGACGGCGATGGGTGATGGCGTCGAACACGTCAGCAATGGCGACGATCCGGGCCTCGAAGGGAATGGCAGTGCCGCGAAGACCACGCGGATACCCCTCGCCGTTCCACCACTCGTGGTGGGCCCGCACCGCCGCCGGCAGTTCCGGGTAGAATGACGCCAGGGGCGCGACTACCTCCGCGCCACGATCCGTGTGGGTAACAATCAGTCGGCACTCCGAGGCGGTGAGCCCGATGGTGCCGCGCATGACGTCGAAAAGCGCCCCATTGATCTTTTCGACGTCGTGAAACAGTGCGACGCGCTGGACCCGATGCTGTCGCACTTCGTCCAAGTCGGCCGCCCGGGCGAGCACCACCGACGTGACGGCAACACGTCGCACGTTCGGATGCCTCATCGAGCACGAGGCGACCCCGACGTGAACTTCATCGCATTGCCGCTGAGGTTGGTCATGGCACCTCCAAGACGAGGGAGTCGTGGCACATCGCGGGCCGGAAGGCTGGCTCGTCGGCGCACCCCGCTCTCCGTTCGGGTTGGCCCCTCGATAATGAAGAATCGGTCCCGTCATGCGGCACGGCGACCTCTGCAGAGGGAGGTGTCGACAAAGAATCGACGAGGGTACCGACAAGCGGCGTCGTTAGGCGAACGACCGATAAACGAGCGCGGACGCGGTCCGGTGATTAGATTATTCTCACAGCTGGTGAGCGGCGTTGTGCCTCTCCCTTTGGCGCTCTTTGTCGCGCAACCGCGCATCGACCACCCAAGCCGTCCAGGTCCAGCCCGCTCGGTGTTTGTGAGGAGGACACGATGGATCGGTCGTATGTACGTAGCCCAAGGGAATTGACTCCGGACGAGATCGATGATGCGCAAGATCTCCGATCCGTCATCGTGACGGCGCTAGCGGCGACGCCCCTGGATCAGGAATCATTGCGCCACGCCGTGTGGACTTACGTCGGTGCCGAGCACGACGTGGGGGCCCGGCCTGGTAGGGTCGTCGAAACGCTTACGAACATCGTCGACGCGTCGCCAGTCGCGCCGGGATCCGCGCGCGACGAGGTCACGCGACAGGTCATTCTGTGGTGCGTCGAAGCGTACTTCGGTCATCTCGGTGGTAAGGGCGTGGGACGCGAAGGTGCTCCCGTCGACCGCGTGACCTCGAAGGCCACGCCTCGGATGGTGTCGAACCGATGAGTCGGGACGACGCCACGCCCCGCGCCACGGTCCACGGTCCACTCGCGACATCGGAGGCGGTCGCCGCCGAGCCGGTGCCGTTTCCGTCCGTCACGAGCGAGGCTCCGGTCGAGACTGGATTTGCAGATTGGCGGTACCGCCTAACGGGTAATCTGTCACGCCGAAGCGATGGCCGATGGAGCCCACTCACGTGGATACACCGCCTTGAAGCCGGGCGCGATGCCGGAGCAGCGGACGAGACCCGCCATCAGCGCACTCTGGACGGTCGGGACAAGCGTTGAGTGAACACGAAAGTCCGTTCGTCATCGCTCAGGCTACGGTCCATCGCGCAAGAGATGCCCGCGTTGTGCCCCCACTAATGTTCGGCGTGATCTGCAGCTCGAGAGTCGTATCGCCCTCGAGCTGGACCGTATAGTCCTCCATCTCCCGCAGCCGGAGGGTTTGCGCTCCCGGCTCGCCGGCACGCCACGACCCCCGGCCTTCGAGACGGAGAGCGAACTCGATCGGATGCAGCGCGTCTTCGGACGTGACTTCAATCTCGGCCAGACGTTCGACGTCGAGCCACGGCGCCTCGGCAGCCGACACGCCGTTAGAGATGGAACCCACGATCCGCTCGCGCATGACTCTCCCTCCGGCAACTCGCCGTCGTTCGACTTGCTACGGGTGCATTCCCCGCAACCATTGTGCAAGGGCACGGCGACGCTCTTCCACGGACAACTTCGAGAGCCGCCGGTGATGCCTTATCTGCGCCCAAGCAATGCCACGAAGGCCGCGCTCACGCCGGCGTGCGGCGGGGGAATCGCCAAGCTCATTTGAGCGTTGCGGCCGTTGCTGTGCCGTCCTGTCTGCCTCGACATCGTCCATGCTACTCCCGGTTTTCAATCTTTGAAACCTCGTTGGTTAAGCAAAGGAGCGATAGGGCCACCCTGAGCGACAGCGGTCTCAAGCTCGTGTCCTGCGTCGCCGACCCATCAGGCCTCACTGGCCCTCGAACATTGCGTTGCACTCAGCAGTATCTGTGTGGGGTTTACGTCTTCACAGGCGTACTCGTTAGGCCTGGCTCGTTGCCGGATTGTTCAGGCTTAGCCCTGGTTACGTCGTTAGGCACCCGGAGTGCGACTTCCACCTCATGAGTCAGGTCGGTGTCGGCGTCGCACGAGCCCGGTAATGGGCTCGGTGACATCTATCGCGTCGAGCGGAAGGCAATTTTGTCGCGTTACACCGAGAAGTAGATCGCAATGGCGTTTCGCTGAGTAGATGGGTTCGGCTACTTGAGCATCTTCTTAAGCAGCGCGATTTGGCCGCCATGATAAGCGGCGTGCAGCGAGGCGCTCTGGAACAGCTGGTTGAAATCATAGGTTCTACCCGGCACAGTCGACTCCAGCCGGTCATCGCCGAAATTCTGGATCATTTCCGCGAATCGCGAGTGATTGGCCAGGAGCGAGTCGACACAGATCTCCCATGACTCTTCGTCTGCACCCTGGACCGGCGGAAAGTCCTGGTCCGTGGGCATTTCCGGCCAGGGCGGCATCCGAATTCCCCGAACCGCGCCACAGTAGAAGTTGATCCAGGCATCCAGGTGCAGCACGAGCTCCCAGATGGAATGGGCCTGCGGGATGGGATGTGCACGGGCCTGCTCGGCCGTGACGCCACGCAGGATATCGCGAAGTGAATCTCCATACCACGCCTCGCCCTCGATGGTGGAAGTGAGCTGGCGAGCGATGCGACTGCATTGGGTGTTCATGGATGTGACGACGTTGATTGTCGTTTCATTGCCTGATTGAGGCAGATCGTGTGTCCGCAATTGAAAGAAACCTCGTCGCGGAGAGGGGCAGCTACCGGATTCCTGCGCGTTCACGATTTCGCGCCTGCGTTCGGCATCCCCGCGAGTGGCGCTTGACTTGTGGATTGCCATATGGCAATATAGCCATATGGAAATATACACGGACG
>Ga0070681_10005656_pt1 | contig 12080 bp, 7 predicted proteins | sample KBSC83BmetaG_FD_65650 | JGI IMG/M metagenome (GOLD analysis project Ga0070681, IMG submission 65650) | Corn rhizosphere microbial communities from Kellogg Biological Station, Michigan, USA - KBS C8-3B metaG | ecosystem: Host-associated > Plants > Roots > Rhizosphere | place: USA: Michigan...
CCGCGACGAACGCGCACATCGAAGCCGAGCAGCATCCGGAAGCGCAGCAGAAGGATGCGGCGAAGAAGGCTGCTCCCGCAGCAGCGTCGCAGGCCAAGACGGCGGCGGCGAAGACGACGCAGGCGAACGGTCTCGCAAAGGCCGGAGAAAAGACCGGCTCGGCGCCCGCTCGCGATACGGCGGCTCCGCCGCCGTCGATCTACCGCGAGGTCTACGAGTACGTGCAGGACGGCCGACGCGATCCATTCAACTCGCTGCTCCTCACGAGCGAGCTCCGTCCGACCATGAGTGATCTGCGGCTCACCGGCATTCTCTACGATCCGGCGAACCGTCGTTCCGGCGCGACGCTGCGCGATGTGTCCTCGAACGCCCAGTACAAGGTGAGCGTCGGTTCGACGCTCGGCCGCATGCGGGTGTCGTTGATACGAAACAAGACCGTGGTTTTCACCATCGAAGAATTCGGTTCGACCCGCCAGGACTCACTCGTCCTCGGCGACTCCACCAAAGTGAGGAAGCCATGAGCCAACTCCGGACGCTTGCATCAGGGATGCTCGTTGCGTTCGGCGCGGTTGGAGCAAATCCAGCCGCCGGCGCGGCCGTATCCGCGCCGAATGACGCCACCGTCATCTCGCTGAGTGTGGTGCCGCGGACCGGACGGGCCGACGTGAACGTTCGCGTCGACGGGTCGGTGTCGTTCAAGCACTTCACGCTGAGCAAACCCGATAAGATCGTCGTCGACTTCGCCGGCGCGTCGCTTGGCATTCCCGATGGGGAGGCGTACGACGGCGTGTCGCGCGGCGGAATCACGCGCATCCGCTATTCACAGTTTACGCGAACCGTCGTGCGCGTCGTCGTCACGATGGATGCCGCGCATCCGTACACCGTGACGAACGACAACGGCGTCGTCCGCATCAGCGTCGATGGCGCCACGAGCGGATTCGAGCCGTGGGCGATCGGCGAGAAAGCCGGCCAGAAGACGGAGACGCTGGCGAAGGTCGAGTCACCCAAGGTCGAGCCGAAAGTCGAGGCCCCAAAGAGCCTCGAGGCGGAGCTGAAGCAGGTCGCCGCATCGCCGGTCGCCGCATCGCCGGTCGCCGCATCGCTGGTCGCCGCATCACCGGTCGCGTCATCGCCGGTCGCCTCGTCTTTCCCGGGCGCCACGGCCGGACAGCTACAGTCTGCCATCCTCAAGGCTGGCTCCGAGTCGACGGTGCCGGCCTTCAAGCCGGTAAATACGCAACAGTCGCAAGAGCCGACGTTCACGTGGAGCTGGGAGAATGCGCCGCTGTCCGACGTGCTCGCGATGTTCGCGTCGTACAGCCGTCGCACGATCCTGCCGTCGAAGAACGTGACCGGCTCGATCACTGCCAACATCATCAACCAGCCGTGGGACGTTGCGCTCCGCGCCGTCATGAACGCGAACGGCTATGACATCATCGTCGACGATCGCGGCATCATCATCGTCGACACGTTCGAAGCGATCGCCGCGCGCCAAGCGACGATCCCGCTGCAGACGCGCACGGTTCGCCTGAACTACTCGCGCGCGCTCAGCGTGAAGGACATGGTGTCGGCGCGCCTCACTCGTACGTGCCCGATGACCGCGCAGAACGCCGCGGCGCAGATGAACGCGGGCCAACAGCAGCAGCAGGCGACCGCCGGCATTCAGAGCATCGCGTGCCCGACGCGTGGCATCGTCACCGCGGATACGATCACGAACGCGGTCAGCATCACCGACGTGCCGTCGGCGCTGCCCGAGCTCGAGTCGTATGCGCGCAGCCTCGATCTGCGTCAGCCGCAGGTGAACATCAAGGCGAAGATCATCCTCGTCGACCGCTCCACGCTCGAGGGCCTTGGCCTTCGCTATGACATCGGTACGCAGCAGCAGTTCTTCAACGACATCATTCCGCGACTCGACTCCACGGGTAAGCCGCGCACGGACGCCGGCCAGGTCGCTCTTGGCGGCAACGCGCTGTCGGCGATCGCCGATGCCACGGCCCGCGTGCCCGGCGCCGCGCTCCAGCTGATTTATTCAACGGCTGTCGGCAACTATAACTTCACGACCTTCCTCGAGGCGCTTCAGACCAACACGCTGCTCGACGTTCAAGCCGAGCCGAGCACCACGGTGTTGAACAATCGCACGGCGAACCTCACGGCGGGCACGCAGGTACCGATCCGGGTCGTCGACGCTGGATCCTCGGCGGGCAACGTCAGCAACGCGCCGCGCGCCCAGGTGAACATGCAGCAGACGGGCATCATCCTCACCGTGACGCCGCAGATCACGGCCAACCGTCAGGTTCAGATGAAGATTCACGTCGAGAACTCCGACGTGCAGTTCCAGTCCAATGACGTCGGCGCCGTGTTCCCGACGCAGAAGGTCGACAACGAAGTGCTCGTCGCCGATGGCGAGACGGCGGTCATGGGTGGATTGACGCAGACGACGGTGAGCGCGAGCCGCTCGGGCATTCCGGTTCTCGTCGATCTGCCGATCATCGGCCGGCTCTTCGGTGTGACCAACAGGACCCAGACGAAGCGCGATCTGTTGATCCTGATCACGCCGCACATCGTCGATGACGGGCAGCGGCCCGGTAACCAATAAATCGGGCACCCCGGGAGCAATACAATGCGATCTGTCCTACTTCGGTTAGCCGCTGTTGCGGCAGGTGTCGCGCTCGTCGCGAGCTGCGACACCTCGATGCCGACTGCCACGTCCCTCCCCGGTGCTGGTGGCGGTGGTGGCGGCGGTGGCGGTGGCGGTGGCGGGTCGACGTCGCCGTCGAGGGGCGGGAGCGGCAATGCGCCCTCGATTGTCATCGACTCACCGTCCGTTGGAACGCTGATCAACGTTGGCGATTCAGTGCTCGTGACCGTCGGCCTGCACGACAGCAAATCGTCGCTCAAAACGGCCAGCATCGTGGGCATGACGCAAAAGGGAAGCGTCGACCTCGGCACATTCCAGCAGCTCGCGCGTTACAAGCTGACGCCGGTCCCCGCGACGGGCACGTTCCGTGGTGGGCTTCGTGACACCACGATCCGGCGCTATCTGCAGCCGCTCAGTGCCGCGGATACCTCGATCGACAGCCTCATCATCGTCGTCATCGCCACCGACTCTGCCGGCGCGGCCGACACGCTGACGCGTCGTATCAATCTCGTCGCTGGCCCCAAGGTGAACATCGTCGCGCCGTCGATGGGCGACAGCATTCCCGCGGGCGTCGGTCTGACCGTCGCCGCGCGCGCGCAGCACTCGGATGGCGTGCAGCGCATCGATATTCGCGTGCAGGGCGAAGCGAACTGGCCGACGAAGCTCGATACGTCGTTCAGTCAAGTGTATACGACGAATCCGCGCGACATCACATTCGCCGCCGCAGCGACGATTCCGATCAACGCGCCGCTGCGCGGCCGCATCACGGTCACGGCGACCGCTGTCGATGTGAACCGCCAGCCCGGCTCCGCAACGCCGGTGGCGGCATTCGTCCGCAGCTCGAGCGCGGCCATTCCGCGCGTCACGCAAACGGTTCCGCCGAAGACCGAGTATTCCGATTCGGTTCAGGTGCGTGCGACCGGCGAAGCGATCAAGGTGCTCGGCCTGATCATTCGCGACAGCACCAACGCGATCATTCAGCGCGACAGCATCATGCTCTCCGCGCCCTTTACCGCGAACGCGCAGGGCACGGTTGCGCTGGCGCTTCCGCCGTCGCAGCAGGGTAAGAAGCTGAGCATCACCGCGTTCGCGACCGACCAGGCGAACCGCGTTGGGTACGCGGTCGCGACGACTCGCCTCTCACCCGAGGGCAACATCAACAACGCGCTTCGGGATTCTACGCTCGTCGCCTATGGCCGCACCTATCCCTACCCGCAGCAGGGTATCATCGGCGATCTGGCCATCGACGCGACGCACGGCAACGTGTTCCTCTCGAACACGCAGTTCAACCTGCTCAACGTGTGGCAGACCTCCGGAGCGAGCCGAGGCTTCTCGAGCTCGAACATCGCGGTCGGTTCACTGCCATGGGGTCTCTTCATCTCGAACAACCCGGATACGCTGCTCGTTGCGAACTCCGGCGGCACGAACATCAGCCGTGTCTACATCGGTGCGCAGGACGTGGCGTCGATGCGCGAGGATCTCCCGAACCGCATCCTGACGCGCAACACGTATGTCTACACGGTCACGGTGCAGAAGGACGAGAACACCGGCAAGATCCGTCTCAACGCGCAGGGGCCGTTCAGCTACTCGGATCGACCGCAATATCTCGTGCAGTCGAAGGGCGGCCGCATCTTCTTCTCGACTCGGCCGACGGCAGCGTCGCCGGTGGGTTCGGTGCGCTGGATCGATCCGAGCCTGCCGGTTCCGGATCCGCGCCAGGTGTGGCAGTACGGCACGTTCTTGCAGGGGACCGATCAGACCTACGCGCTCTTCAACGTCGACTCGATTGCCATCGGCGCGTCGCTGCCATCGTCATCGTCATCGGACACGCTGTTCATCTGGGATCACCCGTACGGCCAGAAGACCGGCTCGATCGCGGTGTTCGACACGATTCCGTTGAACGCCGTCGCACAGGCCGTCGCTGGCGGCAGCGACGCCGAAGCGGTGTTGCGCCTCAACGTCAATTCGCTCCCGCTCACGGATACGACCTTCGCGGCGGCCAGCGGCGATCGCCATTGGGTGGCGTTCGGCGAAGGTCACACGAGTGGCGCGGGCCGAATCGTCATGGTCGCTGACTCGGCGGGTCTGGTACCAAACTTCTTCTCGCCGCTCGTCACGATCGCTGACCTCACGGACAACGCATCAGAAGAGGTGTTCGGTCTCGCGCTGGATCTCACGGGCGCTACGGTGGCGTCGCACGGATTGCAATCGTTCTTCGCGACCGTGAGCGATCCGTTCCACCTTCGTCTCCAGGGCAAATACGATTCCTTCGACAACGGCGCCGGCATCGCATTCGGTCCGCAGGCGAACGGCACGCTGACCGCGTCGAACCAACGTCTCGCGTTCGTCGGCGCGCAAAGCGGCATCATCGAAGTCGTCGACATCGCCTACTACATCAATCGCGGCAAGCTGCAGCTGAAATACCCAATCTATGGACCGCTCCGCGCGAGTCCGCCGATGCCAGGCGACTCACCGGACGTCGTCATGAAGCTGTTCGCGGTGAGCCAGCAAGGCCTGATCGTCATCGACCTCACTGCGGCGGACATCAAGCCGGGACCCTGAGCGGGAAGCACTCGCGGGAAGCGGGAAGAGGGAAGCGGGGAATGAAATGAACGGTTCACGTCTCACTAGAGAGATGAGAACGAGGGGTCTGCTGGCCGAAACGGCAGCAGATCCCTCGTTTTGCTTGTGACAGTGTCTCAGAAGGCACGCAGCTATCTTGTCACTAGTCGCCGGTACGGCGGTTTCGAATTCGTACGCCGAGTTTCCCGCTTCCCTCTTCCCGCTTCCCGATGTCCCTTCGCTTCACCACCGCTGGCGAGTCGCACGGTCCGGCTCTTGTGAGCATTCTGGAAGGAATGCCCGCGGGGCTGCCGCTCGTCGCGGAGGACGTCAACACCGAGCTCGCGCGGCGCCAGCAAGGCTATGGGCGCGGCCGCCGCATGCAGATCGAGAAGGATACGATCGAGTTTCTCTCCGGCGTTCGCGCCGGCGAGACGCTTGGCTCTCCCATCGCCATGCTGATTCACAACCGCGACTGGAAGAACTGGCAGGAGATCATGAGCGCGGCGCCCGACGCGGCGCCCGCCGACGGCGACTCCTCGAGCTCCGGCGGCTTACGCAAGCGCGCCGTGACTCGCGTTCGCCCTGGACACGCGGACCTCACGGGCGTTCTCAAATACGATCGCGACGACGCGCGAGACATTCTCGAGCGCGCGTCGGCGCGCGAAACCACCGCGCGCGTCGCGGCGGCGGCGGTCTGTAAGCGTTTGCTCAAAGAGTTCGACGTGTGCATCGGCAGTCATCTCGTGCATCTGGGCGGCATCGATGCCGTCCGGCCGCAAGAGATGCCGCAGGACATCAACGCTGCCGCGGACGCGTCGCAGCTCCGCACACTCGATACGGATGCCGAGCAGCGCATGGTCACGTACATCGACGAGATCAAGCGCGCCGGCAACACGCTCGGCGGAATCTGCGAAGTCGTCGTCGACGGTCTGCCGGTGGGCCTCGGCTCGCACGTGTCGTGGGATCGGAAGCTCGACGGCCGCATCGGCGCGGCGATCATGTCGATTCCCGCGGTGAAAGGCGTGGAGATCGGGATCGGCTTTCAGGCCGCTCGCGTGACCGGCGCCGAAGTGCACGACGAAATCGAGATGGCACCCGGAAATCCACGGACCGGTAACGTCAAACGAAAAACGAATCGCGCTGGCGGCCTGGAGGGCGGAATGACTACAGGCGAGCCGCTCGTAGTTCGCGTGGCCATGAAACCGATCAGCACGCTCATGCGGCCACTCGGCACGATCGACGTCGCAACCGGTGAAGCAGCCGCGGCCGTTGCTGAACGAAGTGACGTGACCGCTGTACCAGCAATGGGAGTCATCGCAGAGGGCATGCTCGCCCTCGTGCTCGCTGACGCGTTCCTCGAGAAATTCGGCGGCGACTCGCTCGGCGAAACCAAACGGAACTATGACGCCTATCTTTCGCACATCGCAGCCCGGCTCGGCGGCTGATCCGTCTAAACCGCACCTGATCCTCGTCGGACTGCCCGGCTCGGGCAAAACCACGGTGGGCCAGGCCGTCGCCGAGCGCACGGGGCGTACTTTCCTCGACCTCGACCAGGAGATCGAACGCCGGGAGGCGCGGTCCATCGGAGCGCTGTTCGCAGAGAAGGGAGAGGCGTACTTCAGGGACAAGGAGCGCGAGCTTACCGAGGAGCTGACGCTCGTCGGGAACATGATCATTGCCCCGGGGGGCGGCTGGGTAGCGAACCCAAAGGTGGTCGCGCTCCTGAGGCCCCCTGGCCAGCTCGTATACCTTAAAGTGCTTCCAGGCACGGCGCTGAAGCGCCTGGGCCCAATGCGTGCCATGCGGCCCTTGTTAGTGCGGCCGGACCCCCTTGCCGAGCTGAATAAGCTTTTGGAGGCTCGGAAGGCCGCTTACGAGGCAGCAGATCACGTCATCAACACGGAACTCTATAACCTACAAAGGGTTATAGAGAAGGTGATGGAGCTTGCTTCCCCGAAAGGGTAGAAATTAGGTTACTCCGGCTTGGGCAGAAGTCGCCTAGAACTAGGCCCGAAGTCCGAAATAGACGGGTTCGACAGGGCGAGGATCGATGCCACGCGCATTCGACTTCCTCCCCTTCTTGCTTTGGGCCCGGTTCAAGCGTCAGAGGATAGAAGGATGACGGCTTTTCGCGTTTTGGGACCTCATGAGCGGGGGCGATTCGCTCCCGACGCCTGGGGACATTTGCTGGCACTGACAGGCTCCGGGGCGCTGAGCTCCGCCGAGCTGGAACACATAATCGAACGAGCGCTCATGCAGATCGACGGACGCATTGCGCTGGACGACCTCCGATCACTGATGGAGGGCGCCGGCTTCGTCGAGCCGAATGAGGGCGATCAAAACCAGACGGTACACTGAGCATGGCAACACGAAAGAAAGTCTCGAGCGCCAAGCGCGGGACGAAGGCCTCCGAAAATGGGGCGGTGGCTGTCGCACCGCCGCGGAAGCGCGTGGCCAAGAAGGCTTCGGCAAAGACGAAAGCCGCGACGAAAGCCGCGGCTCGTCGTGGTGGCGCCAAGGTCGAGTACGGAGAGCCAGCGGAGCAGGGCGGGTCGAGCACGCTCGTCATCGTCGAGTCGCCCGCAAAGGCAAAGACGATCGGCAAATACCTCGGCCGCGGCTACCGCGTTCGGGCGACGGTCGGGCACATCATGGACCTCCCCGAGAAGAAGCTCGGCATCGATGTCGACAACGGCTTCACGCCAGACCTGGTGCCGATTCCTGGAAAGGAGAAGACCATCGCGGAGCTCAAGAGCGCCGCGAAAGATTCGCGCGAAGTACTGATCGCGACCGACCCTGATCGCGAAGGCGAAGCGATCGCGGCGCACGTCGCTACGCAGATCACCCCCAAGCGGGGTGAAGCTCGCGTACCCGTGAAGCGCGTGCTCTTCCACGAGATCACCAAGGACGCTGTTCAGCGCGCCATTCAGAATGCTGGCAAGATCGACAGCAAAAAGGTCGAGGCCCAGCAAGCGCGCCGCGTGCTCGATCGTCTCGTGGGCTACAAAGCGAGCCCGGTGCTCTGGAAAACGGTGAAGAAGGGCCTCTCGGCCGGTCGTGTGCAGACCGTGGCGCTGCGCCTCATCGTCGAGCGTGAGCGAGAGATTCGCGCGTTCAAGCCGGTCGAGTATTGGACCATCGAAGCGCTGCTCGAGAAGGATGGGCAGCAGTTCACGGCCAAGCTGCACCACATCGACGGCAAGAAAGCCGAGATTCATTCACAGGCCGAAGCGCAGCGGATTCTCGACGAGCTGGCGAGCCGCGCGACGTTCGACGTCACCGAGGTCAAGCGCCGTGAGCGGCGCAAGAATCCGTCGGCGCCGTTCACGACGTCCACGCTCCAGCAGGAAGCCGCCAAGAAGCTGTCGTTCGGCTCGAAGCGCACGATGCGCGTCGCGCAGGATCTCTACGAAGGTATCGAGATCGGCGACGACGGCGCGGTGGGTCTCATCACGTACATGCGTACCGACTCGACGCGTGTCGCGGAGAGTGCGGCAATCCAGGCGCGCGACTATCTGCGCGTGCTGTTCGGCGAGGAGTTCGTCTGCAAGACGCCGCAGCTGTACGGCACGTCGGACAAGAAGAACACGCAGGACGCGCACGAGAGCATCCGGCCTACCGATCCTACGCGTCGTCCGGACGCGATGAAGCGTTATCTGACGCCGGATCAGCTCAAGCTGTACACGCTCGTGTGGCAGCGCTTCATGGCGAGCCAGATGACGCCGGCCGTTTTCGACACGACGACGGTCGATTTCGACATTCCGGCCACGTCGCAGCCGGATATCGGCCGGCGCGGCTATCTGTTCCGCGCCACTGGATCGATCGTGAAGTTCCAGGGCTTCCTCGCGCTCTATCGTGAGGCGCGCGAAGAGGGCGAGCATCGTACGCTCGAGGACGAGCAGGCGCTGCCGGTCGTCGAGAAGGGGGAGAGTGTCCCGTGCAAGTCGGTGACGCCGAGTCAGCATTTCACTGAACCGCCGCCGCGCTTCTCGGAGGCGAGCCTCGTGAAAGAGCTCGAGCGACTCGGCATCGGCCGGCCGTCGACGTACGCGTCGATCATCTCGGTGTTGGCGGATCGCCGCTACGTCGAGCTGAACCAGCGTCGCTTCTTCCCGACCGAGCTCGGCGAGTCGGTGGAGAAGGTCATGGTCAAGCAGTTCCCCGACATCTTCAACGTGGACTTCACGAGCGAGATGGAAGAGGAGCTCGACAAGGTCGAAGACGGCGATCTCGGTTGGCAGAAGGTGCTCAAGAACTTCTGGTCGCCGTTCAATTCGCGGCTGGCCAAGGTCGACGCGCCTACGCTCATCGCTGAGGCGTACGATCTATCGCAGGTGCATGAGCTGCGCTGCCCGGACTGCGGCGGCAAGCTCGAGCCGCGTGGGGGATTCTTCGGGCCGTTCCTCGCGTGCGAGAATCATCCGAAAACGTGCAAGTACACGCGTCCAATCAAGGGCGAGAAGGCGAAGCCCGTGATGACCGAGTACAAGTGTCATCTCTGCAGCGCACCGATGGTGATCCGTCAGGGTCGCAGTGGGCAGTTCCTTGGCTGCAGTACCTTCCCGAAATGCCGTGGCACGCGGTCGCTGCCGACGGGCGTCTTCTGTCCGAAGGACGGCGGCGAGCTGGTCGAGCGACGCTCCCGCAAGCGCGGCACCGCGTTCTATGCCTGCTCCAACGAGACGTGTGATTTCGTCGCGTGGAACAAGCCTGTGAACGAGAAGTGTCCCGAGTGCGGGTTCGTCGGCGCCGAGATGAAGTTCACGAAGGCGCGCGGCGACTTCCGCAAATGCCTGAAGTGTGGCAACGAGTGGGATGCGCCGAACGCCGAGGAAGCGCCGGACGAGGCGGTCGCGGTGTAGGCGAGAACGCCGCGGTAGCGATCAGCTGCCGCGGCGTTTGTGTAGCACCAGGAGACCGCATCGCGCGTTGTTCGCAGGATACGGCGAAGGCACCTGCGAGTCCGACTCGTACCATTCGACCGCCTCGATCTGCGACGGCAGGAATGTGTTGACGTCGAACGGCATTGTCGGATGCGTGGCGTTGAGCGGTGCCCGGTCGAGATAGACCAGCGCATAGCACGCTCGCTTGACCCCCGTGCCGGCCTCGAAGTCTTCGGGAACGTAGTATAGGCGCTCTGAACGCAGACAGGCGTCAGTCGTGCGCTGCGCGGCGATCGCGTCATTGAGGCCGGTTCCCGGCCGCACGGGTGGGCACCGAGTGGCTGCCGGACGCTTCGAGACCACCCACGACTGAGTGCTGGAGCCGCTGATGAATGCGATACCTTGAAGGCCTCCGAGAGCGCCGGCCAGGGTCGTGCCTGCCGTTTTCTCCAACTGCTCCCGAGTGACGAACCTGCCGAAGCCGAGCTTTCGGTGTTCCTCGAAAGAGGTCATGTCGAGGTCGAGACTTCTGCCTTGTACGACGACGGAATCGAGACGAACGATGCGCCCGAGCGTGATGCGGCGAAGCACGGTTTGACTGTCCGCGAAAACGATCGATGTGTCGAGCTGTCCGAACCCAATTCGGCGTACGACGACACGCTGCGGCCCGCCTGGCAGGCCGGTCAGCCGAAAATTTCCGTTCGTGTCAGTGAGTCGGCTGAGCGTGAGACCTGGGAGCGATACTTCGGCTTCGGCGATCGGGTGCTGTAACGAATCGACGACCGTTCCAGCGAACACCGCGCTACCGGTGGTCTGCGCGGCGAGGAGCATCGGGAAGAGAAGGGCACAACTACTCAGGGCAAGTCGCAAAGGCACGCTCGCGTCCAGGTCGCGCTAACCAACGCCAATTGATGGGCGTCGTCAAGAATCCCCTGTCATCCCGAGCCACAGGCGAGGGATCTGCACTTCCGTCGTTATGGAAACTGAAACACCCCTTTGATCAACACCGGCGCGGGCTGTGACTGTCCGCTGCCGTCGCCAAGCTCGCCATACGCGTTGTCACCCCAGCAGTAGACCTGTCGTCCGGCGAGTGCGCACGTGTGCTCGAGACCAGCATCCAGTCCTGACACACCGGACAAGCCAGTGACGCGCACCGGCGCATATGAACACACGAACGTCGAGTTTCCGGCGATATTCGTGCACGCGTCTGTCGTACCCGTGGCGCCGAGCTGCGTTTTCGAATTCCATCCCCAGCAATAGACCTCGCCGGCTACTGTCACGCCGCACGTGTGCGTGAAGATCGAGTTCGCGCGCTCGGCGTGCACGCTCGCGAAGCTCAGTCCCGGAGCAGCTTCGACCGGCGCAAGGCGCCGTGTTTGCGTACCGTCGCCCAGCTGTCCGGAGAAGTTCGCCCCCCAGCAGAGCGTGTGTCCGTTGGTCGCGATTGCGCACGAATGAATCGACCCAGACGAAATGAAGCGATACGTATCGTTCCCGGAGATCTGCTTCGGTGTTGCCGACATGGCCGTGTCGCCGCTCGCGAGCTCACCGAACGTGTTGTCGCCCCAGCAATAAATGCTGCCGTTCGTCGCGAGACCGCAGACGTGCCAGTAGCCCGCCGCCACCGATGTGAATCGCACGGATCCGGCGACGCGCGTCGCGACGGACCGCGCAACCGTATCCGCGACGCCGAGTTGCCCGCGCTGGTTTTGCCCCCAGCAGTACGCGACGCCACCGTTGTCGATGCCACACGCGAACTTCCGCCCGACGGTGATCGAGGACAGCGGGCGCGGTGCTGAAACCGAGACGCCAACGCTCTGAAAGCTGAGCTCGGGGTTCAGTTGCGTGGGATCGTCGCCCCAACACCAGACGACACCGCCGCGGTCGAGCGCGCACGCCGTTTCGCTCGCCGCCGCGATTGCCACGTAGGTGTGCGCGCCAGCAATCGCCGTCGGGACGATTTTCGGAGCGTACGTCGAATCCCCGATTTGCCC